>ENA-ORTH01000575-ORTH01000575.1-human-gut-metagenome-genome-assembly--contig:-NODE-575-length-45121-cov-4.093263_pt1 | contig 45121 bp, 27 predicted proteins | sample MGYA00241914_ERZ509192 | MGnify/ENA primary metagenome ERZ509192 (study PRJEB26280, sample SAMEA2338826) | human gut metagenome | biome: human gut; feature: human-associated habitat; material: faeces... | reverse complement strand
GAGCACTTTACGCCGGAGATTCTGGATCGCTGGTATCAGAAGATGAAGGCCGCCATCGACGCCATCCGAGCGGTCAACACCGACAGTAAAATCGTGGTCAGCATCGCCCATCTGCATTTCGGCTTTCTGCTCGGCATGCGGGACAGGGGGCTGACCTGGGATATCCTGGGGCTCGACTGGTACGAGGACATGGGGCCGTTCTCCGAGCTGCTCGACCCGCTTAAGGAGCTGTTCCCGGAATACGACTACATCATTTGTGAGTCGAATATCCGGGCCGGGGACGATGCGAGCGATTCGCCGGCCGAACGGTGGCAGTGGCTGTACGACGGCATGGAAGACTGCTATCAGGACGACAAGGTGATCGGCTTCCTCTTTTATGAGCTGCTGGACGAGGTGTATTTGAGCGGATACAGCGATCCCAGAGAAGCGTATTTCGGCTTTGTCACCTGCGACGCCGAAGGCCACATCGGCGAGAAAAAGCCGGTGTATCATCGGGTGCAGAAGCTGATCCGCGACCAGTATCCGAACAGAGAGGGCTTGGCATGAAAAAAGTGAGTATCATTTGTCTGACGATCCTGCTGCTGGTTTCCTCCCTGTTTGCGGCTGTTCCGGCATCGGCGGGCGCGCTGCTTAAGGATCGGGAGGATTTTGAGTGGGGTATCGGCGGACACAACAGCGCCTATCCCGCGTACCCGGAACGCACGTACAAAGAGCAGGTGCGCCTTGCCGCGCAGATGGGCTGCGACATTTACCGGCTGAACTATAACCCCACCAATATGTCCATGCTCAACTATCTGGACAAGATGGTGGCGGAAATCCAGGCCTATGGCATGGAGGTCATGCTGGTGATGGACGATACGTCCGGCACCCCGCAGGATGTGGCCAACCGGGCCAAGATCGTGGCCGGCCGCTACAAAAAGGGCAGCAAGTACGGCTTTATCAAGTACATACAGGTATTCGGCGAGGTGGACATTGTAGCGCTCGAGCAGAGCGGCACCACCTATAAATATGACGGCTCTAAGCCGGAGCACTACGATCCCAAGGTGGTTGACGAGTGGTATGAGAAATTCAACGCCGCCCTGACCACAATCCGCAGTGTCAACAAGGATGCCAAAACGGTGGTCAGCTTTTCCTATGTCCACTATGGCTTTCTGTTGGCGCTGCTGGAAAGAGGCTTGGAGTGGGACATTGTCGGCCCCGACTGGTACCAGGACATGGGCTCGTTTCAAAAGCTGATGGATCCGCTGAAGAAAGCCTTCCCGCATCACGAATTCCTGATTTGCGAGGCCAATGTGCAGTCGAACAAGGACAACACCCATTCGCCGCTATCCGATTGGAACTGGCTGCTTGCCGGGATGCATTACTGCTACAACGAGGAGCGGATTATCGGGTTTATTTACTACGAGCTGCTTGACGAGCTGTATTTTCTGGATGATCAGAATATCGAAGCGAGAGAGGCGCATTTCGGCTTTGTCTCCTGTTCGCGGGACGGGACCATCGGCGAGCCGAAGCCCATCTTTTACGCGGTGCAGCGGATGCTGGGCGGCGATCCGAATGTGAAGCCCACCTACAAAACCGAGCCGACCACCAAAGCCACCACCAAGGCCACCGACACGGCTCCCACCAAGGGGACGACGGTCAAGCCTCCGGTTTCCGCGCCGACGACGCAAGCCTCCACGGAATCGACTCCGCAAACGGAACCGGCTTCCTCAGACGTACCGACGACGAGCGGAGCCGCGGTGACCACCGGTTCGAGGGAAGATCCCTCCTCCACACAGGAGGCCGGGGGCCAGCCATCCGGCCATCCGGTCGTTTGGATTGCCGTGGGCATCGCGGTTGTCGTCCTGGGCGGCGGCGCGGCCGTATTGGCGGTATACCTGCGCCGGAGAAAGAGCGGGCAGAGCTGACGACCGGCCGGCTCGGGGAGGACGGAAAAACTCGAGCCGGCCGCACACTGAATGAACATAACGGAGGGGACCACAGGAAAATGACCATGAGGTTGAGAGGTAAAGCAAACAGGCTGGTTTCCGCGCTTTCCGCGGCTCTTTTGCTGATGGGGACGCTTCCGGTTTCCTCCGCAGCGGAACCCGCCCCGGCCGGGACGGGGAAGAGCTACGCCGCCTATTGGCAGCCGTTCGCGTCCTATCCGTCGGCGAAGGCGGCCATTATACCGGCCATAGAGACGGCGCAGGGGGTGACGGTTTCGCAGCATGCGGGCAAAACGGCGGCGCTTCTGTCCGAGGGCGAAACGGCGGTCTGGTCGTTGGAAGCGCCGGAAGACGCCTATTACGTTCTGGAAATCCAGTACATGGCCGCCCAGGCCGGCAGCGGCAACCTCGAGCTGTCCTTCCGCCTGGACGGAAAGACCCCGTTTGAGGATGTCACGGTGCTGTCGCTGCCGCGCAGCTATACCCAGACGCAGGAGGATTTCCCGACGAACGCGGCCGGCAACGACCAGAAGCCGGAGGTGAAAGAGGCGTTTCTCTGGAAAACCTATTGCCTCGCAGACCCTTCGGGATACCGCACCAGCCCGTATTTTCTCGGGTTAAGCCAGGGTAGCCATACGCTGGAGCTTACCGGAGCCAAGGGGCAAATCGCCATCGCCTCCGTCCGGCTGGCGGGGTATCAGCCGCCTGTCGATTACCAGGACTACCTGGAGGAGCACCGACAGGCCGGGGCGGTTCCGGCCAGCGGCGCGGAGCCGATTGTGATTGAGGCCGAGAAGCTCCGCTACAAAAACGCCCAGACGATTCTGCCAGTCACCGATCGGAGTTCCGCCGTCACCACGCCGCAGTCGGGAAAGGTTCTGAGGCTCAACGCGCTCGGCGGCAACAACTGGGCCCGGATCGGGGACAGCGTCACCTGGACCTTTCATGTAAAGACCTCGGGACTGTATCAGGTAGGCGTGCGATTCCAGCAGAGCTTTGTGGACGGCATCTTCACCAGCCGGAAGCTGCTGCTGGACGATGAGCTGCCGTTCGAGCAGGCGGGGCGCCTCCGCTTTGCCTATTCCTCCGACTGGCAGGTGGAGCGGTTTGGAGAGGGCGGAACCCCCTACCTGTTCTATCTGGAAGAGGGGGAACACACCCTGACGCTGGAAGCGGCGGCGGGCGACGTGGCCGAAATGGTGGGCGTTATCGAAGAATCGGTGTCCGAGCTCAACACCATCTACCGCCGCATCGTCCGGATTACCGGCACCTCTCCCGATCCGTACCGGGACTACGGGTTTGAGGGCTTGATTCCCGATGAAATCGCCGCCATGGCCGTCCAGCGGGATAAGCTGCAGGAAGCGGTGGATGCGATCGATACGGCGGCCGGGAGCAACGGCAGCTATACCTCCGTGCTGAAGAAAATCATCTTTCAACTCGACCGCATGGCGAAAAAGCCGAAGGAAATCGCCAAAACCCTTGAAAATTTCAAATCCAATCTGGGCGCGATGGGGTCTTGGCTTCTGTCCGCCATGAGCCAGCCGCTGCTGCTGGATCAGATTTTTATCGAGGGACAAGACGCTTACGCCGCGCCGCAGGACGGCTTTTTTCAGAACCTGTGGTTCGGGCTGACCTGCTTTTTCCACTCGTTCACGGCGGATTACAGCTCCCTCGGGCAAATGGGCGACGCGCAGTATGATAAGACGCTGAAAATATGGACACAGGCCGGGCGCGATCAAGCCGAAGTGCTGCGCGGGCTCATCGATTCGTCCTTTTCGGCGCAGTATCAGACCGGCGTGCAGCTGGAAACCGTGGCGCAGGGCACCCTGCTGCAGTCGGTGCTCGCCGGCCTGGCACCCGATGTGGTGCTGGACAATCCGTCCAGCGAGCCCATCAACTACGCCATACGCAACGCGGTGACCGATGTGTCGCAGTTCCCCGATTATGCGCAGGTGGCACAGCGGTTTCCGGCCAGCGCCAGCGTTCCTTATACCTATCAGGGGAAAACCTATGCGCTGCCGCAGACCTTTTCGTTTCTTATGTTCTTCTACCGGACGGATATCTTTGAGGAATACGGACTTTCGGCACCCGAGACCTGGGACGATTTCATCAAAGTGGCGGCCATTCTTCAAAAGGACGGTCTGACGGTGGGGCTGCCTCACGACCTGTACAGCTACGCCATGTTCCTGTATCAGAACGAAGGCAGCTTCTATACGCCGGACTTTAAAAAGACCAATTTGAATTCCAACACGGCCATCGATTCCTTCATCCAGCTGACGGAATTTTTCAGCCTGTACGGGCTGCCGCCCACCTTTGATTTTGCCAACCGGTTCCGCTCGGGAGAGATGCCCTGCGCGGTACAGGATTACACCCAATACAACCAGCTGACGGTTTTCGCCCCGGAGATCAAGGGGCGCTGGAAGATGGTGGAGGTGCCCGGCACGCCCGGCGAAAACGGAGAAATCCGCCGCTATTCGGTGGGCAACGGCACGGCGGCCATGCTGCTGCGCGGGAGCCAAAACCAGCAAGCGGGCTGGGAATTCCTGAAATGGTTCACCGAAACCGGCACGCAGAGCCGCTATGCCATGGAGATGGAGAGCGTGCTGGGCCCGGCCGGCAAGGTGGCGACGGCCAATTGGGAGGCCATGGGCCGGATGTCGTGGAGCCGGGAGGAATACACGGCCCTGACGACGCAGCTGAAGAAGGTCAAAACCGTTCCCGAGGTGCCGGGAAGCTACTATCTGCCGCGTATCATTACGTTCGCATTCAACCGGGTATACAACGCCTCCGGTACCCAGAGCATGGCGGAGGAACCGGCGGAGGTGCTGGGCGACTACATTGCGGAGCTGAACTTCGAGCTGGCCCGTAAGCAGGCGGAATTTGAAGAAAGGTGAGAGATGCCCTTTGAATACGAGCAAAGCGCTGCCAAGGCCGGGCGCCAAACCGCAGGGCCTGTTCAGCGCGATAAACAAGCATAAGGTGTCGTATCTGTTCGTCGCGCCGTACCTGCTGCTGTTTGTCCTGTTCACGGTGCTGCCGGTTTTGATCGCGGTGGTTTTGAGCTTCACGTCTTTCAATGTGCTGGAGCCGCCGGAATTTGTAGGCTTTAGCAACTATTCGACCCTGTTCTTTCAGGATACGGTTTTTATTAAAGGGCTGCAGAACACCATTGTACTCGCCGCCATCCTGGGGCCGGGCGGTTATCTGCTGAGCCTGTGCCTGGCCTGGTTTATCAATGAGCTGACCCCCAAGGTGCGCGCCTTCGTCACGCTGGTTTTCTACGCCCCCTCCATTTCCGGCAACGTGTATTTGATTTGGACGGTGCTGTTCAGCGGGGACGACTATGGCTATGTCAACAGCCTGCTGCTGAAGCTCGGCTTGATATACCAGCCGGTGCAATGGCTGCAAAACGCGAATACGGTGCTGATCATCGTGATTCTGGTGTCGCTATGGATGAGCTTGGGCACCGGCTTCCTGTCCCTGATCGCCGCGTTCCAGGGGATCGATAAAAGCTATTACGAGGCGGGGGCCGTGGACGGCATCAAAAACCGGTGGCAGGAGCTGTGGTTCATCACGCTGCCGATGATGAAGCCGCAGCTGATGTTCAGCGCGGTCATGAGCATCACGTCCTCCTTTGGCGTGGGGCCGGTCATCACCGCGCTGTGCGGCTACCCCACCACCGATTATGCCGCCCACACGGTCATGAACCACCTGACCGATTACGGCACCATCCGTTTTGAGATGGGGTACGCCTCCGCGATTGCTGTTTTTCTCTTTTTCATGATGGTCGGCACCAATCTGCTCATTCAGCACTTTTTATCCAGGGTCGGGGAATAGGGGGGTCAGTCTTGTCTGTCAGAGTGAAAAAACGGATGCTCAACCGGTCCCGCAAGGGAAACGCGGCCATCTTTGTCCTGCTGAGTTTGATGGGGATTTTCATGATTCTCCCCATGGTCTATTCCGTATCAAGCGCCCTCAAGCCGCTCAACGAGCTTTGGTATTTTCCGCCCCGCTTTTTTGTGGAAAACCCGACCCTGCGCAATTTCAAGGAGCTGTTCGGCGTGCTGGGGGATAGCTGGGTGCCTTTCTCCCGGTATTTGTTCAACACGCTGTTTGTCTCGGTGCTGGGCACCTTCGGCCATGTGATCCTATCGTCGCTGTGCGCGTATGCGCTGGCCAAGCACCGGTTCCCGGGCCAGGCCGTCATTTTCAACATCATCGTTCTGTCGCTGATGTTCAATACGACGGTGACGCTTGTGCCCACCTTCCTGATCATGTGCCGGCTGTCCCTGGTCAACAGCTACTGGTCGCTGATTCTGCCCGCCTTCGCGGTGCCGCTCGGGCTGTACCTGATGAAGCAGTTTATGGAGACCAATATTCCCGACACCCTTATTGAGGCGGCGCACATCGACGGGGCGAACGAATGGGTGGTGTTCTGGAGAATGGTGATGCCGCTGGTCAAGCCGGCCTGGCTGACCCTGATCATTTTCTCTTTCCAGAATCTGTGGAATACCGGAACCAACGTGCTTATTCAAAGCGAGCAGCTGAAAACCCTGAATTACGCGCTGGCCCAAATCGTGTCCGGCGGGATCGCCCGTACCGGAACGGCTGCCGCCGCCACGGTGATCATGATGGTCGTTCCCATCATCATTTTTCTGTTGTCGCAGAGCAACGTGATGGAAACGGTCGCTACCTCGGGGATGAAGGATTAGGAGGGCACGATGAACAAGCTGAAAATGGGGATGCTGTTTCTCCTGCTTCTGGCGGTGCTGTGCGGGACGATGACGGTATCGGCGGCGGAGGCCCCCTATGAAACCTACGTGTTTGCGTATGACAGCAGCGTCCAGATAACGCCGAACGCCTACCTGCCCGCTGAAAAAATCGCGGCGTTTGGAGAGACGCTTCTGAAAAACCCGAGCGACATGGTGGTGGACGAGGAGCGGGGCCTTATTGCCATTGCGGACACCGGCAATAACCGTATCGTCCTGCTGAACCGGAATTTTGAGGTGACGGGGACCATCGGCCCTTTCGCCCTTCCCAATGGGACGGAGGACACGTTCGACAGCCCTTCCGGCGTTTTCATCACCGAAGAGGATTGGCTGGTTGTCGCCGACACCAATCATGGGCGGCTGGTCATTTTCGATAAGGATAACCGGTATCTGCGAACGATTGACGGCCCTCCCGCGCAGGTATTGCCCGAAAACTTTAAATACAACCCGATTTCGGTGGCCGTTAACGCGGCGGGCCAGTTCTATGTGGTGTCAAAAAACAGCAATATGGGCGTCATGGCTTTGGACGGGGACGGCGGCTTTCAGGGGTTCATCGGGGCGCAGCGGGTGGCGTCCAATGCCGCCCAGCTGCTGTGGCGCGCCTTTATGACCGAGGAGCAGCTGGCGCGCAGCGTCCAGTTTGTCCCGGTGGAGTACAGCAGCCTGACCATCGATCACAAGGGCTTTGTATACGTCACCTGCTCGTCCATCGATCGGTTTGAGCTGTACAACACGATTCACAGCCGGAGCATGGACAGCACCTATGCCCCTGTGAAAAAAATCAACCCGGCCGGCACCGACGTGCTGCGCCGAAACGGCTTTTTCCCGCCGGCGGGCGACATCAATTTCAGCCCTTATGACGGGGAGGAGGCGGTCGGCCCTTCCCAGATTTCCAAGGTGATTCTGCTGGACAACGGGATGTACATGCTGCTGGATTCCTACGGAAATAAGCTGTTTACATACGATTCCTCCGGCAATCTGCTGTTTGCCTTCGGCGGCAAGGGCGAGGCGCTCGGGCTCTTTTCCAGACTGTCGGCGGCCGCCGCCTGGGGCGACGAGCTGCTGGCGCTGGACGCGGAAACAGGGGCCATTACGGTTTTCCGCAAGACCGCCTATGGGGCTTTGCTGGACGAGGTCATCGGCTATCAGGAAAACCGGGAGTACGATAAGGCACAAGGGCTGTGGAACGAGCTTTTGGGCGAGAACAACAATTTCGATTTGGCCTACCTCGGGGTCGGCAAGGCGCTGATGGAGAAGGGGGACCTTACCGGCGCCATGAAGTACTTCGAGCTTATCAATAACAAGCTGTACTATTCCAAGGCCTACGGTCTTTACCGGCAGGAGATCCTGCAGCGCTGGGGCCTCTGGATCCTGCTGGGGGTTCTGATCCTGATTCTGCTGGCGGTATGGGTGTTCCGGAAAATCGCCGTGCACAATCAAAAAACGCTCGCGTCTCCGGCCGGCGGCAGGCTGCGCGATGCGCTTCTGCTGGGCTTTTATGTGATTTTTCATCCGTTCAACGGCTATTGGGCGCTCAAGGGGGAAAAACGGGGCGGCGTGCGTTCCGCCACCATCCTGCTGGCGCTGGCTTGTCTGACACAGGCGATAGCGGCGGCGGCCTCCGGGTTCCTGAGCGGCGACGAAGAGGCCTCGGTGGGCTCCGGCGTGCTGAATCTGCTGGCGCCGCTGCTTCTATGGTGCATTGCCAACACCTGCTTCACCTCACTCATGGACGGCAAGGGCTCCTTCCGCGACGTGTACGTGGCGGTGGGCACCTCGACCCTTCCGGTCACGCTGCTGGTGCTGCCCTGTACGGTGGTGAGCCATTTCCTGATTCTCGAGGAGCTTCCGATCCTGGCCATGGTCACCAATGTGGCGACTATCTGGATGGCGGCGCTGATTTTCTTTTCCATGATCACGGTGCATGATTACACGCTCGGAAAGAATGTGCTGGTATCGATACTGACCGTTCTGGGCATGGCGTTTATTCTGTTTTTGCTGTTTATTTTCGTCAGTCTGATCGGCCGGATGATTTCGCTGGTATCCGCCGTCGGTACGGAGCTTTCTCTGCGGACATAGCGGGGAGATATTGTTTAGACTCGAAGGGGGAAACCATATGAAGCGAACAGGCTGGATAGGCGGCCTGCTGGCGGCGGCCGTGCTGCTTGGCGGTGCGCCGGGATATCAGGCGGCCACGGGCGCCGCGGCCGACATGGAGACGCCGCTGGAGACGATTGCCGGTGCGGAAAACACCGCCGGCTTCGCGTACGAAAGCGAGGCGGCCATGCTGGCGGATATGCGGCCGGCGGCGGAAAACGAGGCCTATAGCCTGTACTTCCATCCGCAGTCGCTGGCCGTCGCGCTGGCGGATAAGCGCACCGGCGCCGTGTTCACCTCCAATCCGTATAACGCCGCCCGTGATCCCAATTTCACCGGGGATATCCAGAGCAGCCTGGTTTCTCAGGTGGCGATCCATTACATTGACAACAACAATCAGACGGCTACCCTGTGGTCGGGCCCCGACTGCGCCGCGCTGGGGCAATACACGGCAAAGCTGTATCCCGACGGCGTGGCCTTCGAGATGTCCATCGGCAAAGAGCAGAAACAGCTGCTGGTACCGGCGGCCTTTACGGTGGAAACCTATGAACGCATCACCGGTCAGCTCGGCTCGCGGGCGAAGCGGCGCATGAACCTGTTCTATTCCCTGACCGACCTGGCCAGCGTGTCCGACGAGCAGGAACGGGAGCGGCTGCTGGCCGCCTACCCGCCGCTGAAGACGGAGCCGTTATACATCTGTAACGACAACGTCAGCCGTAAGGAGAAAAACGAAATCGACGGCTATATGGCGGAAGCGGGCTATACCCGCGAGGAGTATGAAGCCGTCGCCGGGCAGTTCCACACCGAGGTGGAAGAAGAGATATTTGCCAATTTCAAGCTCACGATCCGGTATCGGCTGACACCGGACGGCCTGCAGGTCACTCTCCCGCACGACGCGGTGTCTTACGACGAGGAGCACTTTCAGCTCGCCTCGATTACGGTGCTCGAGTATTTCGGCGCGGATCTGCCGCAGGAGGGGGGAGAGGGATACCTGTTCATCCCCGACGGCTCCGGCGCCATCCTGTCTCTGCAGGATCCCAGCCCCAACCGCCGTCCTCTTATCACCGGCCAGGTATACGGCCGGGACGGGGCGGCGAGCCAGACCGAGCCGGCAGAAGGGGAACCGTACTATCTGCCCGTTTTCGGCATCGTGCGCAACAACCGCACGGCCCTGTTCGCTGTCATAGAGAGCGGGGATGCCGGCAGCGAGATCACCGCCAAGCTGGGGGAGCCGAACGGCCGGTACTATACGGTTTACAATACCTTTTCCTGGACGAGCCGGGAGTATGTGACGCTGGAGGCCAAGGTGGCGTCCAACGGCTCGGCCCGCCGGGTGTACCTATGCGACAAAAATGGCTTCCGGTCGGATATGACGCTGGCTTTTTATCCTCTGACGGGGGAGAAGGCGTCCTATTCGGGGATGGCGGCGGTCTACCGCGCGATTCTTCTGGAAAAGGGGATGCGACAAGAGGGGGCGGCCGGCCCGGTTTTCCAGCTGCAGACGCTGGGAACCGCCGACTATACCACGTCCCTGCTGGGCTTCCGCTATCGGGCGGACGCGGAATTTACCTCCTACCGGGAAAACATGGAGATGGTTCGCTATTTTCAGGAGCGGGGAGTGGAGAATATTCACCTGAGCCTGCTGGGGTATGAAAAATACGGGCTGGACAGCGGCGCCGCCAACCGGGTGCGGCTATCCGGCGCGCTGGGAGGAGCCAAAGGCTTTTCCGAGCTGCTCGACTGGTGCGCCGCGGAGAACGTGGGCTTCTCGGTGCGCAGCAACATGCTGTTTGTCGGTAAGGACCGATGGTTTGACGGATTTTCCGCCAGGAGGGACAGCTCCCGCACACTTCAGCGGGTACAGGCCTCCGTCTCGCGGATGCAGCCCGACACCCTGGAATATGAAAACCCGCGGTACTGTCTCTCCTCACGAATGTATGAGCGCTTTTTTGAACGCTTTTTTGCCGACTGCGGCGAGCGGAAGATCGGCGAGGTGGTCTTGGGCGAAGTGGGACGGTATCTCAATTCCGATTTCTCGCAGAAGGAGCCGATCAACCGGGAACAGACGGCCGCCCGGCTCGCGCAGCTGCTCGGCGCACAGAAGGATCGCCTGAAGCTGTCCTTTGACGGGGCCAACGCCTACGTCCTGCCCTATGCGGCGGCTGTCACCGATTTGGGCATGACTCATTCGGGCTATGCCGGCGAAACCGCCGCGGTCCCCTTTGTGCAGATGGTACTCTCGGGCAGCGTGGCTTACAGCAGCGCCCCCATCAATCTCAAGGCGGATAAACAGACCGAGCTGCTCCGCTGCATTGCCAGCGGAACCTCGCCGACCTACCTGTTGGCGTACAAGAATGTGGATCGCCTCAAGCAATCGGCTTACAGCTATTACTACGCGGTGGATTTTGAGTATCTGCGCGAGCGGGCCCTGGAGGGGTACACCTATGTGGCCGACGCGCTGGCGGCCGCGGAGGGCTCCCGTCTGGTGGCGCATGAGGTGCTGGCCGACGGCGTTACCGTCTCCACCTTCGAAAACGGGGCGGAGATCGCCGTGAACTGCAACCGCACGGCCTACGCGCAGGGGGCCATACGAGTGGAAGCGCAGAGCTATACCGTTTTACAAAAGGAGCATACCGATGGGCAATAAACTTGTAGCCGGCGCGGGGAAGCGCGGCAGGCGCCGGAAGGTTCAATGGGCGGGTCTTGTCTTTGTTTCCCCTCTCCTGGCCGGTCTGCTTTTTGTTTTTCTCCAGATGATGGTCTCCGGCGTCCGGTTTGCCTTTTCCGACGTCAGCGTCCAGAACGGTCTGCAGTTCACCTTTGCCGGCCTGGAAAACTTTCATTATGCCCTGCGGGTGGACGCCGACTTTGTCAAGTATCTGGCGGAGGACCTGCGGTCGCTGGTGACCACGGCCCCCATCATTCTGGTGTTTTCCCTCTTTATCGCCGTCGTCCTCAACACCAAGGTTTGGGGAAGAACCGCGTTTCGCGCGCTGTTCTTTCTGCCGGTCATTGCCTGCACCGGGCTGCTCAGCATGATGGACAGCGAAAACATGGTCATGAGCGTCATGAACAGCGCGACTGCCAATCAGGACAGCACCGTGCTGGGCGCGCTCGGCAACGCGTCGCTGATTCTCCAGCAGCTCAATTTCAGCCCGGCGCTCATTCAGGGGGTCACCGGCGCCGCCAACAATATCATCGACGTGGTCAACCGCAGCGGGGTGCAGATCCTGATTTTCCTCGCCGGTATCCAGTCGATTCCGGTTTCGGTGTATGAGTCGGCCAAGGTGGAAGGGGCGTCGGCGTGGTCCTCCTTTTGGAAAATCACGCTGCCGATGGTGGTCCCCTACGTGCTGGTCAATGTCGTCTATACCTTTATCGAGAGCTTGACCCGGGACAATACCCGGCTGATGGATTATTTGAAATACGTGGCCTTTACCAAAGGAAAATACGGATATTCCTCCGCCATGGCGTGGATCCATTTCCTGTGTATCGCCGTGCTGATGGCGGCGCTGCTGCTGCTTTTCTGGCTCTTCACCAGGGCCTATCGCAAAAGCCGAAAGGAGGGCGGGCGATAATGGCGTGGCTGTCCCAAAAAACGAAACGGCGGCTCGAAAAAAAGGCCGGCCATCTGGTCGTGCAATGCGGCCTGTTCGTGATGCTGCTCGGCTTTGCATATGTGATTCTGTACCCCTTCTTATTTAAAATCCTCGCCTCCTTCATGTCGCTGGACGACATGTACGATCCCACCGTCATGCTGATCCCGAAGAACTGGACGCTGGATATCTACCGGGGGCTGCTGCAGACGCCCGACTATGTGGAGGGCTTCTATCACACGACCCTGTATGCGGTGGTGGTGGCGGTGCTGGCGACCGTTTCCTCCGCCCTGGTGGGCTACGGGCTGGCGCGGTTTCGCTTCCCGGGCAGCAAGCTGCTGATCGGCGTGGTGGTGTTCACCATGATGCTGCCCATTCAGACCATATCGCTGCCGCTGTATTCCTCCTTTCGGTTTTTCGATTTCTTCGGGCTGATAGAGGGGCTGACCGGCTCGGCTGTGCAGCTGACCAATACCGTCTGGCCGATGGCGATCCTGGCGGCCACGACGCTGAGCTTCCGCGCCGGGATCTTCGTGATACTCACCTATCAATATTACCGCTCGATTCCGGATGAGCTCATTGAAGCGGCCCATGTGGACGGTTCCGGAACCTACCGCACTTTTTTCCGCATCGTGGTGCCCATGGCCAAATCCATTTTTGTCGTGATTTTCTCCCTTTCCTTTGCCTGGCAGTGGACGGATACCTTCTATTCGAATCTGCTCATGGGCGAGGTCAAGCTGCTGCCCAATGTCATCGCCATCATGAATGCGGTGTCCATCGGGAACAAGGAAATGTACTACACCATGGTCAAAGCCAACGCGGCGACCATCCTGGCGCTGCTGCCGCTGCTGCTGTTTTACTGCCTGCTGCAGCGCAAGATCATTCAGGGCATCGAGCGAAGCGGCCTGGTTGGCTGACATAATAAAATTCGAGTTGAGGAGTCGCCCAAATGAAGTATTTCTGTGTGGTTTCCCATACCCATTGGGACAGAGAATGGTATATGCCCCTTGAACGGTTTAAGCTCAAGCTGGTGGATCTCATCGATCACCTGCTGGCGACTCTGGAGAAGTATCCGGCGTATATATTCCACCTGGATGCGCAGACGGTGGTGCTGGAGGATTATCTGGAGTACCGGCCCTCCCGCCGGGAAACGCTGCGGCGGTACATCACCGAGGGCCGGCTGGTGGTGGGGCCTTGGTATCTGCAGAATGATTTTTATCTGACGAGCGGAGAGTCCACCATCCGCAACCTGCTGGAAGGGCGCCGCATCGCCGCGTCTTTTGGAAACTGCGGTAAGGTGGGCTATGCGGCGGATCAGTTCGGCAACATCTCTCAGCTGCCGCAGATCCTGAACAATTTCGGCCTGGACAATTTCGTTTTCGGCAGGGGGCTGGCGGATTACGAGGTGGGGCCGCAGGGGGAAGTGATCACCAAAACCACCCCGTCGGAGTTTATCTGGGAGGGCGCCGACGGCAGCCGGGTTTTGGCGATACATATGGCGTTCTGGTATAACAACGCCCAGCGCTTTTCCGAAGACATCGAGGTATCGAAGCTGCTGCTGGACTGTGTGGAAAAGCAGTTCGAAGGGGTGGCGGTCACCCCTTACCTGCTGCTGATGAACGGTGTGGATCATCTGGAGGCCCAGGACAACCTTCTTCCCATTCTGGACACGCTGCAAAAGGATTACGCGGTGCGGCAGTACCATATGGAGGCGTATATCCGTCAGGTGCAGGCGTATATTGAGGAACACCAGGTTCCCCTGAAGACCTATAAGGGGGAGCTGCGTCACGGCGGCGACCTGAAGCTCCTCAAAGGGACGCTGTCCTCCCGCAGCTACTTGAAGACGGCCAACGTCCGCGCGCAGAACATGCTGGAATGCCGGCTGGAGCCGCTGTACGCCATGCTGCAGCTCTATGGCGCCGCGCCGGAGAGCTACTCGCTCGATCATTTCCGGTACATGTGGAAAAACCTGATGAAGAACCACCCGCACGACAGCATATGCGGCTGTTCCCGCGACGAGGTTCACCGGCATATGGAGGATAACTACGCCCGGTTGTCCGAGGTGACGAATGACATGCTCGCGCGCGGCCTGAGAGAGCTGGCGGAGCACATGGAGCTGGCGGAGGAGAGCGCCGACAACTATATTCTGCTGGCGGTGAATTCCACGGAAACGGAGCAGTCCGGCGTTTTGAAAGCGGTCGTCGACATTCCGGCCTCGGATGACTTCGCGGGATTCACCATCACCGACGCGGCGGGCAGCCCTGTGGAATATGCGCTGCTTTCCAAAGAGCGCACCCATAGAGATGTGTTTTCCCCCGTAAACCTCCCCGGCGTTCTGGATGTGGATCGGTATACGCTGTATCTGTACGCGCAGGGGGTGCAGCCCTTTGCGGCGAAGGGATACCGCATCCGCCGGGCGGAGCGGACCCCCGTGCTGTTCGAGCCGCTGCAGAAAAGCGAGCCGGTGATGGAAAACGCCTGTATCCGGGTAACCGTCGGCGAGAATGGCCGCGTCGATTTGCTCGATAAAAAGACAGAGCGGCTGTACGAGGATATTCTGGATATCGAAGAATCCGCCGATTACGGCGACAGCTATATGTATTGGAACAACGGGGAGCCCTTTTTTTGGGGACGGGACTTCCCCGCCGCGGTGGAGGTGCTGGAACATAACGCTTACCGGCAGGCGATCCGGATTACGAGGGAGATGCGTGTCCCCGCCTGCTACGATTTTTCACAGAAAAAGCGGGCGGATCGGCTGGCCGTCTGCACGGTTGAGCTGACGCTGTCCATCGAAAAGGGCGACGCGCTGCTGCATGTCGGCTACACGCTGGACAACCGCGCGAAGGATCACCGGATGCGGCTGGTTTTCCACGCCGGCATCGCCTCGCAGATAAGCACGGCGGATATCCCCTTCGACATCGTGTCGCACACCATCCATGACAGCTATCCGACGACCAAAAGCCCGGTGTTTCCCAACACGTCCTTTGCCTTGCTGGAGGATGAGGAGGCGGGCTTTGCCGTGCTGACCGAGGGGCTGCATGAGTACGAGCATTTGGATGAGCGTCAGGCACTCGCCTTCACGATGGTGCGCTCCACGGGCAGCATTGTCCGCAACATGGAGACGCTGGAGCAGATCGGCGGGAGCCAGTGGGACTGCCCGGAGAACCAGTGCCTGCGCCGCTTGGAGGGCCGCCTGGCCGTTTATACCTACACCGGCGGCTATGTCCGCGCCGGGCTTCCGCAGGTTGCCAAGCGGTTCCGCAACCCGCTGCTCGCCTACGCCACCGCCTGCGATCGCAAGAAATTCTCGGGCGGCCGGACCGCCGTGCAGGACACGCGCCTGTCCGAGCTGTTCTATCTTCCGGACGACAACGCGGCCCTGCGCGTGGCGGACAACACGCCGGCTGTCGAGATCGCGGGGGAGGGCGTCCTGGTGACCGCTTTCAAAAAAGCGGAGGATGGGCAGGGGCTTATCCTGCGGCTTCTTAACTATTCCGAAAGCGAACAGACGGCGGTCGTGACGGCGGCGGCCCGCGGCAGCCTGACCACCATGAGCGAAGAGGGACAGACCTACATCGGCGAAGGCCGGATAGCCCTCTCTCTGAAGCCCAAGGAGCTGGTCACCCTGCGGCTGGATAAGCTGGAAACCGATTGATTGGTGGGGCGGTCATATGAACAAGCGGGAAATCTTTGAAATGAAGGGCGATAGGGCTGCCCTATATAAAATCGATGATGCAAGGGAGGAAAACCAGGATGTATCCGACGGATACCGAGCAAATTTTGAAGGCCTATGAGGAGGCCAAGCGGGTTTACCGTGGGTTTGGCGTGGATACCGACGAGGTGCTGCGGCAGTTCCGGGAAATCCCCATATCGCTGCATTGCTGGCAGGGGGACGACGTACAGGGCTTCGAGCAACTGGGGGATGTGGCCAGCCAGAATCTGGTCACCGGCAGCTACGGCGGAGCGGCGCGCAATGCGCGGGAGCTGCGGCAGGATATCGACATGGCGTTCAGCTTGTCGCCCTGCCGCCATCGCGTCAATCTGCACAGCATGTATGCGGAGCCCAAAACGCCGACCCCGCGCAATGAACTGACGGCGGAGGACTTCCAGAACTGGATCGACTGGGCGAAGGAACAGGGCTACGGGCTCGACTTCAACGCCTCCTTTTTCACCCATCCGATGATGGTGGACGGATTTTCCCTGGCTTCCCGCCGGAAGGACGTGCGCGACTATTGGATAAAGGCGGGGATCGGCGCGCGGGCCATTTCGGCCGAAATCGGCCGGCAGCTGGGCACGGTCTGCGTCAACAACATCTGGATTCCGGACGGCTTAAAGGATATCCCGGCCAACCGGCTGCTCTATCGGGAGTATCTGAAGGATTCGCTGGATCAGATTTTTGCGCTCAGGCAGGATAGACAGTATGTGGTCGACGTGCTGGAGGGCAAGCTGTTCGGCATCGGGGTGGAAAGCTTTACCGTAGGTTCCCATGAGTTTTATCTGGCCTATGCGGCGAAAAACCATGTCGGCGTCTGCATGGACACCGGGCATTATCATCCGACCGAAAGCGTCGTGGATAAGCTGTCCTCGGTGGTCCTGCTGGTGGATGATTTGATGCTGCATATCAGCCGGGGCATCCGCTGGGACAGCGATCATGTGCTGATTCAAAGCGACGATTTGACCAGCCTGATGCAGGAGATGAAGCGGGGCGGCTTTTTCGGGAAGATCGCCATGGGGCTGGATTACTTCGACGCGAGCATCAACCGGGTGGCCGCCTGGGTGATCGGCCTGCGGGCCGCCGGGAAGGGAATGCTGACCGCCCTGCTGGAGCCCAGTCACCTGCTCGAGCAGGCAGAGGCGGCCGGCGATTACACCACCCGTCTCGCGCTCATGGAGGAGTTCAAAAATCTGCCGATCAACGCCGTGTGGAACGCGCTGTGCCTGCAGACGGGCGTGCCCGTGAACACCGATTGGCTAACGTCGCTGAAGCAGTATGAGGAGGCCGTCCAAAGCAAGCGATAACCGCTTTGATTGCGCCGGAGCATACCCAGACAACAGCACAAGCCCCGGAAGTCTTCCGGGGCTTGTGCTGTTGTCTGGGTAAAATGCGGGACCGGCTTATCGGAAACCATAAGCGGGTGGAGGAGGTTTCCGTTCGGTTTGAAAGGACAATCGCGCAAGGAGTATGGGGCCGATGCCGGTTGCATAACCAGGGAGAACACATGAAACATAAAGGCTTGCACTGGAACAGAAGAAGAGGCGTTTTTTCTTCATCCTGCCCTTGTTTTTTCGGAAAAATCGCCTTTTATTTGAAAAATATCGAAAAATACTATTCGCAAAATAGCGCAAACGATTTCACGATATAGAAATATGTACTGCTGCATTCATTTAGAACCTTCATTTAAAAGCTTGCTTATATGGGCTAATTTTATAGTTTATTTTTCAAAACAATGTCAATATTAACATATTGACATTGTGCAAACGTTGTTTTATACTGTAGTTGTTGATGCAAACGATTTATCAATGCATAATACAAAAATGGAGGGGTTAACATGGCATATTATGACAATAACGAACATGAAAGCCGCATCGTAGCGGTGCAAAACATTCTCCACCAAAAAAATCTGGATTTCGCCCTAATTTACTACGATGAGTACAATTTGGGCAACGGCTGGTACCTGACGGCCTGGTGCCCACAGTTTGAGAGCGGCACGGTGCTGGTGCCCGCACGGGGGAAGCCGATGATCCTCGGCGGGCCGGAAAGCGAGCCCTTTGCCAAGCAGGACAGCGCCGTCAAGGAGACCAGAAACCTGCCGGTGTTCATGGTGCCGGACGAGGAGTACCCCAACGCCACCATCATCACCTTCGCGGATTTGTTCCGGGAGATTTCGGCGGGCGGCATCCGGCGGGTCGGTCTGGTGGGGGCGGATCAGATGCCGGTTTCGGTGTATACCGGCATCCGGGAGGAGTTCCGGGGCGTGGAGTTCGTGGACATCACCGACGAGTTTTTGCGGCTGCGGTACATAAAATCCGACTGGGAGCGGGCGCAGATGCGCAAGGCGTTTGCGCTGGCGGACTTGGCCTATGACGCCATGGCGGCGCAGGTGAAGCCGGGCAACTATGAGTACCAGGTGGCGGCGGCCGGGGAAGCGGCCGCTCGGATGCAAGGGGCCTCCGGCTTCGCCTTCCAGACCATCGTGGGCAGCGGGCCCCGCTCCAACGCGGTGGTACCCACGGCGCTGGACAGGCGCATGGAGAGCGGCGAGCTGGTCATGCTGGGCATCTCGCCCCGGTACAAGGGGTACAGCGGCTGCTTCGGTCACACGCTGCCGGTCAGCGGGGCGTACACGCCGGCCCAGGAGGAATGCCTCAAGCACATGAAAGAGGTCATGCGGCTGACCCGGGCGATGCTGGTGCCCGGCAAATGCGGCAAGGAAATCCACGCGGTGGGCCGGGCGTATTTCGAAAAGCACGGCTATCTGCCGTATCTGGTCTGTCCCTTCGCGCACACCACGGGCATCATGGAGGCGGAGGCGCCCTTCTTCGGCCCGAACAGCATCGACGTGGTGGAGCCGGGAATGACCATCAACGTGGACGTCAGCTTCTTCGGACATCCGGAATTCCACGGCCTGCGGGTGGAAACCGGATATGAAATCACCGATAAGGGGCCGGTGCCGCTGAGCCCCAAGATGGACAAAATCCTGCTTGGGGATTAAAGGAGGCCAACCATGGACGCTCCCTGGTATACACGCAGCTTCCGGCGCAACCTCATAGACATGCATATTAGCGATTTCCAGGAAAAATACCTGGCGGCATACGACCCGGAGACATACGCTCAGAACCTGGCCCGCTCCAAGGTGGACACCGCTATCCTATACGCCGGCTCCTGTCTCGGGATCTGCTATTTCCCGACGCGGGCGGGGTACATGCACAAAAACCTGCACGGCCGGGACATCCTGGGCGAAACCGTCGCGGCCTGCCGCCGGCGGGGGCTGCGGGTGGTGATCTATTTCAACATCTGGTCCCGCTGGGCCTACGACACCCATCCGCAGTGGCGGATGCGAGACGCGGATGGTCTGGGGTATTCGGTGGACCGTGGGGAGCGCTTCGGCCAATGCTGCCCCAACACCGGGTACCGGGACTATGTCCGGGAGCAGATAAGCCAGCTGGTTTCCGACTACGATTGCGACGGCCTGTGGATCGACATGATCGGCTGGTTCTCCAACATCTGCTACTGCGACGGCTGCCGAGAACGGTTCCGCCGGGAGACCGGGCGGGATCTCCCCGAAACCATCGATTGGAACGACGAAACCTGGCGGCTTTTTCAGGAGAAGCGGGAGGGCTGGTTCACGGAGCTTGCCGCCCTCATCCGGGAGACGGCCACCGGCATCCGGCCGGACATCACCGTCACCCAGCAGTGCTCCTCCTGGTCGCTGGGCTGGGTCGGGGCGGCGACGGCCTCCTTCTTCGAACAGAGCGACTACCTGGCCGGGGATTTTTACCAGGGCGGGGTGGAGCAGTCGGTCATCTGCAAGTACCTCAACAACGTCACGGTACATAAGCCCATCGAATTCATGGTGTCCCGGTGCAGCACCCTGGAGGAGCACACCACCACCAAGCCCATGCCGCTGCTGGCGGCCCAGCGGTATTCGGCCCTGGCCAACAACGCGGCCTTTGTCTTCATCGATGCCATCGATCCCGAGGGAACTGTGGACAGCCGGATTTACGACCGGATGGGGGCCCTGTTCGAGGAGGCCGCACCGCTGGAAAAGGCGCTGGATCCCGGGCAGCGGCTGCGGGCCGACGTGGCTTTGTTCCTCAGCCAGACCTCTATGGCCGATGTGCGGGAGAACGGGGAGGACGTGCGGCGGGGCAGCCTGGCGAACGGTTTGCTTGACGCGGTGTACGCCATGGGGGAGGCCCTCATTGAGGGGAACATCGCCTTCGACGTGGTGTCGGGGGAAAAGCTGAACGACAACGGCTACAAGGTGCTGGTGGTATCGGACGCGGCCATGCTGTCAGCCGAGGACGAGGCGGCCATCCGCCGCTTTGTCCGGGAAGGCGGCGCGCTGTACGCCAGCAAGGGGACTTCCCTGTACCGCCGGGATTCCGGCAGCAGCGGCGATTTTACCCTGGCGGATGTGCTGGGCGTGAGCGCCCGGGGGGAGACCGCGTGGAACGTCACCTATTTGACGCCGGCGGAAGAAGGCGGATTCTTCGGGGATTTCAACGCCCGCTATCCCCTGTCGGTCAGCGGAACCCAGCAGCTGATCGAGGCGGATCCGTCCTGCCGCGTGCTGGCGACGCTGACGCTTCCCGATTACGATCCCCGGGATTTGAACCGGTACGCGGGCGCCATCAGCAGCCCGCCGGCGGTGAACACCGGCCGGGCGGCCATGACTGAGCACGTCTACGGTCGGGGCCGGGCGATTTACGCGGCGGCGGCCTTCGAGCGCTCGCCCCATCCCGCCCACCGGGAGGTGTTCTGCCGGCTGCTGCGGGAGCTTATCGGCGGAGAGCCGGCGTTCACCACCGACGCGCCCGCGCCGGCGGAGGTGCTGGTGTACGACCGGGAGGCGGAGAGCCGACTGGTGGTTAATCTGCTGAATTTTCAGAAGCAGCTGCCGCCTGTGCCGCTGCGTGACACCCATATCGCTGTCCGCCTGCCGGCGGGACGGCGGGCGCTGGAGCTGCGGGACGCGGCCTCTGGCGAGGCGATTCCCTTCCGGGAGGAAAACGGATACGCGGCCTTCATCGTCCCGGCCTGCGCCTATCTGGCGAGCTTTCTTCTGGATTACGGCGAGTAATGAGCCGCTTTAGGGCGGTACATCGAGTGGATAACCACGAGCAAAATTTCTATATGAGCCGTCTGCGGGCGGCGGAAATGAGGGAGTAGGCAGAGTAGAAAACCACTAGCGGGATTGGAAAGAACCGCTTACCGGCCGCACGGAGGGCCGGTCCCCCGCTTGAGGCGGGGCCGTGCTTCTTTCCATTCTATAGGAGTTGTTTTAGACAGTGAAAAGAGGGAGTAGACATGGAGGAATGGGGTAAAAGGCATTGGGTGTTCACCGACGGCGATCTGCCGCCGGCGGGGGATGCGGACTTACAGGGGCACGAGGCGCTGATTATCACCAACGCCGGGGAGGAAGACGCTCACCTGCTGGTGGACGTTCTGTTCGAAGATCGGGCGCCTCACAAGGGGATCGAGGTGGAGGTGGCGGCCGAGCGAGTGCTGTGCATCCGGCTGGATAAGCCCTTTGGCAAGACGCCGTATCAGATTCCCTTTGGGCAGTATTCCCTGGTGCTGCGCAGCGACGTGCCGGTGGTGGCCACCTTCGGCCGCCTGGACGTGCGGCAGCCCAACCTAGCCTATTATGTCGTGCAGGGATACGGCTTCTGAGCGTTTGATTCGGAGAAAAGCGCGGTTTCGGACTGGTTATCGTGTGAATGAAGGAGTGAAGCAGGGCTATGAAAAAAGGATTTCGGCGGATACTGACCGGCTGCCTGATGGCCGGCCTGCTGTTGGCGGCGCTGCCCGTGGCGGCGGCGGAAAACCTGAAGGCCAAGGATTTTCGGGAAATATACCCCGCGGGAACGCCCATCGACATCACCGACGCGGCAAACGGCGCGCAGATTACCTTCCACAACATCGACAGCCGCATCACGCTGGTGGGGGAAAGCGAGGAGGAAGCCTATGGCAAAACGGTGCCGGTCAACGGCCTGGTGATGAAGTTCAGCAACGTCAACTTCCCCAAGGCCACCACCAAGACCAACGGCGTCACGCTGGCCTTCACCCTGTCCTCCGAGCCGGGCAGCTTCTACAGCGTCGGCTCGAGCGGCCTGCATGTGCGGATCTTCTCCCGCAAGGAGGAAGGGGTGAGCCTGTATGTGAAAGCCGCCCCCGCCCCGGACACGGGCGACGACGTGTACTATCCGGACACGCCGGTGGAGGGCTGGGATCGCATTCCGGCCAACCTGACCATCAAAATTTTCAAATCCGGCGATAAGTACAACCTGCAGTTCAACGACAAAACCATCTCCATCACCGCCGGACAGATGGAGAAGAACATCGCCCGGTCGGGCAAGGCGTTCGTCAACATCGGGCTGATGGGCATACAGAACCGGGATTGCAGCATGGTGATTAACCAGATTTATCAGGATACCTCCCTCATTGGCGGCGGCGCCACCACCGCGAAGCCCACCACCGCGCCGCCCGCCGTCAAGCCCGGTACCACCGCGCCGCCGGCCACCACCGGCAAGACAGCGGGGCCGCAGACCACCGCGCCCTCCGACGGCACCACCGAAGCGCCGGCGACCTCGGACACGCAGGCCGTTTCCGGCGAGAGCAGCGCCGTCCCCGTGCAGGGCCCCTCCAAGCTGTCTGCCGACGGCAAGCTGGTGAAGATCAACGGCAGCGCCATGACCATGACGGTCAAGAGCGGGCTGACGGCGGATGAGTTCCGGGCGGCGCTGACCATTTCCGACGGGTTCGCGGCCAAGGTGCTGGCTGCGGACGGCACGGAGGTGGCCGGCGACGGGCTGATGGCCGAGGGGCAGACGGTGGATATCGTCAGCCTCGACACAGGAGAATCCGCCGCCCGGTTTCAGGTGAAGCTGACGATGGAGGAGCCGGAAGGCGGCCTCTCTGCCGGCTGGATCGTGCTGATTGTCGCCGGGGCGGTGCTGGTGCTCGGCGGCGGGGGCTTCGCGGTGTGGTATTTCTTCCTCCGGGGGAAAAAGGCGGCGGGTTCGCCGGAGAAGCCGGAATAATCCGGGGAGAGAAACGGCCATGAAAAAAACGATACCATGGCGCCGGATATGCGGCGTGATGCTGGGAGGCGCTTGTATGATGAGTGTATGCGGCTGCGAGGGCGGCAAAACGCCGGCGGTGAGCCGGCCGGCCACCTATATCGAACCCGATTTTGTCCGGCAGGATCCCGCCGTCATCGAGGCGAAGCTGGTGACGGTGAACGGTATGCCCCGAATGGTCATCGACGGCAGGCAGACCGAGCCGATTATGATGTCGGCCATGTACGGCTACGACAATCCGGAGGCCACCCTGCATGAAATCAAGCTGGCCGGGGAGAACGGCACGGATATTGTGCGCACCGTGGTGAACTTCGATGTCAGCGCGCCGGAAAGCAGCATTCCCGCCGCGGTGGACGGCATGATGAAGCAGGTGCTCGAGCAGAACCCGGACGCCCTCATTGTCATGGGCTTCGGCGTGACGGCGGCGGCCTACCGGCTGCCCGACGGGGACGCGGCGTTCGATCATTTCCGGGATCAGACCGGCAAGCAGGAAATGTTCTGCTCCCTGGCTTCGGAGGCCTGGATCGACCAGGCCTGCCGCGCGTCGAAGGCGCTGGTGGAATACGTCCTCAGCGTGCCGGATTACGCCGGGCGAGTCATCGGCTATCAGCCCTGCGCCGGGTCGGCGGGGGAATGGTTCGGCCCCCTGTTCTGGGAGGGCTCCATCGACCATTCCCCGGCCAATACCGCCGGCTTCCGAGCCTCTTTGAAGGCCAAGTACGGCACCGACGCGGCCCTGCGGGACGCCTGGGGGGATGGGAGCGTGTCGCTGGACACGGCGGAAATCCCGGACGGCATTCCCGGCTCCGGGCTGAGCGAAACGCGCAACCCTCTGAACTACACCCTCATCCTCACCCCGGAGAATCAGGTGTATACGGATTACGAGGATTACTACAGCGGGATGCTGGCCAGCCGGATCGCCGCCCTGTGCGGCGCGATTAAGGAGGCCAGCGGCCGCCGCAGCCTGACCATGACCTATTTTGGGTATCACAGCGAGGTGCGCGCCCCCTTCTCCGGCAGTTTCGGGCTGTACCGCCTGCTGAAGAGCCCGGACGTGGACATCCTGGCCGGTCCGGTATCCTACGCCGACCGCAACGAGGGCGGCATCGGGGCCTTCATGTCCCCGGTCAGCAGCATCCACGCGGCGGGAAAGATGTGGATCGACGAGGGCGACTACCGCACCCCCTTCCAGACCTCGCCCGGTTTCGCGCCGGGGGGCACCCAGACCGGGGTGGGGGACAGCATGCCTTTTATCCAGACGGCGGAGCAGGCCTACGAGGTGCTCAAGCGGCAGATCGGCAAGGGCATGGTCTACGGCAGCGGCACCTGGTGGCTGGATCTGGTCTACCGAGGCTGGTTCGACGACGAGACCTTCTGGAAGGTGAACGCCGAGGCGCAGAGGGCCTACGCCGCCTACGCGGCCTATCAGTCGGGCGCGGGGCCCGAGGTGGCCGTGGTCTATGATGAGCAGGCCATGAACATGCTGGGGCAGCCTTGGCAAATCAGCGAGGATCTGCTGGTCAAGACCAAGGATTTCCTCTACCGCTCCGGGTATTCCTTCGGCTACTACAGCTCGAAGGACGTGGCCGAGGGCCGGGCGGACGACGCGAAAATCTATTACATGCTGACCCCCTGGCGGCTGGACGCTCAGACGGCGGCCGCCCTCAAGGAGAAGCTCCATGGCTCGAAGAAGACAGTGGTCTGGCTGTACGGCTACGGCCTGACGGGGCAGGAGGAATTTGCATCCCTGACCGGGTTCCGCCTGTCGGAAAACCGGACGGCGGGGCTGTGCGACATCCAGTTTATCGCCGATCCGCCCAAGGGGCTGGAGGCGCTGAAGGGGCAGTTCTTCACCAACCGGGACACCAAGCCCTGGTACGCCGTGGAGGCGGGCGGGAAAACCGCCCTGGCCCTCTACGACGGCTCCGACAAGGTGGCGGCGGCTATAAACAAGGACAACGGGTATACCTCCATTTTCTACGGCAATACCGGCCTGAACGAGAAGCTGTACAAAACGTTCAACGAACTGGCCGGCGCGCACTGCCTGCTGGACAGCGGGGATGCGATTTACGCCGACGACGCCCTGGCGGTGGTGCATACCGGCGCGGCCGGGACGCGGACGCTCCGTCTGCCCCGGAAATGCGACGTATACGACTATTTCGGGAAGACCTGGACGGAGAATGTCCGGGAGCTGACCTTCGAGGCGGGACGAAACCAGACGTTCTATTTCTTTTACGGTGATCGGAAGGCATTCGAGGCCTGCGGCATAGGCGCCGCGGATTGATTGGCAGCGGGGGCGGTGAACGGATTGACGAGATACAGACGGCTGGCGGCGGGGCTTCTGAGCGCTCTCATGCTGGCGGCGGGGCTGCCGGCGGCGTCCCCGGCGGCGGAGCAAACCCCGGACGCCGGGGCGGCGAAACCGTCCGAGGCGGCCGGGAGCCCGGGAGAAGACGGTACCGATTACGAGGCCTATCTGGCCGGGCTGGAGGGCCGGGATTCGCCGGTGACGTCGCTGACGCTGGAGCCGGCGCCCGGCACGGCGGCGGGGACGTTCCAGGGCCGGGACGCCTGCGTGCCGCTGAGCGCACAGGGAGAGGCGGCCGTCTTCACGGCACGGGTGGAACGCGCCGGGCTCTACCGGCTGGCCCTAACCTATTACACCGAGCCGGACATGACTCGGCCGCTGGAAATCGCGCTGCTCCTGGACGGGAAAACGCCCTTTGACGAGGCGACGTCCATCCCCCTGCCCAAAACCTACGGCAACGAAAACGACCGGATCGAAACGGACCGGAACGGCAACGAGCTGTGCCCCATTCAGACGGCGCGGGGCGGCTGGCAGGAAACCGAGGTGTACGGCGGCGATTTCCGTGCCGAACCCTACCGCTTCTATCTGGAGGCGGGGACGCACACCTTCACCCTGCGGGCGCTGGACGGCTCCATGACCCTGGCGCCGCCGGCCCTGCGCAACCCGGCGGCCCCCGCGCCCTATCAAAAGCCGGCGGACGTGCCGGCCCAGGAGGCGCTGGTCATCGATCTCCAGGGGGAGCTGGCCGACCGAAAATCCGATTCCACCCTCTATCCCACCGCCGACCGCTCCAGCCCGCTGACCGAGCGGAACGACGCGTCCCGTATGGTGCTGAACACCATCGGCGGCGACAGTACCTGGGGGAAAAACCGCCAGTGGCTGGAATGGGATTTCCACGCGGAGAAAGCCGGATATTACCGGCTGGTCATGCGGGTTCGGCAGAACGTGGCCCTTGGGGTGAACAGCTACCGCCGGTTCTGGCTGGACGGGGAGGTTCCCTGCGCGGAGCTGAACGCCTTCGCGTTCTCCTACGACTCCGGCTGGCAGCTGGTGACCGCCGGCGGGGAGGATCCCTTCCTGTTCTATCTGGAGGAGGGGCCGCACACCCTGCGCCTCGAGGTGGTGCCCGGCGAGTCAGCCTACACCGTCGGGGTGCTGGAAAGCGAGCTGCAAAAGCTCAACGACCTGTACCGCGACATCGTCATGATCACCGGCGCGACCCCTGACCTGTCTCGGGATTACTATCTGGATGAACAGATGCCTGGTCTGCTGTCCTCTCTGCGGGCCATCGGCAAGAGCCTGAACGACGAGTTCGACCGGGTGTCGGCGCTGAACGCCAGCCTGGGATCGGAGCTGTCCTTTCTGAAGACCCTGGCGGCCCAGCTGACGAGCTTTGCCGGGCAACCGGACACCATTCCCGAGCGGCTGGGCAACTTCAAGACCAACATCAGCACCCTGTCCACCCTGATGACCAGCCTCAAGAGCCTGCCGCTGGAGGTGGATTACCTGCGGTTCCAGACTCCGGAGCAGCCCCTGCCCCGGCGGGACGGCAATTTCTTCGAGTGCGCCGGCTTCGAAATGCGGAAATTTTTCGCCTCCTTCACCGGCGACTATGACACCATCGGCGCGTCGGAGGAGCTGGAGGAACAGATCGAGGTATGGACCACCTCTGGCCGGGATCAGGCGCAGATTATCAAGAATCTCATCAACAACCGCTTCACCCCGGCGGAAAAAGTCAGCGTCAAGCTCAGCCTGCTGCCGGGAGGCTCCATCGTCGAGCCGATTATGGCGGGCAAGGGGCCCGACGTGATTCTGGGCGCGGGACGCAACCTGCCGGTCAACCTGGCGGCCAGGGGGGCGCTGGCCCCCCTGGACGGGCTGGAGGGCTTCGACGAGGTGAAGGGGCGGTTTCACGAGACGGCCATGGTGCCCTATACATTTGAAAACCGGGTGTACGGCGTGCCCGACACCCAGGAATTCAACATGATGTTCGTGCGCACCGACATCTTCGCCATGCTGGGGCTGGAGCCGCCGGCCACCTGGGACGAGATGCGGGCCATCCTGCCCGTCATCGTGCAGAACAACCTGGACGTGGGGCTGCCCAACGGGATTCAGGCCAGCATCACCGCCGGCATGACCGGATCCCTGCCCACCATTCTGCCGGCCCTGCTGCTGCAGAACGGGATGAGCTATTACCGGAACGATTTGTCCGCCACCGTTTTTTCCACCCGGGAGGGGGTGGAGGTGTTCGATGCCTTCGCCAGCCTGTACACCGACTATTCCTGCCTGGTGTATTTTGACGCCCTCAACCGGTTCCGCACCGGCGAGATGCCGCTGCTCATCGGGCCCTTCTCCACCTACAACAGCCTGTATATCCAGGCGCCGGAAATCAAGGGCCAGTGGGTCATGCTGCCCATCCCGGGCACTCCGCGGGAGGAAGACGGCCGCACCGTCGTGGACATCAGCGAGGAGGATACCGGCACCGCCGCCATCCTGCTCAGGGATTCGGATAAGCGGGACAGCGCCTGGCGGTTCATCCGCTGGTGGTCGAGCGACGAGATCCAGAGCGCCTTCGCGGCCAACCTGGAAACCCTGCTGGGCCCGGCGGCCCGCTATTCCACGGCCAACCGGAACGCCTTCGCGTCCCTGGCCTGGTCGCGTCAGGAACGGGAGCGGCTGGAAATACAGCGGGACAGCGTCAAGGAAATGCCGGAAATCCCGGCCAGCTATATCCTCTCCCGCAACCTGGCCAACGCCTTCCTGGACGTGGTCAAGGACGGCCGGAACGCCCGGGAAACCATCGGCACATACGCCATCATCATGGACAACGAGCTCGAGCGCAAGCAGAAGGAACTGGACGCGCGCAAGGCCCGTTCGTAAAGACGAGCTGAAAAGGAGCGTTGGGTATGGAAAAAACAGCGGGCCGGCGGACTTTCCGGGCGCCGGCCACACCGCGCGGCAAGCTGCGCGAGATCCGCCGGGCGGGCGTGTCCTATCTGATGCTGGCGCCCTTCCTGGTGTTTTACGCGCTGACGGTGCTGATACCCATCGCTCTGGTGGTGGTGCTCAGCTTTACCGATTACAACATGTTTCAGGCCCCCGGGTTCACCGGACTAAGCAATTATCTCAACCTGTTCGTTTCGGACACGGTGTTCCTCAAGGCGCTGACCAACACCGTGTACTTCGCCCTGATCACCGGGCCGGTCAGCTTTTTCCTCTGCTTCATCATCGCCTGGATCATCAACGATTTTCCGCCCAAGGTGCGCGCGGTGGTGACGCTGGTGTTCTACGCCCCCTCCATTTCGGGCACCGCCTACACCATCTGGCAGTTCATCTTCAGCCCCGACTCCTATGGCATTGCCAACGGCCTGCTGATGCGCCTGAACCTCATCCGCGAGCCGCTGGTCTGGTTCCAGGATCCAGGCATGAGTTTGAACCTGCTGATCCTGGTGCAGCTGTGGCTGAGCCTGGGGGTAGGGTTCCTGGCCTTCATCGCCGGGCTGCAGAATGTGGACGCCGAGCTGTACGAGGCGGGGGCCATCGACGGCATCCGCAGCCGGTGGCAGGAGCTGTGGTACATCACCCTGCCCTGCATGAAGCCCATGCTGCTCTTCGGCGGCATCAACCAGATCACCACCGCCTTCGCCGTCAGCGACATCAGCATGGTGCTCGCGGGCTTTCCCAGCATCCAGTACGCCTCCCACACCCTGTCCCTGCACGCCTACGACTACGGCATGGTGCGGTATGAGATGGGGTATGCCGCGGCCATTTCGGTGGTGCTGTTCGTGCTCATCCTCTTTACCTACAAGCTGTTTACCTTGATCCTCAGCAAGACCGGACAATGATAAGCGAAAGGGTGGGAAGCCGGCCATGACAAACGCACGCGCGGCGAGCGGCAGCCGCAAAGCCAAATCCCTGGTCCGTTCCCCGGCGGGAAACGTGTTCCTGTTCGCGGTGCTGGCCGTCATGGGGGCGTTTATGGCCCTGCCGCTAGTCTACGCGGTGGTCAGCGCCTTCAAGCCGCTGGAGGAATTCTTCGTGTTTCCGCCCCGGTTTTACGTGGTGAACCCCACCGGCGACAATTTCACCCAGCTGTTCACCCTGACCTCCAATTTGTGGGTGCCCTTCTCCCGCTACGTGTTCAATTCCCTGTTTGTCAGCCTGGTGGCCACCGGGGGAAACCTGCTGTTCTCCTCCAGCGCCGCTTATGTGCTGGCCAAGCACAAGTTCCCGGGGAAAGCCGCCCTATGGAGCGTCATCATCGTGTCCCTGATGTTCACGGCGAAGATTATGAACATCCCCCAGTATCTGGTGTTCGCCCAGCTCCATCTCATCGACACCTACTGGGTCATCATCCTGCCGGCCTTCGGCATGACCATCGGCGTGTTCCTCATGAAGCAGTTCATGGAGGGGATCCATGACGCCATCCTGGAAAGCGCCCGCATCGACGGGGCGGGGGAGATGCGCATCTGCTGGCGCATCGTGATGCCCTCGGTCAAGCCGGCGTGGATCACCCTGATCATCTTCGTGTTCCAGGGGGTGTGGAGCAACACCGGCGGCAACATGATTTACACCGAGGCGGGCAAGGTGCTGCCCACCGTATTGACCCAGATTTCCGCCACCGGCATGGTGCGCGCTGGCGTCGGCGCGGCCGCCGCCTTGATTTTGCTGATTCCGCCCATTGTGGTGTTTGTCATAGCGCAGAGCAACGTTATCGAAACCATGGCCACTTCCGGCGTGAAGGAGTAGGCTGATTTCGGGGGCGCGACGCCCCCCGCGCAGAAGGGATGGAGAGCCCATGTTCAAAAAGCCCGCCGCCGCCCTGGCGGCCGTCCTGCTCCTTGTCACCGGGCCCGCCGCCGCGCTGGAGGAAGCCAAAATCACCGCCGGCGCGGAACGCCCCTACAATTACACCGTCTGGGGCGAGTCGGCCGCCGCGCCCTACGCGTATCTGCCCGCCGGGCTGGTTACCGGCGCCGACGCCGGAACCACGGCCTTTGATAAGCCGGCGGATCTGTATGTGCGGGACGGCGAGGTATACGTCCTGGACGGGAAAAACGGCCGGGTGGCGGTGCTGGACGCCTCCCTGAAGCTGACGAGAGAGATCCGTCCGGCCTATGAAAAGGGGCTGGCCGACGCGGCCGGGCTGTTCGTGGACAAGGACAAACGCCTGTACATCGCCCTGCCCGAGCAGCAGGCCGTGCTTATCACCGACGACAAGGGCGCGGTGATAAGGAGCGTGGGCAAGCCGGTGTCCCCGCTGGTGCCGAAGGACATGACCTATAAGCCGAAAAAAGCGGCGGTGGGCACCGACGGCAACCTGTATGTGGCGGCCGAGGGCGTGTATTACGGCATAACGGTGTTCAGCCCGGAGGGGGAGTTCCTCCGCTTTTACGGGAGCAACCAGGTGAACGCTTCACTGAAAACCTTCCTGCTCAGCCTGCTGGACGTGTTCCTGACGGCGGAACAGAAGAGCAAGACCGAGCGTAGCCTTCCCGCCGAATATGCCGCCATCGACGCGGACGAGGAGGGCTTCCTCTACTCGGTGACCACCCTGAACGCCGCGGCGGACGGGCAGGTGAAAAAGCACAGCCCCGACGGCGGCAACATCCTGCCCCGGAAAAGCGAGGGTGGCTTCTTCACCGCGTCGGTGAAAACCGGGGTGGGCAACTACGGCGATTTGGAAACCTCCCTGGCGGCCGGCACCGTGGTGACCAGCGTGCTGAGCGACATTGCCGTGGACGAGGAGGGCTTTCTCTTTGTGTTGGATACCCAGCGCGACAAGGTGTTCACCTATGACCAGGACAACACCCTCATCGGCGTCATGGGCGCGCAGGGCACCGCTTTCGGCGCGCTGAAGGAGCCGGTGGCGCTGGACACCCTGGGGGATGACTGCCTGGTGCTGGACGCCTATTCCGGCGGGCTGCTGGTGTTCCGGCCCACCGATTACGGCGGCGGTCTGCGCCGCGCCGTCACTCTCTACGCCGATCAGCAGTACGAGCAGGCGGAAGCCCTTTGGGAGGAGATACGCGAGCAGAACAACAACCTGGAAATTGTGTACGACGGCATCGGCAAATCCGCCCTGGGACGGGGGGATTACGAAAAGGCCATGGCCTGCTTTTCCATCGCCCAGGATAAGCATGGTTACAACCAGGCGTTTTCCGCCCGCCGCAACCAGATAATCCAGAAGGTGTTCCCCTTCCTGTTCGTCGGGCTGCTGGCGGTGCTGATTCTCGTGTGGGTGGCCGTCACTCGGAAGGTCAAGCGGAGCGCGGCGGCGGAGGAAATCCGCGTGCCCCGCGGCAAACTGACGCCCGCCTATACCCTGTTCAAGCCCTTTGCCGGCTATGAGTTGATCAAGAGTGAGCACAAGGGCAGCCTGCTGTACGCCACCCTGCTGCTGGCGGCGGTGTTCGTGCTGCGGCTGGTGTCCATCCGCTATACCGGCTTTCTGTTCAACGACCGCCGGCTGGAAACGGTGAACCTGGCCTTTGAGTTTCTGCAGGTGGCGCTGCTGTTCCTGGTGTGGATCGTCAGCAGCTGGGCGGTGGCCTCCTTCATCGAGGGGGAAGGCTTTTTCCGGGAGATTTACATCGCCTGCGCCTATGCCCTGACGCCCTACGCCTGCTCGCTGCTGCTGGCGGTGCTGCTCAGCAACGTGCTGTCTTTGGAGGAAAGCGTCCTGCTGACGGCGGTGCAGAGCATCGGAATTTACTGGAGCGCGCTGCTGATGTTCGTGGGGCTGATGAAGGTACACCGCTACTCCTTCCGCAAAACCGTCCTGTCCCTGCTGCTGTCGGCGGTGGCGATCCTGTTCCTGCTGTTTATCGGGGTGCTGGCCTACAGTCTGGTGGGACAGCTGGCGTCCTTCTTACAGGATATTGTCCGCGAGATCGGGTTCCGGATCCAGTGATTATGAACGGAGGGTGCGTGCCGTGAAGATAACCAAACTCAGCGCCGTCCTGCTGGCCGGCTGCCTGCTCTGCGCCTCCTGCGGGAAGGCGGAGGAACCCGAGGCGGCCCCGCACACCCCCCTCGCGTATACGGGCGGGGAGGCGGCCTTCGAGCCGGCGGCGGAAAACGGGGAGCTTAAGCTGTACGTCCGGCGGGACACCGGCGCGTTCTATGTGGAAAACGCCGCCCGGCAGGCCCGCTGGTACAGCAATCCGCCGGACGCGGAAAACGACCCAGTCGCCAACAGCCTGTATAAAATCAACATGCGTTCCCAGCTGCACCTGACCTTTCTGAACGACAAGCTGGTGACCGACGACGTGAACAACTACACCGGATCGGTGCAGCAAAAGACCTTTGCTTGTGAGAGTATCCCGAACGGGGTGCGCTTCACCTTCGATTTTCCCGACGAGGGCTTCACGATACCGGTGGAATACGTCCTGGGGGACGGCCGGCTGACCGCCCGCGTGGCGGTGGGGGAGATCGAGGAGTACGGGGACAACCGGCTGGTGTCCGTCGAGCTGCTGCCCTATTTCGGCGCCGCCGCCTCCGCGAGCAGCGGGTTCGTGCTGCTGCCGGACGGCTGCGGGGGGCTCATCGACGTGGGCTCCCCCGGCGGGGACGTGCTGCGGGCCGGCAGCTATTCCGGGCAGGTGTACGGCCGGGATCCGGTGTATTCCCTGCCCAGCCGGGCGCTGGCCCGCTCGCCGGAGCTGACGCTCCCGCTGTTCGCCATCCGGGAGAACAGCCAGGCGTTTCTGGCCATTATCCGCAAGGGCGCGGCCCTGGCGTCCGTTTCCGCCTCGCCCAACCTGGTGGACACTTCCTACGCCAGCGCCTCGTCCGCCGTCACCCTGCGCGGGGTGGACAACGCCGTGCTGCGGGAAATGACCGGTTCGGCCCGCTCGGTGGTGACCTATAATCCCTATATGGCGGCGCTGGATGCCTATGAGGTGGACTATTTCCTGCTGACCGGGGAGGACGCACAGCTGGAGACGATGGCGGAGCTGACCGGCCGGGAGCTGCTGGGCGAGAAGGCCGGCGGCGCGCCGGACAGCCGCCTGTTCCTGGAGCTGCAGATGACCGCCCGGGAGCTGTCCAGCATCCTGGCCGTGCCGGTGGAAACCGTCCGGCCCCTGATGACCGCCGGGCGGGTGGAGACTCTGCTCGGGGAACTGGGGGAGGCGGGGCTGTCGGGCCTGTCCGTCCAGCTGGACGGCTGGCAGAAGGGCAGCGACTACCAGAAGGTGCCGGTGTTCGGCAAGGCGGACGGGGCCGTCGGCGGGCGGCGGGCGTTCGCCGAGCTGCTGGCGGCCGGGGAGCGGACCGGCGCCGCGATTTACCCGGCGGCGGACTTCATCAACCTGTACAAGGCGGGCAACGGCGCGGGGAAAAGCGCCGACGCCGTGCGCAATATTTCCGGCGGGGTGTATGAGCAGAGCACGTATTTGCGCAGCACCTATACGAAAAATCCCGCTATCCCGACCTGGAATCTGCTGGGCGCCGCGGCGTTCGAGCGGCTGTTCACCGCTTTCGCCGGGCAGGCGGCTGGCCAAGCGGTCGGCATTGCCGACCGCTCCAGCGGGGCCATCCTGCCCTCGGACGGCCGGCGCTCCCAGTTCACCGGCGCCCGGCCCACCGACCGCCAGACGGCGCTGGAGCGGTACGAGAGCGCTTACCGGGCGGCGGGGGACAAGGGGCTGCGCCTCTTGTTCAACGACCCCAAAGGGTACGTGTTCCCCTACGCGGCGGGGCTGACCGGCCTCGAAAATTCCACCAGCGGGTATGCCGGCTTCTCCCGGGAGGTGCCCTTCGTGCAGATGGTGCTCCACGGCCGGGTGAGCTACGCCGGCGGGGCCTGGAACCTGAGCGGCGATTTTCGCCGCACCCTGCTCAAGGCGGCGGAATATGGGGAAGCGCCCTATTTCCGCCTGACGGAGTTCGCGGACGGCGACACCCGCCTGGCCGCCCGGTTCAGCGACGTGTTCAGCAGCAATCTGGCCTACTGGCAGCCGAAGCTCGTCGAGGCGTACCGGGAGCTGGAGCCGCTGCTCGCCCGGGTGGAGGGCGCGCGGATGACCGGCCACGGGGCGCTGGCCCCCGGACTGTACCGCACGGTCTACGACAACGGCGTGCGGGTCTATGTCAATTACGGGGATGTGCCGGCGCAGGCGGACGGCCTGGAGATTCCGGCCCGCTCCTTCCGCTTGGCCGGCTGACGGGGAGGAAACAACCATGTCTTATGAAAAGAAAAAGTCCCTGATCGGCTACGGGTTCATCAGCCCGTGGATCCTCGGCGTGGCGCTGTTCTTCGCCTATCCCTTCGTGCTGACCGTCTACTACTGCTTCAACACGCTGACCTTGGAAAACGGCGGCTTTCAGACCAGCTTCGACGGGCTGCGCCATTTCCGCACCATGTTCACCGGGGATCCAGAATTCCTCACGGCCCTGGGAGGCGCGCTGGTCAACCTGCTGTACACCGTGCCCCTCATCGTGCTGTTCAGCCTGCTCATCGGCGTGCTGCTCAACCAGAAGATTTTCGGGCGCACCCTGTACCGCGCCATCTTTTTCCTGCCGGTTATCGTCACGTCGGGGGTGGTGCTATCCATCCTGTCCAGCGACCTCAACTCCTCCCTCATGCTCGGGGAGCAGGCCAGCCGGAGCAACAGCGCCCTGATGAACATCACGGTGCTGGACGATCTGCTGGGCGGGCTCGGGCTGCGGCAGGGTTTGGCGGACGGCATCTCCAAATTCGTGTCCCAGACCATCAACGTGGCCTGGTACGCGGGGGTGCAGATTCTCCTGGTGCTCGCGGGGCTGCAGAGCGTGTCGCCCAGCCTGTACGAGGCGGCGCGCATCGAGGGCGCCACCAAATGGGACGAATTCTGGAAAATCACCTTCCCGATGCTGATGCCCATCCTGTTCGTCAACATCCTGTATTCCATCATCGATTCCTTCACCCGGGAGGACAATCCCGTCATGAAGGTTATCAACGGCAACATCGACAGCTATTCTTACGCGAGCGCCATGTCCGTGGTGTACAGCGTGATCATCCTGCTGCTCATCGGCGCGGTGTTCCTGCTCATCGGCCGGCGGATCCTGTATACCGAGAAATAGGGAAGGAGGAACGCGTCCATGACCTTCAGTAAACGGGGCGGCCTGACCCCCCGCCAGGTGCGCGCGGCGCAGAAGCTGTCGCGGCATACCGCCGGCTTTTTCGGCAAGCTGCTCTATCATGTGTTCATGTTAGCCGTCAGCTTCATTATGCTGTATCCGGTGCTGTATATGCTCAGCATGACCTTCCGCCCGGCGGCGGACATGAACAACCCCAATGTGGTCTGGATTCCCACCGCCTTCACCCTGTCGAACCTGAGGCAGATCTGGGAGTACATGGACTATCCCCGGCTGCTGCTCAACACCGTTACCCTGTGCGTGCTCACCTCCCTCATTCAGGTGGCGGTCTGCGGCATCGTGGGGTACGGCTTCGCCCGGTTCCAGTTCAAGGGCAAGGGCGTTTTCATGGCGGTACTGCTGCTGACCGTCGTTCTGCCGCCCCAGGCGGTGGCCATCCCCAACTTTTTGATGTACAGCGATTTCAACCCTTTCGGCCTCATCAGCCTGGCCAACGTCTTTCTGGAGCCCAACATCAAGATGTCGCTGCTGGATAATCCCCTGGTGTTTTATCTGCCCGCCGCCCTGGGCATGGGTTTGCGCAGCGGCCTGTTCATCCTCATCTTCCGCCAGTTTTTCCGCAACCTGCCCCGGGATCTGGAGGACGCCTCCTCCGTGGACGGCTGCGGCCCCGTGCGCACCTTCGGGCGGATCATGCTGCCCAACTGCGTGCCGGTGATTGTGGTGGTGCTGCTGTTTTCCATGGTGTGGTATTGGAACGACAGCTATTACGTCTCCATGTATTTCGACAATTTCCAGACGGTGTCCTCCAAGCTCTCCCAGCTTTCGGTGGACATCTACCGTCTGGTGGCCGGGGTGGACGCCACCAACCCGTTTACCATGGCCGTGTGGATTCAGGCGGGCGCGGCCCTGTCCATGCTGCCCATGCTGCTGCTGTATATCATCTGTCAGCGGTTTTTCGTCGAGAGCATCGAACGTTCCGGCATGGTCGGCTGAACCGGCCGGGACGGACACGATATAGCGCGAAAGAAAAGGGGGATACTCATGAACAAACACGCCCACGCAAGCATCCGGCTGCTGGCGGCCGCGGCGGCCTGCCTGCTGCTGGCCGCTTGCGCCCGGCCTCCGGCCGGCCCCATTGCCTCGTCGGGGGACAACACCTTCACCTTCGGCGGGGAGGAAGCCTCCGCCCCCCTCTCGACCACGACGGGGGAGGCCGTGTCGTCGGAGGAAAGCAGCGGACAGACTGCCGAGCCCGGCAAGGAGCCGGACAAGACCAAGCGGCCCACCACGGCCTCCACCAAGGGGACGACCGGCACCTCCTCCGCCCCCATCCCGCCCAAGAACGGCATGACGGAGGCCAAGATCCAGCAGGTGAACGGCATTCCCCGCCTGGTGATCGACGGCAAGCAGGTGCAGCCTGTGCTGGCCGCCCTCAACGGCACCGCCTCGGAGGGGGAGAACTTCGCCGCGGTGCTCCGCCAGATCCAGAAGGCCCGGGACGGCGGCGTCAACCTGCTCGAGCTGACTATCGACGTGTCCGGCGTCCGGTACCCCGACATGTATGTGGATAAGCTGTACAACCTGATGAAAAAGGTGTACGACGCCAACCCCGCCGTCAAGGTCATCCTGCGCTTCACCATCTGGCTGACCCCCACCTATATGGGCGTGCCGGAAACCGAGGTGGGCGAGCTCAACGGCGGTTCCAAGCCTTACACCTCCTGCTCCTTCGCCTCCGAAAAGGCGGTGGAGGGGGCGAAGAAAATGACCCGCAACCTCTGCCAGGTGGTCTTGCAGGACGATTTTCTCAACAAGATGGTCGTCGGCTACCAGCCCTGCGCCGGGGACGCGGGCGAATGGTTCGGCCCGGAGTACTGGAGCGGCGGCATGGACACCTCCGTGCACAACCGGGACGCCTTCCGCGCCTATCTGAAGAAGGTCTACGGCACCGACGCCAATCTGCGCAAGGCCTGGGGCGACGCCTCCGTCACCCTGGCGAACGCCCCCCTGCCCGATCACCACAAGCTGCCGAGCGTCATCGGCACCGGCGGCTATACGGCCACCAAGCAGTACCTGATGACCGACCCCGCCAACCGGATTTACGTGGACTATCTCGACTACACCAACCAGCAGCGGGCCGATATTCTCAACGCCCTGGGCCGGGTCATCAAGGAGGCCACCGGCGGCAAGAGCCTGGTCAGCGTGTTCAACGCCTATCACACCGAGGTGTACAGCGCGGCCTCCGGCTCCTTCGGGGCGCGGCATCTCATCGACAGCCCGTACATCGACTGCATCGCCGGCCCCGTTTCCTATGAGGATCGCAACGAGGGCGGCATGGGCGCGTATTACACCTTCGTCAACTCCCTGGCCCTCAACGGCAAGCTGTGGATCGACGAGGGCGACTACCGCACCACCTTCAAGACCGCGCCGGGCAGCAACCCCACCGGCGGCGGGCAGGACGGGGTGGGGGACAGCATGCCCTTCATCAAGAGCACCGAAAACGTCTACGAGGTGCTCAAGCGACAGTTCGGCAAGCAAATGGTATTCTCTACCGGCACCTGGTATTTTGACCTGGTGGAGCGGGGCTGGTTCGACGACGCGCCGTTCTGGAAGCTGAACGGGCAGCTGGCGGGCCTGGCCGACAAGTACCAGAGCCTGAAAAAGGGCAGCCGCCCCGAGGTGGCCATCGTTATGGACGAAAGCGCCATGTCCCTGTCCGGGGACGGCCGGCTCGGCCAGGACTTGCTGGCGGCCAGCCGGAAGGTGATTTACCGCTCCGGCCTTTCCTTCGGGCTGTACATGATGGAGGATCTGGTGGCCGGGAAGATACCCGACGCCAAGCTGTACGTGCTGCTCAACCCCTGGCGTATCGACAGCGCGGAGGCCAAAAAGCTGGAGGGAGTCCTGCATAAGAAGGGCAAGACCACCCTGTGGCTCTACGGCGCGGGGGACACCTCCCTGGCGGATTTCCGTTCCCTGACGGGGCTGAACGTCCAGGAAAAGAAGGGGCAGAGCTTCGACAACACCATCAAGACGGCGGCCAACGCCGGCAGCCTGCTGCCCGGCCTGCCCGGGAACGCGGCCCTGTCCGGCATCGGCGCAAACCCGCTGTATACGGTGAACGAGGCGGCCGGCGTGCAGGTGCTGGGCCGGTACCAGAACGTTTCCGGCTCCCCGGCCGGGTACGCCATGACGGAAAAGGACGGCTGGACCTCGATTTTCTACGGCAGCAGCAGCCTGACGCTGGAGGTGCTCAAATCCGCGGCCCGCAAGGCGGGGGCCACCGTCTTCTCCGACGTGTCTTCCACCTCTGGCGATGTGCTGTACGCCGACCAGGGGCTGGCAGTGCTCCACACGGCCACCGCCGGCAACAAGACCATCCGTTTCCCCGCCGGCACCACCGATGTGTATGAGTATTTCACGGGCAAATGGACCAGCGGCGGCACCGTCACCCTGTCCTGCAAGCAGTACCAGACCCTGTATTTCTTCTACGGGAAAAAGGCGGACATCCAGGCCGCCGGCATCGGCAAGTAAAAGGAGGCTTCGACCATGAAAAAAACCATCGCGCTGCTGGCGCTGGCTGGGCTGCTGGCCGCTCCGCTGACCCTGCTCGGCGGCTGTAACACCATCCAGACCGAGGGCGGGGATCTCAAGGACATCAAGGGCCGCCCGCTGACCATCGCCTCCTTCGTCGACCTGTCCCTGGATAAGCCGGGGCAGAACGGCAACGTCAACCTGTTCTACGAAGCCAAGCAGAAGTACGAGAAGGAGAACAACGCCGCCATCACCTTCAAGCTGTACAACGAGCAGATTTTCCAGAACAAGCTCATTCAGATGGTCGGCTCGGGCAACGCGCCGGATCTGGTGTACTGCGGCACGCTGCACATGCCACGTTTCGCGGCCATGCAGCTGCTCCAGCCCATCGACGAGTTCATGGATCCCGCCGCGGTGAACTATCCCGACACCGCCGCGTCCATCATGTGGGGCGGCAAGCACTACGCCGCCCGGGTGGAGCAGATCCAGCCCTACGTCATCTGGTACAACAAGAAGATTTTCCAGAAGAACGGCATCACCGAGCCCTACACCCTCTGGAAGGAGGGAAAATGGAACTGGGAGAAGTTCCGCGAGGTGGGCATGGCCCTGACCCAGGACACCGACAAGAACGGCGAAACCGACCTGTGGGGCTTCGACACCTCCGGCATTTACACCCCCATGTGGGCCAACGCCGGCAAGTGGTTCAAGGTGGACGACAATAAAAACGTCACCATCACCTGGAAGGAGCCCGCCTTCTACAACGGTCTGAAATTTATGCAGACCGCCGTGCAGACCGACAAGTGGTGGTGCCCCGATCCCATCGCGGGCTATAACCAGTTCGCCACCGGCAACTTCGCCATGATCGGAGAGCCCTTCGAGTTCATTCAGAAATACGCCAAGAACATGGACACCAGCCTCATCGCCTGCGCCCCCTGGCCGCAGGGTCCCAATTTCCAGGAGAACGGCGGCAAATACTACACCGCCTGCAACATTATCGGCATCGCCAACGGCGCGAAGAACCCCTACGGCGCGGCGGCCTACTGCAGCCTCATCACCGAGCTGGAGAAGGGCCTCGACCGCATCCCCTTGGGCAACGCCGAGGCGGAGAAGTACCTCTCCGAGCAGGACTGGGAGGTGCTGGATCATGTGCGGAACAACGCCCTCATCGACTCGCTGGGCTGGGGCGAATGGGACGGCAGCAAGTGGTTTTATCCCATCGTCACCGAGAACCAGGACATCTCCACGGTGCTGGATTCCCTGGAAAGCGTGCTGAAAAATGAGATCAACAAAACCATGTCCTACAAGCTGCCCGAGATCGAGGACTTCAAAGAGCCGGAGCCGCTGACCTTTGAAAACGGCGACATGGGGTACATGACCACCGACGGCTGCGCCGGATCCGCGTCCATTACCACCGCCTCCGGGGAGACCTTGGCGGGCAAATCCTCCCTCAAGCTCAAGCTGGGCGGCACCGAGAAGGCGGCCCTGCGCACCGACCCGGGCAAGCTGAAAATCCCCGGCTACCATTCCTACAAGGTGAGCTTCGATTACAAGTTCCTGAAGGTGGACGAGGCGTGCAAGGAGTACGGGCTGGATCTCTTCGCGACCATGCGGCCCTTGGCCAGCGTGGATTCCGACGCCTACCAGACCGGCTACATCGCGCTGTCGGGCGTCGACGGGGACACCGGCACGGCCACCGGTGAAATCAACCTCAACACCGGGGAGGCCGACATCTGCCTGACCTTCGTCAACGGCATCACCGGCGGCGGCGAAATCGCCATCGATAACCTGCAAATCACCGAAATCCCCACTTGACGGCGAAAAGAGGGATGCGAGAGATGAAAGGGTTCGCACGGCGTTTCCTGGCCCTCGATCTCAGTCTGTTCCTGCCGGCGGGCGCCGGCCAAGACCACCGCGACGCTCCCGGTTTCCGCCGCCGAGATCTCCTCGGTCCCGCTTACGACGCGGGCCGTTCCGATCTCCGTCCTACAGGCGGGGGACCTGGTGGTTCGTCTTCCGAAAGAGAAAAGGAGAGGATGCCCCATGAACATTGCGGTCGGGTCGCTGCAGCAGGAGGCCAACTCCTTCTGCCCCCTGCTAGCCGACGAGACGGCCTTCGATTACGCGGCGGGGGAGGCCATGCTGCAAAACATCGCCGTGACCGACTTGTTCCGGCAGGCGGGCGCCGTGCTGTGGCCCACCATTTACGCCAACGCCGTCCCCTGCGGCACCTTGAAGAGGGAGGCCTTTCTCCGCCTGGCCGGCGACCTGGTGGAGCGGCTGCCCGACGCGGCGCGACTGGACGGGGTCTGGCTCTACCTCCACGGCGCCATGAACGTGGAGGGGCTGGGCAGCGGCGAGCTGGCCCTGCTGAAAATGGTGCGGGAAAAGGTGGGCTGGGAGGTGCCGGTGGCGGTGGCCCTGGATTTCCACGCCAACCTGCCGCCGGAGCTGATGGATACCGTCAACGTGGTCTGCGGGTACAAAACCGCGCCCCACGCCGACATGCGCGAGACCCAAATCAAGGCGGGGGAATGCCTGCTGCGCTGTATTCGAGAGGGGCTTCGGCCTCGGCCGGTCATCGAGAAAATCCCCATGATGCTCTCGGGCGACACGGTCATCACCGCCGAGGAGCCCATGCGCGGGGTGATGGAGCGGGCGGCCGCCCTGGCCGGCCGGCCCGATATTCTGGACATTTCGGTTTTCAGCGGCCAGAGCTGGGTGGACGCGCCCCAGGCGGGCGCCTGCGTGGTGGTCAGCCCCGCCGGCCCCGTTCCCGACGCGAAGGAGCTGGCCCGGGATGTGGCCCGCCGGTTCTGGGACGCACGGCGGGATTTCCGCTTTCAGGTGCCGGCCCTGGAGCCGGCCGAGGCCGTCGCTCTGGCGGCGGCCAGCCCGGAGAGTCCGGTGTTCGTCTCGGATTCCGGGGACAACACCACGGCGGGGGCCGCCGGGGACAGCACCGAGCTGCTGCGGCACCTGCTGGAGCAGCCGGCGCCCTGCCTGGCGGCGGGGATCACCGACCGGCCATTTGTGGAGGCCTTCTGGGACTGTCCGGCCGGGACGGCGCTGACCGCGTCCCTGGGCGGGACGCTGGATCCCGCGAGCTCCCGCCTGACGTTGGAGGCCGTCCTGGTGCGCAGCGGGCGGATCCTTGGCTGGGACGGGTTCGATGCCGGGCGGGCGGTGGTGGTGCGGGCGGGGCAAACCGACGTGCTGGTGACCGAGAACCGCTGCTCGATTATTTCCCCGGAAATCCTCCTCTCCATGGGGCTGGATATCCACGATTACAAAATCGTGGCGGTGAAGCTGGGCTATCTGTATCCCAAGCTGGCCGCCGCAGCGCCGAAGGCCGTGCTGGCTTTTACCTCCGGCTCCAGCTGCGTGGCAATAGAAAAATTAAAATTTCGGGAAATTTCGCGTCCCATGTTCCCAATTGATGCCAATACAGTGTATACTATAGGGGAATAACGGCTTCCGGGGCGTTCGGCTCTGCGGGAGCGGATAGGATGTCCGGCTGGGGCCGGGCAGGAGGTGCGACTATGGCGGTGAGTATTAAGGACGTGGCGCGGATGACGGGGTTGTCCCCCTCCACGGTTTCCCGCGTGATCAATAAGAAGGGCAATATCAGCGGCGCGACCACCGAACGGGTGATGGAAGCGGTGCAGGAACTTGGCTATGTCCCCAACAACGTCGCCAGAAGCCTGAAAAGCCGCAAAACCCGTACGGTAGGCGTGATCATCCCGGATATCAGCGAGACATTTTTCTCCCACATCATCAAGGGCGTGGACGCGGTGCTGGGGGAGCATGGGTATTCCATTGTGCTGTGCGACACCAACGAGAACCCGGACAAAGAGGAAAAGCTGATAAACGTCCTGCACGAGTCCCAGGTGGATGGGGTGGTCATCGCCACGGTGCAGGAAGGCGCGCGGTTGGAAAAAATCCGCAGCCTGCAGCATCTGCCGGTCGTGTTCATCGACAATATCCCCAGTATGTCGGCCAATTTCGACTCGGTGGCCCTGGACAACGTGCGGGCCAGCACCCTGGCGGTCGATTATCTGCTGGATAACGGGCATGAGCGTATCGCCGCCATCATGGGCAAGCAGAGCGAGTATACCGGTTTCGAGCGGTATGTGGGCTTCATGCGCGCCCTTCAGAACCGGGGCGTCGCGCCCGATCCAGATCTCATCCGCTTCGGGGATTTCAAGGAGGCGTCGGGCTATCAGGAGATGATGGCCCTGCTCGAGAGCGGCCGCGCCTTCTCGGCGGTGTATATCGCCAGCAGCAAGATGACCTACGGCGCCATCGCCGCTCTGCGGGAAAAGGCTGTGCGCTTCCCCGAGGATCTCTCGGTGGTCGGCTTCGACGTGCACGACGAATATCACCTGATGTCCCCTCAGATCACCACCATCCTGCAGCCGGAAAGGGAGATCGGCGTCGCCGCCGCCCAGCTGCTGCTCAAACGGATGGACACGGAGGGACAGCAGGTCAGCTTTCGTCAGCGGATCGTGCTCGATCCTCTGATCAGCGTCAAGGAATCCTGTCGGAAATTGTAGGGCGGCTCCCTCCCATACGGGAGGGGGTTCCCGAACAAATGCAAACGTTATCATAACTAACTGTACAAAGAACCGGTTGGAAAACTGTCGTTTTAATGCTGCCCTTCGGGGCGCTTTAAAAGAATATTATAAGGAGGTCTGCAAACATGAAAAAGCGGAGTTTGTTGCTGGCGGCGGCGGTGCTGACCGCGGCGCTGGCCCTGCCGGCCGCGGCGGAGGAAGCCACGGTCGTGCCCAACGCGGATATCGTTCATGCCTACCTGACCACCACCGAGCAGGGAATCGCGGTTGCCTACGACGCGGAGAAGGGGGCCACCTTCAGCAAAAGCGCGCCCCTGACCAGCTATGAGCGGATTGGCACCTCCTGGACGGCCGCCAATTATCAGGTGGACGGCCTGCGCCTGGAATTCACCGACGTCACCATGAAGAACGAGGGAGAGGCCATTCCCCGCATCTCGGTAGAGCTGACCCCCAACACCGACGGCGCCACCTTTATCGGCACCGCCAACAACAAGGGGCTTCTGTTCATTCCGGCCAAGGGCTTTTTCGGGGACACCGATCTGATTCTCAACCTGGGCAATCTGAAAAGCTACCCGGATGATTACGTCAAGGGCCTCAACGTGCTGGAAGCCTTCTACGTCCGGGAGGGCGAGGCGCCCTTCGCCCACCTGACGGAGGAAAACGCCTCCTACAGCATCCAGTTCAATAAGGTGGGGGACGACTACATCATCGCGGTGGACGACTGCGCCTATTACCGGGTACCGGCGAGCATCATCGACGAGAGCATCAGCAACGACATCGAGGGCTACGATCCCGCCCCGACCTTTATCTATGAGGATCTGCCGGCGGGCAACGCCGTGATCAACCTGCGCACCTGGTCGGCCGGCAAGTCCTTCCAGTTCACCTGGTCGGCCATCACCACCGGCGCTGCGGCCGCGGCGGATCTGCCGGTCACTCTGACCGAGGCCCAGCTGAAGGCCGCCCTGGCCGCCAAAGGGGACGCCGCGTCCGTCACCTACGGGGACGCGCCCTCCATCGAGATGCCCGCCGGGGCCACCCTGGCCGATCTCGAGGCGGCGCTGAGCATCAGCGACGATTTCACCTATGTCGTCAAATCCGGCGCGGACGCGGTGACCGGCGCCACGACGCCCCTGACGGCGGAAATGACCCTGCGCCTGTTCACCGGGGACAGCCCCGTGGCCAACGGCGTGTTCGCCATCAAGCTGAAGGAAGAGACCCCGGCCACCACGACCACGACTGCCACGCCCACCACCGCCGCGACTTCGCCCACCAGCGGCACGGCCGACGTGCCGGCAACCGGCGGCGGCTTGCCTTGGCCGGCTCTGCTCCTCCTGCCGGCGGCGGGCCTCGCCCTGGCGCTGGCGGCCGGGCGGAAGCGCGCGGCGCGGTAAGCGGCGATGGCGCGCGGCATACGCCTCGGGGCGGC
>ENA-ORTH01000569-ORTH01000569.1-human-gut-metagenome-genome-assembly--contig:-NODE-569-length-45310-cov-10.570721_pt1 | contig 45310 bp, 54 predicted proteins | sample MGYA00241914_ERZ509192 | MGnify/ENA primary metagenome ERZ509192 (study PRJEB26280, sample SAMEA2338826) | human gut metagenome | biome: human gut; feature: human-associated habitat; material: faeces... | reverse complement strand
CGTGGAAGCGGGAAAAAATTCCGTGGAAGCGGAAAAAAATCCCGTGGAAGCGGAAAAAAATTCCGTGGAAGCGGAAAAAAATCCCGTGGAAGCGGAAAAAAATCCGCCCTATATAAATAATATAAATAATATAAATAATTATAATAATAACTCTATAAAGAAAGATGCTAAAGCATCTAAAGAAAATCCGGACGGATTTTCACAAGCCGATTTTTTCAACGAAGAAAAAAAAGTTAAAGCAAGTATTCAATTCGGACTCACGCCCGAATTGTTAGATGTTCGAAAATCAATTATTGATAAAGTTGATAACTATTTTGATAAACTTGTATTTCCATTTGAAAGCGAAGATTTTAAACGGAATTTTTATATACTGATGTGCCAACCTAAATGGAGAACCTCGCAAAAAAGTTTTTCCGCTATACAAGCAAATTTAAATGGATTAAGTAAATACCCGGAAGAATTTGCGCTGATTCTGATAAAAGAAAGCATTTCAAAAGGTTGGGCGGCGTTAGAATATGATTCAACCCCCGAAAAATACGAAAAATGGGAAAAAATGAAACGTTCCGTAAAGACAGAGCAGCAAAGCAGCAAAGAAATTGCGGATATGATGAAGTATTTAAACAATGATTTTGATTGATATGGGAGCAATTGAAAAAAAAGAAAATACGGCGTTAGAAATATATAATACCAAGCCCGGAACAAAAGCCATTGAAGTACGCCGTAGAATAGTGCAATTGCCGGAGGTTGCCAAAGCATTAAACCCAGTTGAAAAATATGTTTTCGCAGCATCAACAAAAACACCAATTGCGGAAATTGACGATGCAAAATTAGTTGAAAATCTTTCGTTACTGTTTAAGCGTATAGCAATAGACGTTGGTTATATAATACCACAGAATGAAAATGATTGGAATTATATACAATCCCGGTTGTTGGATATTCTGAAACGTTATCACTCTGATATGACGTTGGCGGATATTAAGATAGCTTTTGAGTTGGCGACGACCGGGAAATTAGACGAATTTTTGCCGAAAGATAAACACGGGAACCCGGATAAAAATCATTATCAACAGTTCAACGCCGATTACTTTGCAAAGATTCTGAAAGCATACAAGCAAAAGCAGACAGATGTAATTGACAAAGCATACAAAGCTATACCGGAAAAAAACAATGAAATTTCGCCGGAGCAAATCCGGAGATTTGAGATACAAAGACAATGGCGGAACCGTTATATTTTCCTTTGCTACAAATACACCGGGAAATTAATATTGGGGCTAACTGATGATATGTTTTTGTATGAATGGTTGCAAAAATGCGGGTTGGCTGATGATGTACAAGTTAAAGAGGACGACCGCAAAGAAGCGTTTGCCCGGTATATGCAGCGTGTAGCCCGTGGAATGATAAACCGATATACAGCGTTTCAAGTTCGCCGAAAAGGAACCGAAAGCCCGGAAATTGATTTTACGGCGTTTGAGGTTGCCCGGAAAAAGGAGATTATAAAAGCATTTGACCGGATGATTTCCGAGGAAATGCAAGTTGATAACTACATGAAGTTTTAAATATGGAACTATTTATTGTTTGCTTTATAATTGGCGTAATAGGTTATTTTACAAAAGCGGGAGGTTATATATGGAAAAAAATATAAGAATTTCAGCAGTAGTGGGAATTGACCCGGGAAGCAATGGCGGTATTGTAACATGGCGCCCCAACCAAAATATAAAAGCAATGAAAATGCCAAAGGATTTAACAGAATTGCGTAATTATTTGGAGTATCTGAAAAGCATTTGTTCGCCGATCATTTTTCTGGAAAAATTGAGCGTGCGCCCGGATGATATAACGCCGGGTGCCGATGGCGTCAATATGGGAAAGTTGTACCGAATACAAAAGATGATGGCAAACTTTGAGCAGTTGAAAGCAATCATTTCAGTTTGCGATGTTCCGTTTGTTATGGCGCATCCTATGAAATGGCAAAACGAATTGAAGTTGCGGGCAAAGATAAGCCAGAAAAAGGAGGAAAAGAGCGAGCGAAAACGCAGATACAAAGAGATTGCCGGGAATTTGTACCCGGAATTGAAACCGACATTGTGGAACGCCGACGCCACGTTGATAATGCACTTTGGACGATACATTTTGCGCAACAACCCCGGTTGGGTGCGTCAGAATTTACCAAGCAATATGCACGAACGTTTGTTTTAGCCCCGAAGAGCGATTTTAATTTCAAAATAGATAAAATATACATGGAAGAAGAAAAAACCCCGCAAATCGAAAATCCGGGAAAAATAACGTTGGAAGAGTTCGCCGAGTTAATCCGACAAATGCGTCATAATCAACGCAGATATTTTGCGCAACGTCGCCCGGAAATATTAGCGACCTGCAAGAAATTAGAAAGTGAAGTTGATGCAATTGTTGCTAAAATAACAGATAAACAAATGAGGCTATTTTGATTTATGCCCGGAATGTATAACGTTCCGGGTTTATTCGTTTTTTTTTGAAAATAAAAATAATTTTCTTTTGTAATTACGAATTATACGTTATCTTTGCAGCATGAAACCAAAAGAAATATACTTAAAAGAGTTTGATTGTATAGTTACAGAAAATTGTAAGGTTATACAATTTGGGAAAGAAAAGCGAGCGTTTAAGGCGGGCTATTATATGAACGTAAATTTAAAGATTGGAAATTCATACAAAAGTTTTCGATTACATAGGCTTATAGCATTAGCGTTTATTGAAAACCCGGAAAACAAAAAATATGTTGACCATATAGACGGTAATAAATTAAATAATAAAATAGAAAATTTGCGTTGGTGTACAGCAAATGAAAATATGAATTTTGGAAACTTTATAAAGAAAAAAAGAGAATATAAAGTTAAAAGAATTGACGCAAAAGGAAATGTTGAAATATTTAATGATGTATCAGATATATGTGTCAATAAATGGGAAAAATATGTTATACTACAATGTTGTAATGGAAAAAGAAAAACAGCATACGGGTATAAATGGGAATATGTAAAATAATAAACACCGACCGGGCGGGTTCCCGGAAAGTAAACATTTTATTATGAAAACAACGATTTACGATTTTGATTTTGAGATTGCCGGACACGGATATTACAAAGTAACTTACACGTCCCCGGCAACGGGTAAAAGATGGACGACAACAACAAACAATATGCCTTTGATTGATGCGACCAAGAACGCAGAAGAACAGAAACGTAAGGATTTGGAAGAACTTAAAAGGATTTGTAAAGATGGGAAAGTTTGTTGATGAAGTAGGAGCAATCCAGCACGCAATGAGCGACAAAGAGTTGAACGAATTATACAAGCGTTTGGAAAATTTCATTGCTGATTGCACGGTTGAGGAAGCGAAAGAAAGCCGGGACGCATTTGTTAAGGTGCAAACAATGATATACCAAAGAATGAGAGAAACAAAAAAATAATATTAACCGCCGGGGGAAACCCCGGCACAAACCGAGAGCAAAAATGATAGTTAAGAAATTAGAATTGGTAAATTTCCAAGTAATTAAAGAGTTTAACGCAGATTTCGACGGTAACGTTTATTTCATTACCGGAGATAATGAGTTGGGAAAATCAACCGTATTAAAAGCAATTGGGGCTTTGTTGACCGGGAACCGTGACGCCGTATTGAAGAATGGAGAAAGCAAAGGTTTTGCAAAAATGATTGTCGGCGACGACGGCGAGGAATACGAGGTTGAATTGAAATTCACGAAAGCAAACCCACGTGGCACGTTATCAATTAAATCAAAGACAACCGGAATGAAAAGTGATAACGTTTCTATGTTGCAAAAGATTTTCGGTTATACAGATTTTGACGCCGTGGAATTTTCCCGTTGGTCGGAAACCGCCGAGGGACGCAGAAAGCAAATTGAGGTTGTAAAGTCTTTGTTGCCGGAAGAAGTAAGAACAAGGATTGCCGAAATTGATACAACCGTTGCCGGGCTTAAAACAGAACGTACCGGAGTAAACCGAGATTTGAAAACCTACAACTCAATATCAGATGCAGCCGGGCAGGGATTGACAACGCAGGATTTGAAAACGTATGCCAAACCAAAGGACATTACGGAACTGATGAAAGAACAGCAGGAAAACGCAAAGTTGGTTGAGAAAGCAAAGGGCGTGCGTTTACGTATGGAAGAAAGAATGGAGAGATTGGCAGAGATTCCGGGACGTTTGGCAGCCGCCAAAGATTCATACAATAAAGCAATTGAGGCGGCAAAGAAAGCAATGGAAGAAGCCGAAAAGACGTATAAACAAACCGTTTCGGTCGTTGAAGAAGAAAAGAAAGATTATGAGGAAAAAATAGCAAGTGCCGAAAAATGGTTAACAGATTATGAGGCTTTGAACCCGAATAATTTCGATACAGAAAAACAATTGAAAGAAGCCGAGGAACACAACAAAAAGGCTGCAAAGGTTGCCGATTATCTTTCAAAGAAAAAACAAGCAGACGACAAAAAAGCAGAAGCGGAAAAGATGGATTCAGAAATTGCGGAATTATCCGCCGAGCGTGAAAAACTTATTTCGTCGGCGAAATTGCCTATTTCCGGGCTTTCGTTTAGTGATGATGGGTTAGTATTAAATGACGTCCCATTTGTCGCCGGAAAGGTTTCAGATTCGCAAATAATGGAGGTTGCCGCAAAACTGATTATTGCAAGTAACCCAACGGTTAAGGTATTCAGAATTGCGAGGGGCGAAAGTTTGGGACAAAAGAGATTGCAGGCAATTTTGGATTTGGCAAAAAAAGAGGGATTCCAAGGTTTTATTGAAAGTGTTGTAAGGGGACAGCAGGATTTAATTATTGAGGAATATGAAGAAGCCGATAAATAAATGTAAAGACAAATCATTCGTAAAGATACCCGGAGTTTCCGGGTATCTAATAAATAAAAAAGGAGAAATATTTTCCGAGTTTAAGGGAGAAGTTATGAAACCCGCTTTAAGGTCGGGTTATCATTTTGTAGTAATAATGACAGATACCGGGAAAAGAGTAAATAAAATGATTCATAGATTAATGGCAGAAACATTTTTACCAAATCCGGATAATTTACCCGAAATAGACCATATAGACGGCAATGCCTTAAATAACAATCTTGATAATTTAAGATGGGTAACAAAGAAAGAAATCAAAATAACCCAATATCAAGGGAAAGACGTTATAAGGCAATTATAGATAAACAAGGAATACCAATAAAAGCATTTTATAATGGCGAGTTTGTAGGGAATTTTACTTGTTTGATGGAGGCAGCAAGAAAATTTAATTTGCATTGTACTTTGATTTCAAAGCAAGTAAGAGGGAAAATTGATAACGTAAACGGATATAAATTTGAAAGATTATGAAAGAATTAAAAGACATGACAATTTCGGACGTTTTGAAAACACCCGAATTTTATAATAATCTGAAAGTGGTTATTTCCGATTTGGAAAACACCCGCAGAAAAGCCGGAATGATGGCGGACGCACCATTGAAGCGGCACCCGATAGACCGTTTGCAGGAACGAGGAGTTTTTGAACCGGGACAAATGACGGTATTGTATGCAAATGCAATGGATAAGAAGTTGCAGGGATATTCAAGCAGCGAAAGAAAGTTTATATTGGAAGTTGGCGGCGAAGCGTTTAATATTACAATGAAACAATTGGTTGACCAAGAAAAGAAAGACAATGAGGAAAAGAGAGATAACAGCAACGGGAATGATTAATAATAACGGCGGTTTACAAATCTACATGGGGGAATTACATCAATTCTTTGCAATGCACAAAGGTAGCCGCATAATCGCCCGTTTTACCGTTGCGTCCCCCGGTTCGTCGGAGGCATTGAAAGGGTATTATTTCAATTACGTTGTACCAACGTTCCGGTCGGGTATATGGGAAGCCGGGGAGCGTCTGACAGAGGAACAGACGGAACACCGTTTGCGTGAGTTGTCCCCGGTTATGTATGAGCAAACGCCGGATATTAACACCGGGAAATATGAAACCCGGTTGCGGACAATTGCAGAGTTGAGCAATACGGAATTGATAGAACATATTGAGCATTTGAAACAGATTGCCGCAGAGGAATACAACACGTTTATAGACGACCCAAGAAGCATTTAATATGAGGCATTATTCAGAATTAAGCCCGTTGGAAAAGAAAGCGAGAGAGGCAAGCGGGCGGATTAAATGTACGGATTGCCCAATATATAAATTATGCAAGACAAGCGAAATGTTTATTGATGCGTGCGATTTTATTTATTTGTCGGCATTTAAAACCGGGTATAATACCCGTAAAAAGAAAAAATAATATGTTTTGCAAGTGTAACCAACCCCGTAAATGTTACCCGTTGAAAGATTGGCGGGTTATCCGGTACCAATATACGCCGCATGGATATAGCCGGGTTAAATGTTTGAAATGCGGTTGCGTGTGGATTACACGGGCAAATTATGTTGAACAAACGCCCAATAAAGACGGGCAAAAAAGATTTTTTTTATTATGAAAAAAGTAACATTGAAAGACAGCAAAGGAAATGAGATAAACGACATTATGAAAGATGTTTTGACGTTCGATTGTGAAACAACCGGGTTGCCCCCAAAGGGCGCAAAATGGGACGTTGATTTTGCGGAATTTCCAAATATTGTGCAATTGGCATGGGCGGTAAACGAAAAGGAACGTTCATTTATCATAAAGCCGGAGGGGTGGGAAATACCGGAGGCCTCAATTGAGGTACACGGAATTACAGCAGAGAGAGCAAACGCCGAGGGCGTCCCATTTGCTGATATTATAGACGAATTTTTGGAGGATTGCAAAAAAGCCCGTTTGTTGGTCGGACATAACATTTACTTTGATACGTCAATTGTAAAAGCAATGATATTGCGCATTATGGGTCGTGAATATTACGACGCAAAAGCGGAGGACGCATTGTTTAAGGGCAAACGAATTGATACGATGATGAAAACAATTAAATTTGTTGGCGCATTGTATGCAGACGGACGTCCGGGCAAATATCCGAAATTGGAGGAACTTTACAACAAGTGTTTCCCCGGCGAAACATTCCCGGCGCATGATGCGTTGGAGGACGTGAAAGCCTGCAAACGTTGTATTCCGGTTTTGGTGGAAAATGGTATTATAGAACTGAAACCAAAAGAATATCCGGCGGAACAATTGAAGTTTAACCCGGAACCGGAACCCGCAAAGACCAAAAAGGTAAAAAGGGAGGTTTTAGTTCACGACCCGAAACCGATATTTGCACCGGATGCAGAGCCGGAAAACAAGGTTGCAAAATTGTTAAATGAAACAGACTTTTAAATTATGAACGAAAAAAAAATGTGCATTGATTGCGTGGATTATCCGGTATGTTGTTTGTCCGGTCGTTGTGCTGATGATGAACCGTGCGAGTATTTCCAAGAAGAAACCGACCCGGAGGAACCGGGAAACAATAAAGATTAAAAATTATGAGCGAAAAAAAACAAAATGTTATGCTGATTCCTACAAAGGAAAAGTTTTCATTATCGAAAGTAAAGTTATTGAAAGATGGCGGGTTAGACGTACATTATGAAGTAACGGAAGTTGTCGGAAATGAGAGTTACACGAACAAATACCATGTATTGAGTGCAAAAGACATACACCCGGATTTGCGTCATTTGTTTAATGATTTGCGCCCGATTATGGGACGTATATTCAACATAACGTCATTTAAAACCATGATGGCAACGCCGGAGTTTAAAGCAACAAAGAAACAAACAGATATTGCAGCCGCATTTGCGGAAGAATGTTTGGACAATATAGAGGTTAGGGGCGTTTCTTTATCGGGGCAAGATGATAACGTAGGCGTCGTTTTAACCGGATTGTTTACCGTATCAAACAATCAGAAAACAGCAATCAACACCCCACGAATGAAATACAACGTTGAAACGTTCGGTTTTGAGGAAGAGTTGGAAAACATTGTTTGCGATATTGAAAACGAGGTTTACGAATTTCTGTTTGAGGGCAAAAAGGCGCAAATGGATTTGTTCGGGGCTGATGGGGGACCAAACCCGTTAGTTTATGTAAATGATGCAGACAACGAAAATGAAAATGATATGTTCCCGGAAATGGCAGACCCGGCGGACGATATAGACAATATGTAATGGAGCCAATATTGTTGACCGAGCGTTGCGAATATGAATATTGCGTTGCACGTGGTTACGAACCGTTATTGGATATTCGTAATTTTCGGTTAGATATACGGTTGCGTGTTGAGTTACAACGGGAAGTGTTCGGGAATTGCGTTTTAGGACGTGGCGACATTCCCGTTGCCAACCAACGGTTTTTCCGGTGGGTTTGGGAGCATAAGCCGCACAGATGCGAAGAATGTTTAAAGCCGTTACGGAATTATTCCGCCGTTTATTGTTCGCATATATTGACCCGTGGAGCGTTTCCCGAAATGGCGCATGATGCAAGAAATATAAATATACTATGTTTTGAACATCATTCATGTTGGGAGAATGGGGATAAAACGAAAATGCGTATATATCCGGGCAACGTCCGGATTATTGAATTGCTTAAAAACGAATACAGAAGTTTGAAAATATGAGGACGAAAAAAAGAACACCAGATTACGGGGCAATTTCCCGCCGTTCAATCCAAAATGATTTTAAAAGGGTACAAAGGTACCCGGAAAGGGAGAAACGCCCGCAAATCGAAAATCCGCCCGAAATAAATGCAGAAAGACGGGTTTTGTTTATTGGCGAAAATTCAAGTTATTACAAATTGCGTTCTTTCATTGTTGGTAAATTGGTTCGATTGGTTCAAGAATCAAGCGTCGGCGGTTGGGTATGTGAGTTCGTACACGACGACGACCGAAAAGCGATAAACCATGCCGCCGGATGGTCGGACAATAAGAAACAATATTTGTTGGATTGCGTAAAATTCAAGTGACATGAAAATAAAATCAGAAACCGGATATAAAATTGCGTTATATACGTTTGTGACGTTAACGGTTGCGTCATATTTTTGGGCGTTTTATAGTATAATTGTTTGGATAATTAAAGCGTTGTAATATGAGCGTAAACAAGGTTATTTTAATGGGGCATACCGGAAAAGACCCCGTCGTAAAGACGTTTGATAATGGCGGAGTTGTCGCACAATTCCCGTTGGCAACAACCAAAAGAGGATTCACGACAAAAGACGGCAGAGAGATTCCGGAACGTACAGAGTGGCACAACATTGTATTGTCAAATGATTTGGCAAAGATAGCCGGGCAGTACGTTAAAAAGGGCGATAAATTATACATTGAGGGGGAATTGAGAACCCGCAGTTATGAGGACAACAACGGCGTAAAAAGATACGTTACGGAAGTTTACGGGTATAATATGGAGATGTTGTCGCCAAAGAAAGACGGACAAACAACGCAGCAGGGAGGCGCACCAACACCGCCGCCGCCAATTCCCGACCAAGACAAAGATGATTTGCCATTTTGAGAATGAGGAACGAAATTAAAATTCAAATCCCGGAGGGTTCCCGGCTGATTGGGCCACGGACAAAGGGGCGAACGGTTATTGTTTCTTTTGAATACAATAAGGAGGACGCAGCCGTTCCGGAGCCGGAACCGATACGACCAATTGGTTTTGCCCATTACAAGGAACCCGCCGGGAAAGATAAAAAATAAAGTTATGCAGTTTAATAGCAAAGAATATGACCCCGAAAAACACGACCGTTGGCGTGCGTTGACCGTCAAACAGCCATACGCAAATGATTTGGTAACGGCGGCATACAAAGACGAAAACGGCGTTGTTTACGGGCGAAAATCAATTGAAGTTAGAAGCAAAAAAACGTCATACCGTGGCGACGTTCTTATTTGTTCGTCGGCAAAATCGGTTTATCCCGGAATGGAAAGCGGCGTTACTTTGGGATTGGTTGAGTTGTACGACGTGAAGCCGATAAAAGAGTTTACGCCGGAGGATTGGGAAAACACCCGGATTCCAAAGGAAAAGAGGGCAAAAATAACAAAGGGTTTCGGATGGATGATGCGCAACCCAAGACGTGTTGTTGAAATGCCAATTAAGGGGCAATTGGGTATCTATAATCTCGTATATACCAAGGGCGAAATAATACAATACCCCCGGAAAATGGTAATTGACAAAAAGAGTTGGGAACAGATAAAAAAACAGATAGAGAAATGAAAACAATCGGATTCCATATTGGACGTATCGGGTTTTATTTGTATCTGCAAAGTTTGTGGAAGTATAAGCAATTTTATTTGACGCCCGGAGTTATGGTTGAGGGCGTAAAAGGACATGACGTTTATTTAGATATTGAAATTAAATTGCTTTGTTTTTCCGTTGGTTTCCGGCTGATATGGATAAAAACCAAAAGAAATTATTAACTTTGTAATGTAAAATACTAAAAACGTGAGCGATGAAAGAGATAACAAAAATATTGCCATTAAATGAGGCGGCAAAGTTTCAAAAATCCGCAGGCAAATATGATTGCACAATTACGGAATTGGCGGTAATGGGAGCAGGGAAAGCAAGAATTTCAATTTCCGGAACAGAGGAAAATTGGGATTTGTTGGTTAGTTCGATAGAAAATGAGAATAAAGAAACCACAACCGTTTGACCCCGATAGGCAATACAGCCCCGGCAAACGTGTAGTTTACCGGGGTATGGTAATAATTGCGGAAAGATGGGTTAAACCGTCTGATAAACTGATTGAAAAGGTTGGCAAATTTGTATGTTTGAGTAGATGCGCATGTTGCGTTATCCATAAAGACGATTGCCCGGCGGTTGGGCTTAAATGCCACAGAACAAGCCGTAGCGATAACAAAGTAATATATTTCAGAAAATTATATAACATAACAGAAAAAAGCGATGGAAAAGAAAAGATTTACCCCGTTTGATGCGGAAACGTTTTTGATGATTGAAGATGTAACGGGAACAGAACCGGAAGTTACAGAGAAAGAAAATTACTTTGAACTTAAAATGTACGCCCCGGATAAAGAGGAAAGAATAATTGAAACCGCAATATGTGCAGTTCAAGGCAGATACGGAAAAAGAATAAAAGACGTAAAGACGATTAAAGAACAAAACCTTTTGCGTGGTGCAATATTCTTTGTTGAATACGAAAAAGGGGCGGGAAATTTGCCAAATGAGTTGCGCACAAATTTAGGTATGCCGGACGAAACCGCCGGGGATATTTATTGCCGCCGATTGTTAGAAATTCGTGCATTACCCGTAAAGCGTGATAATTTGGGAAAATTGCTGATGTTTACCGGAGGCGGAACAATGCAGATTCCGAGAACGCCCGGCGGTTTGGCGGTTTATTCATTCCCGACCGAAAACGGCGTAATGTTGGACGTACCGGAGGGAAATTTTATTGTATTGACACCGGACGGAAAATTTGGCAAAATGGATATGCAAACGTTTATGGCTAATTTTGAAGAAAAAGACGCCAATACCGCCAGATTGACCTTTGACGAAAAGAGATTGTTTGAAAAGATGAATAAACTTTTCGGCAAAGACTTTCAAATGAGATTTTTAAAACTTACAGAGGAATACCTCGAATTGTTTGTTGTTGCTGATGATATGTTGGTAAATGGAATAACACCGGAAAACTCGTCGGAAATTATAGACGAGTTAGCAGATTTGAACGCCGTATTGTTCCATATTGCGGCATTATTAGGGTATAGCCAAAAGGAATTGCAGGAAATGGCATATACTAAAATTGCAGGACGTGAGAAAAACCCGGAATTTATGCGCAAACACCCACACAACAAACCGGAAAGCCCGGTTTGCGGTAATATGTAGCAGGAAACCGCCGAACAATACAAACATTTTGAGAACCGTTTTAACAAAAGACTATGACAAACGAAGAAAAAGAAGAATTAAGAAAAAAAGCGTTGTTCCTTACAAATACGGCGTATCTTTTGGCGGACATGGCACATACATGCGTTTTTTACGCTGATGATAAATTAAACCATTTAGGCAAATGCTTTGAAAAGGGCGAAAAAATGAGATTCAAAAAAGCCGCAAAGTTGACAAAAGAAGCATTTAAAGCCGTCAAGGAAATAACGGAACCATTGTATAATATTACCGACGTTGATAATGCGTGTATTGATAGCGATTATCTTTTGGAAGTTATTCAATTGGTAATAAACAGAACCGACGAAACCGAGGAAAGCAAAACGGCGATGTTGGAATACATAAAGAAGTTACCACAAATTGAACATGTAGAAGTTTAAGCGTATGAAAAAAGATTTTAAACAAGAACTAACCGAACTTATTAATAAGCACAGTTTAGAAAAGGAAATGAGAGATACCCCGGACTATATTTTAGCCCAAGTTTGCGTTGATGCGATGGCGGTATTTTCGGAAGCAATCGCCCGTCGTGACGAATGGCACGGATTCAGAAAGGCGGACGAAAAGAACGCAAAGGACGCAAAAAGAAATTACCCGGATGATTGCAATATTTGCAAAGACCGTTTTAAATGTGCTGACTTTATGAGAACGCAACCAATTGCAAATCTGATTCAGCGTTTCAAGACGACAACGGACAAAGAGGAAAAAACAGCAATCGCCGGATTGCTAAAACAGATAAACGCCGATGCGTCGGGAAAGCCTCAAAATGATATACCGGAAGAAGTAAAAGAAGTTGCCGGAAAGTTGGCAAAGGCTTTTGGCGCACGTGTTGAGATACACCGTATTGAGATACCGGAAAAGAAACGTAAGTTTAGAAAGAAACCAAGAAAGGAGCAAGGCAATGAAACCCGTTGAATTTCCCGGCGTGAATGTAGTATTTGCAAAAGACCAACCGGAATACATGCCGTTACCTGCAATGAAAATCCCCAATGACCCGCAAGGGCTTATAATTACCAAATGGCAGTTATCCCCGGAAGAATTGGAGAGAATAAAAGAAACCGGAACAATACATTTGTCAATGCTGACGTTTAACCAACCATTGCAACCCGTATTGTTAACCGTAGATTTACCAACAGAAAAATAATAAAGTTATGGATAAAGAAACATTCGTAAAAAGAATGGCAGAATTAGCCGAGATAAAACAAAAGGCTTTGGAGTACAACAGAAAGGAAAGAGAAAAAGCCGCAGAAAGTTACATAACAGAAAATTGTCCGTTTAAAAAAGGCGATAGAATAAAATACAACGGAAAGCCCGGAAAGATAGAAGTTATCAAGGCAGAACACAACGGCAATTTTTCGTATGAAGTTAGGTTCGACAAAAAGAACGGTACGCCGTCAGTTAGGGTAACAAGTGTTTACCCATTGTTGAAAATCGACAAAATGGAAAAAGAATAAAAAACGCCCCGGAATTATAACCGGGGCTTTGCCGTTTAGGTACAGAAACGAAAGAAAGCCAAAATTAGCCCCGTAGGGCGACGAAAATACAAAAGACAATAAAAGTATCAAGGAACAAACGAAACCCGCTTAAAACGAAAATTACCCGAAAATAACAAGCAAAGGGAAAGAGACGTTTGAGAGGAAAGCAAAGTAAATGGCTTTGCCGTTATAAAAAGGTTAAAAAAATGGAAGCGAGTAAAAGACAAAGGGGCGGACGCCCGAAAATGTGCAAGCGAACGAAAGACCAAAGGGAGTTTGATTTGGCTTTTTGTTCAAATCTGTTTTTACGTGGTTACACGTATAGGGAGATTTCGGAAAGACTGAATGAGGAAAACGCCCGGCGTGGCGTCGGTTATACCATAACAAAACAAATGGTATATTGGGATATGCAACACTTGCTAATAGAGTGGAAGCGTGAGCGCATGGAAAATATAGACGATTACGTTACGCAGGAATTGCGAAAGTTGGATAAAATGGAGGTTGAATTGTGGGAGGCGTGGGAACGTTCAAAGACCGGGAAATTGCGAGAGAAAAACAGACAGAACGCAAAGCCCCGTAAAGTGTTGGAGGATGGCGACAACCCGGAATATTACGGGTATGAGGAAACCACAACGGAAACGTCCGCCGGAAACCCCCGGTTTTTGGATTTGCTTTTGAATGTGCAGCAACGCCGGGCAAAGATGTTGGGATTTGATGCACCAATTAAAGTTGAGATTCCGGGAATAGAAAAAAGCATAAACGGCGATGCACCGCAATACGATGTATCAGCAATCCCGGAGGATTTATTGTTTGCGGTTGCTGATAAACTACAAACAGCAGAATATAAAAAACAATTAGCAGAGAAAGGAGTAATTGACGATGGCACGAACAACAAAGAATAATATCAAGAAAAAAGACGAACCGAAACCCGTACACACGTGCGGCGAATGTGGTTGGGGTAAATTCTATTATGAACATTCAAATTTAGATATGGCCGGGAACCCGATTTGTTTAAAATGCCCGTTTGTCGAAAATCACAGTATGATACGTTCGGAAAAAGCGTGCGACAAATGGAAAATGAAACATTAAATTGGTCGTTTTTTAAGATTTTCGGTTTTTAAGTCAGAAAAAATACGGGGGTAAGACAAAAATATATGGTATATTTTTAAGAATTAAACAAAATGGATAAAGAACAATTACTTAAAATGTACGCCGCACTAAAAAACAATCCCGGGGAATTAGTAAAAGCGGCGTCACGCAATAGGCTGATAAACTTTGCCCGGTATATGCAACCGGATTTAGCATTGGAACCGTTCCACGTCGTTTATTATACGTTGTTGGATAAATTCGCCCACGGCGAAATAAAGAAAATGATTGTGCAAATGCCCCCTCAACATGGTAAGGAAATATCCGATAATCAGATAGTTGCTACCACTAAAGGGATAAAAAAACATGGTGATTTAATTGTAGGGGATTACGTGTTTGGTAGGGATGGAACCCCGGTTGAAGTATTATGGGTGTCAGAAAAAACAAGAAGCGAATATGTCGTTTCTTTTTCTGATGGGGCAAAGATAGAATGTCATGGTAATCACGAATGGACGGTGTATAATAGATTTCGACAGAAAGAGGAAACTATAGAAACGAAACATATGGCATCCTCCACAATATATAATGGAGATGGAAAAAGAGGAAGCCGATATAAATACCAAGTAGATAGCAATGTTTGCGTAATGTTTGATAGTCGGAATGTAGATTTAGACCCATACGTTTTAGGAGCGTGGCTAGGAGATGGGGATAGCTCATGTGGGATTATACACATTGGCAATAATGATGTTGAAATAATAGGGAATAGTACATATAAGTTCAAAGAAAGTAAGGGCACGACAACACGTAAGTTTTACAGCCCAGAATTGAATATTTTACTAAAAAATAATGGACTAATTAAGAATAAACACGTACCGGATATGTATAAATACAATTCAGTTGAAGTTCGCAAGAATGTGATTGCTGGATTAATTGATACAGATGGGTATGTGTATCACAGAAACGGACGTATAACCATATCCAACACAAACAAGCGGATTATAGACGATGCTGCATTTATATTACGCTCATTAGGTCAGTCTGTAGTTGTGTGTGAATTCAAACCTAGGGTTAGTAGTAGCGGAATAGTAGGGAAGAAGATAGTATATCAACTCTGTTTTAATCCTACAATGACTTTCCCGACAAAAGTAAAACGTAAGAAGATAACGAAATTGTCTATAAATAAGAAGCGTGCTATTGTTTCTATTGAACGAAAGGAGGGATTGGGTTATGGTAATTGCATCCAAGTAGATGGGGGTATCTATCTGGTTGGAGATACGTTTATTCCTACGCATAATAGTGAGGGTTCAAGCCGAAAGTTGCCCGCTTTTATGTTAGGATTGAACCCGGACACAAAAATTTGTATTGGTTCGTATGCTGCAACGATTGCGAGAGATTTTAACCGTGATGTTCAAAGAATAATTGATACGCCAAGTTACCGGGAATTGTTCCCGGAAACGTATTTGAACGGTTCCAACGTCGTAACAATGGCTAATACGTATTTACGAAATTCTGACGTTATAGAAATGGTTGGGCATAAGGGTTCGTTGCGTGTTGTAGGTCGTGGCGGTTCTTTGACGTCAAAAACGGTTGATGTATCTATTTTGGACGACGTTTACAAAGATTATGCCGAGGGCAACAGCCCGATTGTACGTAATGCGGCGTGGAAATGGTACACGACCGTTGTACGTACCCGTTTGCATAATGATTCCCAAGAATTAATTGTGTTTACCCGTTGGCATGATGATGATTTGATTGGACGTATTGAAAAAAGCGGGGAAACCGTAATTGAGATTAAAAGTTGGGACGATGTAAAGAACATTCCGGCGGGCGCATGGGTACGCATTAACTTTGAGGGATTGAAAACCGGGGAGCCAACAGAGATTGACCCACGGGAACCGGGGGCGGCGTTATGGGATAGACGACACAGCCGGGTAAAATTGGAGGGACAAAGAGCGTTAGACCCCGTACAATTTCAATGTTTGTATCAAGGCAACCCCGGAAACGCAGAGGGTAAATTGTACCGGAACCCGTTCCGAACATACGTTGACAAATCCGAATGGGGGACGTATGTACGTAGTGGCAATTACACAGACGTTGCAGACGAGGGCGACGACTTTACATTTTCGGCATGTTATGACGTTTACAAATCCGGTAATGAGGCATGGAACGAGCAAAAGAAACGGTTTGAACCGATTTTGTATGCGCTAATTACTGACATGGTATTTACGCAGGAAAATACAGAAGTAACAGCCGTTACCGTCCCGGAAATGATAAACCGTTGTGGAACGCAAAAAGCATGGATTGAAAGTAACAACGGCGGTTCCGGATTTGAAAAGGTTATAAGAAAAAAACTAAAAGCAGTAACAGAACCATTTTATCAAGGGGCAAACAAGGAAAGCCGAATTATAACAAATTCAGCGATGGTAAATGCACAAATAATAATGCCGATTGGATGGGAACAGCGTTTTCCAAAGATACACGAACATTTGACCGGGTTTTTGCGTGATTTTCCTGCAAATGCCCATGACGACCCGGAGGACGGATTGACCGGAATATACGAAAAAGAGTTGGCGGACGGCGATACACGACCATACAGCCAAGCAACAAGGGGCGTTAAACGTCGTAACTAACAATTTATTCCATATACGCAAGATTTAACGGAAAAATATTATAACTTTGCAAAAGATAAATGGGGTAAAGAGTTAGCCCCGGAGATAGTAAAACGAGTTTTAAATATTAAAATTTTAGGATTATGATTTGTAAGTGTCCGGCGGGTACGGCTTTGCCCGATATTCCCGTAAGTAATTGCCCGGAAAGTTTTGGGCAGATTCAGAAAGTAGCATTTCAAAGATTGTACAAAAGCACCGGAGAAAAAAATTCATTTACCACGACGGCGGGTATTGGGAAAAAAGCGTCATGGACGCCGTTGTTGTCGGCTGACGATGATACAAAGATTGTTATTTCCCCATACATTCAAGCCCCGACAGCAGAAGCAGGCGCAGCAAGAACGTTTGGAGGTGGTAACGAAACATTGGGAGGCGTTGAGGAAATTGTGGGACGTGAGCCAACGCCATTTACCGGGGTTATGCGAAAGTTGCCACAGAAAATTATCAAGGCTTTGAAAGAATTGCAGTGCGAAAGTTGGGGCGACAATTTGGGCGTTTATCTGTTTGACGAAAACGGCGCAATTGGAGCAATTCAAGACGCAAAAACAGCAACAACCCATTATCCGATTCCAATACGTTCTTTGTTTATCGGCGATAAAACATTGGGCGGATATGAGGCACCGGATAGCAACAATATTCAATGGGCATTTTTGCCGAATTGGTCGGATGATTTGGCATTTATTGTTCCGGAGGATTTCAACCCGCTAACAGATTTAAAAGCGGCACCATAGCAATAAGGGGGTTGGTTATGGGAAAGACAACAAAAGTTTTATTGGTTTGTCCCCAACACAATATGAAACGAGAATTTGAGATAACGCACGCCGAACGTTTGTTGATGATGGGAAATAACGGCGGATGGCAGTTGCCGGAAAACTCAAATTTTGAATTTAGCAAAGATTATGGGATTAGGTATAAACGACATAAAAAAACAGATTACGGAGCAAAAGAAAGGGGCGACGATTAACCGTGCGATTGTACACCAACAGCGCATTAAGTTTCACGCCGAAACCTTTGTTGCGCCGTATATCAGTCAACCGTTAACGGATTTTCTGAATTTCGTTTCAAACCTTATACCCGACGATAAGTTTAAAATTTTCAAAACTCTTTTCCGTTACCCCGTTAAGACCAACGAGGTAACGGGAATTTGCTTTGATAAGTTGAGCCGAATTTTTGACGGTCGTAACCCGGCGTTCAATTATCAGTTTATGGAGAGCGGACAAAGGGACGATTGGGAGTATTATAGACAGAACGTTTTAAGGGAGCCGGAAATTTGGAGTTCTAAAGGGTGGGAATATTTCAAAACCGAAATTAACAGCGTTCTAATTGTGGATTTGCCAACGGAGCAAGACGCCGCCGATAAATACCCCCGTCCGTATTTCTATTGGTTGCCAATTGAGCAGGTAATAACGTTTGATGCAGACCCGGTAACGGGCGTTATGCGATGGATAATTTTCAAGCAGGACGACAAACGTATTGCAGTAATTGACGATGAGAGATACCGGGTATTTACGGAGAAAGACGGGAATATTGGCGATTTGCTGATTGACAGCCCCCACGATTTAGGTTATACCCCCGCCCGTTTCTTTTGGAATGAGGCAATAAGTTTGAGGGAACCCGATGTTAAGGCGTCGCCATTGACCGAGCAGTTGGAAAGCATGGATTGGTATCTGTTTTATCATATATCAAAACGGCATTTGGATATGTACGGTTCATATCCTATTTATTCCGGCTATGAACAAAGTTGCGATTTCAGCAACGCAGAAAATGGCGATTATTGCGACGGCGGGTTTTTGAAAGACAAACAAGGACGTTACAAGTTAGACCAAGCCGGGATATTAGAGCGTTGCCCGAAATGTGGCGACAAACGAATTGCCGGGGTTGGTTCTTTTGTTGAAATACCCGTTCCCGATGGCGACAAACAACCGGATTTGCGCAACCCGGTTCAGATGTTGACCGTTGACCGTAATAGTTTGGATTATAATGTTGCCGAGGAAGAGCGATTGCGCAACAATATTATCACGTCTATTGTCGGAACGAATGAGGAAATAACAACACGAGACGCATTGAACGAACAACAGATAAAAGCAAATTTTGAGAGCCAAAGCACAATTTTAAACCGGGTAAAGAAAGGATTTGAGGCGGCGCAACAATTCGTTGATGAAACGGTTTGCCGATTGAGGTACGGCAATTTGTTTGTTTCTGCAAAAATCAATTTAGGCACGGAATTTTATATTTACGATGCAATGGAGTTGCGGGAACGTTACAAGTTAGCAAAGGAAACCGGAGCAAGTGAGGCAGAATTGGACGCAATGCAAAACCAAATTATCGAAACGGAGTACCGGAACGACTCGACCCAATTACAACGTATGTTAGTGTTGGCAGAATTGGAGCCGTACCGACATTTAACCCGTGCCGAGGTATTAAATTTATATGGGCAACAGATAATTAGCGAACCGGAATTGCGTGTAAAACTGAATTTTGCTAATTTTGTTCGCAGATTTGAGCGAGAAAATACAAATATTTTGGAATTCGGAACGCAAATACCATTTTCCGAGAAAATAAAAGTAATAACTAATAAATTTTACGAGTATGCAAGTGAGAACAGAGGAGGGGCAAATTAAAGACGTCAATATTTTAGACGTTACCCCGGAAAATTTTATTGTACCAAAGGGCGAGGAAGATTGTTATCATTGCCGAATTGAGGTTAAGAAATTCAACCAAGACACGGGCGAAAGAATTTCAAAACCACGTATGCAGGTTTTCGGCAAAAAGTTCTTTGAATCTTTTGGGTTGCACAATTTGAGAAAGCAGGGTTTTACCGTTGATGTAATGCACGACCCGAACAAATGGTTGCAGGAAAACGAGGCTAAATTGGAGGCAGAAAAACAGAAGAAAGCCGAAGCTGGTGCAAAAGCCAAAGCAGAGGCAGCAGAGGCAGAGAAAAAAGCAATGAAAGAAGCTATGAAAGCCGAAATTCTTGCAGCACTGAAAGCCGAGGGATTGTTGGCAACGGCGGCAAAGCTGGAAAGAAAATCAAAGGAAACACCGGAAGCAAAGCAGGATGCGCCGGAAACAAACAAATAAGTTAAACCAAAAAATTATAAAGATATGGCACAGATTGCACAGCAGGACAATTTGATTGTTACAAGTACGAAACCAATTGCGACGATAGACGAAGCCGCAAAAAAGAAATTGAAAGAATGTATTGAAGCCGGAACGATTAACGATGTAATTGTAGTAACACCGGAAACGGCAAAAATAACAAACAAATCAAAGGTATTGGCATGGTCGAAAGACGTAACAGCATCGCAGGCACCAACATATAAGGTTGCGTTGGTAGATTGCAATACCGGAGCGTTGAGCGCATTTAGTTTGAGTTAATAATAAAAGGGTAATATTATGGCATTAACAAGAGAAATTTTGGTAGCGAATGCGGCTTTGTCCGGTTTGACTGACGAACAGATTAACGCAATTACAACGTTGTCACAGAATGACGAAAATAGTGTAATAGCAAAGAAAACCGGGGAAATTTACGGCAATTTGGATGCGGATATTTTGACAGCGTCCGGAGTTGAGAAAAACGGAACTGAAAAAACATACGATTACGCAAAACGTGTGTTGGGAGATTTTAAGACAAAAGCGGAAAGCGTTACCGGGTTGGAATCACAGATTGCAACATTGACAAAAGAGAAAACCCGTTTGGAAAAAGTAATTGCCGACGGTGGAGCAGATGCAGAAACCGCAAAGCAATTAAAGCAGGCAAAAGCAGATTTGGCAAACGTTACAACTCAATATACAGAGTTGAACAAAAAGTTTGAGGCAGAAAAAGAAAACCACGCCAAAGAGTTGTTCGGCATTAAGATAGACAACGAATTGCAAACAGCGTCCGCAGGGCTTAAATTTAAGGCAGGTTTGCCGGAAAGTGTAACAAAGGTTATTTTGCAGCAGGCTAACGATAAAATCAAGGGAATGAACCCGGAATATATCGACGATGGCAAAGGCGGCAAAATTTTGGCGTTTAAGGACGAAACCGGGGCGATTATGAGAAACCCGAACAATCAGTTAAACCCATTTACGCCGGGCGAGTTGTTAACCCGTGAATTGGACGCAATGGGAATAATTGACAAAGGACGCCAACAGCCGGGAGGCGGAACAATCCCGCCGGGAGGTAGAGGCGCAGGCGGTAGCGTAGTAATTGACGTTGCAGGATGCAAAACACGTGTTGAAGCATACGACGCAATTAGTAACAATCTGATGGCGCAGGGAATGACCGCAGGTTCCAAAGAGTTTGAGGATGCAATGGCGCAAGCATGGAAAGACAACAATATTGCAGCATTGCCGGAGAGATAAAACAACCACGGGTAAAGGGTAAACCCGCATTAATAACAATTTAAAATAAAACATTATGAGTTTAATTGCAACAAGATTACAGAATTGGCGAGTTCAGAACCCGGAATTTGACCGCAATATGACCCGCCCGTGTGAGTATGGCGCATTGGATTTCTTTATTGAGCAAACCAACGCCGCAAATTCCATTATTAACCCAAAGTTGAGGGAAAGGGCGTTTGCCTCAATGGGTAATACCGTGCAAATCCCGGTTATCAATTACGATGGCGATGTTACCGTTGGCAACGTCCGTTCATGTGTAATTGAGGACGACGAAAATACGTCCGCACTTTATACCGTTGTGTGGGCAACATACACAATCGGTTTTACTATGGTTCCGGCGGCTTATACGAACAATGAAATTTCGTATGAACACGACTTTTACCGTAAAATGGAAAAATATACACGTGCGTTGGCTGATGCGTTAGACAAAGGCGCAATTGCAGCGTTGGAAGCACAGAAAGCGCAGATATTGAAAGACAAATTGAATTATGACTTTTCCGGTAACGTTATCAAGGTTAAAAAGGAAATGGCAACCGAAATTTTGGGCGACATTGACCCAATTATGAGAGCCAATTGTTACCCACGTATGCCGCATATCGTTTGCAACGCCGGAATCGAAAGTTTGGTTCGCAAGTTGGCGCAGCATGGAGCGACAAACGACGTAAACAAACAGTTGGAATACGCCGGAAAGAAATTCCATTACACAAACAACTTGACAAACGAAGTAAGCCAAAATGGAACATTCTTTGCTGTTGAAGATGGTAACGTTGGCGTGTTAACCCGTGTTGACCGTGAAGCATTGCGCCGTACACGTGCCAATTTCCATGAATGGGACGTTGTACGTTTGCCGATGATTGATTTGCCAGTTGGTTCACATTACTATACTTCGGTTGGCGACCAAAGTGCAACAGTAGGAGCAGCAACAGAGGATTTGACTTGCGCCGTTAAGGAGTATTTCGGATTTAGTGTTGATGTTGCCTTTTTGGTTGCTTATAACAGTGACCCAACAAAGGTTGCAAATCCGATTATCAAAGCGCAGATTGCAGCACGTGACCAAAACGAACCTTTGGGTATGCCTGTTTATGTAACTAACGCCGCAGCATTTCCCGCCGGAGGTGCGAGCGCATAAGCCGGAAAACGGAACAATTATTTAACCGAGGGGACGGGGTGGTTATCCCCGCCCCCTTATTTATTGCAATCTTAATTCCTAATATGGGAAATAAATGGGCGTTTTTATGATAAGAATAAATGAAATATGCGAAGCGTTAAAAAATGTGTGCGGGTGGGAGCAATCATACAACCCGAAAACATTCATTGATGAACATTTGACACAGACCGAAAGCGGGTTGTACTTTCAAGGTGCGCACCCGCTTTTGACGTTAGACAATATGCGTTCGATAATGCCGGATGATTGGGGCTTACAATACCCGGATTGGAACGGGATAGCACAATATAAGGCAGGTAATAAAGTCAAGCATAACGGTAATTATAGTATTGCAAAAGTTGATAATACCGGGCAAGAACCAACAGAGGAAGAAACCCCATATTGGCGACCATACGATATATTTTCCGATTTTTTGGAAAGACTGACATTAAACGGAATTGCAACCGTTGTTCAGACTTTTACACAGATTAAGCAGTTGGAAAAGGAAACCCGCAATTTATTGGAAAGAAAAACGTTTTTTGATGGTTCCGGCAGAATCCGGGCTACAATTCAAAATACCCATAAATTAGTAGGATTTGAAATTGTTCCGGTTCGTAGTATGGGGGTAACAACCAAAATTGAGAAAATCGGGCTACAAATGACCGGAGCGACCGGAAAGGTAAGAATGTATTTATTTCATTCGTCGCAGATTGACCCGGTAAAAACATTCGATTTGGATTTTACCGTTACAAATGGCGGCTTTCAATGGTTCCCGTTGACCGATTGTTATTTGCCGTATATCAGCGACGCAAACAACGCCGGGGGTTCATGGTTTCTTTGCTATAATCAAGACGAATTACCCGCCGGGATGGAAGCAATAAACGTATCTAAGGATTGGAGCCGGGAGCCGTGCGGAACGTGCAACATTGGTTCCGTCGAAACATGGCGAGAAATGACAAAGTATTTGCAGGTTTCCCCGTTTAAGGTTGACGCCCCGGAAACATTCGAGCAATACCCGGAATTATGGGACGTGGCTTATACTATGTACACAAATACCCACAATTACGGGCTAAATTGCGAAATAACGGTTGGTTGCGATTTGACCGACTTTATTATTTCGCAACGGCAGATGTTCCAAACCGTTATTCAAAGGCAGGTTGCGGCAATAGGTTTGCGAACGTTAGCAATGAATCCCAACGTTAGGGTTAACCGCAATCAGTCAAATGCAAGCCGCACCGATATTCTGTATGAGTTGGACGGCAACACGTCCGGCGTTCGTCCCGGTGGGTTGGGTTATGACCTTAAAAAAGCGTATGAGGCTTTGCGGTTAGATACGCAAGGATTAGACCGCATTTGTTTGAGTTGTAACAATCGTGGCGTTAGGTACAGAACTGTTTAATATATAATTTCAAATGAAAGTTGTATATAATTTCAAAGAATAATTGTAAATGGGAAAAATTGACGACTTATTAAAACGGGTCGTTAAGTTCAACGATGAATTAACGTCCGGGCGGTTAGTGCAAAAAATAATATGGGACAACGAGGCGTATATAATAGATATGAACGCCGAGGAACAATTGTTTGAACAAGGCGTTAACCGTTTGGGCGTTTCAATCATGGATTACGCCCCGTATAGCCCGGTAACAATTGCAATCAAAGAGGCAAAGGGACAGCCTACAAACCGGGTAACGTTAAGGGATGAGGGCGATTTTCAAAGTAGCTTTTATTTGGAAGTTGGCGACAAACAATTTGAAATTAAGGCGGCGGATTGGAAAACCGAGGAATTAATAAAAAAGTATGGACGCCAAATTTTAGGTTTAACGGACGAAAATATTAAAATCCTTATATGGCATTATATTTTCCCGGATTTAATAACAGAGGCAAAAAAAACGATATATGGCAGCGAATAACAAAGCCCCGGTAATTGCGAACCCGGAATTATTAGACCGTATTATTGTAAATATACAAACCGGATTGGTTGATAATTTACCGTGGTTGGACAAAGCATTTGGACGGGCTGAAAGACTTGTTAAATATGACGGGAACCGGAAACGTTATTTTACCCCGTGCGTATATGTAGGGCGAAACGATTATATCGAAGTAACCCCGGATGCAAATATTGGGAATTTTTCGTTTTTTTGGATTGACGACCCGCAGGAAGTTAGTTGGGAATCCGGCGTTTCAGTAGGGATAAAAACCCCGTTTTCCCTTATCTTTTGGTTTGATTTCCGGAAGATATTCAATGATGCAAGCGACCGGAACAAAGAAGCAATTAAGCGGCAAATATTGGACGTGTTGAACGGAGGCTTTTGGCTGAAACATGGGCGTTTGAAAATAACAAAGGTTTATGAGTTGGCGGAAAATATTTACCGGGGTTTTTCTTTGGACGAAATAGACAACCAATTTTTAATGCACCCGTACGGCGGGTTCCGGTTCTATGGAGAATTAAGTATTGGAGAATCATGTAAATTGTAAGATTATGAAAGAATTTATTTTTTACGTTATATTGGTCGCAATGTTGGCGGCTTTTGTGCTTACATTATTGCGCAAATGGGGCGTTATTGAATGGGTACAAGTTCACGGGAACGATTTCTTTGCAAAGATGTTTAGTTGCGATTTCTGTTTGTCGTGGTGGGCGGGCGTTATTTTGTCCGTTCTTATGCTGATTATGACCGGGAACCCCGTATTATTGGGCGTTCCCTTTTGTAGTACAATGATAACACGTAAATTGCTATGAGAACCGTTGATATTAATGGAAAGAAAGTTGTATTGTATGATAGTATAGACGAATTGCCGATGTTGCGTTTCCACAAGTATAACAAAATGCTTTTGGTTGACGCCGGGGTTGGTTCCGATTTGTCGGATTTTGACCGACATATTGAAAAGGTAATACGTTATTTGAACAGCCCAACGCCAAACATGGCAACCGTTGAGTTGGAAAATATGCGCCAAAACATATATTTCATTCAATCCGAGGTTTCCCCCCGGCATTTGGCTTTTGCCGTGTTGGTTAAATCAATAAATGGTAAACCCCGAAATGATTTGTCAGATGATGGATTGCAACAAACAATGAGTCTTTTTAAAGACGTTGCAAATTCAGAGATAACCGCCCATTTGGAAGCGGTTAAAAAAAAAATAGACGATGAATTGCGTTTGTATTTTCCCCGGTTGTTCGATGATGCGACATTGAAAGAGTATTACGATAAATTGAAACAAAGAACGATTGTTGTATTACGCACAATAATAGACGGTCGGGCAACCGAGGCGGACGCAAAAGAGATTGACGACATTACGGCGGAGTTGATAACCTATTTCAACCCGCAGACGTTTACCGGGTCGGAAAGCGTGGAAATTAGGCATGACAAACAATTTGAAAATATGTGTTTGATATTGTCCCAAAATTTGCATGTTGACCCAAAGAAATTTACCGTTTTGGAATATTACAACGCATTTGAGTATATCAAGGAACAAGCCAAAAAAGCAAACAAGCAAAAAAAGGTAAAATAAGGCGATTTCCGGCGTTTTTATTTTTAGGCGATAAATTACACGTTTGAGAAAAGAAAATGCAACAGACGGGGAATTTCCCGTAAATAACTAAACAATCGGCGTATGGCAGATAATAACAACCCAATCAAATATTCGGATTTAATAAGCCCGGATAATTCGATTACAGATTTGATAAAACAATTGGATGAACTTTCGGACACCTATACAAACGCACTGAAAAATATCAAAGCCGAGGCAATACAATTGGCGGAGATTCTGAAAAAGGTTTCCGGCGCAACGGAGGACGGGCGAAAGACAACCAAAAAAGCCGCAGACGATGCGGAACGTTTGGCACGTGCGCAACGTGATTTGGCGTTTGCAGAAAGCGAGAACGCCAAAAAGTTAGCCGAGTTAAAATTGGCACAGCAGGAAGCGAACCAAATTAATAAACTGATTGTGAAAATAAATCAATCCGCCGAGGGTAGTTATAACCGTTTATCGGCGCAATATTCATTGAATAAGATTTATTTAAACAACATGACTAAAGCCGAACGGGAAAACACCGAGGAGGGGCGAAAATTGGTTGCACAAACCAAGGAAATATACGAAGAGATGAAACGTTTGCAGGAAGCAACCGGGAAATTTCAATTGAACGTCGGAAATTATACGGAGGCGTCCGACGCAATTATTGCGTATGGCGACAAATTAAAAGAAACGTTAGGTTTAAATAGCGCATTTGGCGAAAGTCTTTTGGCGTTAGGACGTGGCGGGGCTGAAAGTAAAGCCGTTTTTACAGCTATTGGCGACGGGGCAAAAGCATTGGGAAAAACTTTGTTGGGATTACTTTCAAACCCGGTTTTTTTGGCGATTGCCGGAATTGCGGCGGCGGGTGCGGCGTTTAAATGGTGGTACGATTATAACGCCGGGTTAGTTGAGGCAACGAGATTGACGCAACAATTTACCGGGAAAAGTGGCGATGATTTGAAAGCGTTTAGAAATGAGGTGCAAGCCGTCGCAGATTCGTTCGGCGCAGATTTCCGGGAAACATTGATTGCAACAAACGCATTATCAAAACAATTTGGTATTTCTGCAAATGAGGCATTGCAGTTGGTTAAGGATGGTTTTTTGTCCGGAGCCGATGCGAACGGGGAATTTTTAGACACGTTGAAAGAATACCCGGCATATTTCAAAGAGGCTGGAATATCAGCAGACCAATTTGTTGCGATTGTAGCCCAAACAAACAAAATGGGTATCTTTTCGGACAAAGGCGTTGACGCAATTAAGGAGGCAAATTTGCGTTTGCGTGAAATGACGACGGCGACGGCGGCGGCTTTGGACGGTATCGGTATTTCGTCGGAACAAGTTCAAAAAGATTTGCAGACCGGAACCAAAACAACGTTCGATGTTATACAAGACGTTTCCGCAAAATTGGCAGAATTGCCGGATAATGCGGCAACGGTCGGGGCTGCAATTGCAGATATATTCGGGGGTCCCGGAGAGGACGCCGGATTGCAGTATTTGCGCACGTTGAAAGATATTTCAACAAACATGGATGAAGTAAAAGGGAAAGCCGGAGTTTTGGCGCAATTGCAGGAGGAACAATTGCAAAGCCAAATTGAGTTGCAAAACGCATTATCCGGGTTGTTTGACGCAATCGGAGGAAATTTTGAAACGTTGACAACGCAGGCAAAAGTTTTTGTTAACCAAGGATTGACGGCGATAATAAAAGGGGTTATTGATGTTGTCAATTACTTGATTGAGTTATACAATGAAAGTGTTTTGATACGTGCCATTTGGAACGGTATAGTTGCCGGATTCAAAACAACATTTGATACGTTGGGAAATTTGTTTGGATTCTTTATTGATATAGTCAAAGCAACCGGAACCGCATTAAAGGGAGCGTTTACGTTGGATTTTGACGACGTAAAAAAAGGATTGGCAGATTATGCAGCAGCGTACGGGAATTTGGTTAAAGCCCAAGTTAAAGACATAACAGAAAATTTCCAAGAGGGTTTAGAGGGTATGCAGAAGAAAATAAAACCGTTAACAATCCCGGTTTCTGTTGGAGATACCCCGACGCCACAAACAGAAAATAAGCCCGTAACGACACAGAACCCAACCGTAACGCCAAGGGGTAAAAGCGATGCGGAAAAGGCAGCAGAACAGCAAGCAAAACAAATTGAGGCGGCATACAAAAAGAATTTGGAAGCAACCCGAAAATTGCAGGATGCACAATTGCAGTTGGAAACCGACGAATGGGCAAAGCGTCGCCAACAAACGCAATATCAGTATTCCCGACAGATTGAGGATTTGCAACACCAATTGCAGACCGAAAAGGATTTGAACGAAACCGGACGGCAGGCAATAAACGCAACGATTACGGCGTTAGAACAGCAACAGACAGAAGCGTTGTTGAAAATAGAGCAAGAACGGCAATTGCAAGAATTGGCATTGCAGAAAGAAAGTATTGAATTGCGTTTGCAAGCGGTTAAGCAGGGAAGCGAGCAGGAACGACAATTGCGTATGCAGTTATTGGAGAATGAAAGACAAACAGCATTGTTGCAGAATGAGCAAAAGCCGACCGGACAACAGCAGGACGCCGGGGTAATTAATGCCGGATTTGACGTTAAGGGAAACGCAATTGCCGACGAATATTTGCAAGCACAATTAAAGATGTTCGACCAACAACAAGCGTTGGCACAATCGGAGTTTGATTTGTTGAGAAATTCAGAAGCCCGGAAAACCCAATTTCGTTTGCAGGCAGAAAAGGAACGTTTGCAAAAAGTATTAGAGTTGAACGAACAAGCAGCCAATAAATTGTCTGATGTTGAAGTACAAACAATTCAAAACACTATTAAAAAAATAGACCAAGAAATTGAGCAATCCAAAGGGGAGGAACGAGGAACAGACATTTACGGTTTGTTTGGGCTTAATTTGGACGACGACCAAAAAGAGGCAATTAATACGTCTATGCAATACGCATTGGATGCGTTAAATACATTCACGGCGGCACGTGTTGCCGCAGCAGATGCAGCCGTTGAGCAAGCGGATAAAGAGGTTTCCGCCGCACAATCGGCGTTGGATGCAGAATTGGAAGCAAGGGCAAACGGGTACGCCAATAATGTTGTACAAGCGCAAAAGGAGTTGGATTTGGCAAAGAAAAACCAAGAAAAAGCGTTGAAAGAACAACAGAAAGCGCAAAAACAGCAGGCAGCAATACAAACATTGCAGCAAATCGGAAACATGGTAACAGCAACGGCGCTGATATGGTCGCAATTAGGTTTCCCGTTTGCAATACCTGCAATTGCCGTAATGTGGGCGAGTTTTGCAGCGTCTAAAATCAAGGCGGCGCAATTGGCAAAACAGACCGGAGAAACCGGAGGAACGGAAACATACGGCGACGGTACCGTTGAACTTTTGGAGGGCGGTTCGCACCAAAGCGGAAATGATATTGATTTAGGAACGAAACCGGACGGAACCCGCCGACGTGCCGAGGGAGGCGAATTTTTCGCCGTGATAAATAAACGAAGTTCACGCCGTTTCAGAAAGATAATACCGGACGTTATCAATTCGCTAAACAATGGTACATTTGCACACAAGTATTTAAAATCCTATTCAGACGGAGACGGTTTGACGTTAAACGTTACCGGACAAAGCCCGGATTTACGCAATTTGTCGGATGATGTAAGGGAAATTAAGGAACAGAACCGACGACGGGTTTACGTGGATGGCGACGGAAATACGATTGAAAGTTACAAGAATTTGAAACGTAAAATAAAAAGACTATGACACCAAAATATAGATTCTTTTTGCAGATAGGGGAGGACGGAACCAAACAAACCGTCCGCCCCAATTATAAGGATGATTTAACGTTGGATTATGAGTTGGAAACAAATCAAAGGTTTTACCGGGCTAAATTGTCCGGTAAAATAAACTTTGTCCGTGCTGATTACGATATTATCAATGACGCCCCGTTTGATTCTGAATTTTTCCTATATATCGAAAAAAGCGATGATTGGGGACAAACATACAATCAATACTATAAAGCAAAGTTTATGAAAACGGATTGTACGTTTAATGATGATGATAAATTGGTTACGGTACAGCCGGAAACAATAGACCAATACAACGACGTTTTGGCAGGATTGGAAAAGGAATACAATTTAATTGAGTTAGCCCCACAAATCGAATTTCTTACAATAAGAAAACGCCCATTGATACAAATATACGTTCCCGGAGATAGTATTGTTTCGTGCTTTTTGGGCGGCACGAATTGGGAACAAGACGCAAACGCCACGACTGACCAAAACGCATTAATACAAACCTATCATTTTGCACTATGTAATATTTTGAAAGAAATACAAATTACGTCGCACGGTTCCCCGGCGGTAATATCCGGGCTTTATACTGGGCGGATGTCGACGGGTGTAAGTCCTGATGAATTTATGGGAGATTTATACCCGGAATTAAATGTAAATTATTATATCCATATTGCACAAAAACGAGTTGCGGGTGGGCTACCTATTGGGCTAGCAGGTGTTGAGATACGCCGCCGTTCTGATGATGTGGCAATGTTCCGGTATACAAAGACAACGCAAGAACCTTTTGATACGTTGGAATTTGATTTAACCGCCGTTGAGGGTTCCGGAGCAACGGGTACGATGCACGCCGATATGAAAAGTTATAATATATACGCCCGATATTTGGTTGATGTTGATAAAATAGACGATTTAGATACATACCCGTTGCCGTCCGATGATATTGTAGATAATAATAGAAATTACCGCCGGGCAATTGGTTACGCAATCGACGTGGCATTTATATCTAATAATTTTTCAGATACGCCGACCGAGTGGGGATTAGCCGACAGTGGAAAGTATTTTGAGCCGCCTTATTCCATATATGGACAAACGTTTTATCCAATCGCCCGGTCAACGTGGCGTTATGCGTCGTTATGGTTTGGGTTTTATCTGATGGATTGGATATTAGAGGAAAAAGCCCGAAAAGCATATACTTTGCGTGATGCGTTTACATTGTCGTCATGTATCAATGTGCTATTAAAAGAATTTGCGCCCGGAATAACGCATGAAGCGACGCCGGAATACAGCCAATTTCTTTATAACACAAACAATCCTATTTCCGGGCAGTCATTTAAGTTGCTAATAAGTCAGAAAAGTAATATCATTAATGGCGAATATAAAACCCCGGCGCAAAAAGCCCCGATTACATTACAACAGATTATGACGATGTTACGGGATATTTACAAATGTTATTGGTATATTGAGGACGGAAAATTTAAAATTGAACAGGTAAGTTGGTTTAGAAATGGCGGTTCGTATGGATATAACCCGATTATTGATTATGATTTAACACAATTAGAAAACGTTAGGAACGGCAAAAAATTAGCTTTTGCAACGTCTGAATATTCATTTGACAAAGTAGAAATGCCGGAACGTTATCAATTTGAGTGGATGGATGATGTAACAACACCATTTGAGGGTTTACCAATAGAAATTACGTCCAAATATGTAACAGCCGGAAAGATAGAAGAAATAAATATTTCCAATTTTACGTCCGATATTGATTTGATGTTGTTAAACCCCGGTGCAATTAGTTTGGATGGATTCGCATTGTTTGCGGCGGTTATGCCGTCCGGAGGTGGACAATTGGAATTGCCGTTTACAAGACAAACCGTTGATGGCGTAGAATATTTTTTGCAAAATGGATATTTAGCGTTTATCAATATACAACCGACATATTGGGTTTATGATATGCCAGCACGCAATTTCAAAATAAATAATATCCCAAATTATGCAATTGGTATTGAGAGAAAGAAAAAACAAACATTGAATTTCCCGGCAGGAACAACAGACCCAAACCCAATGCAATTAGTTAAAACATATATTGGTAACGGGCAAGTTGATAAACTTTCAGTAAATTTGTGTAGTCGAAATATTAAAGCAACGTTGAAATATGATACAGAATAACAACATAAGCGTTTTACCGTGGTACACGTCAATAAATGAACAGAACCATAGGAAAAGTTACGCATACGGCGCAATTTACCCGTTATTTGCCCCTGCTGATAGATTGTTGCCGTTTCAGATAATAAGAAATACACGGTCAAACAATGTTACGTCAGTGGTATTGTATGAAAAGACCGGAAAGCAAGTTGCAAACATAACAACGTACATGAAAGAAACCGGATTGCAGATTGTCCGTTTTCAATCTTTGGGATATGATGTAATTATATACCCTGCAATATTACCAATTCAATTAAATCAGTTAGACGGAATTTATTATATGAGGTTATCCGACGGGGTTCAAACGTGGTATTCAGAAATGTTTACCGTTGTACAAGATGTTTCCGGGTACCTTAAAATTGAATGGTGGGACATGGAAAATTTAGTTTTCGACGCCGGGCAAATAGTATATAAAAACCCGGCTTTCAAAAATACGTTGTACCTTTGTACAGAGTTGGGAAAACCGGATTATGAATTTGAAGAGGACGGCGAAGAACGGGACGGGTATTTTTTCCCGGAAAAACAAATATCAGTCAAAACGTTTAAATGTACAATATTGGCACCGGAGTTCCTTTGCGACGTTATGCGTTTTATTCGTATGGCTGATTACATACATATAACTGACAAGTACGGCAGGGAATACGATTGCGACACGTTTTTAATTACCCCGAAATGGCAAACGCAGGGGAATTTGGCGAGCGTGGAAATTGAGTTTAAAACAAATACCGTCGTGAAGAAAATAGGACGTGGGTATATTATCAGTAATAAGGGAGATTTTAACGAAGATTTCAATAATGATTTCGACAACAATTAAATTATTAAATTATGGGAAATTACGAACAATTAAAACAAGCGGTTGCCGACGTGATAAAATCTAATGGCAACCAAGATATTACCGGAGCAATATTGCAAAATGCGCTATTGACGATAATTTCAACAATTGGAAATGGTGCAACATTTGCCGGAATTGCAACACCAACAACAAATCCGGGAACACCCGACCAAAATGTATTTTATATTGCGTCGCAGGATGGAACTTATTCAAATTTTGGCGGAGTTACATTAAATGGGGAAGTTGTAATATTTACAAACAAAAATGGAAATTGGGTAAAGACAGATACCGGGATTGTGGCAAAAGCAAAACTTACCGAGGTAGAGAATGAATTACAGAATAATTCAAACGAAATATTCATTAAAGTTGGAACAATTCCTATAATTACTAACACGGGATGGTATTCTAGAGATGGTATATTATACACAGAAAGAGGTAAATATACTAATATAAATGTAAAAAGTGGAGACATATTCAATTATAAGGGTAGCTATGGTGGAGCATGTGTAGGATACATCATATATGATAATAACAACACCATTTTGTTAAAAAAAGAAAAGGATGAATTAGGACTTGTTACTGAAGATATAGAAATTCCCAAAGGTGGTGTATTGCTAAAAGCATGTTCTTTTATTGACACATTTGATATTACATTTAATGGAACTATTAAAGAATTAATCGACAATCAAGAGGGAAAAATAAATAAGATTGAAAAAGATGTTTCTAATTTAGCATTATATCCAAGCAATCTTAATTTGGTAAAAGGATTTTTTGTCAATTCAAATGGTGCATTATCAAATTTTGATGATGCAAGTTATATCGAATTTTATGCGAACGAAGGAGATATTCTTGTATATGAAGGAAGTTACGGAGGAGCTTGCGCTGGTATTGCTTATTATAACAAAGATGGAAGTTTTCTTTCGGCAGAGACAAAAACTGAATTGGGTTACGTTAAAAAAGAATTTACAGTTCCATCTAACGTAGATAAGATAATAGCAAGTGTTTTTAGAAATGAATTAAAGATATACTATAAAAACGGATTAAGGGAGTTATTAAATAATAAATTACCTATATCTGACTTTGCTAAGAATTTTCATTACCAATCATTATATGAAAAATTCGATATTTCATCATTGAGAATTAGCAATAATAGTATCGCAGTAAATCAAGCTGTATTATTTTCTGCTTGGGTTCCTAAGACTGGACATGAAAATGATAATATATATATAATAGCCCTATCAGCATATTATAATACTACGTCAGATACAGAATCACCAACAAGATATGATATATGGGTATATAATCAAACAGTAAAAGTTGATGTGTTGCAATATATCAATAAAACACCATCAACACAGGATAGATATGAGATTATATATAAAGATACAGAATATGGTACTTTATATATGATAGTAGATACAAGCATCTTATCATCTTATAAAGAAAATAATAAATATAAAGCTATTATATTTGGACCTCGAGAATACAAAATTAAAACAAGAGATGCAAATGACCCGTTTTTGTCTGATACTTTGTGGAATAAAGAAGACGTACCAGTAACTAAAGATTATAAAATCGTTTGGTTTGGAACATCTATTCCAGCAGGTGGTTACCCTTTGATAGTCGGTCAATTATTAGGTTGTACGGTATATAATGAAGCAGTTGGCGAAAGTCTTGTTAGACTTGGTTGGGGTAAAAATTGTATAGCCGAAGGTGATGAAATTGATAAATGGGGATGTAGTGGCACTGATACTGGTTCATTTAACCCAATATCTAACACTATTACAGCTTTGGCTAAGTCTATGTCTGCGACAAAATCTGAAAAACAATATCTTATTGATAATCTTGAACATTTTGAAAGTATCACAAATAGTAAATTAGACCGTCAAGTACAGACGGATGATGTTATAATGGGATATAGTTATGAAGAGAAATTGCTTAAATATATTGATAGTAGTAGAGATGATTATACTCCTGTAGATTTAATCGTATTTGACTACGGACATAATGATTTAAATCCGGATGGAGACCCTAAATGGGATACTTATGATATTGCTAACAGAGATAAAGATAACTATTTAGGGGCAATGAATTTTCTTATGGATATAATAAGAAAATATAACCCGCATCAAAATGTTTGTCAAATATCGCACTATCAAGGGAATGTTGATTATTCAGCAAGCTTTTATAAAGCCCAGCAGAAATTTGCTGAGCATTGGGGAATCCCATTTATGGAATTGTACAAAGTAACTCAAATGTCAACTACTGAACAATTCAGAACAATTGGATACTGGGGATACACAGATGGTTTATGGCATAACAATGGTTTTGTTTTTATAGATAATGGAGATGGTACTTATACAACGAATCAAAGTTGTATAATTCAATATGATTTTGGTAATAATGGAACATATAATCAAGAAACGCAACTTTTTACAACAAATGTATTAGAAGAGCTTCCAGCAAATACTACTGCAAGGGATATTAAAACTATTGACGGTATTACTACATGCCTATTAAAACCGAGAGAAATGTACATGAAAGACAGGCTTCATCCGGCATCCGATAAAAGCGGTAATGCAAATAAAAGAATCGCAACATTATTAGCAGGGTGGATAAATTCTATTTTTCTTGTAGAATAACTAAGTAAGTTTGAATATGGAAAGATTAATTAATTGGGAACAATGGCGTATTATTGCCATTTCAACGGTTAGCCCGTTATTTGTTATGTAACACCAACAAAGGTTTTTGTTGTTAGGGAATATTTGAAAAAAAATATTTTATCAAAATATGCAAAGTTTAACCCGGTGCGGAACAATCCGCACCACAATTTAAAAACCGATGGAAAAATATTTCTATTTCATTCAACACGACATGAAAGTTTGTTTGATAATAATCTTTGTGTGTTGTGTTTTTGTCGTATTTGCAACATTCTTTGATTTTTGGACGGCATACGAAGCCGTGAAAGCGAGAAAAGAAAAATTAAGCAGCCACCCGATGCGGAAAACCGGGCAAAAAATCATAGACTATTTGCGTTTAGTTTTATACGTATTGATGATTGATGTTTTGGGGCTTATGGTTTTTCCTTTTTACAGTATTCCATTTTTTGTTGTATTACTGACATTGGGTATTCTATTAAGGGAGGGTCGGAGCATGAAAGAGAATTACGAACTCAAACAAAGCAATGCAGTTGAGGCAATAGATATGGCGGCGGAAATAGTCAAGTGTATAACGAAAGAAGAAGCCGAAAAGCTAATAAAGGCGATTAATGATAAACATAGTATTAACAAGAAAAAATTCAAATGATTATGGCACAATTAAAGCAATTATCAGCAGGCAGTAGCCAAATTATTATGATGATGTTCCGGGATAAGAACAACGCCCCAATTAAGGCGGATTCCGTACACGTCAAAGGTTCGATTTTTACCGGAAGCAGTAAGCCGTTTGAATTTGAGGTAAACAAAGGGGTTTGCACCAATTGTAAGATTCAGAACGATATGTTGTTGTTTAATATCGTTCCGCTTTTGGGTTTGGGGCAAATGCAGGTTTATACGCAAACTTTTTTGGGCGATGCAAAAGCAATAACCGGAACATACATTTCAGAAAACCAACAGAAATTGGGCGTTGAGAGTGGTTCAGTTAGGATATAAAGGAGTATTACCGGCACCAAAGCCAAACTTGCTATCATTCAATAACGACCAACCACAATACAACAAAGGTTGGACGGAGATAGATAGTTTGTTCATTCCCGAAGATGCAACATCTGAAAAGAGAGGATTAGCTAAAACATTCACTTTCCCCGAAGTAACAGCCTATGACGAATGTACGTTCTTATTGCGACCCGAAACAGCAACAGACCCGGCGGATTTCACAATCTATGATTTTGAGGGGGATATTAAGCCGGGCTTTGTCCACACCTTAATCAAAGAGAGGTTCTATGCAGGACAACAAACTTTGATTAAGAGGGATATGTTTACGAAGTCAGCTATATTGTTGAGTGGAAATGAAACGGTATTGAGATTTACTATCAATAAAGCCGACACGAAAATTCCGGTCGGAGTATTCAAAAGAAATCATTTCCTTAAAAATAACAATGCTTGGTATGACGCAGGAAGCGCAAACAAAGAGGTACAAGGCGATATAGCCATTCTTAAATCATTCAAAGGTAAGTTGTCGTATTCAGTGAATGTATTTAATGAACAGAATACTGATAACACCGTAGAATTTTGGCTTGCACGTGTTGAAGCCGATGGTACGTTTACTAAGATTGCCGATAGTGTTCTTTCTACTACCGTAAAAAAGAATACATTGCCAGCTAACACGAACAACCAAAAAACTATTGTTGCTTTTGAGCATGACTTTAAGAAAGGTGAAAGCTACCGTTTATTTGCAAAATCTAATAAAGATGATGGGGCTTTCATTCAAGTAAATGCAGGAAGCCACGTTGCGATGGTTGAGGTAATTGTTGATGTTAAGTATATCACAGAAATTCCGCAAGATATTATCCACGCAAATAATATTGCCCAAATAAAGTTGATGGATGGAGATGTAGAAGTACAAGACACGGAAAATTACACAATTCAAATAGATGTAAAAACCGGAGCAGTAACAATAAAGAAAAAATAAAGAAGTATGAAAACAATTATTTTGGATGCCGGACACGGCAATAATACAGCCGGAAAACGTTCCCCCATTTGGGGGGACGGTTCCCAATTGTTAGAATGGGAGTTTAACCGTGATATTGTACGCCGTATTGCGGCGATGTTGAAAGCGGAGGGAATAAAGTTTGAAATTTTGGAACCGGAGGACAACGACGTATCATTGCCGGAACGTTGCCGCCGTGCTAACGTGATATATGACGATTGCGGGCAGAACGCCGTATTGTTCAGCATACACGGGAACGCCGGAGGCGGCACCGGATGGGAATGTTACACAAGCGTAGGACAAACGAAAGCGGATGCAATCGCAACCGTTCTTTGCGAAGAAGCGGAAAAGGAGTTTGCCCCGGACGGTTGGAAAATGCGTTTCGATTATATAGACGGCGACCCGGACAAAGAAAGCCAATTTTATATACTGAAACATACGGTTTGCCCGGCGGTATTATCCGAAAACTTTTTCATGGACACGGAGAAAGATTGCCGTTTTATGATGACGGACGCAGGGCGTGAGCGTATCGCCAAAGTACATTACAATACAATAAAACGTATCTTATGAAAAAATATCTAATAATAGCGGCAATTGCTTTGGCGGTTGCCGCCGTTGTCACTATATGGGTGCAACGTTCCCGGATTAATCAGTTAACCGGGGAAAGGGACAAATACAGAGCCAACACGGAAACGTTATTGCAGGACGTTTCCCGGTACCAAACAAAAGATAGTTTGAACGCCGCAAAAGTTGGGGTTTTGGAACTGAAATTGTCAGAGTTTGAAAAATACCGGGCGAGCGATGCGGAGTTGATAAAGACGTTGCAGACAAAGAACCGGGAGTTGGAACGGGTTACAACAACCCAAATGGAAACAATCAACGAATTGCGGGCAACCGTCCGGGATAGTATTGTATATTTGCCCGGCGATACGGTTACGACCGTTTTACGATGCGTCGATATTGTCGAACCGTATTTTGAGTTGCACGGATGCGCCACGCCGGACGGACAATTTACCGGGACGCATATAAACCGGGATAGTCTGTTGATTGTCGAAACGGTGCAATACAAACGTTGGTTAGGTTTTTTATGGAAAACCAAGAAAATAAAGAACCGGGAAATTGATGTTATCAGCAGGAACCCGCATACAAAAATAATGGGGGTTGAATATATAGAGATTGAAAAATAACTATCTTTGTATCGAATTACATTTGACCATATAAATAAAGATTGTTTTTAAGGATTAGCCGGGTTTTCCCCGGCTTTTTTAGTTTTGCCCATTTTTAGCCCCGTAGCGGGCTTTTCTTTCCCGGATGGATAAATTACACATTTCGCCCGACAAAGTGGCTTAAATCGAAAATTCGACCAAAATAACTATCTTTTGAACCAAAAACAGAATTTTTTGCCATTTTCCGATAAAATAAAAAGAAATTCTTTTGGTAATTAAAATAAAGGTTGTATATTTGCATTGTCAAACAACAACGACGGGGCGTTTACCCCGAACAATTAAAAGAAAATCAAAATGGCAACAACAATTTACAACGGTTTATTATACACAACAAAAGAAATTAATCGCAATTTCCGCATTAAAATCAACGGTATTGTTGATGGTAAAAAGGTTAACAAGTTGGTAGGCGTTAAAGGATTGATTGAATTGATTGGCGTTGAAATGGCTAATAAGATGTTGCGCCGTGCATTTAATGGCACCGATGATAAAACCGTTTGCAAATTGCGCAGAGGAATAAAGATAAGTTTCTATGTTAAATAATATCCGACCGGGCGGGTTCCCGGAACCAAAAACAAATTCGTATGAGTTCAGAAAAAAGAAACAAGTTAAGCGAGATTTTCAAATTGGCGTGGCAGTTCGTAAAACGCAATGGTTATAAACTTTCAGAGGCTTTAAAATGTGCATGGTTGAACATTAAGTTGAAAGCCGAAATGAAAAAACGAATTGTAAAATTCTACTTTCAGAAAATAGACGGTTCATTGCGTGAGGCATACGGAACCACAAACCCGGAAACAATCCCGGCAACAACCGGAACCCGGAAACCCGCCGACACGGTACAAACGTATTTCGATACAGAAAAGCAGGAATACAGATGTTTCAAAAAAGCTAATTTAATTCGTATTGCATAATCAACGCCGGGGATTTCCCCGGCAAAAAAACAAATGATATGAAAACAATAAACAACGTTGATGATTTAAGCGACGATTTGTGTTTATATTGTCCTTTGGATGATGGCGAAAAAGGAACCCACGGCGTCCCAAATGGATATATAAGTTGTGAGGGGCGTTGTTGCCAAGAAGCGTATGAAATGTATATTGAGGAATGGACGGAATAACAAATTGTATGGAAAGTATAATAATAAAATAAATTGAAATGATGTTGGAATTACCTATGCACGAAAGACAAAGAGCGTATTTTGTAGACTTGTTTAATGCTGCAAAGCCCGTTAAAATTGTTCCGGCGGCTGATGTATTGGAGGATTACGAATTGGAATATATACAGCATGTAATTAAGCCGCAGCCTAAACAATGTTATCGAAATTCCCATTTACTTTGCGAGGCGTTCCCGGAACGGATTCTTTATTGTGAGGGAAAAACAAACGTCTCAATACCGATTGACCATGCGTTTAACAAGGTCGGCGACGCATATATTGACATAACATTTGAATTTGCGTTGCATGAAAACCCGTCAATATATGAGTACGTAACATTTGGCGAGTACGACGCAAAGACCATACGAAAAGCAGTATTGGAAACCGGATATTACGGCGGAATTTACAAATGGTTGTATTATCAGAGTAAGAAAAAAAAAGCCCCCCGGCGTCATAAATCAATATGCACCGGGGGAATTTTACGCAGTAACCGAGAGCGATATTTGGTTGATGCGGTATTGCAAAGGTAGGTTAAAAATCGGATATTCTACGCACCCGGCAAAAATAATTTCACGAAACAAAGATTATATTTTTGGAAAATAGATAAATGAAATACTATTGCATTTGCAAAACCAAAAATAATATCTATATTTACAGAATAAAATTAGTAGTATGGAAATTTGGAAAGAAATAAAAGACTATGAGGGGTTATATGAAGTAAGCAATTACGGGCGTATAAAGTCATTAGATAGCAATATAATTTTGACGCCTTGTAAACCCGCAACGTACGGTTTATGTGTTACTTTATCAAAAAACAGAGTAAATACGAAGTTTCAAGTTAGCCGATTAGTTGCGGCGGCTTTCATCCCGAACCCGGAAAACAAACCATACGTTGACCATATCGACGGGGTTAAGTATCATAATTTTGCAGACAATTTACGTTGGTGTACGCAAAAGGAAAATATGAACTATAAACCCGCAAGGCGAAATAAAATTAAATATAATTGCCAAATAGTCGGATATGGAGCGGACGGGAAAGAATGTATTCGTTTTGATAATTATATAGATGCGGAAAAGCGGGGTATGTACAGACATTTGATAAAAAAGAGTGTCGATACCGGGAAACCATATAAGGGAATTTTGTATAAAGAAGAAAAATAAAACCTACCGGGGGGAATACCCGGCAAAGATATGAGAGTAAAAGAAAGCAAAGAATTAAACGAGTTGGCGACCCTTTCCGGGAAACCCGCCAAACAGGTATCCGACATTATCGTTTCGGAATTACTCAACAACAAAATCATTGAGGACATACCCGACAATTGGGGTTGTTCTGTTTTCGACGCAATCAGCGAGGAAATAACCGAGGAACAAACCGCCCAATGTTATACGTCCATATCTGTGGCGTTGGGCGTGTATGTAAAAAAGGTTTTCGCCATTATCCCGGATTTGGATTTGGTCGGAAAAGGAGATTGCCCGGTATGTGGCGGAGAAATGGAAGTTACCGACGCCGATTATAAATGTTGCGGCGGCGATGGGTATTTAACCCCGTATGAATACGAACCGATATTTGAGGAAAAAACCTGCAAACATTGCGGACACGTAGAATAATAACCATAAAAATAAACAATATGAAATTAAGAGTAAATGAAGCAATCGCCCGTTCCGAGGCGAACGGAAAAAAGGTATTGAAAAAGGATATTGCAGCCCGTTTATTTGAGGGCGCAAGCGAAAGCGCACAGCAGGTAAATATGACAAATCTTTGCAACGGGACAACCAAAAGGATTGTTCCGGAATGGGTAGTAATAATTTGCGAAATGTGCGGTTGTTCCGCCGATTATCTGTTTGGAATGGAGGATTAAAACCATGAAAAAGAAGTTTATCGAAAAAATGGAAAAGATGGTTGATGTTTTCTTTTCCGATGCGTGGCAAGCAAAGGTTTTTGCAATGATATTTAGCATTTTCGGAGTAATATGTTTTATTGCCGGATTTTGGAATTATATCCATTTTTTGTTTTCTGCAATGTGTGGATTAATGGTTTATGTATTGTTTAACGAATTAAAGAGCAAATAACATGAGAGCGAAAAAGAAACAGCCGGAAAACCCGGAAAAAAGTATTGCAAACACAATGGGTAACGCAGTAAATGCGGTTAAGAAGTTGGCGGAAGCAATGGGACAATTGCCCGCCGATAAATTCCCGGAAATAAACGATGAACAACAGATTGTCCCCGGATTGGATGCCGTCGAAATAGAACAGCCCGCCGGGGCTTTTGAAATTGTGCCGGGCATGACGGTTGAGGAAATGACGGCAATGTTCTTTGATGGCGCATTAATCGAACCGCCGTATAAAGTATGGCAGCTAAACAGCAAAGGACACCGATATTATTACAAGTTTGACGACAACGGAACCCCGGAATTTTATCCGTCAGTTACAACCATATTATCGCAGACAATGCCAAAATCGGAATTTCTGATTAAATGGATTGCCGACAAAGGTATTGACGAGGCGGAACGATACAAAGCAGAACGGGCGGCGTATGGTACATTTATGCACGCCCAATTTGAGGAACTTATAATTAACCGGGTTTATGATTTGGACGGACTGAAAGCCAAATTAAAAGATTATATTGATAACAACAAATTGCCAGCCGATTTCATTTATTACGCTGATGATTTCAAAAAGGACATATTGGCATTTGCGCAATTTGTTTTGGATTATGACGTTAAACCGTTAGCCGTGGAAATTGCGTTGGTACACCCCGTTCATAATTACGCCGGAATGATTGATTTGCCGTGTACGATGTTATCAAAGCCCGGTTCAAAAGAATACATAAACGCAATTGTGGATTTCAAAAGCGGGCGCAAAGGATTTTACGAAGAAGCGGAAATTCAGTTGCATTTATATGCGATGATGTGGAACGAAAATTTCCCGGATATTCCGATTGACCGTGTTTTCAATTTCAGCCCGAAAGATTGGCGAAAGAAACCGACGTACAATTTGAAAGACCAAACAGACAGCCCGAACGCAAAGAAAATCCCGTATCTTTTGGAGTTGGCAGCAATTGAGGACGAAAAACAGGATAATACATTTACGGCGGTTTCCGGGGAAATATCATTGGATAACGAACCGGATTTGACAAACAATATTGTTTCGCTGACGTTGGCGGAACTTGTTAAAAGCAAAGCCCCGGCGGAAAAGAAAAAACCGGAACCGGAAAAAGCCGTTACCGTTGAGGATTTGAAGAAAGACCCGGAACCCGAACCACAACCGGAACCGGAGGAAAAGAAAACCAAGACCGTAAAGAGAACCACACGAAAAACGGCAAAAACGGCGGAAAACAAGCCCGTCAAGGAAAAGAAAACCGCAAAACGTACAATTACACCAAAAAAAGAAAAAGTGGCTAAAATCGAAGAAAAACAGCCTAAAAAGCCGGAACCCGTGACAAAGAAAGATTTGTTGAATACTGAAATTGATATATAAAAGCAAGGGGCGGAAAGCCCGCCCCCGTATCTTTTTCGCCAACATGGGCGATAAGATGATGCAAAAGTAAAAAATAATTTTATATTTGCAATGGGGATAGGTCGGAGTAGCTACCGACCGAAAGGGTAAGCCAACAGCCCGTCCCCATTTCTAATTTGTTGGCAGTTCTTAAAAGTTGGCAATTATGGAAAATGAAATTTGGAAAGACATTCCCGGATATGATATTTGGAAGAAAGGAGGCTCAAAATGAAAGGTAGAATAATGCGTAATGAACCAATAAATAGAATATCATTACCTATAATTGGGAAAATAAAAGTTGGCATAAAAGATGAAAAGGGATTGCCTAAAAGTATAGATTATTTTGTAAGCACCGGGAAATATGCAGGATTATTTAAGAAAGCATACGGAGAGAAGCCGCAAACAATACAAATAGTATTTGCCTATGATGAACCGGAAAAGTCATGCAGGGAAGAATATCAATATAGGGATGATGCGGGTAAATTGGTTGCATACGGCGACGGGGAAACGTTCTTTGTATGGAACGGGAAACAATATGCACAATACAGTACAAAAGATTATCCCGATTTAATGGCAGGCGTTGCGAAAAAACACCCAAACCGGGCTGTTAAGAATGGCGGCGACGGATGGATTGTAACGTTAACCGTAACTTTTATTATTCCGTTGGTTCGTGGAGTTGGCGGGGTATGGCAATTCACGACAAAGGGTACGGCGTCAACAATACCCAATATCCGTGATACATTCGACGCAATATTGGAAGAAAAGAAGTTCGTCAAAGGAATTATCTTTGATATGAACGTACAATTTGCAGTTTCTCAAAAGCCCGGCGACCGTTCCCGTTATCCGGTTGTTACGATTGTTCCAAACGAAAGTGAGGAAAATTTGTTTGCGGTAAAAGAAGCTTTTAAGCCCGTACAGTTGTTGGAATAAAAAAAAAGTATTATATTTGTGGCGTAAAACAAACGACTACCACCGTTTATACGATATTGCTAATTAGCTTGAAACCCTTGGTTTGGTGTGTGGTAGCCCAGACCTCGGGTTTTTTTTTTTATAACCTATGACATACAATATATTTATAGACCAAAAGTTTGCCATTGTACATGGCTTAACAATTGTACAAGCAACTACGCTTGCCGCATGTATGACTTTAGCTTCATGGAGCAATTCAATAAAATTAGGGAATGTTGTATGGTATCAATATTCTGAAAAGGAAATGTCTGATAACTTCCCGTTTCTTTTTTCTATCCCTAAAAGAGCTTACAAGAACCTTAGAATTTTGTCTGATATGGGTTTTGTCGAATTAATATCGATTAGCGAAACAAAGTATTTAAGATTCACATCAAAGTGCACAAATTGGAAATGCCAAGATGGTAACTATTTTGTAATATGATATGTCCGATAAAGGACATAGAATAAAGATGATAAATAAATAAAAGTTTAAAAATAATCAATTTAGAAAATGAAAGAAAGATGCTATTTGGTATTGGACTTAGTACGTTCAAAAGTTTTAGATTTAAATCCAACTGAAAGTATTTTGGCATCATGTTTATTTGGATTGTTGACGAAAAATCCAATACAATACGATGGAAATTCATATTATATGGCTGACTATAAATATGTATGTTGTTATTGCTCTGTATTGCCTAATAAGGTAGATACATTGAGGCGTATTTACAAACGTTTGGAGAATATAGGGTTGATAGAAACTATAAAGATTGATAATCACGTTTATTTTACCCCATCTCAGATGTTGCGTGATTGGGGAACCGTATATGAATGCGTGGAAGCGGGAAAAAATTCCGTGGAAGCGGAAAAAAATCCCGTGGAAGCGGGAAAAAATTCCGTGGAAGCGGAAAAAAATCCCGTGGAAGCGGAA
>ENA-ORTH01000566-ORTH01000566.1-human-gut-metagenome-genome-assembly--contig:-NODE-566-length-45428-cov-9.706896_pt1 | contig 45428 bp, 49 predicted proteins | sample MGYA00241914_ERZ509192 | MGnify/ENA primary metagenome ERZ509192 (study PRJEB26280, sample SAMEA2338826) | human gut metagenome | biome: human gut; feature: human-associated habitat; material: faeces... | reverse complement strand
GCAGCACCAATGGCAATCGTTCAATTCGTGAAGTAGGAAACTACTTCACTTTTTTTATCCTTTCCTATAAAATAGTCGTGTTAAAAGAGGGGTTATATGTTAATTTCAGTAGATAACTTAACGAAATATATCAATGAAAAATGTATCGTAAAAAAAGGATCTTTTACGATTGAAGAAAACGATAAAGTTGCCTTGATTGGCGTAAATGGAACGGGTAAATCTACTTTAATGAAGATCTTGGCAGGAATTGAAACATACGAAGAGGGAAAGATCATTAAAAAGAATGGATTAAAAGTTCATTTTTTACATCAGAATCCAAGTTTTACCAGTAAAACGATCTGGGAAGAAATTGTTTCCATCAATGAAAAGAACAATCATAAAGTTGAAGACTATGAAATGAAGACGATCCTTACTAAATTAGGATTAAATGATTTTGATAAACAAATAGATGTTTTATCTGGCGGGCAAAGGAAACGACTAGCTCTAGCTTGTGCCTTGTTGACAAAATGTGATTTATTATTGCTGGATGAACCAACAAACCATTTAGATAATTCCATGGTGGAATGGTTAGAAAATTATCTGATCAAAATGAACACCGCTTTGTTGATGGTAACACATGACCGTTATTTTCTAGATTCGATCTGTAATAAGATCATAGAGTTGGATCAGGGCGATCTTTATATTCATAAAGGGAATTATGAAGTATATTTAAAGAATAAAGAAACACGTATAGAACTTGAGAATCAAGCAATTGCCAAACATAAAAATCTCTATAATAAAGAATTGGCATGGGTGCGTGCAGGGGTACAGGCTCGTTCGACAAAATCAAAAGCACGGTTGGATCGTTTTGAAGAATTAAGAAATATGCGCTTTAAAGAACAGGAAAAATCATTTGAATTGGTCTCTTTAACAAAAAGACTCGGTAAGAAGACAATTGAATGGAGTGGACTAGGTTTTGGATATGATGAAAATCTTCTGTTTAAAGATTTCAGCTATTCTTTATTGCGAACTGATCGTATTGGAATCATTGGTCCAAATGGATGTGGTAAATCTACGTTGTTAGAAATCTTATCGGGAAATTTAAAACCAACTTTAGGGTCTATTGAGTTTGGTGATACTGTCAGTATAGGATATTTTCGCCAGGGCGATAAAAATGTTGATACCTCAATGCGGGTTATTGATTATATCGAAGAAGTGGCACAAGTTATTGAATATAAAAAACAAATGATTACAGCTGCTGGCATGTTAGAGCGATTCTTGTTTGATCGTAATATGCACTATACGACTATTGACAGGCTCTCTGGTGGCGAAAGGAGAAGATTGTATTTATGCCGTGTCTTGATGCAGGCACCAAATATTCTTTTCTTGGATGAGCCTACAAATGATCTAGATATCACGACCCTTGATATTTTGGAAGATTACTTGGATGATTTTTCCGGAGCTATTATTACCGTAAGTCATGATCGTTATTTTTTAGATCGTGTCTGCGATAAGGTTTTTGTTCACCAGGATGATCTTACATTTAAACCATATGTAGGTGGATATAGCGATTATGTATTGAAGTCAAAAGAAGAAAAAGAAGTTCATATCAAAGAAAAAAAGGTATATAAACGCCCAAAACAAAATAAACTTACATACATGGAAAAAAAGGAATATGAAGAAATTTCAGCTAAGATGCCTTTATTAGAAGATGAAATAGCTCGCTTAAATGAAGTAATCAACGAAGTGGCAAGTGATTACGAAAAACTAAAAGAAGCAACAGATAAGCGTGATCAAATAGAAGAAGAGTTGGAAATACTCACGATGCGTTGGATGGAATTGGAAGAAAAACAGGAAGGTTTATCTTAGGATGAAACAGAAATTCTTTAAAAAGCCATTGAATGTAGTTTTGATTGCGATCTTTTGTACAGCATTGTGGGGAAGTGCGGCTCCATTCATTAAAACAGGTTATGCATTATTTGACATTGCCTCAAATGATACAGCTTCGATTCTTGTCTTTGCGGGTCTTCGTTTTACCTTGGCTGGTGTTCTTGTGATTGTTGCCGGTTCAAAGATTCAAAATAAGATCTTATTACCAGTTAAAAAAAGCATAAAAGCCATCTTTGTCTTATCGATCTTTCAGACCATGGGACAATATTTCTTTTATTATGTTGGCTTAGCACACACTAGTGGTGTCAATGGAGCTATCATTACTGGAACAGGGGCTTTTATTTCTTTATTGGTGGCTGCGCTGGTATTTAAATATGAGAGAATGGATTTAAATAAAGTGACAGGATGCATGTTGGGTTTTATGGGAATCGTATTGATGAATATGGATGATTTTGCCAGTCTAAAAGTTTCTTTTTTAGGAGATGGTTTAGTCTTATGCAGTCAGCTATGTAGCTCATTTTCAGCTTCTTTTATCAAAAAATATACGCAGTCTTTTAATGCGGTCATGTTGAGTGGATATCAATTCTTTGTGGGTGGCATCTTGTTGACATTGATTGGAATCCTTATGGGAGGAAGCCTTTTGTTGACAAATATTTCTGGAATGATGGTATTGATTTATTTGGCTTTTGTCTCGGCTTGTGCTTATACATTATGGGGAATCTTATTGTCGTATCATCCTGTCAGCAAGATTGGTATCTTTAATTGTTTGATTCCGGTTGTTGGTGTAATATTATCCAGCTTGATCTTACATGAAGAAGCATTCTCAATGAATATCGTGTTCGCATTGATCTTTATCAGTTTTGGAATTCATTTTGTTTCCAAAGAGAAAGATCCATTGACTATGGATGCTTCGTAATATGTTTTTATGAATCGTAGGTTGATAACTTGCGATTTTTATTTTATCTTGAGTATAGAGGTGGATATTATGAAGAAAATTGTAAAAGTAGAACCTTATTATGAACCTAGAATGTGGGGTGGAGGTAAACGTTTGATTGAAGAGTTTCACTATCAAACAGACATAGCTCCTTTAGGAGAAGTTTACAATGTTGTAGCTTTACCGAATCATGCGGATTGTTTTGTTCCTAATATGAATATGACCTTATCAAAGTTATATGAAGAAAAACCAGATTGGTTTGAATGTGAAACTGAGCAATTACCTATTCGAGTAAATATACTTGACCCAATGTATGATTTATCGATTCAGATTCATCCAGACGATGATTTTGCCAAAACATACAATGGAGGTCGAGGAAAACCGGAAGCCTGGGTCATTTTAGATGCACCAGAAGATGGTTATATCGAATTTGGACACCATGCCAAAACTAAGGAAGAGTTTATCTCAATGACGCAAAATAAAGAATGGGATAAGCTTTTAAGATATCTTAAAACACCGATTGACGGTTTTATTGATATTCCGAGTGGAACATTACATGCGATTGGAAAAGGTGTGTTAACTTATAATATTTCAAGAAATGCGGATCTTACATTACGTTTATACGATTATGATCGTATTGATCCATCCACACACAAAAAAAGACCAATTCAACCAGAAGAAGTATATGAAAATGTAAATATTCCAGATAAAATGATTACATTTCAACAATATCCTTATGCGAATGAATTTGGTTGTAAGGTAACAAGATATTGGGATGAACCGGGCTTATATACTTTGATGCGAATTCAAACGGATACAGAGGGAAAATTTCTGCATGAACGATTTGCCTTTTATACTTGTGTAAAAGGAGAAGGCATGATCAATGATATGCATATTCGTCAAGGCGAAACAATCTTAGTTCCAAATCACATGGGGTGGATTAAAATCAAGGGGAAGCTTGATTTATTCTTAGCCTCTTATCGAAATCAACACATATAAAAAGAAGTAAGATTTTGTGTCTTACTTCAATAATTCGAAGAAACGTGCGACATCTTCAGGATAGTGGGCATCGCTGGCACTGATGATCTCGACGTTTTTTTCTTTTAGGATGTTTCTAAAATCATCGTTTAGACCAATATCTGGATGATGATAGCGATAATGAGCACCTGTATTATCTTCCATCTTTACGTGATGCTTGATCGCAAGATCTGCAAGTTCTTGATAAGTATCATGTAGATCATAACCTGGATCATAGCCATACATTTTTATGACATCAGGATGTCCAATCTGTGTAAAAAGATTTGAACGGATAGCTCCTTTTAAATTCTCATAATATTTCTGATAGATTTCTTTAGGATCATGTTTGTCCCATAGTAATTGCCTGCTGAAGGCATCCATATCATATAGATATCCATCAATGGAGTGTACACTGCCAACAAGAAAATCGTATGGATACGATGTAAGCAGAGGTTTAAGAAAATCCTCATAGCCAGGCATATAACACACTTCTAGACCAAAGCTAACCTGAATAGGAAATTCTTCTTGTCTGATTTCTTCAATCAGGGCATAATACTCTTTGATTGAATTTTTTTGTTTTTTCTCAAACCATTCTCGCTGCACATCAATCTTACAGATTTCTTCATACATATCTTTGAATTCATAAAAACGATGCGTGTGATCAAGAATCTGAATGTGTTTTAGACCTTTATTTATCGCAGCTTGAATAAATGCATAAACCGTATCTTTAGATAGATCACCATTTTCTAGATGGGTATGGCCATCGATATAATGTTTATTCTCCGGCATATGTCGTAACTCGTGTGACACCATCGATCTGTCGAATCTTATTGATGATGGCATCGCTGGCCTCATGGTCTAAATCTAACATTGTATAGGCAATATCTTTTCTTGATTTGTTTAATAAGTTTTCGATATTGACGTTTTCTGTAGAGAGCGTATCGGTGATCTTAGTTAACATCTTAGGAATGTTTTTATGAATAACGCAAATTCTAAATTTATGGTTAAAGTCCATAATTGCTTCTGGCATATTGACAGAGTTTTTGATATTTCCATATTGTAAGAAATGGATTGTTTCTTTGGCAGCCATTACAGCACAGTTATCTTCACTTTCACTGGTTGAAGCTCCTAAATGAGGGATAGGAATGACATGTGGATGTCCAGCTAATTTTGGTGTAGGAAAGTCAGTGATGTAGCAGGCAACTTTACCAGAATCCAAAGCTTCTAACATATCGTCTTCATTGATCAATCCACCACGAGCAAAATTTAAGATCTTGACTCCGTTTTTCATCATATCTAGAGCCTCTTTGTTGATGATACCTTTGGTTTGATCATTTTGGGGAATATGCAAAGTGATAAAATCACACTTTTTATAAATATCTTCTATAGCTTTTTCGTGTTTAACATAACGTGATAAGTTCCAGGCTGCGTCAACAGACATATACGGATCATATCCGTGTACATCCATATCAAAACGCAAAGCTAAATTGGCTACTTGAATACCAATGGCTCCACAACCAATTACGCCAAGTGATTTTTTGGCTAGTTCATTGCCGGCATATTGTTTCTTTTGTTTTTCCATGTCTTTGGCCAAGTTTTCATTGTTGGTTTGGCTTTTGGCCCATTCAATACCATGATAGATGTCGCGGCTGGCCATCAACATACCTGCGAAAACAAGTTCCTTGACTGCGTTTGAATTTGCTCCTGGTGTGTTAAAAACAACGATTCCTTTTTTCGTGCATGTGTCGATATCAATATTATTGACACCAGCACCGGCACGGGCAATTGATTTTAAATTAGGGTTATAATCGATATCAAATAGGTTTGCACTTCTTACTAGGATCGCATCTTCATTTTCCATGTCTTCACTTACATCATATCGTTCATCGAATGCATTGATTCCTATGGGTGCGATATTGTTATAGAGTTTGATCTTATACATATTAATTCTCTCCTATATTTTCTTCTTCAAATTTTCTCATGAATTTGATCAATGCTTCAACACCTTCGATAGGCATTGCGTTATAAAGGCTGGCACGCATACCACCAACACTTCTATGTCCTTTTAGATTGACCAAACCAGCTTCTGTGGCTTCTTTGACAAATTTTTTGTCAAGTTCTGGATCTCCAGTTACAAATGGGATATTTGTATAAGAACGATCCTCTTTGTTGACTGGATTAGAATATAGTTTAGAACTATCGATATAGTCATATAACATCTTGGCACGTTTATGTGTGATCTTTTCCATCTCTTCTAGACCGCCAATTTGTTCCTCGATCCATTCTAAGACCAATCCAACGATATAGATGGTATATGTTGGAGGCGTGTTATACATTGAATCGTTATCCGCATATGTTTTGTAGTTTAACATATCTGGAATTTGATCATTTTCCTGCAACAAAGCTTTCTTGATGATGACAACAGTAACACCGGCAGGTCCCATATTCTTTTGAGCCCCCGCAAAGATCAAATCGTATTTTGATACATCGGTTGGTTCACTTAAGATGCAACTTGATAAATCCGCAACTAATAATTTTCCATCATGAACTGGCAGTTCTTTATATTTAGTTCCATAAATCGTGTTGTTTTCGCAGATATATAAGTAATCTGAATCTGGGGTTAGATCTTCTTTTGTGATCTTAGGAATATAGGTGAAGTTATCATCCTGGCTAGAGGCAATGACATTTACTTTGCCAAGTTTCTTTTGTTGAGCAATAGCTTTCTTTGTCCATTGCCCAGTATTGATGATATCTGCACTATGTTTTAAAAGGTTGATAGCCGTCATGATAAACTGCATAGAACCTCCACCTTGAATAAAGAGGATTTCATAATCTTCAGGGATGTTCATCAGTCTTCTTAAACGGTCTTTACATGTATGTAATATATCTTCAAATGCTTTGGAGCGATGGGACATTTCCATAACACTCATGCCACTTCCGTGAGCATCCAGCATTTCTTCACTTGCTTTTTTTAATACCCATTCAGGTAGGCAGGCAGGGCCTGCGCTAAAGTTATAAACTCTACTCATCTTGTTACCTGGTGGTTGCTTGCTTCAGCCACCTTATCCTTTCTGATAATACACATGATTATACTCTTGTTTTACGAGAATTCAAGAAAAATGTTCATAATATATAATCAAATGTACATAAAATAAGCACAAAAATATTTTATAACGAATTAATTTTTATTATGATATACTGTTTGTGGTGATTGTATGAATGAGCAAATGTATATTGATTTACTGGAAAAAGAACTGGTTCCTGCTATGGGATGTACTGAACCTATTGCGATAGCTTTTGCGTGTGCAAAGGCTAAAGAAATTTTAAATGATGAAGTGGTACAGGTAGATATTTTTGCCAGTGGAAGTATTATAAAGAATGTTAAAAGTGTCACGGTGCCTAATACTGAAGGGAAAAAAGGTATTCAAAGTGCGGCTGCGATTGGTATCGTTGCCGGTAATCCAGATCTAAGTTTAGAGGTCTTATCTAAAGTTGATAAGGAACAAATCAAGATCATGAATGAATTTATGGAACAAGTTCCTATCAAGGTGCATCATTTAAAGACTCACTGTACTTTGGATATCGTTGTAAAACTTGCATCAAAGGAACATAATTGTGTGCTTCGTATCCAAGATGAACATGATAATATTGTGTATGTAGAAAAAGACGAGCAGGTCGTGTTTGATAAAAGCACAAGTGCTGATAATAAAGATCTATTAGATCAAATTGAGTTTTCGATGCGGGATATCTTTGATTTTGCGAACACTGTTGATTTAGAGAAAGTTAAGCCATGCTTAGATCGACAAATCGAATATAACATGAAGATTGCTACAGAAGGTTTGAATCATAGCTATGGAGCGAATATAGGATCTATTCTTTTATCACAGAATCCTGACTCTATATCCAATATGGCTAAGGCTTATGCAGCTGCGGGTTCAGATGCAAGAATGAGTGGTTGTGAACTTCCTGTCATCATTAACAGTGGAAGTGGAAATCAAGGTATGACGGTTTCATTACCGGTTGTTATTTATGCTAGAGAACTTAAGAAGTCAAAGGATCTTTTGTACAGGGCCTTATTGATTTCAAATCTGGTAGCTCTATATCAGAAGAAGTATATTGGTAGACTTTCTGCTTTTTGTGGGGCTGTAAGTGCCGGTGCTGCAGCTGGAGCGGGAATTGCTTATTTACTGGATCAAAGTTTAGATACGATTTGTCATACGATCGTAAATGCTTTGGCAATTACTTCTGGTTTACTTTGTGATGGAGCTAAACCAAGCTGCGCAGCTAAGATTGCAGCAAGCGTGGATGCTGGAATCATGGGATGCATGATGTATAAGGAAAATGGTTCTCAATTTTATCGAGGAGAAGGAATCGTTGCCAAGAATACAGATGAGACAATTCGTGGTGTTGGACATATTGCCAAAGATGGTATGAAGGAAACCAATGAGGAAATCATTAAATTGATGATCAGTGATCTAGATGGAAACAAATAAGTTTCCGTCTTTTTTTCAATCTCTTATAAATGGTATAGTCATGAAAAGATGGAATAAATTGAGGTGATATCATGGCTTTTGATTTTAAAAAAGAATATAAAGATCTATATCTTCCTAAGAAAAAACCAAGCATTATTCGTGTTCCTAAAATGAATTACCTTTCTGTTTGTGGCAATGGAAATCCAAATGAACCGGATGGAGATTATCATAAAAGCATAGAACTCTTATATGGAATAGCGTATACATTGCGTATGAGCTATAAAACGAATCATAAGATCGATGGCTTTTTTGAATATGTCGTGCCGCCTTTAGAAGGGTTTTGGTGGCAGGATGGAATCAAAGGTATGGACTACACTAAAAAAGATAAGTTAAGTTTTATTTCTTTGATTCGATTACCCGATTTTATTACCAAAGAAGATGTTGAGTGGGCAAAAGAGCAGGCAAGACAAAAGAAAAAGAAAGATTATTCGCAAGTTGAGTTTTTTACCTATGATGAAGGACTTTGTGTACAATGTCTTCATATAGGACCCTATGATGACGAGCCAAAAACAACAGCTAAGATGCATCAGTATATGCAAGAACAGGGATATTTTCTGGATATAAACGATATGCGATATCATCATGAGATTTATATCAGCGATCCTAGAAAATGTGATCCGTCCAAGTTAAAGACCGTGATTCGACATCCAATTAAAGAAAGATAAGAATATGATCATTTTAATAGGTGGAGCCAGCCATACAGGAAAGACAAATCTGGCACAAAAACTTCTAGAAAAATATCAGTTTCCCTATTTATCGATCGATCATTTAAAGATGGGCTTGATTCGCTCTGGATTGATCAATGTTTCAGTCGATGAAGATGAAAAGATAACACTCTATCTATGGCCAATTCTTAAAGAAATAATTAAAACAGCTATTGAAAATCATCAGAATTTAATTGTTGAAGGGGCCTATATACCTTTTGATTTTGAAGAAAGTTTTAGTGAAGAATACAAAAAAGAAATTGATTATGTTTGTCTTGTCATGACCAAAGAATATATCCAAGATCATTTTAATGACATTAAAATCTATGCCAATGTGATTGAAAAAAGATTGGATGATTCTTATTGTACGTATGATCATTTGATCAAAGAGAATGAATATAATAAACGTATGTGTTCTCGTTATGGACATAAGATCGTTTTGATCGATAAAGATTATGATATTGATGCGATTATAAATTGTCATTTTTCAAAGATCAGGTGTAATAGAATATAGAAGGTGTGTTGAATCAAAGGTCTGCATGACTAACATCCTAAAAAAGAGCATTTTATGGTATAATGTTCGAAGTTAAAAAGGAGAGTTTATGATAGCTTTTGTATCAGGAATCGTTCGCTTGATTCGAACGGATTCAGTTGTATTGGATGTCCATGGCGTTGGTTATGAGGTTTTTATCAGCAATGCCTTAACACAAAAAATCGGTGACGAATTATTTTTATATACATATCAACATGTTCGTGAAGATGCCATGCTCCTATATGGCTTTATCAAACAAGAAGATTATGAAGTTTTTATGCGCTTGATCAATGTAAAAGGAATTGGACCAAAAACTGCACAGACTATGTTGGCTGTGTGTCCTGGTTCTAAGATGATACAGGCAATTGAAGAAGATGACGTAAAATTATTAAAGTCTTTACCGGGAATTGGAGCGAAAACGGCTTCTCAGATCGTGTTGGATCTAAAAGGGAAGTTTGTCAGTGTTGAGACTAAGGAAGAAACGATTTCGAATCCAGTATGGAAAGAAACGCAGGAAGCTTTAGTTGCCCTTGGATATAAGGTGAATCAATTAACTGGTGTTAGAAAAGAACTCGCAAATAAAACAGATTTAAATGTAAATGAAATGTTGAGAATGGCCTTGGCAATCCTGGCTAAAAGAAATGGGGTATAAACTTGGAGAATCGTACAGTAGATGCACACTTGCAGGAAAATGACAGTATCGAAACTACATTAAGACCAGCTTCTTTGGATGAATATATTGGACAAAAGGATCTTAAGGAAAACCTTAAGGTATTTATTAATGCAGCCAAACAAAGAAACGAAGCTTTGGATCATGTTTTATTATATGGTCCTCCAGGTTTAGGGAAAACGACCTTGGCTTATATCCTTGCCAATGAGATGCATGGAAATTTAAAAACGACCAGTGGTCCTTCGATAGAAAAAAGCGGCGATCTTGCAGCCATCCTTTCCACACTGGAACCAGGAGATGTCTTGTTTATTGATGAGATCCATCGTTTAGCTAAACAAGTTGAAGAAGTATTGTATCCTGCCATGGAAGATTATTGTCTTGATATCATTGTTGGAAAAGACAGCGCAACCACACATAATATTCGCTTGAGCCTTCCACCTTTTACTCTTGTAGGAGCCACAACAAGGGCAGGAGATTTGAGCGCGCCATTACGCGATCGTTTTGGAATCGTGAATCAATTGGAATACTACGATCTGGATGAATTGTCACAAATTGTGGCACGAACGAGTCGCGTCATGAATACAAAGATCGAAGAAAGGGCAATCAAGGAAATTGCTCTTCGTTCACGCGGGACTCCTCGTATTGCCAATCGATTATTTAGGCGTGTACGGGATTTTGCCCAGGTCTACAATAATGGCATTATTTCATTGGGAATTGCTCAGGATGCATTGGATAAGCTAAAAGTGGATCATTTGGGATTGGATAATGTTGATCATAAATATTTGCGTGGTATCATCGAACGTTTTAAAGGTGGTCCAGTGGGACTAGAAGCAATTGCTTCCAGCATTGGTGAAGAACCTATGACGTTGGAAGATGTTTATGAGCCTTATTTATTACAGATTGGTTTTATTAATCGAACGCCTCGTGGTCGAGTTGTTACTCCTAAGGCGTATGAACATCTAAAAATTGAATATCAACCGGATTTATTTTAAACAGGAAAAAGAGAATGACTCTACGTTCATTCTTTTTTTATTGGTCATATTGTTTGATTCATACTATGATTTCTTTTATGATGAACTTAGAGAAAAGAGTGATAGAAGTGAAATTAAAAGAAGGACAAAAAGTCTATTATTTGATTGGTGGTTTTGTTGAAAGTGGACATGTAATTGATTTAGAAAAGAAACCATATGGGTATATATTCCGTTTAGATTCATATGGAGGTTGTGAAGGGCAATATACTATTGATGAATCACAAATAGGGATTTCGGTATTTTTAACTGAAGAAGAGGCTAAAAGCCATATGCATGAACAAAATCGCAGTTTTCCCGCTTATTGTTAGAAAGGAACGTATATCGTTCTTTTTTTTGTGATCATGTCAAAGAGCTCTTCTTTTTGGATGAGTGGACAAATCCTTTTTATTTGATTTATAATTTACGCATGGAAAATTTATCAATGTTAGCACAAAAAGTGCTTTCTATGTTAGAGAAAGATCAAACAAAATGGGCAGAATGGACGCAATTAAAAGACTTATATCCAGTCAGTGAAAGTGATGCCGTGAAAGGATTCGTTGATATTATTAAGCAGGCAAAAAAAGATCAGGATAAGGTCATCGTTGCCGGAGACTATGATTGTGATGGGATCATGGCAACAACGATCATGGTTAGAGGTCTAAGAAAATTTGGTATCGAATGTGGTTTCTATATTCCAAATCGAATTCGCGAAGGATATGGATTAAACGTTGATACAGTAAGATTAGCTCATCAAAGAGGTTATAAGATTATTGTGACCGTTGATAATGGTGTAAAAGCATCAAAAGCTTTATCTTTGGCCAAAGAATTAGGTATGAAAGTCATTGTCACAGATCATCATACGATTGAAGAAGATGTAAATTGTGAACTTCTAGTGCATCCAACTGTGATGGAAGAGCAGTTTCATACACTTTGTGGTGCGGGGGTTGCCTATGAATGCATACGAGCTTTAAGAACCGATACAGAATATGAGCTGGAATTAGCTTGTGTTGCCTCCATAGGAGATGTAATGCAGGTAACCAATCAAACAAGGGCCATTATCCAAAATGGATTAAAGGTATTAAATAGAGAAAAGGAAAATCATCTTTTTGCCTTTGCCAGTGATCGAATCTTAAATGAAACCAGCGTTGGTTTTCAAATTGTTCCTAAGTTAAACGCGGTAGGAAGATTAAGCAATTTAGGCAACGTAAATAATGTCGTTCGTTATTTTTTAAGCGAGGATATCAAGGAAATAACTTCCATGCAGGCACAGATCAATCATATCAATGATCTAAGAAAAAAGATGAGTGAACAGATGTGTAAGGACGCTTTAAAAAAATGTCATACATCGCAACCAATCCTTTTTGTCAATGATGCCAGTTTTCATGAAGGGATCATCGGTTTAGTTGCCGGTTCTTTATCTTCATCATATCAAAAACCTGTGATTGTCATGACCAATAACGAACAAGGATTCAAAGCTAGTATGCGGGCACCTGATGGATTTGACTGTATGGAATTCTTAAAAGATTTTAGTGGTTTTCAAGAGATTGGAGGCCATAAACAGGCAGCCGGGTTCTCAATTGATTTACAAGATCTGGATGAATTTGTGAAATATATTCGTCAAAAGATCCAAGTATATTCTTGGCAGGCTAAACCTCTTGATACGCTGTTAGTCAATGAGGAAGATATCAGTATTGCATCAATCGAAAGCTTAGATGTCATGCGTCCTTTTGGACCAGGTTTTGTATGCCCGTTATTTGAATTGAATGATGTACAGATCAAATCGGTATTCGATATTCAAAATGGAAAGCACCGTAAATTTACCCTTCAAAGTGGGTTACAGTGCATGAATTTTAATCAAAGTGACTTGGATCGTGATAAAAGTGTGATTTCAATTGCGGGATTCATTGGAAATGTGCAAATAAATCAATATAGAGGAAAAAAACAAGCAACATTTATTATTGAGAAGATCAAATATAAGTAAAATACGATTGTTTGATTGATGGAGTTAGTGTAGAATGAAAACAATGAAGAGGTATAACACATGGATTTAAAAAAATATATTGCCAGTATTCCTGGCTTCCCTAAAGAAGGAATCATCTTTCGCGATGTAACACCAATCCTGGAAACTCCAGAGGCGATGCATTATGTAGTAGGTGCATTTACAGAGTTTGCCAAGCAAACTGGAGCGGATTTGATTTTAGGACCAGAGGCTCGTGGTTTCTTGTTTGGGGTGCCAGTTGCCTTAGAAGCTAATTTACCATTTGCTCCGGTTCGTAAACCCGGAAAACTACCACGAGAAACGGTAGAAGAAACATATGAACTGGAATATGGAACCGATAAATTGTGTATTCATGCGGATGTTATAAAGCCAGGTCAAAAAGTTGTGATTATCGATGATCTTTTAGCAACAGGTGGTACAGCTGAAGCAATCGTTCGAATGGTTAAAAAACTTGGTGGTGAAGTGGTTGGTTTAGGCTTTATCATTGAGTTGGATGATTTAAAAGGGGTCGATAAATTTGGCGGTATTCCTGTTTGTGTATTAACACATTTTGAAGGAGAATAAAATCGTAAAAGAAAGGGGTGCGTGGAATGAGTCAAAAGAAACAAGTAACATTTGAAGAATGTATGCAAAATATTCAGACGTATATCAAACGTCCTGAAAATATAGAACTGATTCAGCGTGCCTATGATTTTGCCTATAAACATCATGAGGGGCAGTTTCGTAAAAGTGGAGAACCATATGTTGTCCATGTTATCCAGGTTGCCAATACATTGGCGTTATTACATTGTGGACCAAAAACTATTGCGGCAGGCTTGCTGCATGACACAGTGGAAGATTGTGAAGGCGTGACCGATGAAGTCATTACTCAGGAATTTGGAGAAGAGATTTGTACTCTGGTCGATGCGGTTACAAAGATTGGGAATATTCAGTTTAAGGATGAAAAAGAATATCTTGCCAGCAACCATCGTAAACTTTTTATTGCGATGGCAAAAGACATTCGTGTTATCTTGATCAAATTAGCCGATCGTCTTCATAATATGCGTACTCTGCAGTATATGCGGGAGGAAAAGCAAAAGAAAATTGCCAAAGAAACACTATCTGTATATGCGCCAATTGCGCATCGTTTAGGTATCAGTGAAATCAAAAATGAATTAGAAGATCTATCATTTAAATATATAGAGCCTAAAAAATATGAAGAGATTAAAAATCTTGTTAAACAAAGAGAAAGTGATCGCATTGAGCAGGTCAATATGATGATCAACGATATTAAGATCATCCTGGATAATTTCAATATCCCATACCGTATTTTTGGCCGATCCAAACATTTCTATTCGATTTATAAAAAAATGGTGACAAAGCATAAGCGGTTTGAAGAGATCCTTGATTTGCTGGCGATTCGCATTGTTACAGATTCTGTTGTTCATTGTTATGAAATACTAGGTTATATCCATGCGACATATCGTCCAATACCTGGACGTTTTAAAGATTATATTGCGATGCCAAAAGCGAATATGTATCAATCATTGCATACGACGATAGTAGAACCAGAATCAGGTCATATTTTTGAAATCCAAATTCGTACAGAAGATATGGATGAAATCGCCGAACGAGGTGTTGCAGCTCATTGGAAATATAAAGAAAAACCTAATTCTGTACCGGAAATTGAACAAAAAGAAATCGAAGACAAATTGTCCTGGTTTAGAGATTTCTCAATGATGACTGATGAAGAAAGCGAAGATCCGCTAGAATACATGAATGTATTACAAAAGGATATCTTTGAAGCCAATGTCTATTGTTTGACTCCTCGAGGCAAGGTAATAGCCTTGCCAAGTGGATCGACTCCAATTGATTTCGCCTATAGGATCCATACAGAAGTAGGACATAAGACGGTGGGAGCTACGGTCAACGGAGCTATCGTGCCGTTAAATACACCATTAAAGACAGGAGATGTTGTGGATATTTTAACGAACAATAATTCTCCTGGACCTAGTAAAGACTGGATCAAGATCGTTAAAAGTGGTCATGCCCGCAATAAGATTCGTGCTTTTTTACAAAAACAGGAAACGGCAAATTCTAAAGAGTATATCAAAAAGGGTGAACAAATGTTGCAGGATGAATTTAAACGTTTGAAACTGGATGAGAATTTATTACAGCCAAAACGTGTTGAAGCAATTTTGCCAACGCTGTCCTTTAAGAATTTAGATGATCTCTATATTGGTATTGCCAATAAACGTGTATCTTTGCAGGCAGTTGTTGATCGTCTTGCCAAAAATCGTCAAACAACTATTGATGATGAAGAAATCATGAAGATATATAATTCTCATGCCAATGCTCATCCATCTAAAAAAACGGGTTGTGGTGTCATTGTTCCAGGTATTGATACGATTCAGGTATCTTTAGCTAACTGTTGTAATCCAATCCCTGGCGATCCAATTCTAGGATATATAACTAAAGGACAGGGAGTTAAGGTACATCGTGCAGACTGCCCAAATATTATAAATGAAAAGAAACGTTTGATTCCGGTTATATGGGATGAAAATCTAGAGGAAAAGCAATATGATGTACAGCTTGTTATCTATAGTGATGATCGAAACTATTTGTTAAGTGATATTGTTACGACTTTGCAGCAATCGAATGCTCATTTGAAACATGTTGATTCTTCAGCGGATGATAATGGGATTACCGCAACAACAAAACTTACGATCACTGTCAAAGATGCTGATCATCTTCAAGTAATTATGGCTAATCTAAAAAAAGTTAGAAGCGTTAATGAAGTTATTAGAACAATACAATAAAGAAGACAGGAAACTAATATTTTCCTGCCTTTTTTAATAATTCAATCTTGATGTAGATATATCGAGAGGCGATTTCTCGAATAATATGTCGGAGTTTGTGATCGGGATAAGTATATGCAGAGTAATTTGAATAGAACTCTTTAGCTATGGCACAGGATCTTTTGGCATGTAATGAGCCTGTTAGAATCAAGATAGGGACGTCTTGAGTAATTCTAGACGAATTTTTAAAATTTTCATATGTGTTTCTAGCCTGTGTTTCACAGATGATTGGCATAGAGCTTTTTTGTTGGATGAACTTTGCCATTTCTTTGGATTCTGTATATTGGTTCTTAACAGCTCCTCCAGAAATGACCAAAGTATCAAATAGATTTTTTTGATAGGCTTCTATTGCAAGTTCGCATCGTTTGATCTGACTTGTAGCCATACTTCCATCATCATGACTAGGACAGCCTAATAAAAGTGCATAGGGATATTTTTGCTTTTTTAAAGATGGAATAGGAGGCAGGAAATAATAGTAAATGCCAATCAAGATGCAAATGAGTATGACCAAAAAAAGACTAACCAGCATAACGAATAATCTCACTTTCTTTTAATGGAGTCGTTAATACAGAATTATACAGCGCTTTAGATTTGATTTCGATTTCTTTTAAAAAGTCTGGAAGATCACCAAATCGAGTGTAAATTGGCTGGTCTTTATTTTGTTTTAAGAGCTGTTGCCCTTTTTTGTTAAAACCTAAAACTTTTACACCATAAAAGCTGGCATTTGTTTGCATCTTTTCTTTTGATATCTGTAATAGTATGAATAGACAAGTGCGCTGGATTCTGGCACGGGTATATGTTTTGGAAACAGATGCATTTAAAAAAGTTTGCCAATCATCATATTTTCGTGCATTTTCTTTTAATCGGAATTCTATGCCCTCATTTACCATAAATAAGGAGGATAAATAAGAAGTCGGTGTCATTAAAAGAAAGGTTTTAAGATACGGATAATATGACTGCCAGTTCTGCTCTTTTAAAAAGTACTGGTCATTGAACTGCTTCTTACCGGCAAAATAATCGGCACGTGTTTTTGTAGCACTGATAAAGTCATTGTTTCTTTGTATACAGACCGGTTCAATACCATGATCCTGACAAAAGCGAATATATTGAATGCCCAAAATATCATTGGATCCTAGACTATCTAATGCTCTTGAAGTATTTAGACTTTGAGAGAGTGTAGGGTCAATCGTAATTGAACTTAATTCGTTTGTGTATTTTTTTAAATACTCGATATCATTTGTTTCAGATCCAAAACAGATCGTATCAACATTTAAACAAGAGAGCGATTGTATGGCATATTTCGCAAAGTAATCGGCACTCTGTGAAGCATAACAGGCAGGTAATTCTAAAACGAGATCGACACCATTCTGTAAGGCTAATTTTGTTTTATCTTGTCTGGAAATAAGGCTGGGAAGACCTCTTTGAGAATAGAAGCCAGAACAGATTGCTACCAAAACATCACCGTATTGTTTGGCTTTTTGTATATGATAAATATGTCCTTGATGAAAAGGATTGTATTCTGTAATAATTCCTACTGTTTTCATGGGTATATAGTATCATATTTTCTTAGAAGAAAAAAACTTCAGCAGTTAAGGAAAAGATTCATTATTTATTTTCAAATAAATTGTCAGTATAATATCTCAGGATAGGAGAAGAAAATGAATTTTTACAGTGTTTTAGTTTGGGTAGGAGCAGGTATAGTAGTGTTGATTTCTTTAGTCATGATGATAACCGGAAGACCTATTTGGATGAATGAGAAAAAATATACGTATGATTCTTTAGAGAGTTTTTCTCGTGTTGGTGGAGCTATGGGAGTTGTTATCGGGATCAGTGCCGGGATCGTTTTATATAATCTTGCCCAGTCTACAGTCAATACCATGTCAATGGTATCTCTAGTCGTACTATGTATAACTTATGTATCTTATTATGTATGTAAGAAGAAAATGTTGATCCTTAAGGGGACAAAATTAAAGAAAAAGAAAAAATAAGATAGATTAAGTATTTTCTTATTGTTGACTTTCTTATTGTCTTTGATTATAATATCAAATGCGACATGAGGTGAAGATCGTGAAATTTACGAAAAAAGACTTTTTAAACGCAAAAAACGGAATCATTGAAATTGATGAGTGGATTGCGGTTGAGGAGAACGATCTACTTCATCATACTCAAGTCAAGTCCATTCCAGAGGTACATGTTACAGGTACTTTACAGTTTGACCATAGATCTCTGGTTTTCTCAGATTTGGATTTGGACGGTGTGATGATCGTTCTAGATTCCATAACGATGGAAGACTTAGAGGTTGCATTTGACACAAAGTCGCAAGAAACGTATTCGTTTGATCCAATTAAGGAGAATGACGAAGATATCATCGTGGTAAAGAAAGATACAGTGGATATCAATCCGGAAATCTTTCAGGCCATTATCTATGAGGCTCCAATGAGCATTACTCGTTTGCCTCGAGATCAATATCCAAAAGGTGATGGATGGCAATTGTTATCCGATCAGGATAAAGAAGAACCAAAGATCGATCCACGATGGGAAAAGTTAAATGATTTCAAACTGGATGATGACTAGGAGGTGCTAGTATGGCTGTTCAACAGAGAAGAGGTTCAAAGACACGTAAAGCAAAACGTAGAACTCACTACAAATTAGTTAAACCAACATTAACACGTTGTCCAAACTGTGGTGAATACAAACTTGCTCATAAAATGTGTTCTTGTGGAGAATACAACGGCAAACAAGTCGTTGAGAAATAAGTAAAATAACCAGGGGCACCTGGTTTTTTTCTTTAGAAAGAATAGAGGATTTAAAATGATAGAAATACTGAAGTCAATTCTTTACGGTATCGTAGAAGGAATTACGGAATGGCTTCCAATAAGCTCTACCGGTCATATGATTCTTTTAGAAGAATATATGCCAATGAATGTCAGCAAAGATTTCTGGGATATGTTTTTGGTCGTGATTCAATTAGGGGCGATTATGGCGGTAGTCTTGTTGTATTGGAACAAGATTTTTCCTTTTAGGATTCGTAAAAATGAAAAAATTAAGGTAAAGCAGGATATTTTGATCTTATGGTTAAAGATTATCGTAGCCTGTGTTCCTGCTGCAATCGTTGGTTTGTTGTTTGATGATTGGTTGAACGAACATTTATATAATGGATTTGTCGTTGCGGTTATGTTAATCGTTGTGGGGGTTGCGTTTATCATCATCGAAAACAAAAATGTGAACAAGCCTTCAAGAGTCAATACATTATCACAAATTACATATAAAGATGCGATCATTATTGGTGTTTTCCAGTTGATTGCAGCAATTTTCCCTGGGACATCACGCTCAGGAGCAACCATTGTTGGAGGCTTGATGATTGGAGTATCAAGAACCGTAGCCGCTGAATTTACATTCTTTTTGGCTATTCCTGTTATGTTTGGGGCAAGCTTGTTAAAAATTGTTCGTTTTGGATTAAGTTTTTCATTGATGGAATTTTTGATCTTGATTGTAGGAATGCTGGTTGCGTTTGTTGTTTCAATCTTAGTTATTCGTTTCTTGATGGGATATATCAAAAAACATGATTTCAAGATTTTTGGGTATTATCGTATCATTTTAGGAGCAATCGTTTTATTGACATTTATATTCTAATTAACCATGGAGCTTTCCATGGCTTTTTTAAAGGCAGCTTTTTAAGCTGCCTTATTCAGTAATGATTTGATATTTTGTGCTTCTTTTACATCGTGATGATAGATGTCAGAGTTAAAGTTTACCGGTTTTTTAGAAACATAAAGAGCAAGTTTATTGCCATCTTTCATTTTGATCTTTAATCCGACATAGAGTTGTGGTTCCATAGCTCCGCTTGAAAATGTTATACCACCTAAAACCTGGTGTAAGAATGGTTCGCCTTTTCCTTTGAAAGAAGCTTGTTCATTTAGAATGGATATAGTATCAATATCATCTAAAGAGTATTCACCAGTTGTTCCATCAATGATCTTAAATTTTCTTTCTTTAGGATCAATTACAATATTTTTAAATTCTTTAGTCATAGTTTTACCTCTTTTCAATGTTTCAATTAGTTTTCTAGCTTGTTTAACAGCGTCATGATAGTCAAGATTGTTTCGAACAACGTATTCTTTATGGATAGGAAGCGTAATGGTTTCCTTTGAATTTAAGGTTATATTGATCACGACGAATACATGTTCGTCTCCATTCGCTAAACTTGAGGAAGCCATGGTTGCGATGCTGTTCAAGATAGTATCAAACGTATCTTTTTTAGCTGGTAAGATCTTTACTTCCAAATTCTTGATGTCATGGATGGCGATAGGTTTAGGCGTCATTAACTGTCCGTCTTTGATTTCATATTGGATGTAGTTCATAATAGACCTCCTTCTAGTATTATGTTTTCTTTCAATTTCATCATACGATATAATCAATTGAATCGATATTAATGTTTTATTAAGATTTATACGTAAGAATATTCTTCTTGATGAAGTTATAAATGATAAAGAGAATAAATAAATCAGCAGCTAGGATGAAGAGGAAAAAGCCAAAGTTGATCAAGGCATAATTGTATTGCCAGTATAAGAAAGAGGCGAAAGATATTGTTATTACGACTAATTCTAAATAGTTTAAAAATATATCTTTATTCATATGTATGTTTTACCTCGTTTTCTTTTGTTTATTAGGTATATTATCTACTTAAATTTTATATCAAATATAAATGAAAAGATATAAGAAATGTAAAAAATTAAAATACACTTTTTAGAAAAATGAGTTACATTCTAGAAGATGGAAAGAATGCGTCTCTAATAATTTAAATAGACTTTATAAGGCCATTCGTGTATAATTATTTTGGTTTTTACCGAAACTTGATAAGGAGGGAAGTAACATGGATTTACTTACAGTCTCTTTGTCTGGGGTCGCAGGACTTGTTATTGGGATACTTGCTATGGTGGCATATTCTAAAGCAGGATTAAATAAAGATCAGCAAAAAGCAGAACAGTTATTAAAGAAAGCCGAGACTGAAGCAGAAGCAAAGGTCAAACAAGCGGTTTTAGATGGAAAAACACAGGCGCATGATCTACGCGTCGAAGCTGAAAAAGAAATCAAAGAGAGAAAACAGGAAGCAATGGATTTAGAAAATAAATTATTGCGCCGTGAAGACAACTTGAATTTTCGTGATGAAGCTTTGACACAAAAAGAACGCCAGGTGTCAGAAAAAATGCAGAAAGCTGCTGATAAACTGTCATCTTTAGAGGCAAAAGAGAAAAAATTACAAGAAGAGATCGACAAACAGATCGAAGTGCTGGAAAATGTTGCAAAAATGTCCAGCCAGGATGCTAAGGCAGAATTATTCTCAGTCGTTGAGAAGAAAATGGAACACGAAACCATTGCTTATATCAAAGATAAAGAAGAAGAAGCAAAAGCAACAGCGCAGCAAAAAGCGCAAAATATCATTGCGTTGGCAATTGAAAGAATGTCTCAGACAGAAACACAGGAACGTACAGTGAGCGTTGTAAGTCTGCCTGGAGAAGAAATGAAGGGTCGTATCATTGGACGTGAAGGTCGTAATATTCGTTGTTTTGAACAGGCAACAGGTGTCGAGTTAAATATCGATGATACACCAGATTTAATTACGATCACATGTTTTAACCCGGTTCGCCGTGAAATTGCTCGTTTGGCATTGGAACATTTGATTCGTGATGGGCGTATTCAACCAGGGCGTATTGAAGAAGTTGTTAAAAAATACCAGCAGGAAGTTGATCAAGAAATCATCAAGGCTGGTGAAGATGCAGTATTCAAACTAGGTATTGGAAAGATTGATCGTGAGATCGTTAAGTTGATTGGTACATTAAAGTATCGTTATTCTTATGGACAAAACGCTTTGCAGCATTCAATGGAAGTTGCTTATTTGGCTGGTGCCATGGCTGCTGAATTAGGGTTGAACCAGCAAATGGCAAAACGTGCTGGTTTATTACATGATATTGGTAAAGCGTTGAATATTGAACAGCAGGATGGTTCGCATGTTGAACTTGGTTACAAATTCTGTAAAAAACATGGTGAAAAAGAAATCGTATTGAATGCGATCCAATCACATCATGGAGAAGTTGAACCTCGTTTCTTGACAAGTCATTTAGTTATTGCAGCGGATACGATCAGTGCAGCTCGTCCGGGTGCTCGTAAAGAAAGTGCACAGGCTTATATTGACCGCCTTGAAAATCTTGAGAAGATTGCTACAAGCTATGAAGGTGTTAACAGTGCATATGCGATTCAGGCAGGTCGTGAGATTCGCGTCTTGGTAAATCCAGATCAAGTAGATGATTTATCTTGTGTTAAGATTGCCAGAGAAATTCGTGATCAGATTGAGGAAGAATTAACATATCCTGGTCAGATCAAAGTCAATGTTATTCGTGAGATTCGTGCTCAGGAATTGGCTAAATAGTTTAAGAAATTACAGTAAACAAACGATATGTTTGGATTCATAAATTAGTTGGTAAGCTAGTGCTAACTTATTAGGGTTGAAACACTTTGATTTAACGATTATACTAATACTAAGTTAAATTAAAGGAGGATTTTTAAAATGGCTGTTACTATTGATAAAGATGCTTGCATCGGTTGTGGTGCTTGTGTAGGTGGTTGTCCTGTTGGAGCTCTTTCAATGGATGACGAAGGAAAATCTGTTTGTGACGAAGGTACTTGCATTGACTGCGGTTCTTGCGTAGGTACTTGCCCAGTTGGCGCTATCTCTCAGTAATTGAAGATTCAAACAGAATACTAAAGCCAGGCCTATGTGCTTGGCTATTTTTTTTAGAAAAGGAGAAAATTATGAATAAACGTCCAGAATGGATCTTACCGAATCTTAAAAAAGCTCAGGTTCGTACAAAAAATACTATTGAACGTATTGACTCATTTATTATTCCAGAAAACGCAAAATTTATTGGAAACGGAAAGAAATATTATATTTCTACATATGGCTGTCAGGCAAACGAAAGAGACTCTGAAACATTAGCGGGCATCTTAGATTCATTGGGGTTTGAAAAATCTGAATCACCTGAAGATGTAGATGTCATATTGATCAATACATGCGCAATTCGCCAAAATGCGGAAGAAAAAGTATTGGGTGAAATTGGTAACTTTAAACGTCTTTATCGTGCCAATAAGGATTTAGTGATTGGTGTTTGTGGATGTATGGCACAAGAGGAAGGCTTGGTCAATACGTTATTAGAAAAGTATCCTCAAGTTCGTTTATTGTTTGGAACACACAATATCCATCAGCTACCAGAAATGTTATATTCTGTTATGTTTGAAAAGAAACGTGTCGTAAAGATCTATTCTAAAGAAGGGGAAGTATATGAAAATCTTCCTGTACATCGTTTTGGCAAACATAAGGCTTGGGTAAATATCATGTATGGTTGTGATAAGTTCTGTACGTATTGTATCGTGCCATATACACGTGGTAAACAGCGCAGCCGTACCATGGATCAGATCTTATTTGAAGTAAAAGAATTATATGATCAAGGGTACAAAGAAATTACATTGTTGGGACAAAATGTGAATGCCTATGGAAAAGATATCGATCCAAATATGAATTTTGCGTGTCTTTTAGAAGAAGTCGCCAAGATTGGTATTCCTCGAATTCGTTTTACGACGAGCCATCCTTGGGATTTCAGTGATGATATGATTGATGTAATTGCCAAATACGATAATATCATGCCATTTGTCCATCTTCCTTTACAGTCAGGCGATGATGAGATATTAAAACGTATGGGACGTCGATATACAAGTGAATCGTATATGGAACTCTTTAATAAGATCGTAACGAAGATCGATCGTGTTGCAGTCTCTACAGATGTCATTGTTGGATTTCCAAATGAAAGTGATGAGCAATTTGAACATACTTTAGAAATCATGGAGAAATGTAAGTTTGATAATGCCTTTACATTTATCTTCTCTCCTCGTCCAGGAACACCGGCAGCTAGAATGGAAGATCCAATTGACTTTGAGACAAAGAAAGAACGACTTGCGAGACTAAACACATTGTGGAACAAATATGCTTTGGAAAAGAACAAGGCATATGAAGGAAAAGTTGTTAAAGTATTGGTAGATGGCTTTTCGAAAAAAGATGACCATGTATATTCTGGATATACAGATACAAATAAACTGGTTAATTTCACTGGTGAAAATATTCAGCCGGGCGATTTTGTAGATGTTCTGATCGAAACAGGTAAAACATTTTCCCTTGATGGAAGAGTAGTATGATATAATATTGAAAAACAATAAGAAAAATATAATCAATGGAGGAAATATGAAAGAAACAAAAAAAGATCTTTCACTGACAGAGAAAGTTCGCATCTTTGCCCTGGGGGGCTTGGATGAAGACGGGAAAAATATGCTCTGTATTGAAGTAGACGATCAGATCTACATCATAGAAGCTGGAATTAAATTTCCAGATGCCAAAGAATCATTAGGTATTGAGTTTATCATTCAGGACTTTTCTTATCTATTGGAAAATAAAGACCGAATCGTTGGTGTTATCATAACGCATGGTCATGATGATGTCATGGGAGCCTTACCATATTTATTAAAGCAGATCAAGGTGGATGTTTATACATCTCCACTAACTGCCAAAATGATTCAAAAGACATTAAGAAAAGAAAAAATAACAGGAATCAAGATTCATCCAATTAAACGAAATGATCATAAACGCATTGGAAAACGCAAAGTCATCTTCTTCCCGGTAACGCATGCGTATCCAGGTACATTTGGAGTTGCAATTTCAACCACACAAGGATATATCGTTTATTCTGGTGAGTTCATTGAAGATTATGATGCATTGGATGATAAGTATCGTGGTGATTTCAGTACTATTACAGAATTAGGTAATGAAGGCGTATTTATCTTGTTGCAGGAAAGCAAGGGGGCAGAACGGACTGGTCATACATCACCAAATCATAGAATTACCCCACGGTTGTCTCAGGTTTTAGAACAGCATGATCATTCCCGTATTTTTATTAGTGTATATACGCAAAGTGTTTATCGAATTCAGGAAATCATTGATTGTTGTATCGAATACAATCGCAGGATGTTATTCTATACAAAAGAGTTGCAGGAATTGGTCTCTTATTTAGAAGAACTTGGCTATGAGGTTCCAAAAGAATTGATCGTAGATCCAAAGAGCTTGGATAACGACATGCGAGATCTTGTTGTTATTTGCAGTGGCCAGGGTAAATCATTGTTTAAAATGATCAGCAACATCGCCAATAACGAAGTGGATGAAATTGATTTTGACTCCGATGATGTGATCGTGATTGCTTCTCCAGTCGTTCCAGGTGTGGAACAGGAATTCAAAAGCATGGAAAATGATATTTATAAAGAAGAAGGTAAGATCATCGTGCTTGATAAAAATGTATTGAGCATGCACCCATCAAAAGAAGATCTTAAGATGATGATTTTCTTGATGAAGCCAAAATATTATATTCCTGTCAAAGGTGAATATCGTTTGTTGCATATGAATTCAGAGATTGCATTGGAAATGGGATATTCTCCTAGCAAGATCTTAATTCTTGATAATGGACAGGTTGCAACATTTGAAAATGGTAAATTGAAATCTTGTTCGATGGAACTAGAACTTCACGATATCATGATTGATGGAAAAGAGAACTGGGATATGGCTGGTGTCGTATTGAAGGATCGTGAAATCTTATCTACAGATGGAGTTATGATCTTAGCAATCGGACTTGATGCCTTTACAAAGAAAATTATAAATGGTCCAGATATTCAAACTAGAGGTTTGATCTATTTACGTGATGCGGAATACATCACCAGCGATGTAGCGCAGATCATGGAAAAAACGATTGAAGAGGCGGTTGCCAATAAGACATATGATAATTTAACGACTCGTACAGAGATTCGTGATAAAGTCAGCAAATATTTGTTTAAACAGACCGCAAAGAGACCGATGGTTTTACCGGTTATCTTAGAAATCAATACAAGTAATTTAGGATAAGGGAGTGTGGTGTTCATGGCAGCTGCCAAGAAAAAAACGACAAAAAGGAAAACCACAAACAAAAATAAAAAAAGTAACACAGGCTTGATGCAATCTTATCTCTTTAAGATGTGCGCAAGCCTATGCGTTATAGCGATAAGTGTGATAGCACTATGTAAGTTAGGAATTGTCGGCAATTTTTGCTTTCAGTTCTTTTCTTATTTTTTTGGAGATGTAGTTTATGCGGTATTGATTTTGATGATCCTGGCATGTCTATATGTAATCATAAAGAAAGACATATCTTTGATTCCAAAAAAATATATTTTTGGACTTATATTTGCGCTGTTGGGATGGATGACACTAGAAGCCATTATTCAAACAAGGCCAGATCCAGTATGGAGCAATTTTTCAAATGTATTTGAAAATACCTTTGAAATCTTATTTGATTCAATGCCGGTACGCTCCGGTTTGATTGGTGGTTTGTTGTTAGGAATCTTTGGTTCGTTGTTTGACTATACAGGGACATATCTTGTAGTAGGGTTATTCTTTGTCTTGGCAATTTGTTTATTTGGTTATGATTATTTCATAAAGCGTGAAAAGAAAGAAAAACCTAAACAAAAAGAGAAGAAGAAAGAAACCAAGATTGAAGATGTACCGATTCATGAAGGAAAAACTGATTCTGTATTTGTAGATGTCGATAATGATTTTATTGATCTCGAAGAAAATAAACCTTCTTTTCAGATCATTGAAGCAGATGATCCGAAACCAAAGAAAAAAGAAACTTCAAAAAAACGTGCATCGAAACCTAAAAAAGAAGAAAAGTCAATTGAAGAGCATATTGATTCAGTGCCGGTTAGCTATGTTGATACGCAAGAGGATCCTTATGTGAATTACCGCTTACCTAGACTATCGATCTTAGATAGTGTTCAACGTAAATCACGTACATCAACCAATGCCACAGTTGCCAAACAACAAGGTCAAAAATTGATTGATATCTTGTATGAATATGGTGTAAATGCCAAGCTAGTTCAGATTCATATTGGACCGAGTGTAACCAAATTTGAGATTAAACCTGAACTTGGTGTTCGTGTCAGCAAGATCAGTAATTTAGCAAATGATATTAAAATGGCATTGGCCGCAACTGATCTTCGTATTGAAGCGCCAATTCCAGGGAAGAGTGCAGTTGGTATTGAAATTCCAAACGTGGAAAAAACACCAGTGCAGATGAAAGAATTGATGCAGTCGATCCCTAAAGAATTTGACAGCAAAAAACTGCTGTTTTGCTTGGGGAAGGATTTAACTGGAGATAATGTATATGGCGAATTGAATCGTATGCCGCACTTATTAATTGCCGGAGCTACAGGCTCAGGTAAATCGGTGTGTGTAAATTCCATTATTTGTTCTTTGTTGTTAAGAACGAAACCAGATGAAGTCAAGATGATCTTGATCGATCCTAAAAAGGTTGAATTTACACCTTATAATGATGTGCCGCATTTATTAGCTCCTGTTATCACAGATGGCGATCTAGCAAATAAAGGCTTAAAAGTCGTGGTGGAGATGATGGACCATCGTTATGACCTTTTTGGAAATCTTGGGGTAAGAAATATACAGGCATATAACGAATATGTCTTAAATCATCCAGATGAGCATCTAAAACCTTTGCCTCGTCTTGTTGTAATTATTGATGAGTTGGCTGATCTTATGCTTGTGGCCGCTAAAGAAGTAGAAGCCAGCATTCAAAGGATCACGCAGTTAGCTCGTGCTGCTGGTATTCATCTAGTTGTCGCAACGCAAAGACCGAGCGTGGATGTTATCACGGGTGTGATCAAAGCCAATATTCCTAGTCGAATCGCTTTTGCGGTAAGTCAGGCTGTGGATTCAAGAACGATCTTAGACCAAGCTGGTGCTGAACAGCTTCTTGGTAATGGGGATATGTTGTATCTTCCAAATGGTGAAACAAGTCCAAAACGTATCCAAGGTGTTTATATCAAAGATGAAGAAGTAAATCGAATTTGTGAATATGTAAAATCACAGGCTAAACCACATTATGATGATGCCTTCATTCAACTAAAAGATTTGCAGAATATGGGCAAAGAAGTAGCTAGTGAGTGTGCTGATCCACTTTATGAAGAAGTAAAGCGATTTGTCATTACATCTAGAAGAGCCAGTACATCATTGATTCAAAGAAAATTCTCAATTGGATATGCTAGAGCGGCTCGTTTGATCGATGTTTTAGAGGAAAATCGTATTATTGGGCCGGCCAATGGTTCAAAGCCTCGTGAGATCTTAGTGCAAAATACTTTGGAAGATGAAGAAGATTATGTATAATCTTTGTACAAGGAGGCAAGAGTATGAACGTATTTTTAAATTCAGGGAGTCTTCAAGAAAATGAAGATTGCGTTTCCAGCATTGTTCAATTAGGGGATTTCTTCTATTTAAGTGCTCAACTTGGAAAAGGTGATTCCATTACAGAACAGGCTGTATCGGTTTGTAATGAAATCGTGGAAGTATTGAGTGAATTTGATTTGCGATTTGATCATGTTGTTAAATTTACTGTGTACCTTAAAAATCTAAAAGATAAAGAAGAGTTTTTATCTGTGTTTAAGAATTATCTTGAAAAACCATTTCCAGCGGTTTCTTTTGTGGGAGTAAACGATTTGGATAATGGTGCGATGATTGCTGTTGAAGGCCAGGGCATCAACACATTAAGACACGAACAGGCACATAAAAACTCAAGTTGTTCTCATGGCTGCTCAGGCTGTGATGGGAGCTGCGGGTAAATATTAAGTATATTTAAATAGCGATAGATTGCATGAATGCTTTCTTTGATTCGTTCAGGATTATTGCATGTAAGACATGTATCGTCATAGAAAATGATGGTACATGTTTTTTTATGGTATTGGATCTCTTTTATCGAAGAAAAATTCACCCATTTACAGGAAGGATCTTTGATAGGAGCAATGGGGAAGTAGATTCTTAATGGAGAAAGTGATATCGTTATAGGAATATATTTTTTCTTATGCACCAAATAAATAAATGAGCGTTTTCTTCCTTCTAAGGTCGATCCATTTTCTAAACATTGTTTATCGAAATATGATTTCATGCTTCTAGCATTTTCATACTCAATTTTATCTTCTTTTATTTTTGCGACTTTACTATTGGCATAGTCATAATACATATAATTTGTCATTTCATTCACCTATGTTCATTGTATATGTTTAAAGTGACAAAAACATGACATAAAAAAAGCACCCAAACGGGTGCAATCTTATAACCAGCTGACTTTGTTTTCAGTTCCTTCCTGGATGCGTTTAATATTTGCGCTGTGGCGATAGATCACTAGAAGTGTCATCAACCAGCTGGCAAGGATAATGAATAAATTATTAACATCTAAAGATAACAATTGCGCTGTTATATAAAGACTTGAGCAAACAGAAGCACAGATGCTGCCTAGTGATACATATTTAAATAAATAAAGGATGATCAAGAACATAAATAATGGGACCAAGAAATAGCTGAATTCCTGAAAGATAAAAATAGAGGTAGAGATCAAAAATCCAAACATGGTCGTAACGGCTTTTCCACCTTTGAAATGAGCAAAGATAGGGTAACAATGTCCAATACAGCAGGCAAGACTTGTCCATATTGCAGCTGGTTCACTGACCAAGGATGCAAGACCTGCAGCTAAGACAACTTTTAAGACATCTAGAACGATAACCGAAATACCAGCTTTCTTTCCTAGAACGCGTCCTGCATTTGTTCCACCTAGATTTCCTGAACCATATTGGCGGATATCGGTCTTGTAGAAGAGTTTGCCAATTACCAGGGCAAAAGGGATAGATCCCAGTAAATAGCCTAATATAATACATAATACAGTCATCATAATCATTCACCTCGAATAGTCATATTTTAACAGAAAACAAGCGAATTATATAGTGTTTTTTATATGTCGAAGTCTAGTATACTGAAAATTCCAATAAAGATGTAAATAATTCCAATGCTAAAACAAATGATAATAATATAAGTTATAATAATAAAAAGGAGACAGTATCATGAAACATGAATTTAGAAGTATAGTGATTGACACAGAGAATAAAACATTTGAAATACTTGATGGAACAAAAGGATCATATAATATAGCTGATATCAAAGAATGTGATGTTTTAAACGAACATGCTAATTTCAGAGGAGAAACCAAACCATTCCTCCATCAAATTGTTGAAGGTTCTACCGTAATTGGCTTATTTCAGCCTAAAATGTATGTTGGATTAAAGATTGAAATGAAAGATGGCACGATTCTTGGTGTATATGTCAGTTTAGATCCGGTTTTGATGCAAACAGATCAACAAAGTAAGGATCATAAAGAAGCATGTAAAATTAAAAAACTTTTGGATAAAACTCGTGAAAAGAGTGATTGATATGACGAACAATTATTATCGCAATCTGCGTATCTTTTTTGTGGTATTTGCTATTGTATTTGCCTTAGGTACATTTATGAATTGGATTGATTCAAAGATAGGAATTAGTGTTGCTTGGCTTTGTGTAGGGTTAAATAATTTAATTGCATATCTTTCAGAAAAGCAGGAAAGGTCATTTTTAAAATATGTTAGCTTAGTTACTTTCTTTGCATGTGTTCTTTTAAGTTATTTAAGTTGGGCTTAAAAAAATAAAATAATAATTTAAATTTTCGATAAATGGAATTCAAAAGGAACTGAGTTCCATTTTTTTTGAAAACTACTAGGTTTTTCGCTATAATCTATCATTAGGTGAAAGGATTGATTTCATGCCAAAACAACAGTATAACGAAGAAAGTATCGTGATTTTAGAAGGACTGGATGCGGTAAGAAAGCGTCCAGGTATGTATATAGGTTCTACAGATTCAAAAGGTTTACATCATTTGGTCTGGGAAATTGTTGACAATGCGATTGACGAAGCATTGAATGGATATGGTAACCAGGTTCATATTACATTGAATAAGGATGGCAGTGTAACGGTTGAAGACCATGGTCGTGGAATGCCAGTAGGAAAACATAAATCCGGAATGAGCACATTGGCGGTTATTTTTACTGTGCTTCATGCCGGTGGGAAATTTACAAGCCAGGGAGGATATCGTAATGCTGGAGGTTTACATGGAGTAGGTGCCAGTGTTGTCAATGCGTTATGTACATGGTGTAAAGTAACTGTCCATGATGGAAAAGATGTTTGGTCTATGACTTTTGAGGATGGTGGACGAAAGATTGGTAAGTTGATTCGTGAAGGAAAAACAAATCGTACTGGAAGTACGGTTACATTTTTGCCGGATTCAAAGATCTTCAAAAATTGTACATTCTCTTTTTCTAAGATTTGTGAAAGAGCTCAGGAAGATGCCTTTTTATTAAAAGGTTTAAAGATGATCGTTACCGATCTTCGTAAAGAAAAACGTGAAAATGTGTATCAATATGAAGACGGATTAAAAGCCTTTATTGAAGAGATCAACTCAGATCATACGCCAATGCATGATCCAGTCAGCTTTAGTGGAGAATATAACTCGATCAAAGTTGAAGGCTGTTTTCAATATACTGATGAATATCAGGAAAATGTTTTCTCTTTTACGAACATGGTTCGTACACGTGATGGAGGAAGTCATGAAACTGGAGCTAAGCTTGCGTTCACAAAGGTATTTAATGAATATGCGAGAAAAAATGGTTTCTTAAAGGAAAAAGATAAAGGATTTGAGGGAAATGATGTCAGAGAAGGTTTAACTTTGGTCATTAACTTAACAATTCCTGAAGAATATTTGCAGTTTGAAGGGCAGACAAAAGAAAAATTAGGTTCTCCAGAAGCTAAGCCGGCTACTGAATCGGTTGTCAGTGAACATTTGCGTTATTTCTTAGAAGAAAATAAAGAAACAGCGAATGCACTCGTGCGAAAGATCGTAAAGGCAGCCAGTGCTCGAAATGCAGCAAGAAAAGCTAGAGAAGAAGCTCGTAAAGGAAAAGGAAAGCAAAAAACGGAAAGAGTGCTTTCTGGAAAGTTAGCCAGCGCTCAAAGCAAAGATGCACGAAGAAAAGAATTGTATCTTGTCGAAGGGGATTCAGCTGGTGGTAGTGCTAAACAAGGAAGAGATTCTAAGTATCAGGCTATATTGCCTTTAAGAGGAAAGGTATTAAATACAGAGAAAGCTTCAATTGAATCGATTGAAAAAAATGAAGAGCTTAATACCATTATCCATGCATTGGGTGCAGGTGTTGGTCCAAGTTTTCAGGCAGAGGATTCTAATTACTACAAAGTTATCATCATGACCGATGCTGATGATGATGGGGCTCATATTCAAAATTTATTATTGACGTTTTTCTATCGCTATATGCGCGATTTGATCGAACATGAGATGTTGTATATCGCCTTGCCGCCTTTATATCGAATTGCCAAGGGAAAAGAAGAGTATTATTTATATACCGATGAAGAATTGGATGAAAAGAAACAGGAATTAAAAAATGGATATACGATCACTCGTTACAAAGGTCTTGGTGAGATGAACGCTTCTCAGTTATGGGAAACGACCATGAATCCAGAAACAAGAACTTTATTATGTGTTACGATCGAAAATGCTCGTATGGCAGAAAGACGAGTTACCGAATTAATGGGGGATAGAGCTGATCTAAGACGTAGTTGGATCGAAGATAATGTTGTATTTACTTTAGAAGATGATTATGTTAAGGAGGTGCGTTCGTGAAAAAGAAAGCAGAAGCTAAGCAGATGATCCTAAAAAATTCTTTGGAAGATATCATGGCAGATCGTTTTGCCCGCTATTCTAAATATATTATTCAAGAACGTGCTTTACCGGATGCAAGAGATGGATTAAAACCTGTGCAGCGTCGTATCTTATACGCGATGTATGAGAGTGGAAATACATATAACAAACCATATCATAAAAGTGCCAAAACAGTTGGTAATGTGATTGGTAATTATCATCCACATGGAGATAGTTCCGTTTATGATGCAATGGTACGTTTGTCTCAGCCATGGAAAATTGCCAATCCTTTAATTGATATGCAGGGAAACAATGGTTCAATTGACGATGATCCAGCAGCAGCTATGCGATATACCGAAGCTAGATTATCTAAGATCAGTAACTATCTATTGCAGGATATAGAAAAAGATACAGTTGAGTGGGCTCCAAACTTTTCGGATGAAAAGATGGAACCAACGGTTTTGCCGGCGCGATATCCAAACTTGCTGGTAAACGGAATCACAGGGATCGCAGCAGGGTATGCAACCAATATTCCACCACATAATTTAAATGAAGTTATTAAGGCAACAATTTATCGAATCAAACATCCGGGTTGTTCTTTAGATGAACTTATGAACTTTGTCAAAGGGCCAGATTTTCCAACCGGTGGAATCGTTATGGGAATTGATGGTATTCGTCAGGCATTTGAAACGGGTCGTGGTAAGGTGATGATTCGTTCAAAAGTCGATATTGAAGAAACTAGAACGATCAAGCAGATCATTGTTAAAGAAATTCCATATGAAGTCATCAAATCACAACTGGTCAAAAAGATCGATGATATTCGCTTAAATAAGAAGATAGATGGAATCTTAGATGTTCGAGATGAGAGCGATCGAACTGGTCTTCGCATTGTTATTGATATTAAAAAAGACAGTGCACATCAACAGATCTTGAATTATCTGTATAAAAATACAGATTTGCAGATTTCATATAACTACAATGTCATCGCTATCGTAAATAAAGCTCCTGTTCAGATGTCTTTAGCTATGGCATTAGATGCCTTTATTGCGCATAGAGAAGATGTTGTATTAAGAAGAAGCCGTTATGATCTAAATGCTAAACAAAAACGCGCTCATATCTTGGAAGGTTTGATCAAAGCTGTTTCGGTTATGGATGAGATCATTGCCATCATTCGAAAATCAAAAGATAAGCAGGATGCCAAGGTCAATTTGATCGAACGTTTTCAATTTACGCAGGAACAGGCAGAAGCTATCGTTATCATGCGTTTGTATCGCTTGACCAATACAGATGTTAAAGAATTAAAAAGCGAATATAAGATCTTAAAAGAGGAAATCAAACAATTAGAAGCCATCGTATCGAATAAAGATGTTCTAGATTCCTTGTTGATCAAAGAGTTGGAAGAAGTCAATCAGGAGTTTGTAACCCCTAGATTGTCTACGGTCGTTGATCAAGTTGAAGAAATCGTGATTGATGAAAAAGCGATGATTGCCAATGAACAAGTTATCGTTCCAATTACGCGCGATGGATATGTAAAACGCGTTTCTATGCGTTCTTATAATGCGTCAAATGATGTTTTAAGCATGCATAAAGACAGTGATAAACTTGTGACATATGGTTCAGCGAGCACATTAGATACTTTATTATTCTTTACCAATCGAGGTACATATGGATATTTGTCTGTGTATCAGCTTGAAGAAGCAAAATGGAAAGATTTGGGAAGTCATTTAAGCAGCTATATCAAGATGGATGCAGGTGAAAAAATCATTCAGGCATACCTTCTGTCTTCTTTTGATGAAAGTGTAGAGGTTTTATGTGTTTCACGCTTTGGAATGATCAAAAGAACAAATTTAAAAGAACTGCAGGTATCGCGTTCCAATAAGACCATGGTTTGCATGAAAATAGGTTCATTGGATGAGATGGTAAGCGTAGCTTTATCTTATAGTCCAGATGATGTGGTTATTTTATCTAGTGAACAAGGTTTTGCCCTTTCATATCCTGTAGATCAAGTTCCTCAGGTGTCTTGTCGTTCAAAAGGTGTTAAAGCAATTAACCTTGTTAAAGATGATCATGTAGCTGATATGATCGTAGTATCGAATCTAGATGGACAACTGGTTGTTGTTAGTGATACAGCTCAGATGAAACGCATCAAGGCAAGTGATATAGCACAGGTAAAACGACCAGCTAAAGGGAACAGGATCTGTAAACTTGTAAAATCAAATCCAGTTAAGATTGATCGTCTGTTGTCTAAACAATTGAATGATGTAATCGAATTCCAACATGATGAATTGGTTCGTTTTGCAGCTAAGGAAGTTTCTTTGATGTCATGTGATTCTACATTCTCTTCACCTTTTGGAAAAGTGGAAGAATTTGAAATACCATCATCTTTGGAAATGATTCATTCAGGAAGTTGGAGCAATACGGATAAAGACGAAATTGAACAGGTCAGTCTTTTTGAGGTAGAAGCATGAGCAAGCAAACCGCAAATTTGATTTGTCTATTAGTAGCTGCTATATGGGGTGGAGGTTTTCTTGCAACGGCAGGAGCTCTAGAAGCCTTGGATCCTTTCTCTGTTTTAATGATTCGTTTTATTGGAGCGGCTATCGTAAGCTGGATCGTAATTAAAGTAAAGAAATTAAAGGTAACAAAGGAAGCTTTGATCAAAGGTTCGATATCAGGTGTTTTGATGTATCTTGCCTTTGCCTTTCAAACATTTGGCCTTGATTTGACCAATACAGGACAAAATGCATTTTTAACTTCAGTGAATGTAGTTCTTGTTCCTTACATTAGCTGGTTTTTGTTTAAGCGAAAACCAATGGGAATTCAGGTGTTTGCCAGCTTTATCTGTTTAGCTGGAATTGCCTGTCTTTCCTTGTCTTCCGATGGATTTCATTTTTCCTTTGGTGATTTGTTGTCATTGATCTGTGCATTCTTCTTTGCTTGTCAGATTATCTCTTTAGAGTTTGCGACAAAGAATTGCGATTCCACAGTGATCAATACGATCCAGATGAGTGCAGCGGCAATTGTATCAATTCCTTTTGCCTTGATCTTGGAAGATTTTCCAACAAGCATTGATACTAATGTGATCTTAAGCTGTTTATATATGATTTGTATCGCAACATGGCTTGCTTTCCAGCTACAGACATTGGCACAAAAATATACCGATGCTTCTAGTGCAAGTTTATTATTATGTACAGAAAGCCTTTTTGCGAATATTTTTGGATATTTCTTGTTGCATGAAGAGAAAACTTTGACGATGGTATTTGGAGGCTTGTTGATTTTTATTTCTGTTATTTTAGTCGAATCTTCAGATCGTATAAAACCAGTTTTGGCAAAGTTGAAAAGAACGTAAAAGCTTTAATGAAACGATAAAAACAAGGGATAGTTAAGTTTCTAAAACTGTTGCCAAAATGTAAAAATAATAGTAAAATATTCAAGTAGATAGAATGGGGTTGGCACATATGGATTTTTTACAGTCACTTATGTATACTGCTATTGGACTAGTTGTAGGTGGTGTAGCTACTTTCTTTTGGACAAAGAGAAAATTTGAAAAAGAATTGAAGGAAAACCCACCAATCAATGAGAAAATGATTCGTGCGATGTTCTTACAGATGGGACGTAAACCAAGTGAAGCACAAATTCGCCAAATCATGAAATCAGTCAATCAGAATAGATAATTTAAAAAAGAGCAGGGACCCCTGCTTTTTTTATTCTTACAGCATTGTAATGTTGTTTATGAGTTGTGTGTGATACACTTATATCAGGTGATAGAATGAAAAAATTTTTAATAAGATTAATCGTGTTCTTGTTGATTCTCCTGCTAGGCCTAGCCGGATTCTTAGGTGTTAGAGGATATTCGGGATATAAAGAAATTACTTCTCAAACTCCAGTTGAAACCGTTGTGGAACAAGTACAGTCTAGTCCTACTTTTGTACCTTATGAAGATTTACCTTCTGATTTGATTCGCGCAACCGTATCCATTGAAGATAGACGCTTTTATGAGCATGGAGGAATTGATTATATTGGGCTTGCCCGTGGTACACTCTCTCAAGTAATTCCACAGTTAGCACAAAGTGGTGGTTCTACGATTACTCAGCAGGTAGCCAAGAACTTATATGGCATGTTTGAACAAACCCTAGATCGAAAATTAGTTGAAATGTTTATTGCCAAAGAGCTGGAATCTAAATACACGAAAAATCAAATTTTGGCTCTATATGTGAATATCATTAATTACGGTGATTATCATTTTGGAATCTATGAAGCTTCCACAGGATACTTTGGTGTTGAACCACAGTATTTGACCTTAGCACAAGCATCCTTGTTAGCGGGGCTTCCACAATCTCCAGGCAATTATCAATTGTCAGATCATTTCCAACAAGCTAAAGCTAGACAGCATCAAGTTTTAGAGGCCATGGCTGAATGCAGTTACATTAATGAAAGTGATATTGAGACAATATATGCCCAGGATGTATATGCGACATATTAATTTAATGAGTTGATAGAATTCAGCTCATTTTTTTCTTGCAAAAGAGAATGAAATTATATATAATAAGTAAGCAATTGCCCGGGTGGTGAAATTGGTAGACGCAGTGGACTCAAAATCCACCGGTAGCGATACCGTGCCGGTTCGAGTCCGGCCTCGGGCACCATTGCTAGTTAAAACCGAAATTTGACCTAAATTTCGTAGAATATATACGATAAATAAAGGCTTTTATGGCGAACAACACGAACCGAAAAATGATCGGTTCGTGTTTTTTTTGCATTTAGTTCTTTTGGAGGAAAAGTCAATGGAATTGGAACATGAAAAAGCCATACAAGACTATAATATTTATTTGAACTTGGAGCAGAAAAGAGAAGATGCTTTAGACGAAGTTGAAAACAATTTGATCCAATATTCTATAGCATTGAAAAAATACAGTGATGATATCTGCGATTATCTGCCTTCAACTTCGACAAGCATTATTAAAATGCCAGAAAAAACAAACAACGCATCGTCCGCGCGAGTTATTCTACGTGCGATTGAAAAACAAGCGAAACAAGAGGAGATTATAAATCGATTCGAACGAATTCAAAGTCGATTATCAAATGAACAACGTATTTTGCTTCGAGAAAGATTTATCACACATGATTTTTTAAATAACTCCAAGAATTACATAAAACTGATCAAAACTTATGAGGTTATTGCGATTTTGGATGCTAACATAGATTTTTCTTTAAACGATTTTGCTTGTTTGAAAAAGCTTGAGAAAAAACAAGTTAAGAAAGAAGTATTCAGATCTTTACGGGATGATGTAATTTCCATTCTTAGACTTTATGATGACTTGGACTCAAACAATAAGGATCCAGAAATACGCTCAATTTTAGAGATCGTTCCAGACCGTGAAAAGCAAGCAATGGAAAAATATATAAAATTAGCGAAAGATTTTTCATTATATAAATTTACCCACGCCGAGCAATACTCTGTCAGCCGATTTATTACGTTGTTCTCCTTCTGTTACTCAAAAATTTCCATATCCGAGAGCTTGGCTCTTCAATTGTTGAAAGACTACGGGCGTGCCAGCGAATCGTTCATCCAAAAATATTTATTAGAAGATGGTGTGACTGGTCATGAATAATATAGAATTCATCAAATGGATACACTCGGATATGGAGTTTGTAGCTCGTGATAATGATCCTTACACATGTTACGGTGGTGTTTTATCCGAATGGGAACCAGAAGATCCTTTGAAAAAGAAATATGGCTTAGAAGAATCTGTATTCTCAGATAGACTCCATACAAAGAAACAATTTTACCAACTTTGTGAACAATGCATCAATGAGGGTAGAGAAGATACGTATTTCACGATAAATTCATTCGCTGTTCCAAAGAAAAGCAGTCAATATGTTCGCCACTTGAATGCCATTGCACTGGATTACGACTTTTACAAGTTAGAATCCTTCCAAAATCTTACACCAAGGCAAATGTACGAAGACCACATCAAGAATACATTACCTTGTACACCTTCAGCCATCATTGACAGTGGAAGGGGACTGTGTGTGCTTTATATCTTTAATCATGCCAGTGTGGCAATGGTTTCTCTCTATAAAGCAATTTATAAACACTTATATGAACAGCAGAAACAATTTGGAATGGATTCCAAGGCAATGAATATCACACAAGTGATACGAATACCGGGAACCGTGAATACCCGTTCAATGAGTGATGTTGAAATCATAGAAACAAATGATACTTCATATACGATTCAAGAACTGGCTCAGATCATTCTACCGTTCTCATTAGAAAAGACGAAAGAATTTAAAAAACATAAAAATAAAGCTCTTAAAAGGGCTCAGACAGATAAAATACCACAAATCCTATCAAATATCATAGAAGACTTTAAAACGCTTATACGGCTTCGCAAAGGGGATTGTAAAGGGTATAGAGAATATATGATTTTTATATTGCAGGAAAAAATGAACTATTACGGAGTGGTTCGTGAAAAAGCATTAGAGATAAGTTATGAAATCAATGCGATTTTTAACGAACCTTTGCAAGATGGAGAGATTACAAAACGCTGTAAACCTGCTCGTAAATATCCATATACGACATCCAAATCAAAGATTATGCGAGGACTGGAAATTACGGATGAAGAAGCGAAAAAAATGATTTATTTTCGTAATGCAAAGCAAGATCGTAATACCAAACGCCGCCGTCAACGCCGACATGGACTTTTAAATCGTTCGGAAAAACAAATAAAGATGCTAGAACGTCGTCAGAAAGTCGTGGAAGGTATTATGCAAGGAAAAACACTAGCAATAATACAAAAGGAGTATACAGAGTCAAAAAGGACATTTAAACGTGATTTAGCGTATATTGTGGCGCATCCAAACGAATTTAAAGATTTGTATATAGTATTGCTAGAACGTTTCTTAGAGTCATTAGAAGGCATCATAGAAGAGAAAGTACAGATACGTAAAAAGTTAAATATAAATAAAAACATTAGCATGGTGAATACATCGTGAAATAGCCAGCGATTTAGGGTTGGCAAAAAATGGTCATAGTAATGTATACGTAGTAGGCAGTTCTCGATGAGGAATTTTGTTGTGTTTTGATTTTATTTGAACAGAAAAGGAGTGAGAAATATTATGAACTTTGTATATGCAGGAGTGACGATGAATAGAAAATCTTTAGAAGAAGTTTTACTAACTCAGGTAAAGCAGCCAAAAGAGATAATTGAAGAATGTATCCAGTTTTTAACTAAGTATCCTGATGGTGATTTTAGAGTAAATAATAAAAAAATAACTTTGCTTCAAGAGAATAAAGGAGAGGTAGTCAAAAATGGACAGGGCTTATAGCAATATGTTTAGGAAAAAGATGGCTAGTATAGTTGCAGATGAGCATGGGACACCAAGTCGAACTGCTGAAAAATTTGGTATACCTTTAAAGACATTAGAAAAATGGACTACAGCGTATAGGAAAAATCCGAGTTGTTTTGATAAACCAGATAATGAATATAAGATTGCTCGTTATAAAAAAGCTCATAAATATGATCGATTAAGAAAAAAAGAATTGATTCACGAATGCAAGATTAGGGATGCACAGATTGATTGCTTAATATCAATATTACAAGCAAATGGGATTCAATATATTGAGAAAAATGATGATTGATAAATCAAGATTTAAAGATAGTGAAAGCCCATGTTAAAAAAATTTTCTTTAATCATAGGCATTGTAGCTTTGTTGTTCATATCTATCCCATTTGTTCGATATGCAAAGATGAAAGAAATAGAAGCGATACAATCTGAGAAAGAACAGATTCAAAATAAAATACCCGATATAGAGCTTGATAAAATATCAAATAAACAAATGCTAATTAGAGATTTTATCGTTAATTATTCAAATGTTTCTGATGAGATATTGAAACGGTATGCCTATCAAATAGAGAACTGCCCTCAATATTTGTTGGAAACTGTTGATGAGATCTATATCATACTACATTTGGAACTTACTAAATTTAATCCAAACTGTACAGACACTACGATTGCAAGTCATGTCCATCGTGAAAACTTTTCGACAATATATTTAACAGACTATGGAACGGAAGATCAGACTGTTTTCGAACATGAAGCAATTCATGCATATGATGCAGAATATGGAATTACCAAACAAGCTGCATTTATTAATATCTACCAACTAGAAGGTCTAGATTATGATGAAAGAGCAGATGATATAAAAGAATATTTTGCATATAGTTATGTAGATTTTTTAGAAGATAACTTGGATAAAGACCAATATCCAGAAACTTATGCATTTTATACGAATTTAAATTAAAAGGGGTGAGCAGATGGCAAAAAAATAGGTAAAGGGTGTTATGAATACAAGGGATATCGTATAACGAATTGTGGTCATTATATGTCCGATTATAAAACCTGGTGGGTTGCGATTAAAAAAGGCTCAAGTAAAGTATCTTACTTTGCAAACTCTAAGAAAGAACTCATACAAACAATTGAACAGGATCATTAAAAAGGATGCATTTGAAGGATGAAATAATGATCGTATGGAAATAGAAAAGTTATGTTAACCGAGGGTGATTTACATTAAGGAGGTAGAAATATGGCTGATTATAAAAGAACTGCGAGTTTTGGACGCGAAATGTTGACTACAAGTTTAGTTAATGCGGGGTTTGATGTTACTCCAAAAAAAAAGCATTTACTTGCGACTCGAGGAAATGAAAAATATGCGATTGCATATGTAACCCGAAAGCTTTCTAACAAGAAAATAAAAGAAAGTAAGCCCGTCCATTTACTTCAATCAAAATTGGATAATTTGCAGGAATTAGTTCACGGATTGGATGAAGAGTATCTATTTTGTTTAGGATTTGTCATCTTTAAATACGAATACCCGCGCTGTGAATTGGCCGTGCTTCCATTATCTGTTTGGGAGCGTAGTGAACGTGGTACAATCATCTCGAAAACGATTGATAACTCTGGAAAAACCAAATTCTTTTACAACTTTTCAAAATCAAACGATATGATACAAGATTCGTATGTTCTTCATACAGAATGGATAATGCATGATTTAAAAGTCAAATAGAAAAAAAGGGGGATCTTGCATACATTTCTCCCTTTTTTTATACAATCTGAATAGTTGATCAATGTAAATGTGGCTTACGCCATAGTTTTTTTACAAAAATAGAGACTAATTAAAGCCTCTATCCAGCAATTTTAATCCAATCCGAATCCCATCGATTTTTAGATGCATTCCACAAACGTTTATATATTTTTCCATTTTCTGTTTTATATATCCATTGTAAAATATCTTTTCTTGGTTCTATGTTGACTACAGAGGGAATGCTGTCTTGTGCATATATAGGTGATGCAGTAAAAAGTGTTAATGTACACAAAAAAATAGATGCTAAAATTTTTTTCATATCTAATTCTCCTATTCTTCAATAATTTGTAAGTCTTTAAAAGCTGGATCAAGTTCGGTTAATTCAAATGTTTCTTCATTGAAATATAATGTATAAGAACCATCTTTGTGATGTAAAATATACCCTTCTTCAAATTCAGAACCTATATAATAATTGCTTTCATCAATTGGAAGTTCGTGGAAAGGTTCTAGAACTATGCTATTACTTACTAAAGGCAAAGATAATATTATTAGTATTAATAAAGCATTCGTGCTTTTTTTATAGCTTTGATTAAATAGATATTCTATTCGATAATATAGAGTGCTAGATCCGTCATTAATATAAAATGTGGAAGAAACACCTAATTGATTGAAAGTTATGGTTTTTTTAGATGATAAAGCTTTTTGTACTTTTAATAATGTTTCTGCATAGTCCGTAACACCTAGATCAGAAAGTCCATTTGTTACTCTCTTATCTACACGCATCTCTAGAACAAGTTGAATCTTGTCACAAAGCCAATAAACAGGTGGAAGCCACCAGTATATAATTAACAAAATGTTAAGAAAAAGTTTAATAGTATTGTCGTGATGTTTCAAATGTTCTATTTCATGAAGGATTACATGTTCAAATTCATTTTTTTCTAAATCTATATTTGGAACTAATATGATTTTTTTAAAACCTAAGATCATTGGAAATGGAATGCTGTCTGCAAACCATACAGGATAATCAAAGCAGCCGTCTATATCTATATAATCAGAAACTTTTTTCTTGATTGCAGTCTTGTCTAACACACCGAAAACATGATTAATTTTCTTTACCTGAATAAATAAACGTAAAACTTGAATTCCACATCCAATAATCCAAATGGTAAGCAATAAATATAAAACTGAAAAGTTACCAAGAATCCTATAATCAAGAAAAGATTGGAGAGGATTCATAATCCACGAGAACGGTAGTGTTATGGTAAATGGCCATTCTACAGGAAAGAGCAAACGGAAAATAATTATAAAAGATAATACTATCAATAAGTCCGAACGTAAAAGAAATATGAGTTTTTTATTGAATAATACTAGATAAAACAAGAAAATCATTAGTAAGGTAATGACTAGTGTAATAAAAACAGATGAAACAGATATATTCATAATGGTTACCTTTTTAATGATGCTCTCTGCTTTCTGATCAATTGTTCAAGCCTTTCGAGTTCTTTATCATCTTTAGTGGCTTCAATTAGATTCGAAGCTATATCATAAGGACTGTCAGCTCCCAATAAAAACTGAATATAATCCGTTTGAGAAACAGCAGGTGTATAGAAACGAGCAAAAACAGTGCCCGAGTAATTAATATCTGCAATTTTAATATAGTTCATTTTTAAGAGTCTCTGAAGGACTTGCTGCACAGTGTAGATGCTTAATGAATTGTCAGTTTCTGTAATCTGATGAGCTGTCAAAGGATTTTCACTTTGCCACAGAATGGACATAACTTCATTTTCTTTTTTTGTCAGTAGTTTAAGTTTCATTCTATCTTTTCTCCTTTCTATTTATATTTATTATAACTTTAAAGACTTAATTAAACAAATAAAATTTTTTTAAGTTTATATTGTTAAAAATAACAATAAGAGTTATAATTCACTTGTAAAGAAAATGAAGCGAGGAAATGGAGGGAATATAATGAATAATTCATAATTTTTATACTTATTCATAATTAATTTAATATATAACGAATTGGAATTATTAAGGAAAAGAAGTGATGACAATGAGCAAAAAAAGAATAGCCATAATAATTAGTGCAATAATTGTAATCGTTATAGGAATTGTATGGTACCAATCAAATGAAAACGATCTGTTGAATGTAAGTGTACGAAGCGAGTCTATCGCAGAAACAGATCAGAGCAAATTTAAAGTTGATCAAAATGTTTTCCAACAAATTAAAGATAGTCAAACGATTGTATTACAAGATAAAAATGATGTCTTTAAGCTAAATGATGATAAGTATTATGTGTATTTTACTAAAACTGAATGTCCATTTTGCGAAATGTTAGAACCGATAATTGAGTATTATACGGTTAATTTTAATAAACCAAAGATTTACTTTGTAGATGGTGATCAATGTAAAGAATTAAATATTTTTGTTAAAAAAGATGATGAGAATTCTGCCAACATCTCTGGATACACTCTGTTAGGTGTTCCATCAATGCTTGTAATTGAAAATGGCGAATTGCAAACATCTTTATCTGGGGTTGAACCCATTAATGATGAATTGAAAAAAGAGGCTTTAGAGAGCTGATCTTTCTAGGAGGTAAGACCAATGGATATAGTTTAAGAAGAATTTAGTTTAATTGAAAAGTGTTAATTAATGTTATGAGGAGGAAAGTATATGAAAAAATTAATTACATCTTTATTAGCAGCTTGCATGTGTCTAGGCATTTTTTGTAACACAGGTGCTTTATCAATCAGAGCAGAAGAAATTTCTACTCATGAAAATCCAGTAATTGAAACTAGAGAAGCAGATTGGCCAGATTACAATTATGGTGGATGGAAAGATATTGCAGCAAATCCGAAAAAATATGAGAAAGCATATAAATGTACAGTAACTGTTTTAGGTGCATCTGCGTTGGCCGTTCTTGCAGCTTCTGGTGGAGCAGCAACTTTTGCTAGCATTGTTAAATTGTTTGGACTTCCAGCAGCATGGAATTGGACAACGTGTATGTGGTTTTAATGGTGACAGAATTAATTTTTACAATCATTTTCACGTTTGTAATGCTTCCGCTTAATATAAAATTAGTGGAAAAGCTGCAAAATAATAAATATAAACTCTTAATTATAGCTTTAGCTTTTGCAAGTGAGTTTATATTGTATTTTAAATATGTATGGTCCTATAAATGGTCCACCATGTTGTTAATGTTATTAGGGTATATACCTGCTATAATTATTACGGTTAAAAACAATGATTAAGACATATCTATTAGCAATAGAATACTTTAATGCTATATCCTTTACACAAAATAATTTGATATGTTTAAATTAATAAAAGGTGGGAACATTTCCACCTTTTATTAATGCTAAATGAAATTGTATAAAACACGATTTATCAAGATATTTGAAAGAAATATATTGAGGTGATTTATGAAAAATTGGTTTTTATTTATATTTTTTTTATGTTTAGTTCCTGTATTTCTTCTTTACGGGTAGCGTCAAGAATTATGTGTAAAAGTATATCCTTGGTAAAGCAGATTAGCTCT
>ENA-ORTH01000558-ORTH01000558.1-human-gut-metagenome-genome-assembly--contig:-NODE-558-length-45924-cov-19.391506_pt1 | contig 45924 bp, 40 predicted proteins | sample MGYA00241914_ERZ509192 | MGnify/ENA primary metagenome ERZ509192 (study PRJEB26280, sample SAMEA2338826) | human gut metagenome | biome: human gut; feature: human-associated habitat; material: faeces... | reverse complement strand
TCCCGCGATTGAGCGACGCGTGCAGCCTGCGTCCGGATTCGAACTGGAGGTCCGCGTGCCGTTTTCGAGCAGCGTAATATGCGGTGCTGTCCTTCTCGGTCCCGCCGAGTCCGTGGACATGGCTCATGTGGACATCGACAAGGTCCATCATCGAGGCGCCGGCCTTCTCGATTTCGGCAGCCAGCTCCTCATCGGAAAGCTCGCGAAGGGCTGCCAATTCACGGCCGTCGGCTTTGAAATTAGTCCAATTCATCACATCACTCAAATCGATTATTCCATTCTTGGAGCACACTGGATGCTCTGAAAAGAAGTCCGCGGCTGCGGGCGAAATTTGTGCAAACTCAAGTACGCGGTCGCTTTCGGCATAGGCATCATCAACATGGAAATCCCGAACGGCACCGTCAATCCAAAAAACGTTGTCCTCCTCGTGCTTGACAACTTGATTTAATGCCGCAAATGACAAGTGGAGAACAGTGAGACCGTTGGTTGCGTTGGTAATGGCGAGATAGAGGATGCTTTCGTCCTTGGACACCCAACTGAAACCGAGGCATAAACAAAAGCCATCGAAATTCACGTTGCATTCGAACAGTTCATAGATCCTTTTATACAGAGAACGACCGTTATAAAAGTAGTCCATGCCCAAGTCGAAATAATAATCATCGATGACGGGAAGGGAGACCTCTTTGATCTTGCTGAAGAGTTGATTGACGGCCACATCGATATTTGCATCGGTTGCGGGAATGGGCACTAAGGCATTCGAGCGAAGCGCCTCAGCGATAGCCGAACGCTTGACCTTAAAGACGATATCGTCATCATCCTCAATTACGGCCATATCCCAATCCATGTCAAAACTCCCAAACGATAGAACGTCGCGGCAGGCACCGCCCGCCGCGACAATGGACCTCAGCGCTTGTTGCCGACGTGCTCGACGGCGGTCTTCGCGCCGACCTCTGCGGCCGACAGCGCGGCCGCGGCGATTGCCTGCGGGTCGCGGGGCTGCTGCACGGCCGTGCGAGCGTCCTCGGTCACCTTGCGCAGCGTCGGCGCGAGGTCGGGCAGATCGCCGTACAGGTTGTTGACCCCGAAGCGCTCATCGAACCTATCGACCGCGACGCGGTTGGCGAAGGCGCGGATAGCCTCGATTCCGTCGAAGCCGTGCTTGTACACGCACAGCTCGCGTTTGCCGCCCAGGCGCTCGATATCGTCGACGGTGATCTCGCTGTCCCCGATGAGGCCGACATCGATCTTGTACACGGCCAGGTCGCCGTCATCGCTGTCGGCAGGGTATGCCATGACGAACGCGGCGTCCCCCTCGCCGCTCGGCCAGATCACGGCATCGGTGCGCGTTGGGAGGTCGAAGGCCTCCTTGTAGAAATCGACGCCCTGCGCGGTCGAGATTCCGAAGTCGAGCCCGTCTTCGTCGATGATGGCGCTCATGGTCTCCCAGCCGTCCTCGATGGAGCGGTCCTGGAGGCCGTCGCGCAGCATAAGCTGCCCGATTGCGGTATCGATGTTCTTCTCCGTGGCGGGGATGGGGTAGGTGAGGTATTCCGAGAGCGCCGCCGCGACATCCTCGCGGCGCCAGCGGATCGTGCAGAACTCGTCCTCGCGCAGCTTGCCCTCCGCGAGCGGGTAGGCATGGCGGCACGAGTGCTCGTAGTCGATCTTCGCCTGGGCGATATCGGTGAAGTAGTGCCCGGCGCCCCATGTGCGGGACTCGAAATCGTATCCGTCGGCGACGATGTAGGGCGATGCGTGCCCGCTCAGGACGGGCTCGCGCCCGCCCGACATGGCGACGACGAGCGCGGTGCGCGTGTTCTCGTCGTATTCGAGGACGATGTGCTCCATGGCGAAACTCCTTAGGCATCCCGCCGCGCAGAAGGCGCCGGCGGTGCGGATATTGCCCTGATGATAGGGACGCTGGCCCGCAGTGTGAACGCATGTTCCCGAACGGGAAGCGTCGCCCATGGAGCCCCGCCCCTAGAGCGAGGGGCCGCGGCCGCCCGCCTCGCCCTGCGCGTTCGAGCCAGCGGCCCTCTTGGCGCCGCGGGCCTGCGTCTCGGGGTCGGCGAGCGAGCGGGTCGCCGGCGATGCGGCACCAGGTCGGGACGTCGACGGCGATGCACGCGGCGTGCCCCGTCAGCCGGTCGAGCTCGAGGTCGATGTCGCGCCCCTCGACCCTGTTGAGCGTATATCCGCCCGCCCCGCTCGCGACGGGGCAGGTCAGGATGCTGGAATTCTCGCGGGAGATGATCGTGTAGCGCGCGCCGTCGCAGAATACGGCGGAGTCGATTTCGAGCGGCTGCATGGCGTGTCCTTTCGGTTTCAAGGGGACAGGGGGCCGGAAACCGGCCCCCTGTCGGACGTGTCCTCTATGGCGTATACCCTAAAAGCGCCCCGGCTTACATGCCGGCCTTGTGCTTCTCGCCGCCACCGCAGTCCTCGCGGACGGATGCCGCCGCCGAGCGGCGCGCGGCCTCGTAGACGTCGTCCGGGCCGCCGGACGCGATACCGTTGGGCGATGCCGTCGCCGCATCATGCGTGGCGGAGTCCTCGCAGATGAGCCCTTGGCGGCGGAGCTCCGCCACGCGGGCGGCCTCGCGGGCCACGTCGTCGGCCGCGGCCGCGCGCTCGTGCTCGCGCTCGCTCTCGCGCTGCTCCTCGACGCCCTCCTCGATCGCGGCGGCCTCGGCCTCGGCGCGCTGCGCCTGCTCGCGCTGGCGCTGCGCCTCCGCCTCGATGCGCTCCTGCTCGAGGACGGCGAGGCGCTGTTCGGCCTCGTCGAGCTCGGCCTGCTTGGGGAACGGCTCCTTGGCCGCCTTCTGCGCGTCGGCGAGCGCGTGCTGCGCTTCGCGCAGCTTCAGCTCGATCTCGGCGGGGCCCTTCGCGTCCCGGGCGATGATGCGGTCCATCTGGGTAAGCACGGTGAATGCTCCTTTCTCTCCGGAAGGGAAGACCCTGTCCGACATGTGAACGTGTTTGGCGGCATCGACCGCCAGGCCGATATAGGGCAGCCAGTCGTCGTCGAGGACGTGCTGGCGGCGGCACACGACCGAAAGGCCGCGGTAGGTTCCGATAACCTCCTCGCAGCCGGGGCGGACGCCGTAGGCGGCGCGGCGCAGCGCGCGGATGGCCTCCTCCTTGTCGGCGATGTGCGTGCCGCCGACGGTGAGGGAGCTGTCCTTGGAGCCGAGCGTCTGCTGGCGGACGAGGTCCGCCTCCGCGAACGGGATCTCGTCGTCGGCGAGCATGTCGCGCTGGGAGGTAAGCGCCTCGACGAGCGGGCGGTACTGCGTCTCGATCTTGTGCTGGACGTCGGCCAGGCCCTCCAGGTGCGATGCCATCATGAGCTTGAGCTGGCCGATCTTGTTCTCGACGTCCATGCGCTCGGCCACGGTGGGGTCGCCCTCGGCGATCTGCTTCATCTGCGCGAGCGACAGCACGGTCTCGTCCAGGTCGTCCATGGTGCGCACGGGCGACTTGTTCGTGAACACCTGGCTGATGAAGCGCTGCTTGCGCTCGACGATGGAGTAGAGGTAGCTGTCGAACGTGCCGGTCGAGACGTAGCGGAAGTCGTGGACGTGGTCGAAGCCGTTGCCCTGGCGCACGATGCGCCCCAATCGCTGCTCGAGGTCGGACGGTCGCCACGGGCAGTCGAGGTCGTGGATCGCGGCGAGGCGCGTCTGCACGTTCGTTCCGGTGCCGAGCGTCGTGGTCGAGCCCAAAAGGATGCGGATATCGCCGCTGCGCACCTTCTCGTACAGCGCCTCCTTCTGCTTCGACTTGCCCTTGGCGTCGGTCACGCAGGCGATCTCGGACTCGGGGACGCCGGCCTCGATGAGGCGGCGGCGCACGTCGTCCTGGATGTTCCAGCGCCCGGAGGCGGGCGTGGAGGAGTCTACGAACACGAGCTGCGCGCCGCGCTCGGCCTCGGTGCGCCTGCGGATGTCGAGGATGTTCCGCACGCATGCGTCGACCTTGCCGCCGGAAAGCGGCTCCATGTCGGGGTCTTCCTCGAGGTAGAGCAGCTTCGGGTCGAGCGCGACCTTCCTGCCGTCGCCGGTGATCTTGAGCATGTTGTCCATGCTCGGGTCGCAGCCGGCGTGGACCTTCTCGCCGCGCTCCACCAGCGCTTCGACCTCGGCGAGCTGTTCGGGCGTCGCCGGGACCGCAACCGCGTGGCTCTCGAGCTCGGGGAGGTCGAGGTCGAGGTCGTCGGCGGTCATGATGTCGCTGTAGCAGTGGAACGAGCTCATGAGCTCGGGGAGGTTCTGGAACCTCGCGAAGCGGCGCTTGATGTCAAGGCCGCCGCCCTCGGGCTTGGGCTCCAGGGTCTCGGTGACCTCGCCGAAGGTCTTGGCCCACGCGCTGAAGTTCGAGACCCCCTGGCTGTCCAGCAGGTTCGGCGAGAGGTAGCGCTGCATGTTGTAGAGCTCGGCCATCGTGTTCGTGACGGGCGTGCCCGTGGCGAACACGATGTTGTTGCCGCGTCCGTTGCCGCGCAGGTACTCGCACTTCATCAGGAGGTCCTCGCACTTGGCCGCGTCGCTGCTCTGCATGCCGGGCACCGATCCGCCCGACACCGCGAGGTTCTTGAAGTAGTGGGCCTCGTCGACGAAGATCGCGTCGCAGCCGATCTCCTCGAACGTCGCGCCCTCGAGCGTCTTGGTGGCGTTTTTCTTCTCAAGCGATTCGAGCTTGCTCTTGAACTTGTCGCGCACGCCCTCGATCTGCTTGACCGAGAAGTCCTTCTCGCCGGCGCCGTCCGAAAGCTCCAGCAGCCTGGATTCCTCGAGCTCGTCGATGCGCGCCTTGAGCGCCGCCTTCTGCGCCCCGTAGGACATCTGGAGCTTTTCGAAGCGGCTGAAGCCGACGATCACCGCGTCCCAGTCGCCCGCGGCGGCCTGCCCCCAGAACCGGCGCACCGAGTCGGGGCTTTTCGCCGCGGCGTCGGTGAGGACGAGCAGCTTCGCGTCGGGGTAGAGCTTGAGGTAGTCGGCGGCCCACTGCTCGGTGAGGTTGTTCGGCACGACGATCATCGGCTTGCGGGCTCGCCCAAGGCGCTTGAGCTCGTGCATGGCGGTGATGCCGGTGAAGGTCTTGCCGGCGCCGACCGTGTGCGCGATCAGCGTGCCCTCGCCGTCCTGGATGATGCGCGCCACGGCGTCGCGCTGGTGCTTCCTGAGCTGGATGTCGGGCGACATCCCCGGCAGCGACAGGTAGTCGCCGCTGTACGCGCGCGGGGCGACGCGGTTGAGCTTTCGATTGTAGATGTCGGCGAGCATGGCCGCGCGGTCCTCGTCCTTCCAGACCCACTCGCGGAAGGCCTCCTCGAGCTCGCGGCGCTTGGCGTTGGCCGCGGCCGTGGCCACCGGGTCGGGGATCTTCTTCTTGGACTTGCCCGCGGCCGGGTCGTAGTCGGGGTTGTCCTTCTCGATCTGGATGAGGCCGCCGTTGAGTGCGGCGGTGAGGATCATGAAGCAGTTGTAGGAGCCCACGCCCCACTTCTTCGCGATCGACTCGTCCATGCCGCCGCTGGCGGACGTGACGCTCCACCTGCCGGACACCTCGGAGTAGCGGACCTCGAGGCTGCGCGCCTGGGCGGCGGTCTGGTGGCTGCCGCGCTCCCTGCTCGCATCGCCGTAGCCGATCTGGAAGGTCTCGAGCGCGAAGTCGCGGATCACCGACGCGGGGACCCAGGAGCTTCCGAGCTGACAGGCGATCTGCCCGGGCACGAGCTTGACCGGCTGGACGGCCTCGAGGCGCGATTCAAGGTGCTCGAGCGACGCGATGCGGTCCGCGTCGGCGGGCTCGACGGCGAGCTTGGCGGCCTCCATGAAGCGGCGCCTGTGGTCGCGGAAGCGCTCCAGGCCCTCCTTGGTGGCGAGCTCGGACAGCGACGCCGGGGTGACGGCATGCCAGCTGCTCTGGTAGTAGGTGCGACGCTCTGGCTCGAGCAGGTCGATTTTCATCACGGCCTCCTCGGAGCACTGTTTCTGCTGGATGCGGAACAGGTACTCGACGGCGTCCGGTGCCGACCTGAGGGCCCGCGCGACGCGCATGCCGTTCTCGATTGTCGCCTCCCTGGCTGAGAGCTCGCCGTACATCGCGCGGGCGGGGCGCTCGATCTCGACGTCGGCGACGGATTGGAAGGCCTCGAGATAGTCCGAGCCGTTGTAGGGCTCCGCGCCGCCGGCGGCGAAGAAGGCGCCCAGCTCCTCGTCGGAAAGGCCGCTGTCGCAGACGAGGTATTTGATTGCGTAGGCGGGCGAGGTCGTAAGCTCGCTGCCGTTGGCCCAGGAACGGAAACCGCCCAGCGCACGGGCGAGCTGGTCGATGAGCGGGTTTCCGGTCGAGACGTTCCAGCGGTGCTCGTCGCCGTCCGGCAACTCGATCGGCCGCGGACCGTCATAGGCCTCGAGCGCGAGGGGGATGAGCTCCCGCCAGCAGGCCCAGTCGATGCGGCGGGCGCCGCGGTCGAGGCCGTCGAGGTGCGCGAAGCCGTCCACCGCGAAGCGCGAGGTGGTGGGGTTCAGGCTGCTCTCCCACAGGTGCGTCTTGCGCAGCTGGGCGAGCGCGTCGCGGGTGGAACCGGTCAAACCTTCGGCATCGACTGCGTATCCGAGGTGTTCGTTCCAGGCTTGCCGCGTCTGGCGCTCCGCGCGCCCGCGCTCGGCCTCCAGCAGCGCGCGGACGTGCTCGAGCTTGCCGCCCACGTCGCCGGAAAGGTACTCGTCTGCGGTCATGATGTGCGACGGGTCGTCGGGGTCGGCGACCACAAGGTCGCCCAGGCGCTCGAGGGCGGTCGGGATGTCGGTCTCCATGAGGTCGGCGAGGAAGTCGATATCGACCCCGCCGCGCGCGTCGATCGTGACGGCGAGCGCGTCCGACGGGTTGCCGACGTGCTCGGGCGTGGGCGCCTCGGGGGTGACGAGGCGCTTCTTGAGGATATCGGCCTTGTCGGTCACGTTGCCGTCGGAGTCCACCTTCTCGAGGCTCAGGAGATTGAGTGCCAGCGAGTGGTCCGTGAACCCCTTGGAGGGGAACACGGCGAGATTCTTCTTGGAGTTGATGCGGCCGAAGCGCTCGAAGAACGAGTCGTATTCGGCGGACAGCTTGGCGATCGCCTCCTCGACCTCGTCATCGTCCGCGGCGGGGTCGCGCTCGAGGGCGAGAAGCGCGCGGGCGCCGTCGCGCAGCGATAGCATGGCGCGGGCGCGCTCGGGGCCGGTCTTGCCGCCGCCGGGGGTGAAGGGCTCCACGGCGTCTTCCGTGCCGTACCAGATCGTGCCGTCCGCAGCGACGGAGAACTCGAACTTCGTGGGCGCGGTCGGGACGACCGAGATGCCGGCGGGCTCCGCTACCGCGGCCATCTCGACGGCGCCGCCCTGGTCGACGCTGTCGCGCAGCAGGTCGGACACGCGCTCGCCGAGCGCGTCGGCGCCGCCCTTGAAGCTGACGCCGAGCGTGGGCCCCATGGGCCCGCTGACGATCGACATGTCGCCGACGGCGCGGCCGGGATGCTCGTTGAAGTATCGGTTGATGTTGACGGTGTCCTCGAAGGGAGAGGTCTCGACCCACTCGGGAAGCTCGTCATCGGCAAGCGCGATGGGCTCGGGGCGGCGGCGCAGCAGCAGGATGTCGCTCAGCGCCTCGGTTCCCGCCTGGCGCTTGAACGTCTCGGCCGGCAGGCGCACCGCGCCCAGGAGCTCGGCCTGCTCGGCCAGGGCGCGACGGATCGCGGTCGAGTTCTTGTCGAGCGTGTAGCGACTGGTGAGCACCGCGACGACGCCGCCGGGGCGCACCGCCTCGACGCTCTTCTTGATGAAGTAGTCGTGGATCGGCATGCCGTCAATCTTGATATCGCCGCTGTAGGGCACGTTGCCGATGGCGGCGTCGAAGGACGCGGGGGAGACCCGGCACTCCTCGAGGCCGGCGGCGGTGATGTGCGCCTCGGGGCAGAGCGCCTGCGCGATGCGCGCCGAGATCGGGTCGAGCTCCACGCCGTGGAAGTCCAGGGCGAGGTCGGCGGGCGCGAGGCGCATGAAGTTGCCGGTGCCGCAGCCCGGCTCGAGGATCGCCGCGGGCGTGTCGCCCTGGCCGATGCCGGCCTCGCGCAGCGCGTCGTAGATGGCGCCGATCACGGGTGCCGGCGTGTAGAACGCGGTGAGGACGGTATGGCGCTGGGATGCGAACTCGTCGTCGCTGAGCAGTTCCTTGAGCCTGTCGCGGATCTCGCCCCACTCGCCCTCGGCCTTCTCGGAGAAGGCCTTCTGGGCGCCGCCCCAGCCGGAATAGGCCTCCATGGCGGTGATTTCCTCGGCGGTGGCGCTGCCGCGCTCCTCGGCGGCGGCAAGCGCCTCCAGGGCCGCCAGGTTCTTCCTGGCTCGCGTGATGGGGCTGCCCGCGCACTGCGAGTCAACGCCGGCGGCGGGATCGATGGGTTCCGCGGCTTCTGCCGCGGCGGGCTCATCGATAGCCGTCGGGGTCTCGGCCCCGGAAGTCTCTACATGGCCTCGATGATCTCCTTGATAGCGATCTCGGTCGCCATCGCCTCGGCGGAGTTCGCCTTCTTGATGAAGCTCGGCAGGTCGTTCGAGCGGAGTTCCGTCGTCGCCCCGCACGACTTCATGCAGCCCGGCGTGAGCTCGCTGATCCTGTTGCGGTACGCCGTCTCGATCTGCTCGAGATAGGATTCCGTCTCCCCGGACGCCTTCAGCTCGGCTACCTTCTCCGGCAGGTTGTCCAGCATGAACTGGTACCTCATGCCGCGGATCCCGGTGTACGGTTGTTTCAGGACGGCCATCTTCGTCTCCCTTCCGAGATGCGTCGGCGGGCGGCTCGCCCGCGATTTGGTTTACATAAGACCGCGACTCGGCGGCTTTGTCAACGACATTCTCCGTGTTTTCAGTGACGGCGAACAGAAAGTCGTCGGTCATGGCGAAAAGGGAGAGCTGCCCTTCTGCCTGAAGCGTCTTGCGGGAGCGGCGCGCCATCGGTGCCTCGCCTTCATGGTCGGGTTTGAGTTATCTCGGATACCGTATCCCCATGGGCCGCCGCCGCCAACGCGCTTTCCCGAACGGGAAGCGCCGGCCCGGGTATCGTGAAGTTAACGATTGACGTTGGCAAGAAGTAACTGCGGAACTGAAATTGCCTTTTATTCGTGGGTACGATTGCGAATATCGACAGCGGCTATCTCGATTGGAGCTGTTTGGTAAATGACCAGAAGCGTATTCATCGCAAGGAATCGGAGCACCGGCTTCCATTCACTGCTCGAGGTGGTCGGATCCGGCAATCCGGCACCAACGACGAAACCCATGGACTTCGAGCTAGCCGAACGCCTGCTTCGCTGGGGCACGCTCGACGAGCTTGTCTCGGCCATCTCGGAATCGGAACCGCTCATCGACCGCAGTATCTATAGAGAGGAGAGCAGAAGGCTTTCCATCTCCGATGCCATCGAGATCGTCGAAGAGTCCGTTAACGGGGAACACGGCTTCGGACGTTGCAGCGAGAAGTCTCTTTTCCTTCAATTGTGCCTTGAGGGGACGTCTGCGACGGGCAGCGCATCTTCGCTTTATCCGTCCCGGGCCTCCGTCTCGCGCGACATGAAAAGGCACGGCCTCATCGAATCTGGCGGGCTCGCCGAGCTGAAAAAGTGGAGGGAGGCCGATCCTGGGTGCGCCGTCGTGGTCGAACCCCTGGAGGATATCGTGCTGTGCCGAAACCTCGGGTCGTTGGTGCTGAGGCTGATGGCGAACATCGCCGCCGGGTACGATGACGTTCTCGAGAGAAGCGGTTTCAGGCATTTCGACGAAATGCGCCGCTGCCAGATCGCCGGGAAGCCCAAGGGCTCCTATTGGGCCATACCCTTCAAACACGACCCTTCTATCGACATGACCCTCAACTACTCGACGAGGCGTTTTGGGAAGGTCTTCGCCTATATGGTCGTCAACCCGCTTGAGACGCGCATCTTCGACCGCAGGCCGAAGGGGGACGGGGATTTCTCCGGTTCGCTCGGCAATGCGGTTCTGATGTCCGCGCGAGATGGGGCCGGCGAACCTGCGTCATTCTTCGATGTCTCTTGGAAGCCGGAGGTCGAGCGGACTCAGCTGTATCTGGGCATCGACGATACCGGCTCCCAGGGGGACGGGGCGGTCGTCTTCGTGGAGTCCGTCGCAGAGATGCTGGCAGGGCTGACGACGGTTGGAGGCAATCCGCTAGGGTGGTCTGTGGACGCGCCTTCGATTTTCGATGACGAGCCGGCGCCCAGATACCGTTTCCACTCGACGGCCGCCGCGATGTTCGGTGCCGTCTTCTATCGCTACGGCTACATCGTCGCAACGTGCAAGTATTGCGGGAACGGCATCTTGGTAAAGACCAAGGGGAAGAGGCGCGAGTTCTGTTCCCCGTCGTGCAGAACGCGGCACTCGCACCGAACGGCGAGACTCTAGAGGGACATCCTCACAGCCTCGCGCTGCGGCTTCCGCCCTCATTGCCGCAGGCCCCGCGCTTCGCCGCGGCGGCCGCCTCCTTGGCGACGATATGCGGTGCGCGGATCTCGCCGGGATCGATCTCAAGGACCGGGCATTTCATCTCGTCGGAGGCCTTGGTTTCCGTATGGGGCGCGGGCATCTCCAGCTGCGCGGGCGGTCCGACATGGATGTTGGCCCCCGTGATGACGTCGCACTCCTCGCTAAGCGAGGCGATTTCATCCCTGAAGATACCGATTAGGAATGTGGAGTCCTCGAGCCTGCCGGCGAGCTTTTCGTCCAGCGGCGCGGGCATATCGAAGACGACCTCGGCGATACTCCCGGCACCGGGAAACCACCTGTCGCCGTCGTGGATGTCGCCTTTCTCGACATTGAAGATGGCGGTCGTGATACCGGCATCGGGCGCCTCGCCCCGGGCCGAGGCGAAAAGCAGCCCGGGTCCCTCGCAGAAGACGGCGGTGCCGTCCTCGCCCAACGCCGCCGCGGCCGCCACGGCCGGCTTCTTCACCGCGTACATGAACATGGAAAACCTCCGAAAATCAGTGGCGGACGAGATGCGTGGCCGCGTCTTCCATCTGCACGCGGCTGCGCCGCGCGGCGCACGCGGCGCGATGTGCCAGGTCGGCGGGGCTCGCCGTATCGGCTGCCGGGCGTTTCCCGGCAATGGGGGTCCCGTCCTGGTTATCTACCCGTGAGGCGTGCCGTTTGCCCTTTAGATCGAGCAGGTACGCTTCATCATATTCAGAGAAGACCATGCAGGTTCCGCCTTCGGCGAAACGCTTACGGTAGTGCTCGAGGGATGCCGAGGGCGTGGCATTCTCGTCGGGGAAGGTCTGGAACTCCGTGACGAGATTTGCGCCGGACGGCCAACGGCACTCGAAGACGATGTCCGATACATATTCGGGCGGATCGGGCCACGTGCACTCAGCATCGGCCACGCTCAAAATGACCGTCTGGCTCGTCGTGACCGGCTCCTCGAGGTCATATTGCGAGGTCACGATCATGAGGTCCAATTGCGGCGAGAAGATCGCCACGTCATCTTCGCCGATTAGCTTCGCGGCATCGTCAGCCGGGGTCTCGAAAACGGAAATCATATCTGAGACGGACTTTACTTCCAGGATATCTAGATCGGGGAGGCTCATCCCGCACACCTCTTTCTACCTGTGTACCTTGATGTCTGCGCTTCCGGTCTCACCGGCATGCGCTGCCGCCTTGGCGGCTGCCGCTTTGGCCGCGGGGCTCATGCCCTTCGCAGGCGCCTGCGCGAGGGCATCGACGGCCGCGCCGACCTTCGCCTCGATCTCGTCGCAGCGCGCGGAAACCCTCTCGCACTCCTCCTTGACGTACTTGAGCGCCGCCGGGACGGGGACGCCGAGCTCGCGCATGGCGGTCTCCGCCTCGGCGGAGAGTGCCGCGAGGTCGAAGTCGCGGGTGAGCCTCGCGCTCGGCATGTCGTGGCGGATGGAGACCGTGGAGCCCCCGAACGAGAGGGGGGAGGACTGGAAGCCGTGCCAGCCGAGGCGCCTCGAGCTGAAGGTGAGGATGGTGCCCGCCTGCGGTCGCGCGGTCGCGCAGAACCCGTCGGCAAGCGTGCAGGAGATCTCGATATCGCGCCCGTGGATCGTGACGGTGCCGAGCTCGCGGGACCTGTCGCGGCCGAGCGTGCGGACGACGTTGAAATCATCGGTCATCAGCCGGTCGAACAGCTCGACATCGACAGACGATGCACGAAGCTCCTCCATGCCGTCCAGGAACGCCAGGATGCCCTCGTGCGCCTGGGCGCCCATGCCCTCGATGAGGGGGCGGGAGCGGTCGAGCCTGGCGATATCTACGAGCGTGAGGTCCTGCATGAGGCGGCGCGCGTCCACCTCGCTGATCGAGGTCTTGAAGTTCTCGCCGATCCACTGCGATGCGGCGAACGGGTGTCCCGCGAAATCGATCATCGAGGCGCCGGCACCGCCGATCTCGATGCAGTTGCGGCGCACCGATTCCGCCACGGACTTCGCCGCGGCATCGATCGCGTGCGCATCCCGGCCGTCGGCGTAGCCCTCGGCGGCGCGGTCGAGCGCGAGCAGGCGGGCGCCGGCGAAGATCTCGGCGGTGGGGTAGATCGCCGCATCGGCGACGCCCTCGCCCAGGCCCTCCAACGTGCCGTCGTTGCAGATGAGCGCACCCGAGACGCGGTCGATGGCGGCCTCGCTGCAATCGAAGCCGCCGTGCTCTGATTGGAAGGCGAGGCAGATGCCCTCACCGTCCGTCATGGTTGCGTGTTTTCTGGTCATGCTTACTCCGGGGATCTAGTGCTTGGGTCCGCGCGCCTGCGCGGGCTCCTCTTCGGCGGGCTTGGCCTCCGGGACCGTCTTGGCGATTTCCCGGGCGACGGCCCACATATCGATGCCCTCCGTGGCGCGCATGCGGAAGTCCTCGTCGAAGTACTCGGCGTCTGCGCGTGCATGCTCAAGTGCGGCTTCGGCGAGCATGGTGCCGATTGCCGCGAAGGGGTTCTCGTAGATGCCGGACTCGTCGACGTAGCCGTATTCGATCATCTCGTCGATGCTTTCCAGGAGGGGACGGCCGATCTCGTCGGCCATGTCGTGGTAGTCATCGAGGTAGGATGAGGCGGTGTCGTGATAATACATGCCGTCGCCGTGGCCGCCCTCCTTCCACTCCAGGAGCTTCCCCTTGGCCTCGGCGAAGGCGGCCTCCATGGGATTGATGGCATCCGGCAGCTCGGGCATGTCCTCGAATTTCCTGTCCGCGAGCAGGCGTCCGATCGCGCGCTGGTTCTGCTCGGTGGCGACGGCGAGCGCCCCGAGGAGCACCGGCATGTCCCGGTCCTTGAGCTTTTCGTAGAACGCGAGCTTGTCGAGCGCGATAGAGCTGTCCTCGGCGCGGCGGCACGCCTCCAGCGCCTCGCGGTACGGGTCGAGGTCTGCCAGCTCCTCGCGCACGCGGTCGCGGACCACCCCCAGGGCGAGCTCGGATGCCTTGCAGATGGGGGAGGTGATCAGGAAGAAGCCCGTTTCGTCGGAGAGCTGGAAGGACAGCGACTTGCGCCCGTCCCTGTATTCCTGGATCCCGGCGGTCCATCGACCGCCGGACATGTTGGCGGCAAGCGTGGCCATGCGTTTGACTGACTGGGTGAGCTGATCGTCTAGCTCATTACACTCGTCCAGGTAAAGGGACCCGGAAAGCCAGAGCTCGGCCGCCTCGCGATTCGAGAAGGTTTCGCACGTCCAGGTGTCCGGGTCGAAGTCGTACGCCTCCCAGGTGGCGACGCCGAGTTCGTTGCCGCAGCGTCGGACGAGGTTGCGGCCGGTCTCGACTTCCATTCCGGGCTCGTCGGCACGCGTGAAGTCCTCGCCGTAGAGCGAGGCCATGCGCTCCGCTTCTTCTTTGTCGCTGACGTCGTAGTTCCACAACATGGCGGTCGGTCCTTTCATCGGGTGCCGTCCGGCGGCGCGGGTATATTCGCCATCGATGCTATCCGCGCTGGACCCCGACCGCCCCCGCGCCCGTCCATGTTTCCCGAACGGGAAGCACTCACCCGCACCCCAGACGCCCTGGAACGCGAAAGGGAAGAGCCGCCGCCCGATGGGCGACGGCTCCGGGGCCTCGCATATGGTTCCTCATTGCCCGTTGGGGCAACGCAGCGTGCGCATCTACCCGAAAAGCTCGATGAGCTTTTCGGCCTGGCGCTGCCCGATGCCCGCGACGCGGCGGGACTCCGCGATGCCGATTGCGGTCATGGCGCTTTGCGTCTTCGCCGAGCCGATACCCGGCAGGGCCATGAGCAGACGCTTCGCCTTGATGCGCCCGACGACGGGATTATCCTTGCCCTCGGCCAGGGCGGTCGCGATGGTCACTTCGCCCGATTTGACGCGGGCAAGGTACTCGGCGCGCGCGGCGCGCATCTCGGCGGCGCGCTTCAGTGCGGCGGCCCGCTGTTCGGGGCTGAAGTTGTTCCCGAAGGCGGCCTTCTTCTCGGTCATGGTCGTTTCCTTTCAGTCCTGCGGAATCGCGGTCGCGACCCGCCTAGAGCCATTCGACTACGGTATCGCCGGAATGGACCGAGGCGAAATCGACGCACAGGGTCCGGCGGCGTCCCGGCTGCGTGTGCCTGCCGTCGTTCACGGTGAAGATAGCGAAGCTGTCGAACACTTGCGCGAGCGTGCAGCGCACCTTCGCGAGGTTCGCCGCGGTGCCGCGTTTCGAGCCCATGTGCCCCGAGATGGTCGCCCGATGGCCCACCTTGCCCAAAAACTGTTCGCGGTATTCGGCGATCGTGAGCCGCCCGTCCCTCGCGGGATCGCACTCCCAACCGAACAACTATACCGCCGCCATGCAGAGCATATGGGCGCCGTGTTCGCCGGCAGGGTCGATGATCGACTTCATAGATACTCACGCCTTCCAGAGATCTTTCAGATTCGGCAGGAGGTATACCCCGCAACTGCCTAAAAGATGCGCTCAGACCGCAAAAACCTTACATCCTCGACCGGATATGGAGAAATGGGGCCGCCAGATGGAACGCCGCGCCACAAGGTAGAATCGATAGCAAGCGGAACCCGTTCCTTATGCTGTCACACCTTGGGAACGCGGGCAACGCAGGTGCGCGCCCCGGGGCCGGGCGAAAACGGCCCCTCTCCCTTCCCTCAAAACATATCTCCGATTGCAAGCGGCGCCCTGCCGAAACCGACAGGGCGTTCGCCCCGTTCATCCGCAGGAGACCCAAGGGCGATATGTACCCGGACGCCATGCCCACGGGCTACCGTCAATCGTCCCAACGGATCATCGTCAATCGTCCCAACGCAGCAGGTAGACGCCCATATTAGATTGGCTGGAATTGAAGGGCGACGCACCCCGCGAGCAGGCGGGCGGCGGGGTTGTCGCAGAAAAAGGCCGGGAGTGCAGCCCGGCCTTTAAACCTGAAATCCGCATCGCCCGCGTAACTGGCTAGCAACCTGCGCAGGGTCCGCTTCGTTCACCTGTGATTCTACCCGGTGGACCGGAGCTGATACGCAGATGCCCGGGGTGGAGCCCGGGCATCTAACCAAAGCTGAAAACTAGGCCGCCCGCGCTCCTTGTTGCTCACACGGGGACGCATCGTCTTCTACGGCCATCTTACCCAACTCCGGCAAGGTATAGACGCGCCCTCAGATTCTATATTTGAGCATATCGGCCTCGGCCGTCCACCGATCTCCCTAGCGCTTCGCAAGTGCGGCGATAAGCTCGGCGCGCTGCGCTTCCGTGAGACTGTCCGCATTGCGGGCTACGTGGTGCACGGCGTCATCCAGCTCCTGATCGCAGGAGGTTCCGATGATGTCCGACGGTTCGACCCCGAGGGCGCGCGACATCGCGGCGATCGTGGCAGGCCACGGCAGCCGCTCGCCGTTGACGTACCTGCTCACCGAGGCCGGTGTGAGGCCTGCCGCCTCGGCAAGCTCCTTTTGACTCATACCCCGTTCCGCCGAAGCCGGCCGCGAGGCGTTTCCCACATCCGGCGGCCCTACGGGACGGATGGGGTCCCTCCATGCCGCCACCCATGGAAAACGCGAAGGCAAACCGGGCGCGATACCCAAAAGCCGCCTGCCTACACAGGCAGGCGGCGGCATTGCGGCCGAAATCGCCTATTTCCTCTTCTTCGGCCGCGCGATCTCGGCCGGCCTGTCCGCGGGGTCGAACGACCCGGCGCGGAACTCCACGCAGCCGGTGGCGCCGCGCGGCGCGGCGAAGAACCGCCAGGGCTTGAGCGAGACATCGAGCGATACCGCCTTGAGCTCGCCGGGCTCGCCCTCGCGCACCCAGACCACATCGATCGGCACGCGCATCATGCAGGTGTGGATCGACCGGCATCCGGGGAAGTAGAGCCCGCAGGCCTCGGGTACCTCGCGCTTGAGCATGAGCCCGCAGAAGCGCTCGATAAAGCCCTTGCAGGTATGGGTGAGGATCGGGACCCTCTTGCCCGAGACCGTGACGGCCACGGCCTCGTCGAGATATCTGTCGTTCATATCGGATGGCTCCTTGGTTGGGGATTAGAAGAACTCGCCGAGCTGTAGGACCATCGGTGCGAGCATGAGCATGATGATCGAGGGCAGCATGAGCAGAAGCATGGGGAAGAGCATCTTGGTGGACAGCTTGTTGGTCATGTCGTCGACCCTCAGGCGGCGCTCGGTGCGCACGGACTGGGCCTGCATGCGGATGATGTCCACCAGCGACGATCCCGCGCGCTCGGCCTGCACGAGCGACGCCGTGAAGAAGGTGATCGAGTTCACCTGGGCGCGCTCGGCCAGTCCCAGCAGGGCCTCCGAACGGCTCGAGTAAGCCGCCTCCTTGGCGACGCGGGCGAAGGCCTCGGCGATCGCCCCGTCCATGCGGGTGCCGACCGATGCCAGCGCGCCCTCGAACGACGATCCAGCAGAGATGCAGATGGCCATGAGGTCCAGTGCGTCAGGCAGCTGGCGGTCGAGCTCGTCGCGCCATTCGGCGCGGCGGGCGAGCAGCCACGCCTGCGGCGCGGCGAGCCCGGCGACGGCGAGCGCGCCCGCCGCGGCGATCCCCTGCACGCCTCCGACGAGAGGCATGGCGACAAGGCCCGCGGCGGCGCCGGCGGAAAACGATGCCACGCGGATGGCCCAGAACGACGCGGCGGGCATGGTGACGCCCGATCGCGAGAGCATGTCGCGCGTGGCGTCGGCGACCTTCTCGCTCATGGGCACGTATCGCGTGACGCTGTAGGTGAGCGTGTCCAGGCGGGTCTCGCCGCGATGGCGGCGGCTCGGTCGCTTGACCGGGCCGGACTCGATGCCGCCGAGCCGCCTGAGGCCCACGAAGGACAGCAGGCCGGCGATCGTCGCGGCGCAGAGCGACAGCGCGACGCCGCGCAGGATTTCGATGTTCACGGTGCTTCCAATCTATCCGGCGCCTAGTCGAGCTTGACGTCGCCCATCTTCCTCATCATGAGGTAGGCGAGCGCGTCCAGCACGACGGCCAGCGCGATAAGTGCCCAGCCGGAGGGCTGGCTGTAGAACTCGCGGTGGGAGGGCGAGATCGCGAGCAGCGCCGCCATCATGAAGACGGGCAGGCCGACCATGATCTGCGACTCGATGCGGTTGAGCGAGGTCTTAGACTTGATGGCCTTGCGTGCCTCGACGCGGGCGCGGACGGTCTGGCCGACGTTCTCGGTGATGTCGGCGAGCGAGCCGCCGGTCTGCTGCGAGATGTCGACGGCCGTGGCGAACAGGCGCAGGTCGCGGCTGCCGGTGCGGTCGGCGACCTTGTCCAGCGCCTCGGGCACCGGAGTGCCGGCGCGGATATCGGAGGCCAGGCGCCTGAACTCGGACTTGATGGGGTCGCTCATGTTCTCGGCGACCGGCCCGATGGCCTGGGCGACCGACGACCCCGCGCGCAGGTTCGACGCGATCAGCGGCATAGCCTGGCCCAGCTGCTCCTCGAACTTCTTCTTGCCGGAGTCGCGGCGGATCTTGAGGTAGACGGGGAACCCGGCCGCGGAGACGGGCAGGAGGAGCAGGGACAGCGGGCCCACGCCGAGCGCGAGCGCGGTGAGCGCCGGCAGAGTGGCCGTCGCGGCCCACACGATCTCGGCCTCCTGGACCGACAGCTGCGGGGACGCCTGCTCGCAGACGGAGACGAGCGCCGCGGCGACCTTTCCGCTCGGCCGCTCTTCGACGGCCTCTGCCCCGGCCGCCTCGCGGGCGATGCGCCCGCGGCGGGCGAGCACGAGCATCGCGATGCCGAGCGCGAGGCCGGGAAGCGCCGGCAGCAGGTTGACGAGGTTGGATTGCGTGCCGCCCATCCTAGAACACCGCCTGGGGGTTGAACCAGTCGTCATCGACGAAGACGCCCTCGTTCGCCATCTTCTCGATATGGCGGCGCATGAAGCGCTCGCCGGTCGGGACGAACCAGCCGGAGTGCTCGGGGTCGTTCGGGTCGTGCTCGAAGCGGACGATCGGGGCGATCGTGACGACGTCGCCCTGCATGCCCTGGACCTCCGCGATCTCGGTCACGCGGCGCACGCCGTGGGAGCGCTCCGTGTAGATGATGAAGTCGATGGCCTGGCTGATGTACTCAAGGATCTCGCGCGAGGACATGCCGGTGTTCGCCTGCTGGACGAGCGTGCGCAGGCGCGTGGGCACCTCGCGGCAGTTGTCGGCGTGGATCGTGGTGAGCGAGCCGTCGTGGCCGGTGGTCATGGCCTGGAGCATGTCGAAGGCCGCCGCGTCGCGGCACTCGCCGACGATGATTCGGTCGGGGCGCTGGCGCAGCGCGTTGGTCACGAGGTCTCGGTAGTCGATGCGGCCCTTGCCCTCCACGTTGGCGTCGCGCGTCTCCATGCGGGCGACGTGCGGCTGGTTCAGGCGTAGCTCGGGCGTGTCCTCGATGGTGATGATGCGCTCCTCGGGCGGGATGTAGAGCGAGATGGCGTTGAGCAGCGTCGTCTTGCCCGATCCGGTGCCGCCGGCCACGATGGTGGACATGCGGCCCTGCACGATGGCGCGCATGATCTCGAGCATGCGGCCGTCGAACGACCCGTTGGCCATCAGGGCCTCGGGGGTGAGCGCGTCCTTGCGGAACTTGCGGATGTTGATGAGGTGGTGGTCGACCGCGACGCCCTTGAGCACCGCGTTGACGCGCGAGCCGTTGAAGGGCGTGCCGGGGCGGACAATGGTGCAGTCGCACAGCGGCGAGGCCTCGTCGCAGCGGCGGTTCATGCCGGCGGCGATGCGGTCGATGGCGAACTTCACGTGGTCGTCGTCCTCGAAGCAGACGTCGGTGAGCATGAGCCTGCCGGAGCGCTCGACCCACACCGACTCGGGCCCGTTGACCATGATCTCGGAAAGCGACTCGTCGTACAGCAGGTCCTCGAGCGGCCCGAAGTAGTACAGGTCGTTGATTGCCGCGCGCAGCACCTCCTGGTAGGCGTCGTCGGCGATGCGGCCGGTCTGGTCGATGAAGCGCTCGGGCACGAGGTGGTAGAAAGCCGGATCGTCGATGATGGGGCCGATGACCGAGGCCGCGTCGCGGTCGCGGCTGCGCACGTCGGCGTCGGGCTGCTCGGTCTGGTTGTCGGATGAGAGCTGTTCACGCGCGGCGCGGTATACGGCGCGCTCGAGCGCGATGAGGTCCCTATTCAGCATCGCTTGCCCCCTCGGCGGTCTGCGGGATGGCCGTGAGCGTCACGTTCGGGTTCGCCACGATGGCCGCGGCCTGGTCCTCGGTGACGTCGAGCGTCACGAGCGAGTACCCGGCGTCCGGCGAGCCGGACAGGGCGGAATCGAGGGCGATGATCTTGACGTTGGCGCACACCGTCTCGGCGCTCGACGTCGCGCCGTCGGAGACGACGGCCATGACGTTGACGCGGTCGCCGACGCGCAGCAGCGGCGACAGGCTCTTGGAGGAGTCGAGCGACAGCGCGATTGCCACATGGCCGTCCTCGATGGCCGACGTGATGTGCGCCGGCGAGCTCGATGCCTGGAGGGAGGACAGCGAGATGGAGGTCCCGGCGGTCTGCGTGGTGAGCGAGGTGTGGCCGGCGACATCCGAGACCTTGGTCGCGGCGTCGGTCGGGCAGTACGCCTTGGGGACGGCCTGCGTCTCGAGGTCGGCTTCAGTGATGGTCTCGCCGGCGGCGACGTCGCGGTTGGTCACGACGACGTTGACGGAATTCGCCTCGTTCTTGGCGATGATCGCCGAGGACTCGGCGAGGCGCATGCCGGAGAACACGGTGGCTCCCACCGACACGGCGATGGCCGCGGCGGCCACCATCGTGAGCGCGCGCGTGCCCTTCGAGGGGCCGGCGGGGGCGGGCTTGGACGCCGCGCGGCGCGGCGCGGTCGAGGGATCGCGCCCCTCGGCGGGCTTGGCGTCCTTCTTGCCCTCGGCCTTGCCGAAGCGCCCGCGGCGCTTCTCCTCGCGGCTACCGCCGCGCTCCTCGGCAGCGGCCTCGGTTTTCGCACCGCGGTCATCGCCGGCGTAGGCCGGGCGGCTCGGCTCGGGGCGGTATGCGCTCTCCTGCGCGGGCTCGTGGCGGTATGTATTCTCCTGCTGGCGGACGTCGGCCTCCATGCGGCGGGCGTCGCGCGCTTCGCGGCGGGGTGCGTGGTCTCCCTGCGGCGCGGACGGGGACGCGGGCTGCGGGGCCGGGGCCGGGGCCGATTGGCGCGGCGCGGGGCCGTGCTGGTCCTCGTAGGCGGGACGGCCCCGCGCGGGTCGCTCGTCGCGGCGCTGCGGGAAGGGCGCCGCCTGCGGTGCGGACGGGGCGCTTGCCGATGCCGCGGGCATGCCCGTGATGGGGTCGATGGTACCGCCCGCGGCGGACTCGAGGCGCGCGAGGTCGGCGCCGATCGCGTCGGCGCGGCCGAAGTCGCCGCGGTTGATGGCCTCGGCCCTCATGGCGCGAAGTCGCTGGATCTCGTCTCGGTTATCGTTCATGTAGCTTGGTTCCTTTCTCGGGGACGGCCGCCGGCCGTCTCAGTCTCCGCTTTCCCCGCTGCCTGGGTTTCCCTTGGCCGCCGCCGCGCCGCGCACGGCGTCGAGCAGCGCGCCCGGGGCGTCGGCGAGCCGGGCCGCCGTCTCCTTGCGGCCGGTCACGGTGCCGTCCTCGAACGTGGCCTCGAGGCTCCCGTTGCCGACGTCCGCCGGCCGGTACACGTTGCCGGTCGAGTAGGGGTGGATGGTCCAGACGGCCGTGGACCTTGCGGTCAGCTTGTCGCGGCCGGCGAGTTTGAGGAAGGTGGTCTCCGTGTCGTTGGAAAGCCTCACGTAGACGCCCGCGTAGCGGTCGTTGGAGCCCGACTCCGACTCGGGCAGCTCCGCATACCAGATCTCGGCGGTGCCGGTGTATCCGTTGCCCGAAAGCAGCTCGACGACCTCCTCGCGCGCCTCGCGCCCGGGGTTCTCCGAGTACTTGACGGCGTTCGACATCCCGAGCGACGACTGCCGGACGGCCTCGAGCACGGCTTCCTGGCCGGTCTTGGCCGAATAGGCCGTGCTGACGTCCACGCCGAGGCCCACCGCGATGAGCAGGCAGCTGATGGCCACGACGAAGATGACGGCGACCTGGCCGGAGAGGCCGCGGCCGCGCAGCGGTTTTCGCGATGCCATCACAGCACCTCCCAGTCCGTATAGGTCGTATAGCTGTGCGAGACGTGGCGCGTGAGGGTCGTCTTGCGCCCGAGCGAGAGCGGGTCGTTGTACTCGTAGGCGATATCGGCCTCGACGGCGACGCGGCGCGTCTCGGTCCTGAGCGTCGAGGCCCCCAGATCGCTCGCGATGGAGTCGCCGTCGTTGACGGCACCGCTGGTTTCGGTCTTGACGCGCGCGTTGGTCACCGTGAGCCTGGTCTTGTCGAGGTCGGTGCCGTCGCAGACGAGGTCGCGGACGAGCTCGTTTCGGTCCTGCTCCTGCCATCCAGCGGGAAGCGCGTCGGCGAGCGTCGCCAGCGAGTGCTGGATCACGGTGTTCTGGTAGGAGAGCATCGCGAACGACCCGATGGCGAAGAGGAACGTGAGCAGCACCGGCATGATCAGGATGAACTCGACCGAGCCCTGGCCGGGAAGGTGCGCATGCGCGCGTGTCGTTGGAAAGGCTGCCATGTCACGACCTCTCTATCTCTGACCTGATGGACGACGTCTCGGAATGGACCTGCCAGCCGTCATCGGTGGCGCCCTTCACGCCGAGCGACTTGAGCGGGAAGATGCAGCCGACATCCTCGACGACCTTGACGGTGACCTTCTCTCGCGCATAGCGCGCGGTGACCGACTTGTCGCCGCTCTTGAGCGTCACCGGCTTCGACGGCGCCTCCGCCGATGTGACGGTGACGGTCGCGCCGTCGCCCAGGGCGCACGCCTCGCGTACGTAGGCGGCGATCGCGTCGTTCGACAGGGTGGGGTTCGCCGCGGCGTAGCGCGCGCCCTCGGAGCTCGCGGCCTGCACGTTCGCGGTCTCGCGCGCGACGTGCGCGTAGTCGGCGACGGCGACGAGCATGAGGATCAGCAGCGGCAGGATGAGGACGAATTCGACGGTCCCCTGGCCGCGATGTCCGCCTGCCCTGGCCGCGCTCATGACAGCGCCCCCGCCGCGAGGGCCGCGATGAGGGCGAGCGAGATGACGGGGGCGAGCGGCATGGCGTCCGTCTTGACGCCGATGCGCCGCGAGCATGCGATGAACAGCAGCGCGGCCGCGCCGAGGGCGGGCACGAGGGTGACGATCAGCGGCGTCGCGGCCGTCGATCCCAACACGCAGCCGAGCATGAGCGAGTCCCCGTCGCCCCATTCGCCGCCGGCGCGTCGCACGGCGGCGCCGAGCGCCCAGGTGACCGCCATGCCCGCGGCGGTGAGCGCCGCGCCCGCAGGGGTGGGGCAGAAGGCCGCGATAGACGAGGCGGCGAGCACCGCGAGATGCGGGAGCGGTACGATGCGGAAGCGGATATCGCTCGCGGCGATGGCGAGCGAGCTCACGGCCGCCACGGCAGCCGCCGGCGAGTATGCCGCGCCGGCGAGCGCGGCGGCGAGATATGCGGGGACCCAGTAGGCCTCGCCCGCGAGCGTGGGGTTGTAGCGGCGCGCGTAGGCGCCCGACTCGCCGTCCGCCAGCAAGTCCGCGTCGATGTCGCCCGATGCGGCGAGCGCGTCGATCGTGGAGGGCGCGACGGCCTGGATGGCGATCTGGGCGCCGATCGCGGCCAGCCAGTCTCGGCGCTCGGCGGGGTCGGCGCCGGGCGCGAGCATGGCCGCGTCCTCGCGCTCGTAGAAGGAATAGCGCATGTGCTGGTAGGCATGCTGCAAAAGCCAGCCGGCGGCGGCCGACCCGGCCGCGAGCGTGAGTGTTCCGAGCATACGGCTCCCTCCGGTGCTGTGGTTATCTGGAAAGCGCGCCCTGTCGGCGCGCGGGAAGGTTCGGGATGCCCGGGGGCGGGGGTGTCTGCCCCCGGACGGATGGCTCCGAGATGCGCTAGTGGGGCGTATTGGCTCCATTGACGTTGGTACCGGCCAGCGTCTTGGAGACCGTGTTGATCTTGATGTTCATCTGGTTGGACAGATAAACCAGCGCGGCGATCAGCGCGACGGCGATGCAGACGACGATGACGACCCACTCGATGGAGCCCTGGGCGGGCAGGGCCTCCTTGGCGCGGCGCTTCATGTTGAAAAGGCCGCAGGTGGCGATGGCCGCCGGCTTGGCGAGGATATCGTACATTGGACCTCCTCCTCTCTTGGATGTATGCGCGGGCGCACCCGCGCTGCCTGTGCCCCTTCCGGGGCGTTACGGCATAAACTATGCCCCCGGGGAGAAGACGGGTCAGCACCCTGCCCAGAAATGGGAAAGGTTCGGGATTGTCCCAGCTAAGAACCTATTTCCGCCTGTGGAGAAATTATGGAGCCGCCTTGCGGGCATACACCTCGAAGGTCCCGTCGTCATGCACCCGTGAGAACCCGAGCCCGGTGAGCGCTTTCTCGAGCGCCGGGTACGCCCCCGAGGGGACGACTGCGAAATCGGCACCGGTGCCCTCGATGGCCTCGGCATCGCCCGACAGTACGGACCGGGCTGCGCCCCAGGCGTCCGTGCCCCCGTTGAGCTCGGGGCAGAAGAGCTCCGCCCGCGTGTCGAGCAGCGGCCGCAATCCCGCGAGCTCGAGTTCGCTTCCCACGTCGATGTCGCATATGACGGCATCGCCGCTTTCTGCCCCGGCGGCCTCGAGGGCGGCGATCGCCGCCTCCGCGGACTGCTCGAGCGCGGTCTTGGCCGGCACGGTCGCGGCGAGGCACCCGACGGCGACCAGAAGCGCGGCCGTGCAGCATGAGGCGAGGGCCAGCGGTCTCCGCGCACGCGGCCCCGCCACCTCGCCCTGGATATCGGACAGAGAGAGCGCCATGGAGGCCATCAGGAGGAGATCGTTTCTAACGTTGGCGAGGGCGAGCATGAGCGTGCCGAGCACGAGCGCATCGCCGGCCTCGAGCAGCACCCGGCCCCCGCCGCGCCGGCGCACCCGGCACCGGAACAGGACCAGCGCCGCGGCGAGGGTGCAGGCGCAGGCGGCCTGGGCGGGCGCGGCCTGCGTCCAGGGCGCGAGCTCGCCGATCCCCACGGATTTCAGCGATTCGGCGCCCATGGTGAGGAAGGGCAGCATGAGCAGCCTTGCGCCGTAGGGGTTGAGCATGCAGGCGGCCACGGTCGACATGGCCGCCGTGAGCGCCTTGAGCCTGCCGTATCGGTCGAGCCTGCCGTCGAGGATCAGACAGCACGGGACCATGAGGGCCACGGTCCACAGCGCCCCGTGGAGCTGGGCCATGGCGAACCCTGCGGCGGGGAAGGCCGCCAGCAGGGAGTCGCGCCCGCCGCGCGCCCACTTCCTGCCCGCCGCATAGCAGATACACAGGGCCATCACGTCGATGCCGCGCGGCGTCGAGTTGCAGAGCACCGCTATGGCTGCGGCGAGCGCCGCCGACGCCGTCGCATGGACGGCCCCGGTCCTGCCGCGGTCGAGCGTGCACGCCCATGCGGTGGCCGCCGCGGCCATGTCGAGCGTCGCCGCGGCGCACTTGATTCCGGCCTCCCCGAACGTATCGAAGATGGCCGCCGCCGCGATGCACAGCGGCCACTGCTGGCAGGTGTAGGCAAGGCCCTCGTTGAGCGTCAGCGGGTCGGTCGTCGGCAGCTCGCCGTTCTCGATGATCCAGCGGCCGATGGCGACCATGTAGCGGGTGTCGGGTTGGAAAAGCGACCATCCCGTGAGCGAGACCGCCGCGAGCGCCGCCGCGCATGCGGCGAGCGTGGCCGCGAGCGACGCCCACAGCAGGATGCGTCCGCGGCGCATATCTTCCCCGCGCTCCACGCTATTCACAGCCTTCCGTCGGCCTGAAGAGGGTGTATCCGCCGCCGGCCGCCACCTGCTCGACGGCGCCTCCGGACCGCAGCGCGTCGGCCTCCTCGTCCCTCACGAGGAACAGGTCCCAGCCCCATTCCGCGGTGCTCTCCTTCAGCGAGGTCGAGCCCTGGAGGACGTCGACGATCCCGCAGTAGGCGGACTTCGCCCCGCCTCCGGCGATGCCCTCGCCCCAGATCTCGGGACGCATGTCGCAGGGTACCTTGAAGCCTTCCCACTCGAGCTGGTTGTACACCGAGACGTCGCTGGAGAATACCAGCGCGTCGGGTCCGGCGTCGTATATCGCCGAGAAGATGGGGGACATCTCCGATTCCGTGACGGCGAGCACGCCGCTGGCCCCGCTGGATTGCGGCACCAGCGATACCCAGAGTCCCGAGAGCGCGGTGATCAGGCCGAGCGCGGCGCCTGCCGCCGCAGCGGCCCGCCGCGGGCGGGCGATGGGCTCCCCGAGGGTCCCGGCGACGCCGTAGGCGAGGCACAGCCCGCAGAACAGCCCGGCGATCCACATGCAGCGCGAGTGCAGGGTGCCCGCGACAAGTCCGGCGAGGAGCATGGCCCACGCGCCGGCCGGGACCTTGGCGCCGCTGCGCAGGCATAGGGCCGCCGACCCCAGCGCCATCGCCGCGACGGGTACCGCGAACAGGGGGCCGAGCGAGACCCAGAGCGGCTGCATCTCGATGATAGCGCCGCCGTAGCCGGCCTCGCCGAGCGATTTGAGGACGTAGAGCGAGCCGTCGGTCCCGTAGGGGTTGAGAAGCGACGCCGCACACATCCCGACGACCGCCGCGCAGATCGTCAGCGCCCGCGCGGACCACGCGCGGCGGGCCCCGGCGTCGGCGAGCTCATGCGGGCACGGCAGGGCGAAGGCCGCGGCGCACGCGGCGAGCAGCGGCCATTGCGCCGCCTGGAGGTTGACGCCCGCCACCGCCACGGCAAAAAGCCACAGCAGCACCCGGCGCCCACCGCCCCGGAGGTATCTGAGCATGATCCTCGCCGTCACGGTGCACAGGAGCGCGGTCCAGACCGTCGGTCTGACAGATATGTACATGCAGATGCACACAGACGGCATCGCAAGGCAGAAGGCCAGGGCCGCTGGCGAGAGCTTCCCGTCGGCGGCGTCGAACATGAGGCGGGACAGCTGCCAGAAGAGGAGCCCGGCGGGCACGCAGACGGACACGGCCACTGCGGTATAGCCGCCGCGCGTGTACCACGCCCAGAGCCAGACATCATGGAGCCACTGCTGCGCGACCATGCCCCGGCCGGGCCAGATGGAGAACGGGTTGATGCGGGGTATGCCGTTGCGGGCGATCTCGCGGCCGGTCGCGAGGAGGAACCAGACGTCGGAATCGAGCGTTCCCGTTCCCGCCAGGGCGCGGGCGAGAATCGGGCCCGCGATGAGGAGGGCGCATAGGGCGGATATGGCGAGGCGCGTGCGGCCGGCCTGAAGGGTTGCTTTCAAGATGGCTCCAAGGGGTAGATATTCGACCGGGAGCATACGCCGTCGCGGCGAAAAGAAGAACCCCGCTCCCAAAAGTGGGAACGGGGCACCGAAAAGGCAGATTGCCGCGGTCGCGATATCGACAAAAGGATGGCGGCCGGTGAGGGCCGGCCGCCGATGGGGGAATGGCGGCATATTGGGGAGTCCGCCATTGCATATGGGGCCGACTGGATCGGATGGTGAGTCGGCCGGGTCGCCGTGACATGGTTTACCGGAAGGAGTGACGGCGTTGCCTTGACTATACCCCTTGGCGATATACGCTAATCACGTCATTGGCGGAAATGTGTTCCCATCGTGTACGGGTCCGGTCCGTACGGCACGGTCCGCGCTCAGCCCTTGCTGCTCGCGACGCCCTCGGCCTTCGCCTCGGTCCACTTGACGTAGAGCGTGACGTCGCGCCTGGCGGTGACCGAGGAAACCTTCTCGGTGCCGCTAGCTGAGGTCAGCCAGCATTCCGGGACGTATCTGCGCCATGTCTCGTCGGCGATCATGGCGAACACTTCGCCGGGTTTCACCGGCGTGACGCTCTCGCCCCAATAGAGAGCCTTGTGCCCCTGCCCGTCGTCGCCGATGGCCGCGAGCGCCAGGCCGTCGAGCCTGTGCTTCTCCGTGGACAGGGAGAAATCGGGGAGCTCGAAGGAGGAGCGCGCATCGGGTTTGTACATGAGCGGCGCGGTGCGGTAGATGCCGGCGTCCTCGGGCTTGAGTGACCCCTCGGCGTACTCGATGCGCACGGTGCAGCGGTTGCGGCCGTAGAGCTTGAGCGTCTGGTCCTTGACGATGGTGACATTCGCGGCGGGCTGGGTGAGCTCGGGATCGAGGAACCAGCCCGAGAACCCCGTCGAGGGGTTCTGCCCGTATTGCTCGTCGAGGTTGCAGGTGTCCTTCAGGGCCTTCTGCGTCGCGATGGCGGCGGGGTTGTAGATATCGCCGCCTTCGACGTCGAGGTCGCGATACACCATGTCCTTCTGCTCGATGCCGTCGGCATAGTACTCGACGCACGTCGTGACGACTCGCACGCCGCGGGAGACGAGCGTGCCCAGATAGCGGTCGGTCCATACGTAGCGGTCGGTCTTGCTGACGGTGCGGATGCCGAGCATCGCGGCGGCGTAGAGAAGCCCCGGCCCCCAGGAGGCGTCGGCAGCCAGGTTTTCGCTGTCGGAGAACTCTCTGACGACGCGACCGCCCTGCGGCTTGCGCACGAGGTGGATGTTCATGCCGCAGATCTTGTTGCCGTCGGCGCCGTCCGGCTCGATGCCGGCTGCGGGCGCGGTGTTGACGTCGAGCGGCGCCGAGGCGGAACAGTTGATGTAGACCGGGGCGGACCACTCGCCGCTCCCGTTGAGCAGCTTGGTCCTGATCTCGAGGTCGTAGTGGTCCGCTATCTCGCCGGTGAGCCAGACCTTCACCCTGCCGAGGATATCCGACTCGGCATCGAGGATGTGCACGCCGTCGGAGCCCTCAACCCACTCGCCCCCGCTGTAGCGCTGCGCGGCGTAGTGGATCGATCCGGGGAACGCGGAACCCTCGAGCCTGAGGCCGAGGCCGTAGATAGAGTGGCCGCCATGGGGGTAGCCGATATGCCGGTGCGCGAGCGATTCCTGCTGCCACCCCCAAGTGGCCACGCCGCACTGGGCGAAGATGGAGGCGTTGTCCTCGGGGAGGTCGTCGTCGATGTCGGACATGTAGAGCCTGAAGATCGGCCTGACCGGCAGGTCCGATTCGTTCTTGCATCCCAGGGCCCAGCCGGAGGGCCTGATTCCGACATCCGGGTCGTCCGGGTCCGTATTATGCCAGCCGCAGATCTTCGCCTTGTCGCCGATCTTGAGTATCCCGTCGGGGCAGTGGACTGATACCTTGCCCTCGATGCGGGCCTCGACGAGGTTCCACTGGGCGTTTTTCTGGATGGCCCAGCGCCCGGGGCAGGCGGCGGACTGGACGGTCACGTTCGCGGTGGAGTTCGATGTGACCCCGTTGGTGTCGAGGCGCAGCCCGTCGGCGTCCGAGGTGATGAAGTAGCAGGAATGGTCGGTCTCGTTCGAGGCGTCGGGCTCGTGGTGGATCCACCATGCCTTGCTCCGGCCGTCGGCGTTGTTGATGTCCCAGATGTCGGCATGGCTGTTCTGGACGACTCCGTGGTCGACCACCGGCGCCGCATGGCCGCTGTTGTTCAGCATGTGCGTCAGGTTCGGGCCGACCATGTTGGCTAGGGCGAACGTGAAGGTGTCGACGCCGTCGTCGGTATAGGGCTTGAGCATCCAGGTCTGGTTGACGCCGTGATAGTTCTCGCAGAGGCACACGCCGCGTCCGTTATCGTACATGGCTTGGGGTTTACCGTCGCTATATGTGCCCTGCACCAAGTCGAGCTGGATGTCCGGCGCAGAGACGGGCCTGATGTAGAAGATGCCGCCGTAGAGCGTGACGTCGTTGCGGATGTGGATCTTCTCGATCCTGAAATGGCGGGAAGGGGTGGTCTGGCTCAGGAACCAGTAGTTCGGGGCGTCGTTTTCCTTGATCGCGTTATCGTGCGTCCCGAAGTGGTTGTAGTCCACGTTGTAGACCTGCAGCTTGCTGGACACGCTGTGGCGCGCCTCGCCCTTCTGCCTCTTGACCCAGAAGGACGGGCGGGTCGATCCCCAGTACGTGCCCCCCTGGAAGTCGTTGAAGTCGTAGAAGCCGTAGGAGATCCAGTCGTAGTACCTGTAGCCGATCTGGTTTCTGAAGTCGCCGGCGAAACGGGAATTCGCGAACTCGGCGCCGTCGAGGTAGACGTACCCCTTGTTGTCGCCGCCCTCGGAGATGGTATCGACCCAAAGGCCTTTGCCATTCTGCAGGTCCTTGCTGGAGCACCATGCGAACGGCCTGACGACTACGAGGGTGTAGAGCTCGTTGGCGTAATTGCACTCGAAGACGCAGGCGAAGGCGTACCTCAGCCATTGTCCGTAATGATTTATATAGTAGCTGGTGTTGGCGGGGGCGGCGGCGAGCCATTCATGGTAGCTGTTCGCGAAGCCGAAGAACATGTCCCCCTCGCCCTGGCGCGGGTCCAGGTGGACGAGCAGCGAGTCGTCGGCGGCTCCGAACCAGCCCTGGCCGAGGTTGAAGTTCATGCCCGCGAGCGCTTCCGCCTTCCGGGCGGGTCCGAGCAGGGCCAGTCCCGCCGCGCAGGCGAGCGCGGCGAAGGCTCCTCGACGGGAGATCGGAAGCTCGAGCAGCCCCGTCTTCTCGCTGTCCCCGTCCTGTACCGGGACCATATCGGTTTCTGGCGAGGTGTTCAAAGCGATCTACTCCTCCTTGAGGCCGGAGACGGCGAAACAGGCGAATGCGACGGCGAGATAGCCGATGGAATACGGGTCCAGGCGGATGGCGCTGCGGACCGTGAGGGCGAAAAGGATCGCGGCGAGGCCGAGGTCGAGGGCGCGGCTCCGTACCTTGCAGGCGATGCCGGCGGCGATGAGCAGGATGACCGGGACCCACACGGCGCCGAGGCAGCCTCTCGTCAGAAACCACGCTGCCGACGCTGGAGAGTAGTAGTCTGTCGGGCAGGACAGGATGACCGACGCGGCGCTCTGTAGCTGGAAGATGGCGGGCGGCAGCGCGGTCAGGATGGCGGCCAGCGCGATGCGCCTCAGCTCGTGCGGTTCGATATTTGAGTGCTTGACCAAATCGATGGGATTCAATTGTCCTCCTACAGTCCAAGGAACCAGGACACGCTCGTGTCCTCGAAATACCTCGCGGTCTCGATCAACGTGGAGGTGGACATGAGCGTCTGCCTGTTGAGGATGCGCGAGAGCGTTGAGCTCGAGATGCCGACGGCGCGGCAGTAGTCCTCTTTCGAGGTGCCGGTCCTCGACAGCGTGAAGGCAAGGCGCGATGCGCACAGCTCCTTGGCGTAGTCGCGGTCGCGCTGCCGCTGCATCTCGGTCCTGTCGTTCCGTTCGTTGTCGGAGCCCCGCTGCATGCTGTCCCCCTGCGATGTCCTGGCCTCTACACTGATGTCACCCGCACCAGCATATGCCGGCATCGGATGCCCTTTCTGGCGGATGCGGCGGCGGGGCGGTCGAAACTCGGGCCTGCGGTCCGGATTCTGCCGCCGCGCGCTCCCGCGCACCAGGCCGCGGCGATGCGTTTGGGTGACGATTGGGTAGCTGGCTGCGGCCTGATTGCAAGATTGATACCCGTGCAAGCCCGAATCTATACATCGCCGCCGCGCCGGGCCCGATTTTTTTCAGATGTGCTTCCCGTCCGGCCCGCCGTCCCCTCCCGGCTTCGCGGCAAGCTGCGACACCAGCGCGGCGATGTCGGAGGGCGTCCGCCCCGCCCGCTCGATCTGCTCGCCGAGGGTGCGGCGCACCTCCCTCGCGAGCTCGACGGTTGCCCGGAAGGGGCCCGACGAGGGGTCGGCGAAGCGCTCCTTGGCGCTCTCGATCGCCCACCCGGGCAGGTCGACGAGCCCGCCGTCCCGGCCCGTCGCGACGACGAGGAAGCCGCCGCGGATGATCTCGGTCTCGCCGTCGCGGCAAAGGGCGCGGTTCGGCTTGAGCCCGCCGTCCTCCCCGCCGGCGGCACGGAGCAGCGATACGGTGACGCCGTCGTACTCGGCCAGGGTCTCGGTTTCGGGGCGGTCGAGCCCGATGGAGGCCAGGGCGCGGTCCATGTCGGGAAAGACCGTCGTCTCGCGCGGTAGGTCGCCCACGGGCACGTAGACCGCGGCGACCTTGGCGCCGCCGCGGTATCCGCCGCCCGCGATGCAGCGCGCTATGTCGGCGTCGGCGGCATCGATCTCGAAATCGCATCCGGCGGCGCAGGCCCTCGCGGTCTCGGCGAGCGCATCCTGGACGTCGAGCACGGTATCGGCCGAAAGTCCCAAGCGCGGCGTGTCCTGGAGCAGGATACCGAATCCCTGGTGGTCGGCCAGTAGCGTCTTCATGTAGTAGCGGCTTATGAGGTAGGGCGCCGGTTCCAAGTCCTTGACGTTGCGTGTCGCATCCGGGCGGTCATCGCCGCGGAGGAGGTAGAACTCAACCATGGGCAGCCCGCCGGAACAGGACAGGGAGCGTTCAAGGTAGGTCTCGTACGGGTCGTATGTGACCCTGTCGTCCTTGCCGTAGCGCGCCCCGGGAAGGACCAGGTGCATCCAGACCGACTCGCCCTCCTTCGCGCCGTCGCACTCGATCTGCACGTCGTCGACGAGCGTCAAGACGGAATCGGGCGCGACGCCTTCGCGCAGGTGTGTCAGCAGGTTCTCGATATCCTGCTGTTTATAGGTGCTCATGGTGGCTCCAATGGATCGAAATCGTTATTCGTGTGGGACCGCACAGCGCGGCCCGTTGTTCAGAGCGGTCACAACCGGTTACCGGCTGCGGTGGTCGCCCCGCGGGCCGTGGCCAGCGCAGCCGCCTGGGCCCGCTCGACGAGCGCCGGGAAGCTAATATTGACGTCCCCGGGCCGGGTCGCGCGCACTGCGGCGCCTTCGGGGCCGTGCTCGGTCTTGCAGGTCGGACTGTCGCCGGAGACATCGCAGCGCTTCATCAAGGGGATGAAGTTGTCGATCAGCCGGTCCGGCACCGTGCAGGGGTGCCGGAAGGCGATATTCCCGTCGGCATCCTGCTCTAGCATGATCGGGCATCTTGAGACGACTTTCCGGCCATGGGGGTCGTAGGTCACGCGTTCCGGATGGAACTTGGCGACCGCATACGCCCCGCGCTCCTTCCTGTCGAAGCTCAGGCCCCACACGCCGCCCTGATCGCCGGCGCATCCGGCCTCCATGTAGAAGCCCTTTTCGCACCGGTAGGTGAGCGCGGCGGCGAGCGCGGCGGCGACCTTCGGGCAGGCGTCGAACTGCCACGCGCGCATGCGTGTCTCGGCGCCGTCCCTAAACGAGAACTCGAGCCCCCGGAAGCCGCTCACGCCGAAGTGCCTGGCCTTCACGGGCTCCAGGCTGGTGCATCCCCACACGGTCTCGACGAAGTCGGCTACCGACGTTGCGCCGTAAAGCCTGGCGTTCTCCTCGGCGAGCTCGCCGGCGTCCGCGAACGCGTCGAGGTCGCGGCAGACGAGCCTATCGTCGCGGGGTCCGTCCCCGATCAGGAAGGCGTTCGCATCAAAGGGGTGCTCGGGGCTCCACCCGCTATGGCCCCTCAGGACCTCGACGACCCCCGAGAGCCCGTCATTCAGGTGCTCGGTCCAACCGGGCCCGTCGATGCCGTCCTCGCGCACCGCGCGTCTGGCCGATGCGAACTCCATCATGACGTCCGCGACGAATCCGTAGCCGAGGGGATGGAACCCGTCCGGCAGGACGGTGAGGTCCCTGGGGTCGATGGAGTTCTTGCCGTCGATCACGTTGCCCAGGTCGCGCGGGTCGATGAGGATGGAGCAGGATACCTCGTTCGGGAAATTCATCGGTTTCGCCTCCGTCGGCGGGTCGGTAGGGTCAGTGCTTGATGGTCGTGTTGGCCTCGCCGGCCGTGCCGGTGGCCTTCGCGGCCGCCTTGGCCGCCGCGGCGACGCTCGCGGGATCGTCGGGCGCCTGGACCGTGGCCATGTCGACCCCGAGCATGGCGCACGTCTCGGCGATGCTCTCGGGGTCGCCGAGCGTCCATCCCGCGAGCGCGGGGCTGCATCCGGCTCCGAACGTCGCGAGGACGCCGCACTCGATATCGCACAGCGCCCAGTCGGCCGCCGTGAGGAACTTTCCATCATCGACCTCGCCGGAAGGATCGAAGTCCCCGGCCGCGACGCCCTCGTTGGTCTCGCCGATGAAGTCGAGGCCGTAGTCGCAGACGTCCGGCGAGAGCGGGTCGGCGTCCTCCTCGATGATGGCCGTCAGGGGGATATGGGCGACATGGAACCCGAAGAACTCGCCGTCGGGCGCCGTGTCCGGGATGAACGCCTCGCCGCTGTAGACGTTGTAGAGGAAATCGCCGAGGTCGAGTGCAGGCCCCATGATCTCGGCCGCGTCCTTGCGGAAGCTCGCGTGATGGCGAAGTGCCGCCGCGGCGTCGTCGCCGAACAGCATCTTGACGCTGTCCGGCGTCTCGAGGAGGACCGTGTGGCCGGCCATCTCGACTTCGACGCAGCCCTCATGCTCGGTCGATGGGAAGGCGCCAGGCGTATCGACCCCGTAGAGGTCGAGCACGTCCAGGGCCTCGGCGGCGCTCAGCGGTTCGATATAGCTTTTCATGTGTCATCACATCCGAAAACATGGAAAGGGCGCCCGCGGGACAGTGCGCGGGCGCCCTTCGGGTGCGGGTCGCGGAGGTTGCGGGCGCGCGCTAGAGCTTGGCGGCCTGCGTGGCCTCGGTGCCCTGCTCGGCGGTACCGTGGGCGGCGGCGACGGCCGCGGCGGCCTGGGACTGCGGGTTGGGCGCCTCGGCGCTCATCTTGGCCTTGTAGGCCTCGCGCGCGGCCTTGACGGCCTTGGTCAGCTCGAACGGGTCGACGTCGAGGGTCTTGAGCTGGTCGTTCTCGTCATACTTGAACAGATGGACGGGCATGTCCTTCTTGACGGTGACGGTGGTGCCCTTGCCGTTGGCGATATCGGACTCGGTCCAGGGCTTGCGGAAGGTCTTGAACTTGTAGCCGGAGATGTCCATGCCGTTCATGTCCGTCCCCGTGGGGATGGTGCAGAGGACGGCAGGCCAGGTCTCGGTCTTCGTGCCGTTCGTGATCACGATGTCCTCGCCCTGCGCGTTGGTAACGCTGCACCACTTTGCGGGAAACTTGATGCTGACCTCGTTGTCGTACTTTTCCTGGTCCATGGCGGTACCTTTCTTCCTGCCCGTCGCGCGGTGGGCGGCGGGGCGTTGATTTGCTACGAATGTACCCTCGGGAACGGTGTGCGTATAGATAGTTTCCCGAACGGGAAGCGGCTCGAGGCCTCCGCGGCGGCGCAGCTCATCCGCTACCTCGCGCAGCCTGGAGATATCGCCGATGACGGGCGCGGCGAGCTGTTCTTTGGGGATGAACCCGTCGAGCGCGAGGATCGCCACGGCGCCGGGCAGGGCCAGGACGCCGGTGAGCTCCGCGCTCGCGTCCGAGTAGTAGAAGTGGATCGGGTACTTCAGCACGACGGCGGCCTCCGGCACGTCGATGCCGAGCTCGTCCACCGCGCGGCGGATGGCGGTCCTGACCCGGTAGGAGAGCTCGGAGGGCAGGCCGTCGGTGGCGATGGAGGGCTTCCCGGCGTCGTACTTGGTCGCGAAAAGGTTGAAGTCGGCGAGCTCGCCGTTGCCGTCGGGGTAGGCCGAGCGCGCCATCGTGGAGGACTGGTTGATATCCCTGAACATCATGGCCGCGGCCCTCCCTACAGCTTCGCGGCGCGCTCGGTGCCGTCATGAAAATCGTTACTTGCCATACTGATCAGCTCCAGCGAACAGAAGGCGGATAGATGCTTGCCGACGATGTTACCCGCGCCGCCTGGGCGGCACCACGGTGTTTCCCGAACGGGAAGCCCGTCCACCCGCGGGCGCATCGATGCGGGTCAGCGGTGTCTGTCGGCGACGGTGCCCGTGCCCATGTCGGGTTTAGGGGCGTTACTCGCGGCCGATTCGCGGGCCAGTTTCGCCAGGCCCGCCGGCGACATCTTCCTGGGCCGGTGGCCGGCGGGCGCGGTGCCGGGATGGCGCTCGAGGGCGTGCGGGTCGCCGAGGGCCCTCTTGACTCCGCGCTCCGCGGACCCTCCCTTGACGAGCTGTCGTTCGATATCGGCCGCATCGGTGCCGCCGACGGCGACGCTGCGGCGGATCGCGTCATCGGTCGCGGACATGGCGAGGGCCGGGTAGGTGAGGGGGTCGAACATCTCGCCGAGCCGGGCGGATTCGTCGAGCACCGAGTGTGCCGCCGCATATGACCTGGACTCGTCCGCGGCCAGGCTCCGCGCGGCGAGGGCCATGGCGTCCAGCCCCTCGCCGCGGTATTCCCCCTCGAGCCTTCCGAGTGCTTCGCGGAAGAGGCCGGTGACGCAATCGCTCATTGGGACCTCCGATAGTCGGGTTTCTCGTTTAGGAGATTGTCCGTCCTCGCTCGAATCGCGATCCCGTGAAAAAAAGCGCTTCCCGAACGGGAAGCGCTGAAATCTTCGGGCTCTCGATGGGTATGACTCCCGAGATTCTGCTGCACACGATGAGGGGGCTGCGATGGGAGACGCCGCGGCATATCGCCATTGGACGGACGCCGAGCTCGAATTGCTCGCTGACAGGTCGCTTGCCGCCGCGGAGGTGGCCGCCGCGACGGGGCGGACCGAGATGGCCGTGAGGGCGGCGCGCTCGCGCCGCGGCATCTGCCGGGCCAGGTGGACGGCGGACGAGATCGGCCGGTTGCGGGACTACGCCGCATCACCTAAGCAGATCGCGGCCGAGACGGGGCACTCGCTTTCCGCCGTGTACACGAAGCGCTCCGAGATGGGCCTGCCGTCCCCGGCGGCGATGCGCATGGCCGCCCGCAAGGCGGCCGCCGCGACGGCGGGGCGGGCGACGTCGGGGAAAATCAGCCTGCGCCCCTGATACCGCCCCGATGATCGGTCAATGCCTGATGCCGCCGGTCTGCTTTTCGGCCGCACTGCTCGCATGCTCCTGCGCGTTTCCCTTCACTGTGCGTGGCCGGCGCGGAAATGCGCGCCTTCGGGTCGTGCCGTGCGCGCCGCGGCGGCGCGGGCGCGGTCGGCGGCCTGCGCGCGCTCGAGGGCGGCGACTCGCTGCGGGGGCTCCCTCTTCTCGGCCTCGCAGGTGATCGTCCAGAACGGATGCGTGACGGCGGCCGCGCCGTTCATATCCATGAGGGTGGTGACATTGCATCCCGCGCACCACGCCTCCTGCTTGCGGTCGTAGACCGCGGCTCCGTCATATCCCTCGACATCGACGAGCCTCTTGGCCGCCCTCATGGCCTCGCCCAGGGTCTCGAAATCGCCCTTCTCGTCGTCGCCGCATAGGCAGTCGGTCGAGATGACCGAGAAGCGCGGGTATTCGATGCCGCCGACCTTCACGGTCTCGCCGAGGCCCTGCGATTTGATGTACATGCTGATGTAGTCGTCGCGGTAGAACTCGGGGCAGGCGTCGATGCCGGTCTCGTCGGCCTCGTCGGTGAGCATATCGACCGCTGCGAGCACGGTGTCGCGCGCGCGGAAGCGCTCGGCATCGCCCCGGCTCCAGCTCAACGGGATGTCGTACGGGTTGAGCCCGTCGCATCGTACCGCGCAGCTGAGCCTGTTGGGGTAGGCCGCGATCAGCTCGTCGGCCGCGCCGTAGTCCCAGAGGGTGTCGCTGTAGAAGTCGTCGAGCGTGCCGTCCGCATCGATGCGGAACGCGTCGATGGCGAAGCCGTAGCCCGACGGCGAGAGCGAGTCGTCGATAAGCTGCGAGTGGAAGAACCTGATGGGCTTGCCGGGTTCCTTGACGACCCAGGTGGCCGAATCGCACAGGCAGTGCATCCAGTTGAAGTCCGGGTCGCTACAGGTCTTGAACATGGTAGCCTCCTTGGCCGTGGTCTGGTCCGAGATACCGAATGCCGCGGGCGCCGGCTAGCCCAGATGGGCGCCGTGCGAGGCCTTGGGGAGGTGGCGCGTTGGCACGTTCGCCGTGGCGTCGGCGCAGTGCTTGGCCGCGGCGGCCACCGAGCGCGGGTCCTTGGCGGCCGCCGCCTTGATCTCCTCATAGCCCTTGCCCATGAGCTCGGCGGCGTCGCGCACGGCGTCCGAGATGCCCTGCGCCGCGGCGGACAGCATGAACGGCACGCACTTCACCTTGTCGGCGAACGCCCGTCCGCGCGCCGAGATGTTCTGGGCCGCGCGGGTGCATGCGGCCTGGACGGCCTTGATGTCGCGGGACATGAACTCGAGGCAGGTCTGCACCTTCGCGGATCCGGCGGCGGCCAGCTCGCTGAACTTGTAGCGGATGCCGGTGCGGTCGAGCTCGCGGCTGAACTCGGCGACCTCCTCGCTGTTCTCCTCGATCGTGCCGTCCATGAGGGGCACGCACATGTCGAACTCCTCCTCGGCGGCGGGCACGGGGGCGTACGGGCCGTGTTCATCGGCCAGGCCCACGGCGGCGCGGTTGAGCTGCTTGTGGAACAGCTTGCTGTTCGTTCGCGCCTGGGCGAGCGCCTGGTGGTTGGCGAGGTCGACGACGTACTGCTTGACGTAGGCCTTGGCCGCGGCCGGGTCGCCGGTGATGATGTCGGTCTTGTCCGGGAAGTGCTCGACGAGCGACGCCGCCAGGCGGCTCGTCATCTCGTCGGCCGAGATCCCGTCCACGGCGAGCGTGCCCGCGGTCGAGCCCGCCTGCGCCTGGGTGACGGACGAGAAGTTGCCCGAGCCGTCCGGGTTGACCCCGAAGTATGCGGCGGCTTCGCGGCACGCCTCCGTCCAGACGCCCATAAGGGCGAGCTTGCAGTTAAGGGTCTCGTTCTGGTTCATGCGGAGGTCATCATTGTCCGGCATGGCTTCCCCTTTCGACGGAAAGTTGATATTCCAGGCAATCGTATCGGCGGGCGTCGTCTTTTGGGTATGCGAAAGCCCCCGTTTCCCGAACGGGAAGCGGGGGCTGACGGAAAGGAGATGCTACCTGAGGTTGAGCGAGTAGTTCCTGACGGGCGCCGCGGCGCTCGCGCATGCAGCGCCCGCCGCCGCGGCGACGCGCGCCGGGGGGACGGCCGGAATGCGCGAGTCGATCGCCGCGCTGTGCTCCCTCTCGCGCTCGGCGTCGCGCGGCTTGAACTCGACGATGTTGTCGGCCGTGGCCGGCTCGTCGATCTCGTCGAGGGCGACCTTGGCGTGGGCGGCGTGGCGCCCGCGCGTGCATGCCGGGAGTCCGGACCCGAGCGAGGTGCCGATGCCGTTGATGAGGTCTCGCAGGCGCTCGTCGTCCGCCGCGGCCGCCGGCTTCGCCGCCGCATGCTTCGGTGCGGGCGCTGCCTCGGCCGGCTCGGCTGCGGACTCGAGCCCGGCCTCGCGCGGCACCGGAGCCGCCGCCGTTGCCGGGGCGGGCGCCGGGGACGCCTGGCGCGGTTCGGCCGTGGCCTTCGCGGGTTTGGGGACGGCGCGCAGGCGGCGCATCAGCTCGCCCAGGGCCTGGGCGATGCGCTTGCGCCCGGCGGCGAGAACTTCGGAGACCTTGAGGCCGTGGAGCGAGGAGATCGTCTTGGCGGCCTGCTCGCGTGAGAGCTCCCCGATGTAGTCCGAGATGCGCGATTGCGCATCGAAATCGGCGGGCACGGGGCTCCCGAGCTCGGCAAGGGCGCGCTTTGCGAGCAGGTCGACGCACTCGCGCCGGAAGTCGGCGCTGCTCTTGTAGATGGAGGCGTTGGCGGCCGCGAAGGCGTCGAACGCGGAGTTGAAGGTGTTCTTCTGGTCGGGCGATGCCGTCATGCCCATCGATGCCGTCAGGGCGTCGATGGTGCCCTCGAACTCGGCGTCCAGCGCGCGGCGGTATTCCTCGAGCCCGCCGCGGGCGGACTTGGCGGCGAGGTTGCCCCTCACCGTCTCGACCGCGCGCTCGCGGGCGGCGCCGACCGCCGCCATGAGCTTCGCGTCGTTTTCCATAGCAGCTGCCACGAGTCGATACGCCTCCTCGATATCGATGCCGTCACCGAGCCCGGATCCGATTGCTCCGATATCGAGCGTGACCGAGCGTTGTCCCGACGCTGCGGGGGGTGCGTCCGCCATGAGTCGACCCTGCCTTTCCAGAGGTTCAGATGGGCCTAGTAGCCCTGCTTGTAGGTGCTGCCGTAGGCGTCCTGGCCATAGGGGCCGTACTGCCCGCGGATGTCGCCATGGGTCTCGGGTCGGGCATATCCCGCTCCCTCTCCCTGGTAGGCGTCCTGGTAATCGTCCTGTCGGTACGTCTCGGGCTGGACCGGGGCCGACGTCGCCTCGTCCGGGCGGGCGGGGTGATCGGTATCAGGGCGCGCGATGATGCCGGTTGCATCCGCGTCGAGGCCCTGCGCCGCATCGACCGCGTCCTCGAACTCGGCATCGGTCTCGTCGGTGTATACCGGGCGGAGCGCGTCGTCGAAGTGGTCGACGGTTTTGTGCTCGAAGGCCGCCTGGGTCACGGCGAACTCGACGGACGCCTCGGGGACGCTGGGCGTCGAGGTCGCGGCCTTGACGTTCTCGATCGCGATGCAGGCGTCGTTCAGGTGGATGAAGCTGTCGGGGGTCGTGACGTTGTCGTTGATGAACTTGTCGGCGAACTCGACGGACGCGTCCGTGTCGAGCTTGAACCCGCGGACGCTGTTCATGGCCTGCTGGTAGGCCATCTTCGAGATTCCCTCGGCCACGTAGAGCTGGCAGGGGACGGGCATGTCGGCGGCGTAGCCGTCGAACTCGAGGCAGGCGTTTCGCGCCAGGAACTCGCAGAAGCCGTCGACGATCTGGGGTGCGGCGCCGTAGAGGTCGCAGATGTTGGCCGCGAAGGCGTCGACCGCGGACTTGAAGGTGTTGTTGCCGTCCTTGGAGAAGCCGAAGCGGCACGCGGCGTCCTTACAGGCATCGCCGAACACCGGGATGAAGGAGTCCTTGAAGCTCTTGATGCGCTCGGCCCAGACGGTGAGCACGGCTTCGCCGAACGCCGCCTCCTGCGCCTCGGCGAATGCCGCGGCGAGCTCTTCGTTGCCCTCGAGCTCGGCATCCATGACGGCGTAGAGCCTGGGGAGATCGGAGGGGTTGATCTTGCAGTTGACCTTCTTGGAGCGGACGCGCTCGACCAGGGCGTCGTAGCCTTCGAGCTCGAAGGTGACGTCCGCGCCGTCGAATTTCATATTTCCCATTGAGAGGCCCTTTCGGTGAGAAGCGGTGAGGGGTATTCGACCACGGTATGGCCGCGGGCCGAAGTTTGTAACCCTTTTTCCCAATCGGGAAGCGTTTCATACCGATATGCGGGCACGATGCTCGATTTTTGGGAATTACAGATGGAGCCCCGTCCGCTTCGCCGCCCCGGTCGCGCAAACGGCGCCCATGTCGGGAACCATGAACCCGCGCCCGCCGCTGATCTCATGGGCGTGCCTGGTCAGCATCATGGCGCGCAGGTCGATCGCTTCCCTGATTTTGTCGATTCTGCCGCGCTCGTTGGCGATGAACGGGTTGCCGAGGAGGATGTCGCAGGCCTCCTCCGAGAAGCCCTTGAGCCCGGACGGGTCGAACCAGGACAGGTCGCGGCAATATCTGCCGAGCTGTTCGTCGATCTTGCGGGCGAAGGGACGCATCATGCCGGCCCGCGGGGTCGTGTAGCCGTCGAAGGGCTGGGAGAGCTCGCGGTCGCACCAGAGGGCTTCGCCGGTGTCGAACACCGGCGCCGCGCGGAGCCATTCCCTGCTCTCGCTGTCGATGAGCACGCCGAAGTTGTTCCAGTGCCTATCGAAGTTCGCCATGAGGTAGTCGATGACGAGCATCTTCTCCACGTCCTCGCGCACGTCGAGCCCGTGGGCGGCGCAGGCGGACACGTAGAAATCGTGCAGCCCGAGGTCCGAGGGGCGTTTCGACGAGCAGAGCAGCGCCCAGGCCGGCACGAACTCGGTGACCTGGTCGGTCATGGGTTTGCAGCGGGAGGTCCACTTCATGAAGCCGCCGTCCTCGAGCTCGTAGGCGACATAGTCGCCCTCGTCGAGCAGCCGCGAGCACAGGACGCTGGCGATCTTCTCGTTGAACGGTTCCTGGAACCTGCCGGAGGATCGCCCGGACTTGACCAGCATCCGCTGCCCGCCCTCGATCGTCCAACGTTTCGGCAGGTTGCCGTTCAGGGCCGCATCGGGCGATGAGGCGAGGAGGTCGGCGTTGCCCCTGATCTTCTCGATGAGGGAGGGGACCGACGAGGCGTCGTGCGGAAGAAGCAGCTCGCCGAGCTCTTCGCTGAAATCGTTCTCGAAGCAGTTGACGTCGCGCCATGTGGATGCGGATCCGGCGGGGCGGATCCAATATTGGTCGGACAGCGATGCGCCGAAACCAGAGGCCATGAGGGAGGCGGCCGACGGGTAGCCGACGGCGCGAAGGCGGTCCGCGGCATCGGGCCGGAAATCCGGTATGCCCCTGTTCTTGAACCAGTTCGAGAGCCTGTCCCTGGTGATGTTTCCCGATGGGTCGGTCGACATCAGGGGGGCATGGGCCGCATCGATGATATGGGTCTTGCCGGTCACGGTCTGGCGGTCATGGTTCCAGGTGAACTCGGCGACCTCGTGGTCGCGGCACATGAGGGTGAGCCGCGAGAGCTCGGGCGTTCTACTGTTCATCTTCTGGCTCCAATCCTCGCATTGCCGGTTGTATCGGTGTCGTCATTTTACAGCACGGGAGCCCCATGCGTGCGATACCGCCCGAAGGCAATCCCTACTCCCAGTGGCCGGCCACGTCGACGACCCAGTGCTTGCCGGTCGCCTGCTGCTCGTAATGCCCCTGGTCCTCGCTGGTGGTGTAGGAGTCATCGAGCAGGGAACCACCCTTGCCACCACTAACCATGTCGTTATAAACCCAGGTATTTGCAGCAGACTTTGAATCAAACGGCCCGACGTTACCGTTGGGGGTAACAACCCAGTAGCGCTCATGGCGCACGTAAACGACATTCGGTACCCAGACCTGACCGTAGTCGGTCTCCCAATGCCCCTGCTCGGGGACCCACTTCTTCTGGGGTTGCGCAGGGGAGGACCCGGACGCGGAGGATCCAGATGTGCCGCCTGACGTCTGCGATGCCGCGCCGCCCTTCGAGTCGTTCTTCTTGGAATCGGCCTTGCCGCCGGAGTCGTCGGCCTTGGCCTCATCGGTCTTGCCCGGGTCCTTCTTGTCGCCCTCGTCGGCCTCGGTCTTGCTGCCAGCCTCGATCTTGCCGCCGGCCGAATCGGTCACGGTTCCCGCGTTCTGCTCGTAGCCGGAGTCGTGCACGCCGTCGGAGCTCCAGACGTCATCGGATATCACATGGCCGCCCGAGCCGTTGACGACGTCCGCGGTGGTGCCGCCGGACGGTGCCGTGGAGGGGAAGTTCGTGACGGCGACCTCGACGTTGCCTCCCTCGTCGATCGCGGCCCATGTGACGGCCTCGACCGTCTTGCCGCCGGTCTCGCATCCGTCGAGCGAGCGGGCGAGCGCGGCGCTGCGGCGGGCGGTGGAGTCCACGGTGGCCGCGGCATCGTCGCCGGCCCGCTGCGTCACGAGGACGCGGCCCTGGCCAGTCGTGACGGTGAGCTCGTCGGCGGGCGCGCCGACGTCCTGCCCGTCAAGCGTGAGCGTCGGGCATATCTTGGCGATGTCGGCGGGCGCGACGGATTCGGCGCCGGACGCCTTATCGCCGTCGGTCTCGGTCTTCTCGACGGCGGACGGCGAGCTGTCGATCGGCTCGGGTCGGTTGGATGCGATGGCGATTCCGGCCCCGCCGATGGCGAGGACGGCAACGACACCGGCGCAGATTACCGCCTTGCGGCGCGCGGCGGGCTCCGCCAAGAGGTCGCGGATCTTGTCGATCGGGTTGTTCTTCATGGCATGGTCCTTTCGAGATATATGCCTGATGGTCTCTTCGTTTGTTCGGTCCCCTCTGGTGTGCCCCTAGCGCACCGAGGAGTATTCGGGGAGCGCGGGAATGCGCTCGCGAGCCGCGGACGGATGCTCCACGGGCTTCTCCTTCTTCGCTCCCGCCTGTCGGCGGCAGGCGGAGATGAGGGCCCAGGCCCCGCGTCCGACAAGGGCGACCGCCCCGATCGCGCATGAGGCGACGAGCAGGGCGAGCGACCCCGCGAGCTTGATGAGTTCATAGCCCAGCTTGATGAAGGGCCAGAGGATTGCGAGCACGAACGCTCCGATGATGATGGTGGGCAGCATGAGTCGGTCCTTTCCCTCGGGTTTTACTGCGTGCTCAGTCCTCGGTATCGGGAGGATCGAGCGGCGCGATGGCGACGTAGTCCTCGTTGCGCCGGCGGAGCACGAACGTGACCCGGTGGTCGTGGGCGTTCCGGCAGAACGCGAACAGGCGGCGCAGCACCCTCGTGTACTGGTTGCAGGCGTAGTTCCCCATTGTCCTGTATCCCGGGTCCACGGGGACGATGGCGACGTATGCCCGACCCTGCTTGAGCACGGTGCAGGGCACCGACGTGTCGTGCACCCGCTTCGCGATCGAAGCGAAGTTGTTCTTGAGCTCGGTTATCCCCACCGACGCGGGCGGCGGCAGTTTGGCGCTTCCATCCATTTCGGCACCTCCTTCCGATAGTGCGTTTATCGAGATGGGAAGCGGTTTTATCGCTTTCTTACCTTTTTTATACCCGTTTTTATCCCCTCTTTTGCGCCTCTTTTCCATGGTGTGACATGTTTGCCGGAAAAATTCAGCCGACGAATACCGTGAGGGTCCTCGCCCTGCCGCCTGCGAAGTTTCCGGTGCACGTCACGAGCGTGACGGCGCGCGTGGCGTGCTCGCACAGGTCGTCGCACCCCTCCGCCCTCGCGCCCGCCTGCGCCGAGAGGTCCGCAAGCCATGCCCGCGTCTCGGCGGCATCGGTGAGGTCGAACCTCTGGATGCCTGCAAAGCTCTTGTCGACCGACAGCGAGAATGCCGGGTGGAGGCGCACGGTGCCCCCGGCCGGCGTCGACCAGTACATGTCGCCAAGCGTATCGAACTTCTCCTGCCGCCATGCGTCCCTCAGGTAGGTGAACATCTCGCTGTCGAAGTTGAGGTGGTGTCCGTAGACGAGCGCATGCCGCCCGTCGGCCGTACCACGCGGGTCGAGGTAGGGGCATCCGGCGAACGACCAGTTCCGGTCGAAGTCATGGTTGAGGTAGAAGCCCTGCGGGTCGCCTTCCCTGGGCGAGACCACCGGGTAGTCGATCGGGGTGCCCTCGACGCTCACCCATGCGGAGATGTCGGGGTTTCGCGCGCGCAGGGCCTCCCAGTCGATGCCGCCGCCTTCGGCGGATCCCGCCTCGGCCGAGATCTCGCTGTAGACGGCGCCCTCGTGCGGGATCGTCCACCCGATGAGGGCGGCCGCGGCGAGCGATGAGGCGCATATGACAGCGAGGATGATATCGAGGGCCTTGCGTTTGCGTCGCGGTCGTCTCTTCATGGGAATCTCCTCTGTAATCGAAAAGGGGCCCGGCGCACGGTTGCGTCGGGCCCCGATGCGGGCTAGTCGGCCCTATCGTCAGTAGCGGTCGCGGATCTCGTCGCGGTATCGGTCGTCGTACCCATAGTCGGCGCGGTCGTAACCGTCACCGTGACGGTCTTCATGGCCGTAGTCTTCGCGGTCATAACCATCGTCGTCCGGCTCTTCGTCGTCCGCGGCGGGCGCACGGGTGCGGCGGCGGTAGATGAGGGCTGCGGCTGCGGCGGCGGCGACGGCAAGCGCGGCCGCGAGGCCGATGATGACGTTGCGGCCGGTCTGATCGAGGTTGACCGTGACGGCCTTCGCCGTCTGGGTCACCTGGTCCTCGTCATGGCCTTCGAGTCCGTCGCCCCCGCCATTGCGGAAGAGGTCCACGCGGGCGTAGTTATCGAGCGCGCGCCCGGCGGTGTAGCCGTCGGTGGCCTTCATGTGGAAGATGGCGGGCGCATACGCGGTCTCGGGCCCATCGCCCGAACTGTCGGGATGGAAGCCGTTTTCCTTGGCCGTGTCCTCGGCGCTGGCGATATCGTCATGTGCGTCCTTGATGCCGTCGCGGTCCCAGCCTCCGTCGCGGGTGGTGAAGCCGGCCTCGACGCGGCCGTACTCGAAGCGGACGGCGGTCACGTGCTCATCGTCCTCGAGTCCGAGGTCGGCCACGGAAAGCTCGGTTGCCTCGGTCGTGGGCACGTCGGCGCGCCAGAGCTTCCAGCCGGTGAAGTCGACGGCGCGGCCGTCCTCGCCGAGGGTGGGGGCGGTCGCCTCGTCGGACAGCCAGGGGTTCTCATGGCCGTCGGACAGCGTCGCGTTGGCCCCGGACTCGTCGACATAATCCTCGGGCGTCTTGTCGGTCTTATACCAAACGTTCATCTTCCCGTCGTGGTCCTCGAGGGCCTGCGGCGTGGTGATCGAGGTGAGCTGCGCGCGGCCGTCGACGGCGGCGGTCAGGTCGTCCTCGACCGTGAACTCGTCGGTCCAGG
>ENA-ORTH01000557-ORTH01000557.1-human-gut-metagenome-genome-assembly--contig:-NODE-557-length-45926-cov-4.326677_pt1 | contig 45926 bp, 40 predicted proteins | sample MGYA00241914_ERZ509192 | MGnify/ENA primary metagenome ERZ509192 (study PRJEB26280, sample SAMEA2338826) | human gut metagenome | biome: human gut; feature: human-associated habitat; material: faeces... | reverse complement strand
ATTAGTCTTCTTTTGAACCACTCGCCTAGCGAGTGGTTTTCGATATACAAAAAGCCCCGCAAGCCTGTCAAGGCTTGCGGGGCCTTTCTTCTCGCCTTCCGCATCCGGCATTCCGGGGCTGCCCACGGCGGCAAAAGCGCAGCCGCATCCCCCGTTTGTTTGAACGGCCTTCCCGCAGTTTTCAGCTTTTGCGGTTGGCCGCATTTTCTGTTCCAGTACTGGGCCTTTTGCATCCGCGCCCGTCTTCCGCCGCACGAGCGGCGCGTCCATACGGCAAACGCAGCCGTCCCGGCCGGACAAGGGCGTTTTTCTGTATCCTGCACTGAATTTCAAGCCGTTGTGCCTGCCGTGCCCTCTTTTTCCGACAGGGAGCCTGGCGCCGCCTCCGCTTGCGGGCCGCAGGGCTGTGCGCAGCCAGCCTGCGGGGCGGGCGCGGCCTTTTCTTCCATGGCCTCCAGCGCGGCCTCCGTGCCCGGCACATGGGCACCGAACGAGGGCACAAACAAATACTTGCGGATGATGAAAATAAGCGCAATGGTGACAATACCCACCAGATTTTCCACGGGTGTGGTATGCTCTATTACCATCTGGCGCGCAATGGCAAACAGCAGCACCTCAATGGCAGAGCCGGGTGTGTGCTTCGCCAGCATCTTGATAAACTCCACGCCAATGATGAGATTAAAGGCGTGCTCCAGCACAGTAGTGAAGGCCTGTGAAGAGTTTTCGGCAAAAAACAGGCCGAACACCTCGCCTGCCGCGCGCACCCCGGTGATGAGGATGGCGGCAAGCACCAGCACGGCAATGACAATCTCCAGCACGCTGGCCGCCTGCGCCACATAGGCACGAAAGAGATTTTTGCGTTTTTCATCAATAAATCGCATCTTTTCCCCCCTCACAGCAGCGCGGCGCTCCACTCGGCCTCGCGAAAGCCCACTAGCACAAAATCATCCGCCACCAGCAGCGGGCGCTTCACCAGCATGCCGTGCTGGGCAAGCAGGGCGAACTGTTCGTCCCGCGGCATCACGGGCAGCTTTTCCTTCAGCCCAAAGCCCTTATATAAAAGGCCGCTGGTGTTGAAAAAGCGGCGAAGCGGCAGGCCGCTTTTTACATGCCATGCCCGCAGTTCTTCTTCAGTGGGGTTTTGCTCCTTAATATTTCTTATTTCATAGCTGAGCCCGTGTGCGTCCACCCAGGCCAGCGCCTTCTGGCATGTAGTGCATTTGGGGTAACATAAAACCAGCATTCTGCTATCCGCCTTTCTTTTACATATTCTCGTGCACATGCACGCCGCCGTAGTTCCGAATATTCAGCACATAGCACGCGCCTTCGCCGAATACCCCCTCCAGAACACTTTTATACTGCGCCAGCAGATCATAAGGCACAAATGCCTGAATGGTGCCAGCAAAGCCGCCGCCCTGCAGGCGCCACGCACCGCGCCCTTCCAGCACGCGCTGGCTGAGCGCCAGGCCCAGCGGCACGCCCTGCCGGGCAGGGTGCTTGGTGCTGTACGCATTCTGATTGTATTCAAAAGAGGAGTGCCCGCCTTCCACAATCAGCCGCAGGAAGTCCTCAAAGCGGTCTTCCCGCACAGCGGCGCACAGCGCCTTTGCGCGGCGGCACTCGTTAAAAAAGTGGACGGCACGCAGCACAGCTCTGTCACCAGTTTTTTCCCGCACGGCTGGCAGGCTTTCATAAAATGCCGTCTCCTCTACCTCGCGCAGCACCTTTTTCCCGAAAAATGCAGCCACGGCTTCCATATCGCCGCGCACGGCGGCATAATCGGGCGTCAGCTCTGCGTGGCTGCCCTTTGTATCGGTGATGCACAGCGCATAGCCGTGCTTTGCAAGGTCGAACGCCACCTTATTTACGATGGGGCCGGCCGTGTCTTTGAAATCAATGGTAATGGCGCTGCCCACGCTGCACGCCATCTGGTCCATCAGGCCGCTGGGCTTGCCAAAAAAGACGTTTTCTGCATACTGGCTGATCTGGGCTATCTTAACGGCGGAAAATCTTCCTTCATTGAACTCGCCGTTCAGCACGGCCCCCAAAACCACCTCGAAAGCCGCCGAGGACGACAGGCCGGAACCGCGCAGCACACTGGAAACCGTGTAAATATCCACGCCGCCCACTTTACCGCCGGCTTCCACAATGCCTGCCGCCATACCGCGCACCAGCGCGGCGGAACGGCCCGTCTCCCCTGCCTGCGGGGAAAGCGCGGCAGTGTCTACCTCATCCATCCCCGGAAAGCCTTTGGAGCTTACGCGGATAATGCTGCCCTCACTGCACGCTGCCACTGCAATAATATCAAGGTCTACCGCCGCAGCCATTACGATGCCGTGGTTGTGGTCGGTGTGGTTGCCGCCTATCTCTGTGCGCCCCGGTGCGGAATAGATGTGCACCTCCCGCTGGGTACCGAACGTCTGCATGAATCCCTCCAGTGCAGCGGCGTAACGCCCCCGCTGCTCCTTGAAGGCGACGCCGTACAGTTTTTTCAGCGCGCTGTCCCATTGGCCGTTCATAATCTGGGCCGACAACTCTCTCGCGTTTGGCATGAGCCTTTCCTTCCTTTCTGAAGCGAAAAGGGGCCGTTTTTTGCGCGTGCTCCAAAAAACACGCCGCTGTTTAAAATTTATTATAGCAAATGCCCGTAAAGAAATCGAGGGGTTGTATCCATTTTGCACGGAATTTTCTTGTTCTTCTCATAAAACATGGACTTTTGTCTCTCCATTTGCTATAATGTTTTTGCGCGCGGCGCAAAGTAAAGCCCAGGAGGCATGCAGGCATGGCGAACACCTATAAGCAGTCGTTCAAACAGAATTACACCGATAATGTAGAAATCTCTATCTATAACTGCGGGCTGCAAAGCTGCGAGGCGGGTTATACCTGGGGCCCCGGCGCGCGTGACCACTATCTTATCCACCTAATCACAGCCGGGAAGGGCACTTATATTCTGAACGGAAAGGCATATGAGCTTGGCTCGGGCGACATTTTTCTTGCCAAGCCGAACCAGCTTATCTCCTATACGGCCGACAGAAAAGACCCGTGGGAATACCATTGGGTGGGCTTCAACGGCGCCTGTGCAAACCGCCTGGTACAGCAGCTTCCCTTCCGGGAGGACATGCCTGTGCATCACTGCAAGCATCCTGAAAAAATTAAAAAGATACTGCTGGACATCTATTTTTCACGCGGGCTCGAAGCAAAAAACGAAGCCATGATGGTGGGCCATCTGTATCTGTTTATTGCAGAATTGATGCAGGAGGCATTGGATGCAGAGCCCCACTCTGCAAGCTCTTCCTCGCAGTATGTCATCAACGCCATCAAATATATCCAGTTCAACTATTTTCACGATGTCTCCATAGACGACATCGCCAAGGCTGTAGGCGTCAGCCGCAGCCATTTGTATCGCGTGTTCATGGCGAACGTAGGGCAAAGCCCCATTGACTATCTCACCAGTTACCGCATCAGCGAGGCGTGCTATCTTTTGAAGAATTCTCAGCTTTCCATTGCTGAAATTGCCGTGAGCGTGGGTTTTTTCGACCAGTTCTATTTTTCACGCGTATTCAAAAAGACAAAGGGCGTTCCGCCCAGCCGCTACCTTGCCAGCATCCATAAGGAAAAGGCGAAGGAAAAAACTTCGAAATAAGCGCAGGCGGCCTGTGTGGGCCGCCAAAGCCTTCTTATACCTGCAGGAGGGATTATGGTAAACGCAAGCCTTCAAAAAAACAGTTCTGTGCGCCTTTCCATCGAGTCGCTCTCCTCAGACGGCGCCGGTGTGGCGCACGTGGGCGGCATGGCCGTGTTTGTACCTTTCACTGCACCGGGCGACGTGGTGGACGCCAAAATTGTAAAGGTGTGTAAAACGCACGCCTTCGCCATCGTGCAAAAGGTGGAAACGCCCGGCCCGGGGCGCGCCGAGCCTTCCTGCCCGGTGTTCGGAAAATGCGGCGGCTGCGCGCTGGCGCATCTTTCATATGACGAAGAGCTTGTGCAGAAGCACCGTTTTGTGGCAGACGCCATGCGCCGCATCGGTGGGCTTTCGTGCGAAATTCTGCCCATTCTGCCCTCGCCCTGCGTGCAGGGCTACCGCAACAAAGCGCAGTATCCGCTTTGCCGCGATAGCGATGGGCATATCCGCGCCGGATTTTATGCCCCGCGCAGCCACCGCGTGGTGCCGTGCGAAAGCTGCGTCCTTCAGCCGCCTCTGTTTGCCGCCATCCTGCGCACTGTGTGCCGCCTGCTGGAGCAGGCGGGCGCCAGTGTATACGATGAAGCAAGCCGCAGGGGCCTTGTGCGCCATATCTATCTGCGGCATGCCGTGCGTACCGATAGGGTGATGGTGTGCCTTGTGTGTACTAAGGCCCGCCTTGGCTTCGAGCAAGCCTTCTGCGCCGCCCTCACAGCCGCACACCCGCAGGTACGCTCTGTCATCCTGAATGTGAACCCCGCCGCCACGAATGTAATATTGGGCCGGCAGTGCCGCACGCTTTGGGGCGAGGACACGCTGGCCGATACGCTGTGCGGCGTGCCTGTGCGGCTTTCCCCTCTTTCCTTCTATCAGGTCAACACGCTGGGCGCCGAACAGCTTTACGGCGAAGCCGCCCGCATGGCGCAGCTTGACAGCGGCGACACCCTGCTGGATTTATACTGCGGCGCCGGCACCATCGGCCTTTCCATGGCGGCAGCCTGCCGGCAGCTTGTAGGGGCAGAGATCGTGCCGGAGGCCGTGGAAAATGCCAGAGCAAACGCCACACGCATGGGGGCGGGCAATGCGCGCTTTTTGTGTGCGGACGCCGCAGAGGCAGCGCAGCAGCTTCTGGCCGAGGGCCTGCGCCCAGACGTGGTGGTGCTGGACCCGCCCCGCAAGGGGTGTGACGAGGCCACGCTTTCCACCGTGGCCTCCATGGGGCCGCGGCGTGTTGTGATGGTGAGCTGCAACGCCGCCACCGCCGCGCGCGACGCCGCCTGGCTGGCCGCGCACGGCTATGCCCCCGAGGGCGTGCGTCCAGTGGACATGTTCCCGCGCACAAAGCATGTAGAGGCCGTCATCCGGTTTTCCCGGCAGGCATTGTAAAAGTTCTGACACTGAAAAGGAGAGATGCTGCAATGATAAAACCACGTGCGCTGCGGCGCGGCGACCGTGTGGCGGTGGTAAGCCTTTCCAGCGGGATGCTGGGCGAGCCGTTTTGCAGCCACCTGATCGGGCTTGGCGCAAAGCGGCTCAGGGAGTTTGGCCTTGAGTCCGTTTTCATGCCGAATTCCCAAAAAGGCCTCCAGACGCTGAGCCTTCACCCGGAGCTTCGGGCCGAAGACCTGAAGGCGGCTTTTCTCGACCCTTCCATCCACGGTATCCTGTGCGCCATCGGCGGAGATGACACCTACCGCCTGCTTCCCTTTCTGATGGAGGACACACAGTTTCTGGAGGCCGTGCGCCGCACGCCCAAGCTGTTCACCGGCTTTTCCGATACGACAGTGAACCACTTCATGTTCCACCGCATCGGCCTGCAAACCTTTTACGGGCCCTGTTTTATCTGCGATTTGTGTGAAATGGAACCGCAGATGCTACCCTATACCAGGGCTGCATTCGAGGGCTACTTTTCAGAATATACTGCATGGCATATCAGGCCCAGCGAGGTGTGGTATGAGGAGCGGGCCGATTTCTCCGCTGCCGCCCTTGACACAAAGCGCATATGCCATAAAGAAACCCACGGCTATGAGCTTCTTCAGGGGCCGGGCATATTCGAGGGCGAGCTGCTGGGCGGCTGTCTGGAGAGCATCTATGATATGCTGGGCCCGGCACGCTATGCAGACGAACGTGAAATCTGCCAGCGGTATCACCTGTTCCCCTGTAAAGAGGAATGGCGCGGCAAGCTTATGTTCCTTGAAACCTGCGAGGAGAAGCCCGCGCCAGAGATTCTTTATAAAGAACTTTCCGCAATTGAAAGCACCGGCGCCTTTGACGCTGTGGCCGGCGTCATTGTGGGGAAACCGCAGGATGAACAGTATTATGAGGAATACAAGGCTGTTTACCGGGATATTCTCGGCCGCCGCAGCCTGCCGGTTTTGTACAATGTGAATTTCGGGCATGCGCTGCCCCGGGCAGCCCTGCCCTATGGCGCCAGGGCCCGGGTAAATGCCGAAGCGCAGGTGATAGAGTTCATCTGATAGGCGGCAGGCACCGTGGCCAAGGCTGCCGTCTGTTTTCCAACATACTGTACCAGAAAGGGTTTCCCGCATGGACGAACACAGAGAATCTGTTTTGCTTATGAACGATTTTCCCTGCTATGGCAAAGTGGCGCTGAACGCCATGGGGCCGGTGCTCTCCGCCATGGGGTTTGAGTTGTACCGCCTGCCCACGGCGCTTCTTTCCAATACGCTGAATTACAGGCATGTGGCGGCATTCGATACCACAGAATATATGCGGCAGGCGCTGGCCGCTTGGCAGGCGCAGGGCGTTTCGTTTCACGGTGTGTGCACGGGCTACCTGCATACGCCGCGCCAGGCCGGCATCATAGAGAACATGCTGCGGCAGCGGTTGCCCTCCTTTGTGATGGTGGACCCCGTGATGGCCGACAACGGCGCTTTTTACAGCGGCCTTAGTGAAGCCACGGCGCAGGCCATGCGCACACTAGCCGCATATGCCAGCGTAATAACGCCGAATGTAACAGAGGCCGCACTGCTCACCGGCCAGGCCGGGCTGCTGCGCGGCCCGCTGTCCGATGCGGATGTGCGCGCGCTGCTGGACGGCCTGCTGGCGCTGGGGGCAAAGGCCGCTGTGGTGACAGGCTGTTTCCTTGCGCAGGAAAACATGCACTATGTGTATGGCTGCAGTGCCGATGGCCCCGTGTTCCGTTTTGCCTACCGGCACAGCGCCGTGCGCCGCTTTGGAACTGGGGATACCTTCTCTGCCGTGCTGGCGGGCTGTCTGATGCGCGGACATAGCCTAGAAAAAAGCGCCAGTGCCTCCTTGCGTTTTTTGAACAGGGCATTTGAGCAGGCGCAAAGCCAGCCGTCTTGTGAAGACGGCTTTGCGCTAGAATCCCTTTTGGGGGAACTTCCCTGACCCCTTTACATACACACGGTACGCCTTGTCCGCAGGAAAAAGTTTCCTCTTCATTTTCCGCGGCATATGCTCCGCATTCCGGGCGCGGTATTTCCAGTGCGTGCAACAACATGGGGCATAAAGACAGAGCGTGCGCCCGGCGGCGCCGCGCATTGCGGCGGTATCAGAAAGGGCGCCAGTGAACAGAGACCATACCGGGGTTTTCAGCCCATGGCCGGGCCGCCGGCAAGACAGACGGCGCAGCCTTTCTGCCGGAAGGCATAGAGAGCAAACGCAGCCGGTATTGGCCGGGGTGCGCTCTGGCGGTGCTTCCTCTGGTTCACTGTTTTCAACAGTCAGAAAGGATGTGTAAAACAGCATGCAGAAAGTAGATCTCCTTCACGGGCGCATTCTGCCCTCGCTGGCAAAGCTGGCCTTTCCCATCATGGCCACCCAGCTCATCCAGATGGCGTATAACCTCACAGACATGATATGGATAGGCCGCGTGGGCAGCGGCGCCGTGGCCGCCGTGGGTGCTTCAGGCATGTATTTGTGGCTGGCCAACGGGCTTGCCACCATCCCGCGGCTGGGCGGGCAGGTAAAAGTCGCCCACGCGCTGGGCAGCGGGGACACGGAAAGGGCCGCGGCCTATGCCGCAGCATCCTTCCGCCTGGGGGCCGTGCTGGCCGGGGCGTGCACAACAGTATATCTCATTTTCTACAAACCTCTTACGGCCTTTTTCCACTTGAACGACCCCGCCGTGGTGCGGGATGCCGAATGCTATCTGCTTGTGGTGGCGCTGGGGCTGCTCTTTTCATTCTTCAACCAGATATTCACCGGGCTGTTCACCTGCATGGGCGCCAGCACAGTCACCTTCCGCTCCACCGCCGCGGGCCTTGCCGCCAACATCGTGCTGGATCCCCTGTTCATTTTCGGCCTGGGGCCGCTGCCTGCCCTGGGCGTAGCCGGGGCCGCCATTGCCACCGTGCTGGCACAGGGCGTTGTGTTTCTTCTTTTTCTGCTGGCCGCACGGCGCGAAGGCGCGCTGTTCCCTCACCTGCAGCTGCGCCGCAGGCGCAGCCGGGCCGACTATGCCGACATTCTTCGCATCGGGCTGCCCGTTTCCGTGCAAAGCATCTTTTTCTCCAGCCTTTCCATGATAATTGCGCGGCTCATCGCAGGCTGGGGCGATGCGGCGGTGGCCGTGCAGAAGGTGGGCAGCCAGATAGAATCCATCTCCTGGATGACGGCGGACGGCTTTGCCAGTGCAGTGAACGCCTTTGTGGCACAGAACTACGGCGCAAAGCAGCCTGCGCGCATCCGCCGGGGCACGGCGGGCGCAGCGGCGCTGATGGCTGGCTGGGGGCTTTTGACCGGCGCGCTGCTCGTGATTTTTCCGCAGGCGCTGTTCCGCGTTTTCATTCAGGAGGAAGCCGTGCTGCCCATGGGGGTGGATTATCTTCGCATTCTGGGCTATTCCCAGCTGTTCATGTGTATGGAAATCACTTGCACCGGCGCCTTCCAGGGCCTCGGCAGACCCATGGTGCCCACTGTTGTGTCCGTAATATTCAACACCGCGCGCATCCCCATGGCGCTTATCCTCTCCGCCACAACGCTCTCTTTGAACGGCGTGTGGTGGGCCATCACCCTTTCCAGCATCCTGAAAGGGCTTATTATCCCTGTGTGGTTTTTGGCCGTTCTGCGGCAGTATCTGAGGCGCGAACATACCGTGCCCTGAGGCGACACAGACCGTTGTACGGTACTGTTTTGTGATATAATGTCTTAAATGTTTCCACTGAGTGAGTTTATGAATGATTTGGGAGGAATGGAACGATGGAAGCCTGCAGCATGGTATATGCAAAGCTGGATGAACTGAATATTCCCTATGACGTAGTGGAGCACCCCGCCGTATACACCACCGACGAGGCCGATGTATACATTGAGGGGCGCGAGGGCGTGCGCACCAAATCTCTGTTTCTTACCAACAAGAAAAAGACGGCCTTTTATCTACTTGTGATGGACGAGGCTAAGCGCCTTGATATGGACGCCTTCAAGGCGCTTGCGGGCGAAAGCCGTATGCGCTTTGCCCCCGAGGAAAGCATGCTGGAAAAGCTGGGCCTCACGCCCGGCAGCGTCTCCCTGTTCGGCCTTCTGAATGATGCGGAGCACGAAGTAAAGGTGTATCTGGACAAAGAAATGCTTTCAGAGAAGGTCATCACCTTTCACCCGAACGACAACACCAAAACGCTGTTTCTCTCCATGGAAGACATGTTTGCGTTTTTAAAGGCCATAGGCTATGAGGCAAATATTGTAGAGCTATAAGCGTTGGTGCACGCCGGAGGGATTGTTATGCGGATTATTCTGAAGCGGACGGACAAATACTTCTGGGCGGCCGCCGCCATCCTTCTGGGCGGTCGCCGCCATCCTTTTGGCCGGCTGTGCGGCCCGCCTGCTTGCATTGGGAGCGTTACCCTGCGGGCTGAATCAGGATGAAGCCTTTGCGGGCTACAATGCATGGGCCTTACTGCATTATGGGGTGGATTCCTCCGGCTATCACAACTCGGTCTACTTTACGGCATGGGGCTCTGGCATGAATGCACTGGAGAGCTATTTGATGATGCCTTTTATTGCTCTGTTTGGCACAGGCACTGCGGTGCTTCGCCTGCCGCAGGCCCTTGCTGCCTGCCTTTCCCTGTTTGCAGTATATGGGTTTGGCAAGCGCACCTTTGGCCGCGGCTTTGCCCTTTGCGCACTTGCTGTGCTTGCTACCAGCCCTTGGCATGTAATGATGGCGCGCTGGGCGCTGGAAAGCAACCTTGCGCCCGCTTTTTTGCTCTTCGGGTTATACTGTTTCGTGCGTGGCCTGGCACGCACGCGCTGGCTGTATGCCAGCGCGGCGGCGTATGGATTGAGCCTTTATGCCTATGCCACTATTTGGCCCATTGTGCCCATTATCATATTATTGCAGGTCTTCTATGCGGTGTGGATGAAAAAGCGGCGTTGGCGCAGCCTGCTGGGACCCGCGCTGCTGCTGTTCATTTTGGCGCTGCCCCTTTTGTGGTTTCTCTGTGTGCAGATGGGCTTTCTTCCTGAAATGCATACCACATTGTTCAGTATTCCCAAAATGCCGGAATTCCGCGGCGCTGAAATATCTCTTTCTCATTTTTTCAGCAATTGGAAGACAGCTCTCTCTGTTCTGCTTCGCCAAAGCGACAGCTTGAGTTGGAATTCTTTTGCGCCTTTCGGCCTTTATTTCTCATTCTGGCCCGTGCCGTTTTTGATTGGCCTGGCTTCGGCCTGCATCCAGTTCATCCGCAATGCACGGGCCGGGCAATTCTCTTTTCTGTGGTTCCTTCTTTCCAACCTGCTGGCCGGTGTTCTTCTCTGCGGCCTGATCCAAGTGAACGTCAACCGCATGAACACCATCCATATCCCCATCCTGCTGTTTATTGCTTACGGTGTCTATATGCTGTGCCGAAAATTTCCCGTTTGGACAAAGGCCGCCTTCATATTGTTATACGGCATTTCCTTCATTTGGTTTCTGTGGCAGTATTTTTCTTCGTACAATTCTGTCATCGGCACAGATTTCCGTGAGGGGCTGCGCCAGGCTGTCACCTACGCACAGGCCGTGCGTGGCGGCACTCCCCTTCATGTAAGCCAAGATGCATATTTCTCTCAGGTACTGTTGTTTGCCGAGGTACCGCCGCAGCAGTTTTCTCTTTCAGAGCCGTATCATTTTTCCGATATTACCATTGGCCCTGCAAGAGAAGCCCTTCCCGGTGCCGTATATGTAGGGTCTCTGTGGGAAACGGCAGAATATGTGAACTGGAATTATACTGTAATTCCCTTTGCCCAATGGGGCGTTGCCATACCGCCCGGAGAATGAGCGGGCGTTTGCCCCTGTCTATCATTATAAGGAGTTGAAGTTTACAAATGGATTTAAAACTTTGCGAAACCCTCACGAACGCCTTTGGCCCTTCCGGCTTTGAAGGCGAGGTGGCCGAGGCTGTACAGGCGGCTTTTCCCTGTGCCTCACAGCGCGACGCCATGCAGAATGTATACGCCCCCTTTGCCCCGCTGGGCAGCAAGCCCGTAGTTCTGCTGGACGCCCATATGGATGAAGTGGGCTTCATGGTGCAGAGCATCACGTCAAACGGACTGGCAAAGCTGGTGCCGCTGGGCGGCTGGGTGGAGCATAATGTGCCCGCACACATCTTTCATATCCGCACGCGCAATGGCAGTACCGTGCGCGCTGTGACGGCTTCAAAGCCCCCCCATTTTTTAAGCGCCGCCGAACGCCAGGCACCGCTTTCGCTGGACAGTATCCTGCTGGATGCAGGCGTCTCTTCGCGTGAACAGGCGCTGGCCCTTGGGATAGAGCCCGGCTGCCCCGTCGCGCCAGAGGCCGCTTTCTCTTATAATGAGGCCACCGGCTTCGCGCTGGGCAAGGCGTTTGACTGCCGCCTTGGCTGTGCCTGCCTTGTAGAGCTGGCTCGTGCCCTGCACGGTGCCCGCCTTGCGGTGGACGCTGTGGCCGCTTTCTCTACCCAGGAGGAGGTGGGCCTGCGCGGTGCGAAAGTAACGGCGGAAAAGCTGCGCCCGCGCCTTGCCATCTGCCTGGAGGGCACACCCGCAGACGACGGCTTTACCCCCGCAGGTGAGGCGCAGGGCGTGCTGGGGGCAGGCGTGCAGATACGCCACCGCGACGGCAGCATGGTGGCGCACCCCGGTTTTGTGGAATTTGCTCGCACAGTGGCCCGGAAAGAGGGCATTCCTCACCAGCTTGCCGTGCGCACAGGCGGCGGCACAAACGGTGGTTCCATCCATCTTGCGCCAGGCGGCGTACCTACTCTGGTGCTGGGCATTCCGGTGCGATATGCACACACGCATTACGGCTACAGCGCTGCGGCGGACTATGACGCCGCGTTGGCCCTTGCAGGCGCGCTTTTGCGCGCACTGACGCCGCAGGTGGTAGACGAGCTGTGCCCTGTTGTGGCGCTTTGAAGCGCGGGGGCATGCTCTCGCTTTCAGGATAGTCTAACACAAAAAAGAGGCCCCGCGGGGCCTCTTTTCATATTTTCCACAACAGAAATGCGCTGCTGCCATGCAGTTTTCCGGGCGCAGGCTTACACCTTGAAGCTCACAGCCGTGTCGCCCTCTAAATCCTTGCCAAACTCATAATCATTGCCAGGCAGAACGGCGTTCAGAAGGATACCCACGATAGCCGCAATTGCAAGCCCGCTGAGCGTAAAGCTGTAACCGCCCCACAAGGGCACTGTGATGCCGCCCACGCTGTTGAAGCCAAGCGCAGAGACCAGAATAACGGCAGCAATGATGAGGTTGCGGGATTTGGTGAAATCCACCTGGTTTTCCACAATATTGCGCACGCCTACGGAAGATATCATGCCGTACAGGACAAACGAAATGCCGCCGATGATAGCCGTGGGTACCGTCTGGATGGCCGCGCCGAATTTTGGGAAAAAGCTGAGCAGGATGGCGCAGCAGGCCGCAATGCGCATCACGCGCGGGTCGTACACCTTTGTCAGAGCCAGCACACCTGTGTTCTCGCCGTAGGTGGTATTGGCCGGCCCGCCAAACAAGCCTGCAAAGCTGGTGGCAAGGCCGTCGCCCAGCAGGGTGCGGTGCAGGCCAGGGTCTGCCAGATAGTGTTTTTCACAAGTGGCGCTGATGGCCGCAATGTCGCCAATGTGCTCCATCATAGTGGCAAGCGCGATGGGGGCAATGGTGATACAGGCACTGACGCTGAATTTTGCCATGCTGCCCGTATGGATGGCAAGGCCAAACCAGTCGGCTTGATTGATAGGGTCAAAGTTCACTTCGCCCATCAGCAGAGCAACGACGTAAGAGCCTACAATGCCGATGAGAATGGGCAGTATCTTCACCATTCCCTTGCCCCAGATGTTGCACACTACAATAATGGCCAGCGCAATGAAAGCCAGCAGCCAGTTGGACTGGCAGTTCGTGATGGCGCTGGGCGCCAGAATAAGGCCGATGGCGATGATGATGGGGCCTGTGACCACAGGCGGAAAAAAGTGCATAATGCGTTTTACGCCGAACACCTTGATAAGGCCGCTCATCACCACATAAATGAGTCCTGCCACTACCACGCCGCCTGCCGCATACGGCAGCATCTCGCTGGGCGTTCCGTCAGCGCCAAGCGGCGCAACCGCAGCATAGCCGCCCAGAAACGCAAAGCTGGAACCGAGAAACGCAGGCACCTTCCCTTTTGTGATAAGGTGGAACAGCAGCGTGCCCAAGCCCGCAAACAGCAGAGCCGTAGACACATTGATACCCGTGAGGATGGGCACCAGCACCGTAGCGCCGAACATGGCGAACGTGTGCTGGAAGCCGAGCACCAGCATCTTCGGCACGCCCAGCTTGCGGGCGTCATAAACACCTTCGGCCCCAAGCACGATTTTTTCCTTTTCTTTTCCCATAAGCGTTCTCCTCCTCTAAAATTCCATATCTTCCAAAACACCCATGCGGATGTATCCGGCAACCGTGCATACCGCAGAGGTTTGCGGCCGCCAGGCAGGCTGCCGCACCCGTGTGCGGGCAAAAAAAGAGGCATCTTTCTGCCGCTTCAAGCGAAGAAAAATGCCTGCTTCAAAAAATGAAATGACAAAAACGGAAAACAGAAGCACTCGACCCCTGAAACAGGGACGGCGCCAGCGCAGGAGATGAAATGGGAATTGCCGTCAGCTTCATCCTGCGCACCCCCATCCTGAATTTACACTTTTGCTATTATAGCACGTCGGCCTGCCCTGCTCAAGCCCCAATTCTCCTTTTTTGACGATTTTTATACAATATACAAAAATCACCGCACAGCGGCTTTCTGTTTTGGTCAGGCCTGCATGCCGGTGCGCAGGGCCTCCACCGCCTTTTTTTCAATGCGCGACACATAGCTGCGGCTGATACCAAGGCAGCCCGCCACCTGCTGCTGGGTGAGTGGATCGCCCCCCGCAAGGCCGTAGCGCATCACAATGATCTGCCGCTCGCGCCCGCCCAGCGTCTTTACCAGGGCGCGCAGCTTTTCCACTTCCTCTTTGCGTTCGTAATCTGCGCGAATGTCCTGTTCGTCCGCCATCACATCAATAATGGTAAGCGCGCCCGCCCCCTTCTCGTTTTCCAGCGGCTCGTGCAAAGATACATCTCCCTGTGTTTTTTTTGCGCTGCGCAATGTCATGCGTATCTCGTTTTCAATACAGCGCGAGGCATAAGTGGCAAAGCGCGCGCCCTTTGTGTTGTCAAAGCTGTTCACAGCCTTGATAAGGCCTATGGTGCCGATAGAGATAAAATCCTCCTGGCTGCCGGGCTGGGCGTAATATTTTTTCACGATGTGCGCCACAAGGCGCAGGTTGTGGCGGATAAGCCTGTCGCGCGCTGCCATATCGCCAGCCTTAAAGGCGGCGAAGGCTTCTATCTCTTCCTTTGCCGAAAGTGGCTTTGGAAAACTGCTGGATTCAAGATGCAGCGCAAAATACAGCATGTGTGTGGCAATAAAGCCGAGAATAACGCCAAACATGATACTCCCCCCTTGGGGCAGTATATGCGCCCACAGGGGAGGAACATGCGCATGGCTGGAAAGCGCCTTATTCCCCGCGCCGCCACTTAATGGCAAACCACGCAAAAACATACAGCACTGCGGCAGCACCCCCCAAAAGAGGAAAATAGAGGTTCTGCGGCAGCACTGCCACTGCCGGGTGGCTTAAAACGCACAGCACGGTGCACACGGCCAGCGCCGCCAGGCTAAGCACAGCGTACAGCGGAGCACGCGTTTGCCTGGGTTCCACCAGGGCTTCTCCCGGCATGCGCCGTTCCAGTTCACGCAGCAGCCAATCTTCATCTTCATAGCCTCGCACAAGCAGATAAGTACGCTTTTCCTCTCTTCCGCCCGCATAGCGCACACGGCACAGAAGGGCACGGCCCCACGCCCTTTCCGCAATATGTTCCACCTGCACAATCTGCACTGCCGCATTGGGCGGCTTTCTCATTTCCGGCAGGGTGTTCTTCAGCCGTTCCAGCTCCCGCTGTATTTCCACGGCAGCCCGCACAAAGCCGGTAATATTCCGCGCCGGCCCTGCCAGCAGGCGGACATCCAGCACGAACAACCTGTCCTTTCCATCCAGAAGGAACATGAGTGCATCCCGCAGCGAACGCCTGCCGGCAGCCACCGCCAGCCAAATGCAAAGTGCCGTGGCAACAGCACACACAACCGCGGAAGCTGACCAGACAGGCCAGCCGAAATGTATGGCCAAAAGCATGACGATGCAGATAATGGCCATGCAGAAGAACACGGCCACCAGCACGCCGCCGATGCTGCGGGCTGCATAACAGCTTCTGCCTTTTTCAGGCGGCGTCCACACTTTCATGCAAAACACCTTCTTCCACACCGCGCATTCGCACGGATGTCATCCGTTTTTCTGAAAAATGCAGCGGCCGTCCTTGAAAGTGGCCAGCACTTCTATATCCCGTATCTGCATGGGCGGCACAGCCGTGGGATCCGCTGAAAGAATGACGAAATCCGCATGCTTGCCCGCGGCAAGGCTTCCCTTCTGGTGTTCCTCAAAATACTGGTGCGCCGCATGGATAGTGACGGCGCGCAGCGCGTCCAGCACACTGACGCGCTGCTGCGGGCCAAGGGGCACGCCCTGCTTTGTGATGCGGTTCACCGCGCACCAGATAGTCTCCAGCATGTCGGGTTCTATCACCGGCGCGTCCTGATGGAACGTATACGGGATGCCCAGCGCCCCGGCCGCTGCAGCCGGGCTGATATTGGCCGCCCGCTGCGGGCCGAAGTTTTCCATGTGCACATCACCCCAGTGATACACATGCGCCACAAAAAACGAAGGAATCATGCCTATCTCCTTCATGCGGGGCAGCTGATCCTGCCCTACAAGCTGGGCATGTATCATCACCGGGCGGATATCCGGCGCATCATCAAGCTCGCCAAGGGCCTTATTAAACACGCGGATATACTGCTCAGCCGCGGCATCGCCGTTGCAGTGCGCCAGAAGCTGCCTGCCCTCGCGCAGGGCCCGGCGGCAACGCGCCAGAAGCTCTTCGTCTGAAAGCGTGCCGTACCCGGTATACCCATCGGCGGCATTTGCATACGGCGTGCGCATCCATGCAGTGCGCGCCTGCGGCGAGCCGTCCAGAAATGTCTTATAACCGCCCAGCTTGAAGTGCGCCCGGTAAGTGTCCGTATGGGCGGAAAATTCATGCAGAAGCTGCTCGCAGCCGCGCAGGTCTGCATAGCCCACCACGTCCAGATACAGTGCCTGTGCATTACACAGGGCGCGATAAAGGGGCGTCATCACATCGGTCATCATCCCTTCCTGCACTGTAGTAATGCCATAGGAGGCATATGCCTGCTGCGCCCTATTGAATGCCTGCATCAGTGTTTCCGGCGACGGCATGGGCGCGCGCTGCAGATATTCGATAAAGGCGTTTTCCTCCATATAGCCTGTCAGTTCGCCGTTTTCCACCCCAATGGCGCCGCCTGCCGGGGCGGGCGTAGCCGGCTGCACGCCAAGTTCCCGCAGGGCCAGTGTGTTGAACACACCGGTGTGGCCGGAGGCATGCTGCAGCACAAGCGGGTTGTGCGGCGCGGCTTCATCCAGCAGGCGCTTGTGCGGCGGGCGCTTTTCCCGCAGTGCATTGTGGTCATACCCGCGCGCCATCACCCACTGCCCTGCCGGGATATTGTTTTCACGGATAAAGCGCCTTATCGCTTCCCTGATATCGTCATAGCTTTGCGCCCCCTCCAGGCGCACCTGCAAAAGCGCGTTGGCATAGCCGGAAAAATGGCTGTGCGCGTCGATGAATGCAGGCAGCAGGGCGCGGCCCGCAAGGTTCACCCGCTTTGCGCCGGGCGCCATGGCGGCAAGCGCCTCCAGCGGGCCCACCGCGCGAATGACGCCGCCCTGCTGCAAAAGCGCCTCGGCGTACAGCGGCTTTTCCATAGTGAGGATAGGCCCGCCATAATATAAAATTTGCTCCATGATATTCCCATTCCTTTCTGCCTTTTCAAGGGCATGCACGGCCTCCCGTGCGCTCTTTCCACACAGCCTGCCCCGCGGGGCGGCTTTTATAACCGCATGGCGCAGGCGCTTTGTCACAAGGGCTTTTCTTCCTGCAGGGCGATTTTGGCCGTCAGCTGCGCCCACGCAGGGCGAAACCCGCTTTTCAGCGCATTGCGGGCAGACCTTATATTAGCCCACGCACAGCAGTAAAACGGCACAATGCCGCGGCGCAGCACCTCTGCGGCAAGGCCGCTGGTAAGCGCGCTGGCAATGCCCTGCCGCCTGTACTGTGCCAGCACATCCACCCCTATCTGCCACATGGTGCCGCAGTCCGCCGAGCAGCCCGCAAGGCCCACCAAAGCCTGCCCGTCAAACGCCCCCATGGCCAGCACGTCCAATTCGCGCCGCTTTTCACACAGCGCGTTCGCCCACTGGGGCGTGTAATAGGGGGCAAGCTCTGCAGGGCTCAAGAGCCGTGTTTCATACCGGCAGGGCAGTGCGCGCAGGGCCGTTACATCCGGCAGAAAATATTCCGCCATATGGCGCACGCGCATGCCGTGCGCAGCCAGCACTTCATTCAGGCGGTAGATATCCGGCGTTTCAAAGCACTGCTCCGGCGTGCGGGCGTTTATATATGCGCGCACCTGTGCTTCTATTTCCGGGGAAACAGAGGCTACCACATTGCCGCCGTACGAGACAAGATCGCAGAAGAACGGCAGCGCCAGATAGCGCCTCGCGCCGGGCGCCGCGCAAGAGCGCACCACCACATTTTCAGGCCGGGTAAAATCTTCCGGGCTGCAGCCGCTGTCTATGGCGGACTGGCGCATGGCGGTGCGCAGAACCTCCCCGTTCGTCACAGCTTTTCCTCCCTCCTTTTACAGCCCGCGCGCTTTCAGGCCCTTCACAAGCTCAATGTAAAATTCACGCACGTCAAAGCCGGGCACGTCCTCCCGCATCAGGTCTATCATGTCGCCGTGCGAGATGCCGCGCCTTCCGGGCGCGGCAAGGCAGCCGAGGAAGCGCCCCCATTCAGCGCTGGTGCGTGCCACAAGGCCGTCGTTCGCCTCTTTATCGTACTTTTTCACAAGATGCCAGGTAATATTCAGCGGAAAGCCTGCGCTGGAGGCCTTTCGCATAGTGCTCGTCACGCTCTGGTATAAAACGCCCGGCGCGTCCGGCACGGCTTCGTTGAAGGCAAGGCAGCTCTGGCGCGTCAGGTCCTTCACGCCGCCCAAAAAATCGGGCGAGGTGTCCCCCAGCGTGTGGAACAGCGTGTTATATTTGCGCGCAAGCCACGCCACAAGCCCCTTCGGCATCGTATCCAGCAGATGCTGGGCAAACACGCAGCCGCGGTGCGGCGTGTTCACCGTGGTAAGCGAGGCCACCTGCGGCGCAAGCCCCAGCCTTGTGATGGCCCAGCGGCTGTCCAGCCCGCCTTTCGAGTGCGCAATGATGTTCACCTTTTCCGCGCCCGTTTCGCGCAGCACCTCGCGCAGGCGCCGGGCAAGCTCCTCCCCGCTTTGCGCCACCGGCAGGGCGGACTGCTGCCCGCCGTAATAAAGCTGTGCGCCGCAGCGGCGCAGGGCCGCCGGGATGCGCCCCCAGTAGCCAAGCAGCTGCCAGTCCCTGAAAAAGATGCCGTGCACCAGCACGATGGGATAGCGTGTTTTGCAGTCTTCATTTTCAGCGTGGGCGGCCTCGGCCTCCTGCCGTACACATTCGAAGAAATATTCGCTGCGCACTGTTTTCAGCACGCGGAAAAACAGATAGATGTTAAAAAAGGGCAGCCACCACAAAAACAGCAGCAGCACACGCCACACTACCCGAAGATGCTGCGAGGTGAGGGCCACGCGGAAAAAACCGTTTATCAGCAGCGCGCCCACCAGCGGAAGGAAAACCAGCAGGTTTGCCACAAGCGCCACCCACCGCGGCGCAGAATACGGGGCAGGCACAAGCGGCAGCCCGGCGAACAGCAGGGCGGCATAGAACAGCGTCTCGGCCGCCAGCACCAGAAAAGAGACCAAAAGCAGCTCGTATCCGCCTATCATGGCGCGCAGCCGCCGCGCCGCGCCTTTTGCACGGCGCGGGCAGATATGCAGCCACACGTAAAAGCCCAAAAGCGCCAAAAGCAAAAGCCAGTGCACCGCGCCGGGCAGCGGATGCAGCATTTCCAGCAGGCCGAGGTTCGCCAGCACAAAAACCGCCAGCACGCGCAGGGCACGTTTGAAAAGCTCCATGTCATATGTCTCCTGTTTTTGCTCACAACGGCTTAGGACCATGGCACCATGCCGGCCCCATCTGCGCCTGCAGGGCCGCCGGTATTCACAGCGGGGCGGCATTTGTTTGCCATGGCTTGCGCCTTGATTTTGTCTGTGTTCTTTATAGCATCCGTGTACAGAGGCAACAGCAGTTTTCAGGCACGCGGCAACACCGCTGGCGGTGTTATCCTCCTTGCCTTCCGTCAGGAGAAGGCTGCGCCGTCTGCCTTGCCAGCGATACCTCCGCGCGGTTGAAAACCCCGCAGGCTCCAGCCGGGCCAGAAAACGCAATTAACGCCCGTCTGTGGCCCTGCTTGGGCGCCGTTCCCTTTGTACACTGATACTTATTATACCATGCCCAGCTACCCTTGCGCCATCTTTTCAGCTTGCACCGTTTCAGCGCACAGCGCCCTGCACCACCTGTACGTTTGCTTTGGCCTTTTCCGGCCACAAAAAGAGTATGTGTGCAAAAAAGCCCGCGGAACACTGGTTCCACGGGCTTTTTCATGGCGGAGAGAGAGGGATTCGAACCCTCGGTGCCTTTATGGGGCACACACGATTTCCAGTCGTGCGCCTTAGACCAGCTCAGCCATCTCTCCGCGGCGCCATTTTATCTTAGCGAAAAACGGGGCGTTTGTCAAGAGAATATCTGCCTTTTCACAGGTATTTTTCCCGTTTTGCGGCAAAGCGGCAGCAGTATCCGGCCTTCCGCTTCTGCTGCGGGTCAGAGCGCGGGCGCCCGGCAGGCCGCGCCCATGCAAAACGCCGCCGGCCTTCGGCTATTTTCGCGCCGCGCGTTGACCTTCCCTGCCGCTTTCGTTATAATACAAATAGTAACTAGCCCCGTGCGGCACGGGCGAAAGGAAAGTGATGACATCCGTGAAGATTTGTGTGTGCGTAGGTTCGTCCTGCCATCTGAAAGGCTCTTATACCGTGATAGATCTTTTGAAAAAGGCTTTGCGTGAGCACGGCCTGGAGGACACGGTTACCCTCAGCGCAGCCTTCTGCCTCGGCCACTGCCAGAACGGTGTGACCATCAAGGTGGACGACGAGATTGTGACAGGGCTGAACGCCGATACGTTCGACGGCATCTTCAAGGAAAAGGTGCTGGATGTTTTGAAACCTTCCGAGGGCTGATGATATGGAAAAGGTGCTGGGGCTGAAAAGGTCCAACTGTAAAAACTGTTATAAATGTATCCGTCACTGCCCGGTGAAAAGCATCAAGTTCTCTGACGGGCAGGCCAACATTATTTCGGATGAATGCATTTTATGCGGCTGCTGCTTTGTGAACTGCCCGCAGGACGCAAAGCAGGTGCGCGACGATATTCCCGCTGTAAAGGCGCTGCTGCAAAGCGGGCGCCCGGTGGTGGCCAGCGTGGCCCCCTCTTTTATTGCAGAGTTCCCCACAAGGGATTTTGCCGCCATGCGCCGCGCGCTTTTGCAGCTTGGCTTTGCGGACGCGGAAGAAACCGCCATTGGCGCCGCCATTGTGAAAACAGAATACGAGCGCATGGTGGCCTCCGGCGAGCACGACGTCATCATTTCCTCGTGCTGCCACAGCATCAATGCGCTCATTCAGAAATACCACCCGCTGGCGCTGCCGTATCTTGCGCCGGTGCTCAGCCCCATGCTGGCGCACTGCAAGCGCGTAAAGCAGCAGCAGCCGGGCGCCGCAACCGTATTCATCGGCCCGTGCATCTCGAAAAAGGAAGAGGCAGACCTGTACCCCGGCCTGTGTGACGCCGTACTGACATTTGAAGAGCTGGAGGCCTGGCTGAACGAGGCCGGTGTGGAGCTTGCCTGCCCTGCCCCCGAGGCAGACGGCGGCAAGCGCGCCCAGTTCTTCCCCATCAAGGGCGGCGTCATCAAAAGCATGCACACGGAAAACAGCGGCTTCACCTATCTTTCCGTGGACGGCGTGCAGAACTGCATTGCCGCGCTGAAAGAGATAGAGGCCGGCACGTTCCACCACTGCTTCATCGAGATGAACGCCTGCGAGGGCGCCTGCGTGAACGGCCCCGGCATCCGGCATCACCACGCCTCTGTGCTGCACGGCGAAAGCAAGGTGCTGCAGTTTGCCGGCGAAGCAGACCATGCGCTGGATATTCCCGAAAGCGAAGAGCTGCAAAAGCACATGCCGTATATCGGCACGCACGAGCAGATGCCGGGCGAGGCGGCCATTCGCGATATTCTTGCCAAAATGGGCAAAACAGCGCCCGAGCAGGAGTTGAACTGCGGCAGCTGCGGCTATGCCACCTGCCGCGAAAAGGCCATTGCCGTATATCAGGGCAAGGCGGACCTTACCATGTGCCTGCCTTTTTTGAAGGAGCGCGCCGAGACCTTCTCCGGCTATGTTATCAACAACACGCCAAACGCCATTTTTGTGATGGACGAGGAGCTGTGCGTGCAGCAGATAAACCGCGCGGCCTGCGCGCTGTTCAATTTGAAGCAGCCGGGCGATATTCTTTCGTGCCCGGTGGTGCGCATTCTGAACCCGGCAGATTATATGGAGGCCATGGCCACGGGCATCCCGGTAAAGGATAAGAAAAAGTATCTGGCGGAATACGGCAAGTATGTGAGCGAGAGCATCGTATACGACAAGGAATACCGCATTATCTTCAGCATCATGCGCGACATTACTGAGGAAGAGACCCGCACGGCCGAGCGCGCGAAAATCACCGAGCGCACGGTGGACATCACCAACGAAGTGATAGAAAAACAAATGCGCGTGGTGCAGGAGATAGCCTCGCTTCTGGGCGAGACAACGGCGGAGACGAAGGTGGCCCTCACCAAGCTGAAGGACGCACTGAAAGAGGAATGACGAAGGGGCGGCGCTGAATGGACAAGCTTTGCACGGATACCGGCTATGTAAGCCTGAACAAAAAGGGCGAGCAGCTTTGCGGCGACCGCGTGGAGATCATCGCCCGCAGCGACAACAGCCTGACGCTGGTTCTGGCGGACGGCCTTGGCAGCGGCGTGAAGGCAAATATCCTCTCCACGCTGACGAGCAAGATCCTCTCTACCATGATAGAAAACGGCATGCCCATTGAGGAATGTGTGGATACCATTGTGAAAACGCTGCCCGTTTGCAGCGTGCGCAAGGTGGCATATTCCACCTTCACCATCATCCATGTGGAGGACAACACCACCGCCACGCTCATCCAGTTCGACAACCCAAACGTCATCCTGCTGCGCGGCGGCAAGCACTGGGACTACCCCACCACCAGCCGCGTGATAGAGGGCAAGACCATTCTGGAGAGCAAATTTTCTCTGCAGCTGAACGACATGATGATAGCCATGAGCGACGGAGCCATTTGGGCCGGTGTGGGCCAGAGCATGAACTTCGGCTGGCAGCGCGACAATGTGGTGGAGTTTGCCGAGCGCATGTATGAGGACACGCTTTCCGCCAAAATGATGGCGGCCCTTATTGTAGACGAATGCAACCGTCTGTACGCGGGCGAGCCGGGCGACGACACCACCGTCGCGGCCGTGCGCGTGCGCGAGCGCAAGCCGGTGAACCTGATGATAGGCCCCCCGGCAGACCCGGCGGATGTGGGCAAGATGATGGCTCTGTTCTTTGCCAAAGAGGGCCGGAAAATCGTATGCGGAGGCACCACGTCAAAGCTGGCGGCAGGCTATCTGCACGAGGATGTGGTTACCAGCCTGGATTACGGCACAGACCCGGACATCCCCCCCATTGCCACAATCCGGGGCATAGACCTTGTGACAGAGGGCGTCATCACCCTTTCGCGCGTTGTGGAATATGCCAACGTGTTTTTGAACAACAGCGATTTGACAAACCTGTGGAGCCTTCAGACGGACGGCGCCTCGCGCATTGCGCAGTATTTATTTGAATATGCCACAGATATCTGCTTTTTTGTGGGGCGTGCCATCAACCCGGCCCATCAGAACCCGGATCTTCCCATCACCTTCGGCATCAAGATACAGCTTGTGAAGCAGCTGAGCGAGGCCCTCGAAAAGATGGGAAAGCGCGTCAGCGTCAGCTATTTCTAAGCGCCCTCATACGCCTTTTTCAAACCTTTATTGACAAGATATGCGCACGCTTTTAAAATGAAAGCAGACATGTTTTGCGGTTTGCACCTTGATGCAAGGGCATGCCAAATTAAACCGATGATTTCAGGCGGTATTCAATTATGGAACAGATGCAGCCTAACATGGACAGCAGCATGCAGCCGGGCAACGCGGGCGGCAATAACACAATGGGCATCATTTCGCTGGTGCTGGGCATCCTCTCTATCGTGTTTTCTTTCCTGTATGTGTATGTCGGCCTGATTTTGGGCATTGTTGGCATCGTGCCGGGGGTAAAGGCACGCAAGCAGGCGCCCTCCAGTATTGCCACAGCCGGCTTTGTGTGCAGCATTGTCGGCACTGCGCTGAGTGCCGCTCTGCTGGTGTGTGCGCTGTGCGCTCTGGGCTCCCTTGCCAGCCTTGGCGCCGCGGCCGCAAACATGTAAGCTCAGCATTTTCAAAAAGGCAGCGGAACACCGTTTCGTTGCCTTTCTTTTTATCTGTTCAGGAGGTTTTGTATGCTTCCCACAGTCCCTCTGTTTGGTTTTTCTGTGCAAAGCATGTGGCTGATGTGCCTGGCGGGCGCGGGCGTATGCTGTGCTTTTGTGCTGCCCCGCAGCAGGCGTATGGCTCTGCCCGGCGTGGATATCACCAATGCGGGCGCCATGGGGCTTATCGGCATTCTGGCCGGCGGAAAGCTTTTATACCTGCTCACTATCGCGCCTCTGTTGGTTCAAAACTGGCGTCGGCTTGTGCAGGCGCCCGCGTTGCTTGCAGAGATAACGCTGACAAGCGGCACCGTATACTACGGCGGCCTTCTGGGCTTTATTGCCTCGGTGCATTGGTATTTGCACGGTATCACCTGAACGCCCCGCTGTTTTGGGATTGCCTCGCGCCAGCCCTGCCCCTGTTTCATGTGTTTGGCCGCATTGGCTGCTTTTTGAACGGATGCTGCTACGGCGTTGAAAGCAGGCGCTTTGGCCTTGCATTTACACACTCGCTCAGCGCGCCCAACGGCGTGCCCTATTTCCCCGTTCAGCTTGCAGAGGCTGCGTTTGAGGCGCTTATCTTTCTGCTTGTGTGGCGCTTTGCCCTGCGCACCGAAGGACATGGCAAAGCATTGCCTTTTTATCTGCTTTTATATGCCCCCGTGCGGTTTCTGCTGGAATTTCTGCGCGGCGATGCAGTCCGCGGCATCTGGTTCGGCCTTTCCACATCCCAGTGGCTTTCTCTGGCCCTGTTCGCATTTTGCGCATCGGCCCTGTGCCGTGCTCGTAAAAGGCGCGCATCAAAATGCGGCGGGCCTGGGACGCCTCCCTCTGTATAAGGCACCCGTTTTCTCACCTTTTCTTTTTGCAGGCATAGAATAAGGGCAAAGCCCTGCTCTTTTGGGCCGGGCACGAAAGGGAGGAGCTATTCTATGCCAATGACCATTGCCACGTCTGCAAACCCTATTTCCATGAGCCAGGCCATCACAGACCTGATTGAATCCATCGCATTGGAGGAAACAGCCCTCAGCCATATCCTGCACGCGGAAAGCGAAAAGCTGCACAAGGCCATCAGCATGGGCGAAGTGACACTGGAAGAAATCATGAACGTGAACGACACCGTGATGAGCATGGTGAGCACGATCAACGAGCTGGAGCATACGCTGCGCGACAAGCTGGAGTTCATTTCCAACAACCTGTATTATCCCTCTCGCGAGAGCACGGGGGCCTGATTGCTTCTGCGCTGTACCTGCGGGCCCGGCCAAAGGCACACAGAAAAACTGCAAAGAGGGCCTGACGTTTTATCCGTCAGGCCCTCTTTGCAATCATTTCCATAATTGTTCAGCAAATCAGCATACACCATAATCATGCGGCATTTTTCTCTTTCAGAAGTATGCCGCACACGCCGAATGCCAGGAAGGATACAAGCACAAGATACCACAGGTTTTCCAACTGAAGGCCGCCGTCCAGCATCGCCCTGTAACCCCAGAAGGCAGGAAAAACGCGCCCCGCGCCCTCCAAAGGGCCCGGCAGCAGGCTTGAAGGGAACATGATGCCGGAAAGCATGATGGACGGCAGGAATACAAGCTGTGCCGCCATCGTCAATTTTGCCTGGCTTTTTACAGCCAGCCCCAGCACGCCGCCTATGCTCAGCGATGCAATGGTATACAGGGCCAGTGCAGGAAAAAACCGGAAAAGGCTTGCAGGCAGAGCCGCGCCGAACAGCGGCGGGGCAAGCAGCAGTATCATGGCGGCGGTGAGCATCAGGTGGATAAATGCAGAAAAGGTCATTGTGACAAGCCCCAAATATACGGGCACCCCGTTCGCCTTATACACCTGTTTCACCTCGCTTCCATATGTCTCCACCAGAGAGGGCGGCAGCCCGATAAGCGCCCCCATGGAAACGCTCATCACAAGCATAGAGCTTATCAGCGTGCTTTTCATTTCGGGCATGACGGAAGTAAAAATGCCGCCCATAAGAAGAAAGAAAACAAGCGGAACAAGATAGCAGGTAACCAGCATGGCCCGGCTTCTGATATCCAGCCTCCACTGAAGTGCCAGGCCGTATAAAAAACCGTTCATTGCCCTGCCCTCCCCGTCATTTCCATAAAGTGCTGCTCCAGCGTGCCCCTGTCCACTTTGATGTCCAGCACCCTGGTTCCCCCGCGTTTCAGCCTGTTTAGAAGCGAAAGCAGAGTGTCCTCTATGCTTTCTGTTTCAAGGGTGCTGTCTCCCCGCTGCGTCTTGATATGGATAAAGTATTTTTGCCCCACCCTGTCAGTCAGCTCAGAGGCCGTGCCGCAGAAGGAAATACGCCCGCCGCTTAATATTGCGATGCAGTCGCACAGGGCCTCCACCTCCGCCATATCGTGGCTGGCCAGAATGACGGTTTTCCCCTGCGCCTTCAGCCTTCGTATCTGCTCATGCAGCGCAAGCCTGCTCTCCACGTCAAGCCCTGCAGTCGGCTCATCCAGAAAAATGATGTCCGGGTCTCCTATAAGGGCGAGGGCCAGGTGAAGCCGCCGCTTCTGCCCCGTGGAAAGCTGAACATACTGCTTTCTCTCCATTTCCCGTATGCTGAGGGCTGCCAGTACAGAGCCGTCCGGCTCTGCCCCGCTCCACTTGGAAAACAGCTTTACAGCCTCCATTGGTTTGATGTGTGCAGGCAGCGACGCCGACTGAAGCTGAATGCCTATTTTCCCGTATACAGTAACTGTGCCGCCGTCGCAGCTTCTCAGGCCCTCCATACATTCAAGCGCCGTTGTCTTCCCCGCGCCGTTCACACCCAGAAGGGCAAATATCTCCCCCTGCCGGATATGGAAATCAAGCCCTTTGAGGACGGCATGGCCGCCATAGCTTTTTTTCAGCCCGCAAACCTGTACCGCTGCGCTCATTCCTCCGCCTCCTGAAACGGGTCCGCCCCCAACTCTGCAAAATAGAGCTGCAGGGCAGGCTCTATATACTCGTTCACCAGCTTCTGCCTTTCCTCCCATGTGTTTGCCGCCGTGCCGATTTCGCCTATTTTCATCAGCTCCGGCAGCATGCCCATATCCCCGTCTGTAAATTCCATAATAAGGCCCCAGTATTCCTTGGCGGCCTGCCGGCCCCTCTCGCTGCCGGGCGGCACCCCCGCTTTTTTCAACCGCACAATGGCATCGCTCATGCGGTCAAACCTCTGCATAAAATCCAGGCCGCTTTCTTTGTCGAACCGGCTGCGGATATAATCCAGCATGTCATCGTCAAAGCGCTTGATCAGATGATAGGAGGCATTCTTCATTTGCAGGTTCACAATGATATCCGCATACTTTTTGAAGCTCACCGTCTGCATTTGCAGCACCTCCTCCTTCAACTGTTCTATCGCCGTCAGGGAGGCCGTCAGCTCCTCTATTTTTTTGCGAAGCTCTTCTGCCTGCCCCGCAAGGGCCTCTGCAACGTCGGCGGGCGTTTCCAAGGCGGTCACGCGCTGCTTGATATCCTCCAGCGAAAAGCCAAGCGATCTCAGCGATAATATCTGATGAAGATGCACCAGCTCTTTGTACGTATAGAGCCTGCGCCCGCCCTCGCTTGCCGCCGACGGAGAGAGAACGCCCTCTCTGTCGTAATATTGCAAAGTGCGGACGGTAACGCCCATTTTCTTCGCCGCCTCGCCGACTGTCATAAACCCGGGCGGTATTGCCCTGTATTTTGCCATAGCGCCTTCCCCCTTCTCTGGCATGTATTATAAATCATGACGCCGCGTCACAAGCAATACTTTTTTGAAAACGGCGCAGGCCGGGCAGCTTTATGCGGCATATAAAAGAACCGGCACGGCCAGGGCGGCCGTGCCGGTTTCCAGAAAATATTTTTTGCAAAAGCCTTTCAGCCAGGCCGCGGCGCTTTTTTCAAATGAACACCGGCGCCAGCACCGCCATGGGGCACCATGGCCCCGGCACCGGCAAACGCTTTGCAGGGCCCGGCTGCCTGTGCGCCGCCCCGTTCCCTCACCCCGGCAAAAGCATCGCGGCCCAAAGCAGGAGGCATGCCTATAAGCAGGGCAACAATTTTTCCTGTCATATCCGTTCTTTCCATTTCAGCAGAAGAGATGAGTGAAGGATGACAAAAACAGACCCGGCGTTATGCACCAGAACACCCACTACAGAGTTCAAAACGCCTGTCATGGCAAGGAGGATAGCCGCAAAGTTCAGTGCCATGGAAAAGGCAAGGTTCCACCGGATGGTGCGCATCATTTTTTGCGTCATTTGCAGCAGATGCGGCAGCTCTTTGAGGTCTTCGTTCACAAGGGCGATTCCGCCGCACCTGCTGCTATATCGCTGCCCACACCGCCCATGGCGATGCTCATATGCGCCTTTTTCAGCGTGGGTGCATCGTTCACGCCGTCGCCTATCATGCACATCTGTCTGCCCTGCTGCTGGCTGGTGCCTATCCACTCCTGCTTGTTCTCCGGCAGGCAACCCGCCCGAAGCTCCTCTATGCCAAGCTGCCCCGCAATGGTGCGGGCCGCCTCCTCATAGTCGCCCGTAAGCAGCACGGGCGACGGGCAGCGCGTCTTCACCCGCCTTATCACTTCGGCCGCATCCGGCCGAAGCGTGTCTGCCAGGGCGATAAACCCGGCGGCATCCCCATTCAGCGCAAGGTATATCACCGTGCAGCCGCGCGCTGTGTATACGGCTGCCTGCCGTTCCACATCGGGCGGCGCCTCCGCCCCCTGCTGGTCCAGCAGGGCCTGCGTGTCTGCTGCCACATGCACACCGGCCACTGTGGCTGTCACGCCGCGCCCCGGAAGCATGGCAAAGGCCTCCGGCTGGGCAGGCGCGGGGCCGCCCGCCTTTCTGTAGCCGCGCACAACGGCTTTCCCCAGCGGATGTTCAGAGCGCAGCTCTGCCCTGGCGGCCAGTGCATACACGGCCAATGGGGCAAAACGGCGCATACTGCCTCTACCTCCGGTGTGCCGTAAGTGAGTGTGCCTGTTTTATCGAAGGCGATTTTTGAGACATCTGCCAGCCGCTCCAGCGCATCGCCCTCGCGCACCAGGAAGCCATGCTTTGTGGCATTGCCAATGGCCGCCATGATGGTCGTGGGCGTGGCCAGCACCAGTGTGCAGGGACAAAACACCACCAGAATTGTGACAGCGCGCAGAATTTCGCCCGTCATCAGCCATGTCAGTGCCGCGCTGGACAATGCCGTTATAACAATCCATGTGGCCCACCGGTCTGCAAGGCTCACTATCTTCGCCTTGCCCGCATCCGCGGACTGCACCAGCCGCAACTATGCGCTGGATAGATCTGTCCTTCCCCCACTCTTGTGGCGCGCATGTCAAAGGCGCCGAATTGGTTCACCGTGCCGCCGGCCACCTCATCGCCTTCTGATTTGTCTACCGAAAGCGCTTCCCCCGTCATCACAGCCTGGTCTACAGAGGTGTGCCCGCTGGTAATCACCCCGTCCACCGGAATGACCTCACCCGGCAGCACACGCAGCACATCGCCCACCTGCACCGCCCGCGCATCTACCGTCTCTTCTCCCTGCAGTGTAATGCGGCGCGCCGTGCAGGGCGTAAGGTGCACCAGCTTCTCAATGCCCGCACGCGCCTTTGCAACAGTCAGCTCTTCCAGCAGGCCGCCAAGCTGCATGATAAAGGCCACCTCGCCTGCGGCAAAATCTTCCCCAATGAGCACAGATGCCACCAGCGCCAGCGACACAAGCACGTCCGCTTTGATGCCAAAAGCCGTTACAAGGCCGATAACAGCCTCCAGAACAATAGGCACGCCGCAAAGAATAATAGCAACCCATGCAGCATCGAACGGCAGAGGCGCAACACCTGCTATACTGGCCACCAGTGCGGCACTGGAAATGGCGAGGAAAACAATATCCCGCTTTATGCCGTCCCACTCCAGAATACGTTCCAGAATTTTCACTGTGAAGCCCCCTTATACCCGTATGGGCACACGCACACTATACCTATACATGTATAAGTTATAAAGCAAGAAATAAATTTTTGCCGCCCGAAACAGGCTGCACCTGCCCCTTGACAGAAAAGCCTTTCTCACAGTATAATAAACGAGTATTTAACAGCTTTGCCTCTGTGCAGGCGGAGCCTGTATGCAGATGTAGTTCAATGGCAGAACTCCAGCCTTCCAAGCTGGCCACGCGGGTTCGATTCCCGTCATCTGCTCCATAAAAGCCCGTGGACGCCATCTTCCACGGGCTTTTCTTATCCCTTCTGTTCACACTTTTGTTCACACTTTGAAATGAAAACAGATTTTGTCTTGTACTAATCACAGACTATTTATTTTCCGCATAACTCCGTCATATACTCGTGGATTAACAACATGCAGAGTATCCATTGAATCATCCATAATAGCCCAAGTTTCAGCGGCACCATTGCCATGCTCATTTCTTCGTTTTTATGTTCCATATGCACACCTCTCATTCCTTGAAAACTCAATCATATGGGTTTGATTTTTCACTTCCGTTACTTAGCAGCCACATAAACGAGCGTTGCGCCCTTGTCAGCCCCGGCAGGCTGTCTATCGCATTTTTTCTGTCTTCGTTTCTTACTCCATCTTCTCCATCCCAGTTTTCAATTTGCTTATAATATGCCCACAGTGCAAGGCCATCTGGCCCAAACTCTTCGTACATATCGGCATACTTTTCCCGTGCTTTTGGCACAGAATAGTCTTCGAACATCTCACTCAGCGCAATATCCTTGGCTGCCGCATATGCACCTTGCAGGGCGTCCGCCTTTTGTTCATCTGCCAGAGAATCATAGCCCGGCATTTCCAAAAAGGCGTTGGCAGCATCGTAGGACGCCTGCCCAAGCAATCTCTGGAACTCCGAATACTGCTGGTTGTCAAGGTCTATTTTGTCCCCGGCCACCGTCACCGTGCGGTCTGCCTTGTGCGGAAAAACACTGTTGTCGTTTGTGGCGTCATACAACCGCAAAATTTCTTCATCAAGCGGCGTTTGCCCTCCGCTGTACCCAAGCTGCCCAGGGTTCAGATACTGTGCAAAAGCAGCTTCCAGCGAATTGCCGCTTCTCTGCACCTCATTACCCCAAGTGTCGTATGTGGCGGGCAATGTCTGCGAAAGGCCCGGTATCTTGCTTTTTAGGGTATCTATCTGCGTCTTGAAGAAATCGCCTTTTGAATAGGTGGAGCGCTGTGTGGTGTCAGCCACACGGGCCGTTGCCCCTACTAAAGAGGGAATCAGGCGCTGCGGTGTTTCCAGCACTTCATTTGTCAGGTTTTCAGTCGGGGAACCATAGCCGGAAAACACGTCCAGCAGGTTTTGCAGTGTGCTTTGCTGCAGCAGTGTATCGCCAAAGGCCGACACACTGTTTTTTATGATGCTTGCAAGGTCTTTGGCCTCTATGCTTCCGTCCTTGTCAAGCTGGCTCATAATCGTGCTGCCCAGCACAAGGCCCATTGAACCGGGCTGCGCCCAATCATAAGTATAATAATTGTCCCCAAACTTCACCGCATAAGGCAGCCATCCCTGTTGCTTCTGAAAGGCTGCCTTGTCTGCATCGTCATCCTCCGGCCCGGTGATAATTCCCTTGTTATAAAGCCCAATACCCAATAAAATAGCCAGCGTGCCCGTTGTCGCCTTGGCTACTTGGTCTATTACTGCGGCGGCTTCCGCACCACTCTTTGCCATCTTTACGGCGGAATAAATCCCTGCCGGGCTGTAGTCCAGTGCGCGCATCGTCACGTTAGCTGGTGTTTTGGTAAAAGGCAGCAGTGTTTCGCCTACAAACCCTGCATTTTTCTTAATGCTGCTCACAAGCCTTGTCAGGGCATTGTCATCCTTAAAGGTAGCCTTCATGGCTTCCTGTACAGCGCGGTCAATGGCAGAGGCAGGCACGGCGTCCAGAGTTTTGGCGCCGGATGCCTCAATGGCCTTAGAAAGATACGATTTGAAGCGCTGTGCCACAAAGCCTTTGTCGCCAAGCTCCAGCAGGCCATAGGTCAACTGCCGCACATTTTCCGCCACACTCTTTTCGCTTGAAAGTGCGTCAAATACAGAATCGCCCGTCAGCTTTTGCGAAATCGTGTTCAGGCTGCCCTTTACCCGGCTCCCTACATCTTCTAAAACAGGAATATCGCCAGCCGTGTGCCCGTTTATCCCTTTGAACATCTCTTTTTCGCGTATGCCCTGCATGGCGCTGTTTTCCCATTTGCTCGCAGTGTTATCAATGCTTCCCTTTATGCTGTCATACACCTGTGCGGCAAGGTCTTTGCTTTCTTTGCTGGCCGTCAAGGCCAATTCCGGTTTGAAATCAGGGTTTATCTTGCTGTATACCTTCTGCCCCAAAGCCGAAACCTTGTCCGATGTAAAAGTGGCTGGCATCATTGCAATGTTGGAAAGCACGTTTCGCACCTGTGTTCTGGGGTTCAGCAGCATGGCAATATGCGAAAGCTCCACCATTTTTTCCTTCATTGTCGTGGGGTACTCTTTGGCAACTCGTTTCCCCACGCTCTCATATAGGTTTTTTAACGCCTTCTCGTCCCCCTTGGGCACATTCCCAAAGGCTTTTATTTCTTCATCTGTCAGGGTAAAATCCTTCCACTTTTTCCCGAATTTTCTTGCCCCTTCGGCATTCATTTTATCTATCTGCTTTTGCAGGTAAGAAAGCGCCGTCATAGGGTCTTCCTTCATCAGCGCAATAGCCGCCGCCTGGCTGAACTGGCCGCTGCTTGTCAGCGCCGCGCTCATGTCACGCAAAAGCTGCGCCGCATCCTCGCTTCTCCCCTGGCGTATCAGTTCATCCGCAATGTTCTTGCCAAGCGGAATAGCCGCCGGGTCTTTGGTTTCCAACATACTTCTGAAATTACGCTGCGCGTCTTCCATTCCACTTCCCCATGCGGCATCCGCTTTTGCAATGGTTTCCGCGTTGGAAAGCTGCCTGTATACCTCCGGCGTGTCCACAAACTCGGCCTTCACCTTGTCCGGCAAGTCGCTTTTCGTGCGCAGGCTCTCTGCAAAGCCTCGTTCCCGCATACCAGCGGGGATATTCGGTTCTCCCGCGCTGCGCACTGCCCGGCCTTTCGTCAAATCAGAAACGGGCGCACTTATGCTCATAGAGGTATCATCCATTAACGAGGGAATATATTCTGAAAAAGTTTCCGCTGCTTCTTCGCTCAAATAAGGAATTTCACCCACAGAAAAAGCAGCTTGGTTATCCAAGCTGCTTACTGCTGATTCTGATGCAGTTTTTCCTTGTTGTACCGCATGAGAGCGTTCAGTGCGATATCTTCCTCCAAGTCCTCCCATTCGCCCGGCTTGTACTTGTTCCACCACTCCGGGTCCTTCAACAAGTCTTGCCGGTTGTCCATACGGGACGTCGTTTGAGTATTTGACATAACTATCAAACCCTCCTTCTTTTTTTAGTATATCATAAACTTCGCTCGGTTTCCACCCCACGCTTCGCACATATTCTGGGTCTACAAACCGTCCTGTGTTCTGGAAACGCGAAACGGCGCGCCGCGCCGCCTTGTCCGGGTCCAGCTCATTCAGGCTCAAGTGCACACTGTAGCCATTTTGTTTCAGCTGTTCTAAAGCATTCCGTAATTTCTGCGGGTTCTTGCCCACCCACGGTATCACAATATTGTCGCCGTTCTGAACAGCTGCAATCAACACAGCATCTTCTGTTATCAGTGCACTCTCCTCATGCACGCGCCCTGCGCCAAATCCGCCGTCAAACTCCGGTAGCATTGCTTTCGCCATGTCGCTGTCAATAATGCGGCTGCCATATTTCTGTGATAACGGGTTTGCCAGCACGCTGCTCTTGCCTGCCGCTGGCGGGCCTATCACAATGTCGGCCCTTCTCTCCTGCTTCACCGGGCCGTTAAATATCTCATTCCCGCCTGCATCTTTGCCTGAAAAGCTGCCCATCCGCATTAAATCTTCGGCAATATCATGTCGCAACACCTGCCTTTCCGGCGTGTTGGTTGCCACTGTCGGTGTCTCAAACATTGCTTTTCTGCGCGCCTGCTGTATCTCCGGGCTGCGGTTTATCTCATTCCAGTCTGCCGTGTTCACATCCAGTTCTGCAAGAGGCCGGGCTGCCCCATCATCCATTACAGAAGGAATTGCCACCTGCGCCGCGCTGGTTTGCGCTCTCGGCATTTGCAGCATAGCATCGGTTTTCCCTATTTCAATCAGTTCATCCCGGTACGTTAGTGCAGCATCGTAATCAAACACAGGCAGGGCGTCAAGCTCTGCCTGTGAATACCATTTATTTCTTCCCGCTATCAGTTCATCCGCAGCACTGTCTATAGTGGCGCCATCGCGCAGCTTCATAAAATAAATATCAGGCGCTTTTACCATTCGGCCTTCAGCTAATTGACGCCTCACCTGCGCATCCATCGAAGGATTTATTCCCCATGCATAATCTACTCTTGCCACCGGTTCAAATCCGGCCTGAGAATAAGTGTTGACCAAAAAGGGCCCATAGCAATCCAATCGGTCGCCGCCATGTGCCACAGCCTGAAAGGCAATATCTACACCTGCATGCTTGCCTTGACTGTTTGAATTTTTGAATACGGCAGTAATATTCCCATTTGGCTCCACAGCGCCGCCCGCCATGCCATCTTTGCTCATAAATGTAACAGCGCCCTGTAATTCCTCCAAAGTTTTGGAATCTACAGAAGCGCCATTTTTATTACTGGCTTTGGCCGCTTCCAGCGCATTGCTGAAAGCCTGATGGTCTGCGGTTTCCCGTATCCCGAAATCGGTCACGCCATATTGATTTAATTTTTCTCTTACAGACGAACTTAACCCTGCTCCTTCAAAAACGTTGCTATTTCCTCCCGGCTGTGCCCCTCCGAAAGCCACATCTTGATAGCCTCCGCGTACACTTGGTCGTCCAGCCAATAACGAATCTCCTCTTCTGACATTCTTGCCACCTCCAAATGTCGTCTCCCGTAGCTCTAATTGTGTTGCACCCTTGCGCGCAACTGCACTATTGATATTTTCTGTCGGGCTTAAAAATCCACGTAATACCGTATCTCCTCCAGAGGATATCCGTCCCGAAACAGCACCATCGCCATTTCCTGTGAAGCGGGGTCCTCTGTCTTCAGCCAATCCTCGAACTCTTTCTGCTCCTGTGAACTCACTCTGCGCACCTCCCGTGCTGTTCATAGCTTCACTATATGCTACCTTTTGTCCGTTGTCAAGGCCCTCACGCAGTATGCGGCGTGTCTCGCTGCTTGTTTCAGGCAGCTTCATCCCCGTGGCCTGCTCAAAGGCCGCCCGGTTTGCGCCGCCCGGCTTCAAAGTCTCTATCTGCGCATTCGTCAACGTGCCATCCCTGTACGCCTGCACCAATTCATCCGCCGCGTTTCCGGCAGCTTTTTCCTGCCGCACCATATTGTCCAGTATCACCGGTTCTTCTGCTTCCAGCGGCGTATATCCGCGCTGCATCACATATTCCGGGTATGCCTCCTTCAGCCTCGTAACCATCCGCTGTTCATCTGCGGTCAGTTCTGCGCCGCGAACGGCCTTTTCCAGCGCGGCATTCTGTGCGGCAGACATCACGGGCCGCCCATGAAAACGGTTGCTCAAAGCTCGCAAAGCTGCCGGGGCCAACTCGCCCAGCACGTTGAAGCCCGCATTCGTGGCAATGTTTACGCCAGCCTCTTTCAGAATGTCGCCTATGCTCAATGCCTCTTCACCGGGCGCTGCGCCGTTTTTCTGCTGGTCTAAATATTCCCCGGTCATCCGCAGTGTCATGGGCAGCGTGTCCAGCCCAAGGTCAAGAATAGAATCGCCCAGCATGCCCGAAATGGCCTGCGGCGTCGCCAGTTCACCCAATACCGGAATACGCTGCAAAGCCTGCGCCGCGCCTGTAGAAGCCAATCTTTCCCCGGCCTTACCCAGCGCCGGGCCAACGCCGGGTATTGCCTTCATGGCCGCACTGCCAAGGGCATACTGCCCCAGCATGCTGCCCATATAGCCTGCGCCATATGCCAGCGGGTTTTGCGTCTGCGCGCTTTCGCTGCGCTCTGAAAGGCCCAAGGGGTTTTCCTCCTCAAAGCCCGCCCGCTGCCAATTTCTGTCTTCCAGAGCTTCCCGTATCTGCGGCACAAGCGGCAGCGCGTTGCCTGCACCTGAAAACGCGCTGCGCACATTGCTCAGTTTGGTAGCCAGCGTGTCCATGATTTGAACCTGCATTAAAAGCTTTTCTACTTCTTCTGTACTTTGCCCCAGTTCGTGCAGCCGCCGCGCCGTCACGCCCGGCACGGCAAAGGCAGAGGCGCTTGTCTCTCACGGCGGCTTCAACACGCTGGCCAGCTACCAGATGGCGCTGATGTTCGGCGACAAGCAGGTGAATTGCGGCGACCAGAACAACCCCGACCTGTACAAAAAACCCATGATAGGCAAGGCGCTGTGCCTGCCGGAGACCATCGGCTCCACCACGGGCGGCATGGTGCTGTACACAGCCTGCGCCATGGGCAAGCAGCCCGCGTGCATGCTGTTTTCAAAGCCCATTGATTCGTTGGCCGCATCAGGCGCTATTCTGGCCGCAAACTGGACGCAAGCCAAGATGCCCGTGGTGGACAGCCTGGGCGAAGAATTCCTGGCCTATGTGAAGGACGGAATGACGCTGTGCGTGGCCGAGGACGGCACCGTAACGGTGGAAGGATAAAAAGGAGGAAGCGATGAAACAGGAGTATGAAGCATTGTTCACCCCATGGAAAATAGGCAATGTGGAGATAAAAAACCGCATTGTGATGTGTTCCATGGGCGGCACGTCCATCTTCGGGTGGATGGAGCCGAACCATTTCGACAAAGAGGCGGCCAATTTTCTGCTGGAGCGCGCGCGCAACAACGTGGGGCTTATCCTGCCGGGCATCGCCCCCATCCGCGACACACTGGGCGGGCGCTGGCTGTACCAGAACACCGGCAAGTTCCGTCAGCTGAAGGAATTTATGGAGGAATTTCATAAAACGGGCGCAAAGCTGTTCATTCAAATTACAGCGGGCATGGGGCGCTCCATGGCTATCAACGACGCCATGGCCCTGCTTGCAAAAAACAAGGTGCTGGGCACGCTGGCAAAGCCCATTCTGGACATCGACTATGTGTGCGCCAGTGCCTCTGCCACGCCGAACCGCTGGTGCGACGGCGTAACAAGCCGCCCTCTCACCGTAAAAGAGATAAACGAAATTGTAGAGGCCTTTGCCAAAACGGCGAAGCTGTGCATGGACGCAGGCGTGGACGGCATTGAGGTGCACGCCGTGCACGAGGGCTATACGCTGGACCAGTTCGCCCTGAAATACACAAACCAGCGCACCGATGAATACGGCGGCAGCCTGGAAAACCGTTACCGCTTTGCGGCAGACATCGTAAAGGCCATCAAGCGCGAGTGCGGGGCCGGCTTCCCTGTTTCGCTGCGCTATTCTGTGGTAAGCAAAACAAAGGGTTTCCGCCAGGGCGCCCTGCCGGAGGAAGCCAGCTATGTGGAAGTGGGCCGCGACATGGAGGAATCGGAGGCCGCGGCAAAATTTTTGCAGGACGCGGGCTACGATATGCTGAACTGCGATAACGGCACCTATGACGCATGGTATTGGGCGCACCCGCCCGCGTACATGCCGCTGAACTGCAACCTCAGCTATGTGAGCCATATCAAGAAATTTGTGGATATCCCCGTGGTATGCGCCGGGCGCATGACGCCGCAGGACGGCGCGGAAGCCGTGCGCACAGGCCAGATAGACGCCGTGGGCGTGGCGCGCCAGTTCCTGACGGACCCCGCCTGGGTGACCAAGCTGATGGAGGGCCGCGAAGAGGACATCAAGCCCTGTATCTGCTGCCACAATGCCTGCTTCACCATGGCGCGGTACGAGGGCTCGGCCAACGACCAGGACCTGATGGACGCCATCCACATGGCACGCTGCGCGCTGAACCCGCGCACCATGCAGACAAAAAAATACCGCATTGAAAAAACAGCCAGCCCCAAGTGCGTGGCCGTGGTGGGCGGCGGCATCGGCGGCATGGAGGCCGCGCTGGTGCTTGCCGCGCGCGGGCACAAGCCCGTGCTGTATGAAAAAACAGGCCGGCTTGGCGGCGTGTTCATTCCGGCCGCGGCCCCCTCTTACAAAGAAAAAGACCGTGAGCTGATTGAATGGTACCGCCGCGAGGTAGCCCGCCAGGCCATTGAGGTGCACCTGAACACCGAGGTGACGGACCTTGCCGCGCTGCACGCGGACGAAGTGATTATCGCCACAGGCGCCGCGCCCAAAAAGCCGCCCATCCCCGGGCTGGAGCACGCCATGGAGGCCGCGGAATACCTCTGCGGCCGCGAGGTGGGCGAGCGCGTCGTTATCATCGGCGGCGGCCTCACCGGCTGCGAGATCGCGTACGACCTTATTCTGAAAGGCAAAAAGCCCATTGTGGTGGAGATGAAAAACGACCTCATCGCCGCGCGAGGCGTGTGCCTTGCAAACTCGTCGTTCCTGCGCGAGACGCTGGCGCTGCATGAAACGCCCGTTTATCTGGAGACGTCGGTAAAGGCCATCCGCCCGGACGGCGTGACGCTGTGCGGCAGGGACGGCAAAGAATTCGACGTCGCGTGCGATTCCACCGTCGTTTCCATCGGCTATGCGCCGAAGCCGCTGGCCGCCGCCTCGAAGCATGTGCATATTGTGGGCGACGCAAACGCGGTGGGCAACCTGCGCACCGTCATCTGGCGCGCGTGGGATGTCTGCATGAAAATTTAAGCACTGTACGGCAAAAAGCACGCGCCATTTAGGCGCGTGCTTTTCGTTTTTTTCAGTTTGACAGGCGGAAGCCTTCTTACAAGGTCACTCATTCTGATATACCCACAGGAGAGCGGCTTGGAAGCATGGCTCTCCCCGCCTGTCTCCATTCCCAAAGAAGCCGGTGCCGAAAAGGAAAAGCCCCCCTGTTTTTATTCCACCACTTCCAGCTGAAGGCGGCTGAAATGCCACAGAACGGCATAGGCCGCCAACAGCATGGCTGCGCACACCAGAATGGCCTTCTGCCCCCACCAGCTGCTGAGGGCGGCGCCGCACAGCGCGCCAAGGCAAAACACGCCGATCACCGCCCAATAGCGAAGCGCGGCAAGCCTCTCGCCCCTGTCATGCCTTTTCAGCGCAAGAAAGGTGTGCTCGCCCGCGCTGCGCAAGTTGCCCGTACAGAACGTAGTGGCATACGGCATGCCGTGTGTTTTGCGAAAGCCGTTGAACTGCATGGAACACACGAACGACACCAGCACGATGACGGCGGCATCCGGCACACCCGCCGGCAGAAAGGCGATGCCCCCCAGCACAGCGGCCTCCGCCGCAAGCAGCGCATGGTACCACGCCGCGCGCCTGCGCGTAGTCATGGCGCTGCGCATCCATTCACTGACGAACACACCCGCCAGAAACGCCCCCACGGGCACAAGGTAATACCAGGCATGTGCGTCCATATTCACCGCGTACAACATCATCAGGGCAAGGTTGCCCGTCTGCGCGTTGGCAAACACATGCCCGTGCAGAAGATATGTGTACGATTCCAAAAAGCCGCCCACAAATACAAGGCACAGCCCAAAGCGCATGCGCTCCTGCGCGGGCACGGCCTGCGCCTGTCTGTTTTCTACGGCCATTCCCCATTTCCCCTTTCCTCTTCTTCCGGCTTCGGCCGCGGCGCCGCACGCCCGCCGCGCCTGCCCGAATGAGCCTCCGCGCAAGGCGCGGCGCTTTCCCGGCGCGGCAATGCGCCCCGTCGGCCGCCGCGCGCCTGCGGCGCATACCAGGGCCCTGCCCCCTACATCACCGCCGAGGCCAGCAGAAGTATGCCGCCTGTAACGGCCAGAATGATAAGCTGGAACTTACCGCTCCACCTTGCCCAGGCGCCGTAGCCGACGCCCACCAGCCCCAGGCTGATGAGCAGCACGGGATTGGTGAAATAGAACACGTTGGAAAAGCCGTCGCCAAAGGCGAAGGCCAGAATACTCACCTGCCGCGACAGCCCGCACAAATCAGCAATGAGCGTGATAAGCGGCATCAGCAGAAACGCCTTGGCAGAACCGGATGAGATGAAAAAGTTCATCACCAGCACCAGCGCATACAAAAACAGCGCCGTCGCCCCTTTTGGCATGTGCTGGGTAAGCTGGGTGACCGCGTTCAGCACGGCGTCCAGAATATGCGCCTGCTCCAGCGTATAGCGCACGCTGGACGCCATGAGAATAAGCGCCACCGCAGGCACAAGGCTCACGGCGCCGTCCTTGAAAAAGCCAGCCATCTTTTTGCCGCGCAGCCCGCAGGCTATGCTGGCCGCAAGCCCCGCCACCAGAAAGATGACGGCCACCAGCGGCAAAAGCACACCCTGCAGCGCCGGGATAAAGCTGGAGGAAAAAATGAGCACGATGCCCGCGCCCAATATGCCCGCAAACAGCGCAAGGCCCTTGTCCATACCCCTGTTGCGCACGAAGGTCTGCCCGGCCTCCGGCGCCTGCATGCCGGGCGCCCGGCCCGCCAACGCGCCCTTTTCGGGGCGTGCCTCTATTTTTTTCGCATAGCTCACAAGAAACAGGCACAGGCACGGGTACAGCACCGTAAAGGCGCCCGCGCGCCATAGCGCGCCTGAGAACATGGGCAGCCCGGCAAGCTGCTGGGCCACGCCCACGGTAAAGGGGTTGCATATGCCTGTGGCAAAGCCGCAGCCGATGGCAAGCAGGCTCATGCCAAGGCCCACCATAGCATCTCAGCCCATGCTGGCCGCCAATGCCGCCGCAATGGGTACCAGCGGCACGCACTCTTCAAACGAGCCCACCAGTGTACCCATGGCCATAAAGAACAGTGTGACGATGCAGATAAGCTGATAGCGCCTGTGCCGGAAGGCGCGGACAATGCGCCCCAGCATGTAGCGCATTAGGCCGCTTTCATCTAGGCAGTGGAACACGCCGCCGATGACGAACAGAAACACAAGGATGGCAATAATGGTGACGTTTCCCTCGCTGAACAGCACCAGAATGGGGCTGAGAAGCCATTTCCAGAACGGGATCCCCCCCTCAACGGCATGATAGGTGCCGGGCAGCACGGCCATCTGGCCGTCCAGCTCGGTGCGCTCGAACGCGCCCGCAGGCACAAAAAATGTGAGCACATAGGTGAGCACCATCAGGGCCGCCAGCATGGCAATGGCCGTGATGAATGATTTTACGCTGATATTCATTCCGCCGGAAACTGGCTTTTCCTGTGTGTGGCCCATAAGGCGGCACTTCCGTCATAAAAGGTCGTTTTCCGGCGCGCCCGGGCGCGCCAAAGGGCAGAGAGCACGCCCTCTGCCCTTTTTGCAAATTAAATTCAGGCGCCCAGCTTTTCCAGCGCCAGGCGGATGCGCTGCAAGGTTTTCTCCTTGCCCAGTATGGCGGCTAGGTCCGTCCCGCCGCCGGGGGTAGAGCGCTGGCCCGCCAGCGCAATGCCAAGCGGATACATCAGCCAGCCGTTCTTTTTTTCCATAGCCTCGGCCTTTGCCCGGCAGGCCTCAAAAATAGCGTCCTTGTTCCAGGGCTGCAGCGGCTCCAGCACGGCCTGAAGGGCGGCCAGCGCCTCGCGCGCCGTATCGGGCGTCGTCTTTTGCTTTTTGTTCTCAAACAAATCAAGCTCATAATCCGGCAGCGTGTCAATAAAGGCCACACGCGGCGGGATATCGCCAAAAAATTCACACCGCGGCTGCAGGTTCGCACACAGCAGGGCGCGGTCCACCTCGCTTTTCACTGCCTTGTCCAGCCAGGGCGCGGCAAGCTGCATAAAGGCCCCGGCAGGCAGCGCGCGGATATAGGCCGCGTTGATGGCCGTGAGCTTCAGCGTGTCAAAGATGGCGGGCGATTTGTTGATGTTGGCCGGGTTCCATATCTTCACCATTTCCTCCAGTGAAAATATCTCCTCCTCGCCCTTCGGGCTCCACCCAAGCAGAAGCAGGTAATTCAAAATGGCCTCGCTGAGGTAGCCCTTTGCCACAAGGTCCTGATAGCTGGCGTCGCCGTTGCGCTTTGAGAGCTTGGTATGCGCGTCCTTCATCACGGGCGGGCAGTGGATGTAAGTGGGCACCTGCCAACCGAACGCCTCGTACAAAAGGTTGTATTTCGGCGCGCTGGAAAGGTATTCCGACCCGCGGATAACATGCGTCACATGCATCAGATGGTCATCCACCACGTTGGCGAAGTTATAGGTGGGCATGCCGTCGCTTTTCAGCAGGATCTGATCCTCCAGCTCTGCGTTCTCCACCTCGATATGGCCGTACACAAGGTCGTCAAAGGCCGTTTTGCCCGTCCGGGGCATTTTCTGGCGGATAACATACGGCGTGCCCGCGTCCAAAAGGCGCCGCACCTCTTCGGGCGGCAACTCGCGGCAGTGGCCGTCGTAATGGCCCACAGCCTCGCCTGCGGCCTTCTGGCTCTCGTGCAAAGCGCCCAGGCGCTCTTCCGTGCAGAAGCAGTAATACGCCTTGCCCAGCTTTACAAGCTGCTCGGCATATTCCTTAAACATGCCCATGCGCTGGCTTTGCACATAGGGACCCACAGGGCCGCCCACATCCGGGCCCTCGTCCCACACAAGGCCCGTTTCGCGCAGGGTATCGTAAATGACATCCACCGCGCCCTCTACATAACGGCCCTGGTCGGTGTCTTCGATGCGCAGGATGAATGTGCCGTCCTCATGCTTTGCCGTGAGGTAGGTGTACAGCGCCGTGCGCAGGTTGCCCACATGCATATAGCCCGTGGGGCTTGGGGCAAAACGCGTTCTCACGCCTTTGAATTCCATGGTGTTCCGCCTTTCTGTTTTGCTTTTGCGCCCGCGCGGGCGCGTACGGGCTCAGCCTCTGGCCGCCTCCATCGTCTTTGCAAAGCTGTCCTTCAGCGTGACAATGCGGTTGAATACGCCGGGGTTTTTAGAATCCGGCGTGAAATAGCCTGTGCGCACGAACTGGAAGCGCTGGCCCGGCTGCGCATTTTCCAGCGCGGCCTCCAGCTTGCAGCCGCGCAGCACCTGCAGGCTGTCCGGGTTCAGGTAATCCTTGTAATCTGCGCCGTCGGGCATGGCGTTCATATCCGCCAGCGTGAACAGCTGGTTATACAGGCGCACCTCGGCGTCCACCGTGTGCGCACAGCTTACCCAGTGGATAGTGCCGCGCACCTTCCGCCCGTCCGCAGGCATGCCGCAGCCGGTCTCAAGGTCTGCCGTGCAGTGGATGGCAGTCACATTGCCCCCGGCGTCCTTTTCAAGGCCCGTGCACTTTACGATATACGCCCCCATCAGGCGCACCTCGCCGTCCGGCCGCAGGCGCTTGAACTTGGGCGGCGGCACCTCGGCAAAGTCGGCCCTGTCTATCCAGCATTCGCCGGTAAAGGCCACTTTGCGCGTGCCCGCCGTTTCGTCCTGCGGGTTGTTGGGCAGCTCAAAATATTCTGTTTTGCCCGCGGGGTAATTGTCGATGATGAGCTTTACCGGCTCCAGCACAGCCACGCGCCGCAGGGCTGTGCCGTCCAGCTCGCTGCGGATGCAGAACTCCAGCATGCGCGCGTCCAGCAGGCTGTTTGCCTTGGCCACGCCCGCGCGCTGCACAAAATCGATGAGGCTGGCGGGCGTGTAGCCGCGGCGGCGCAGGCCGCACACCGTGGGCATGCGTGGGTCGTCCCATCCGTCCACGATGCCAAGCTCCACCAGCTCGCGCAGGTAGCGCTTGCTCATCACGGTATTGGTGATGTTCAGGCGGGCAAACTCGCGCTGCTTTGGAAACTCGCCGCCCGCGATGTTTTCTATCACCCACTCGTACAGCGGGCGGTGGTTTTCAAACTCAAGGCTGCACAGCGAATGCGTGATGCCCTCAAGATAATCCTGAATGGGGTGCGCATAATCATACAGCGGGTAAATGCACCATTTATCGCCCTGGCGGTGATGCGAAACATGCTTGATGCGGTAAATGGCGGGGTCCCGCATGTTCATGTTGGGGCTGGCAAGGTCTATTTTGGCGCGCAGCGTCTTTTCGCCGTCCGCAAATTCGCCCGCGCGCATGCGCCGGAACAGCTCCAGGTTTTCCTGCGGGGTGCGCCCGCGGTAAGGCGAGGGCTTCGAGGGCACGCCCGCGTCGTCGCCGCGGTATGCCTGCATCTCCTCGCGGGTCAAATCGTCCACATACGCCTTGCCCTCCATAATGAGCTTTTCGGCATACTCATAACACTTGTCAAAATAATCGCTGCCATAAAATATGCCGCCGTCCGGGTGCGCGCCCAGCCATTCCAGGTCTTCCCGGATGCTGTTTACATACTCTACATCCTCGCGCGCGGGGTTCGTGTCGTCATAGCGCAGGTTGAACTTGCCGCCGTACGCCTGTGCAATGCCCCAGTTTATCCAGATAGCCTTCACGCTGCCAATGTGCAAATAGCCGTTCGGCTCCGGCGGGAAGCGCGTGTGTATCTCCTTCACTGCGCCGCGCGCAAGGTCTTCATCAATGATCTCGGTGATAAAGTTGCTGGGCTTTTCCATTCCGTTCTTTCCCCTCCACAAGAAGTGCCCGCGCGCCGCGCGGGCCTTGTTCCATATGTTTTGATTATAGCGTAAAGCCACCCGTTGTTCAAGCAAAAAACGGCCTGCCGGGCGCAAAAAACGCCGTTTTTTACTCAAAGGCCGCCCGGTGCGCCGTGCATTTTTTGCCCCGCGCACATCATACCCTTTCATCAAAAGGGGGAATGGCGGCATGTTCGGATGTGTGGGGAAACGGATGGGGCGCGCGGTGGTGTGCTGCGCCATGCTGCTGGTGCTGGCCGCGGCGTGGGGCGGGGCGGCCCTGTTTCAGTGGGCCTGGCCCGCGGCAATAAGCGCGCAGAAATATGAATGGGGGCTTTCGTTCCAGGGTGGCGAGGGCGAGCCGCCCGTACCGAACCTTTCAGCCGGGCAGCTTGCGCAGCACAGCGCCTATTACTGCGGCAGCGCAAGCCGGAAGCGGCTGTACCTGACGTTCGACTGCGGCTATGAAAACGGCAATACAGAGCCGATTTTAGATGCGTTGAAAAAACATGATGTAAAGGCGACCTTTTTTGTGGTCGGAAATTTTCTGGAAACCAGCCCGGAGATAGTCAAACGGATGATTGCGGAGGGGCATACGGTCGGCAATCATACCTATCATCATCTGGATATGTCATCCATTTCAAGCATGGATGCCTTTAAAAAGGAAACGCAGGACGTTGAAAATCTGTTTGAGCAGATTACAGGGACACCGATAACAAAATTTTACCGTCCGCCGCAGGGCAAATACAATATTGAAAACTTAAAAATGGCGCAGGAGCTTGGCTACCACACGTTTTTCTGGAGTCTTGCTTATGTGGACTGGTATCAGGATAAACAGCCGACAAAAGACGAAGCGTTTGGCAAGCTGCTTAAAAGAATACACCCCGGCGCAATCGTACTGTTACATTCCACGTCCTCGACAAATGCGCAGATTTTAGACGAATTGTTGACCAAGTGGGAAGAAATGGGCTATACTATAAAACCGTTGACAGAACTGGCTGGCGCAGCAACATGACACATAATAAATGTATTGTTTGACAAAACTTTAGGAAAAATGTTTGGCGAAGCCGGGTGAAGCGTGTAAAGATATAGATTTATGCGTGTACGGACAAAGAAAGAGAGTAAGATGAAGAAAAATGGGAGGAAATGAAACGTGAATACGAAAGAGTATGAAACAAAGGAGCTGCTTTCACGGTTTGCACCGTATTATAAGCCGCATATGGGGACGCTCTGCATGGATTTATTCTGTGCGGCGCTGACAACAATCTGCGAGCTTGTGCTTCCGCTGATTATGCGTTATATTACCAACGAAGGAATCCGGGATCTTGCGGCGTTGTCCGTAAAGACCATTCTGATGTTGGGTGCATTGTATCTGGTACTGCGTATTATTGATGGTATTGCCAATTATTATATGGCATATACGGGGCATGTTATGGGTGCAAAGATTGAAACCGGTATGCGTAAAGATGCATATGCGCATTTGCAGAAGCTGTCTGATACGTATTATAACAATACGAAAGTCGGTCAGATTATGGGGCGGATTACCAACGATTTATTTGATG
>ENA-ORTH01000556-ORTH01000556.1-human-gut-metagenome-genome-assembly--contig:-NODE-556-length-45959-cov-4.018103_pt1 | contig 45959 bp, 41 predicted proteins | sample MGYA00241914_ERZ509192 | MGnify/ENA primary metagenome ERZ509192 (study PRJEB26280, sample SAMEA2338826) | human gut metagenome | biome: human gut; feature: human-associated habitat; material: faeces... | reverse complement strand
CTCCTCAAAATGTGCATCATCGATTCCCATCTCATGCAAGGTGGTTTTCAGATGCAGCGACCGGAAAAATTCCTCCAGCCTGTCCAAATCCAGCAGATACTTTCTCCCGGCTTTTGAACTGGGGATTTCCCCTGCAATCACCTTCCGCCTGATCGCCGTCTTGGTCAAAGCTGTATCCGGGTCAATGGCCCTGACATACTCGGCCACTTGGTCAATCGTTCTCATTCGCATAAAATACAACCTCCCAGCGTGTTCTTTGGTATGGAACACCTATATGATACAATATGTCATAATGTTCTGCAACTTTTTGCTATATCCATAAAGGGTGGTGTATTGTATCGAATAAGTTCCGAAAAGCTAGAAGCAAAGCTTAGTTCAAAAAACTAAAGCGCAGATAAACAGGCCAAAACGATGCATAATAATTCTAATAAAACAAATAATTATTGAGCGAAAAAAATATAGCAAATAAATTTTTGGCATTCTAACAAAGAAAAATCCCCTCCCATGTAGGGGTGGTATTACGGCAATATTGTCCGTTGTTTGTCCGTTATTTTTATTAGAAACTATAAAAAACCGCAGGAGATAAAGAGAGAAATTTCCCGCAAACCACTTGCAGCACAACAGTTTGCAGCAGTACATAAAAAGATGTAAAAAGAAAAAATCCCCATTCGAATCCCGGCACTCCGACCAAGCGTAGAGAGGCGGACAGGATTTTATCCTGTCCGCCTCTCTTGTTTCATATCTGTCTTTCTGTAGCCCCCTTCATATGCTGATGAACCAGTTATATAATTATTGTTGAAAACAAAAATACAATAATATTGATTTTTTAACCGCATGTCGACAAAAAGTCAGCATTTGGGGCCCTGTTTTTGGAAGATAACACGCCCATTTACGCAAAAATGTGGTATATTGAATATTAAAGTTATATCTAATAATGAATTCCATTATGTCAGTCCGTTTTTCCGCCATGTCAGTACCCTATTTTCGACGATTTTCCCTAAAATAGTAGTCGTATACTATCTACGGGAGGTAAATCTACGAATTTCGACAAACAGCTTGACGTATTTTCCAGAAACCTGTCCGAAATCCGCCGGAACGGCCGCTACTCCTACCAGGCATTCTCTGAAAAGCTTCGGGTTGGGAAGTCCACGGTTCAGGCCATCGAAAGCGGAGGCTACAATATTACGCTGAGTACGCTCATCACAATCGCTAATTCCCTGGAAATCCATCCGGCACTCCTGTTGATGGATCTGCCGATAGAGTTGGATCTAACAGGGACAAACCGCTATTATGCCAACTTACTCATGACCTACTCCGCCCTGCCGGAGGAACAGCGGTCCCAGTTCCGAAACATGATCCAACGCCTAGAATGCAGCCTGGATGGGGACCATTTAGAGCAGAACGACACCGGAGTGAACTGAAATGGAAATTGCAGCCCGCCTGCGCCAGCTTGGATTCCCAAGCAACTATGTGGGGTTTCCCTACCTTGCCTGCGCCATCTCATTGGTGCAGACCGAGCCGGAGTACCTATATCAGGTATTCAAATGTCTTTATCCCGCCGTTGCCACAGCGTTTCAAACCTCGGCAGCCTGTGTGGAGCGGGACATACGCACCCTGCTCTGCGCATACTGGCGCTCCGGCGGCCAGCCATTATTGCAGGCCATCTCTCCGCGTCCGCTTACCGCCCGTCCCACGGTCAGTGAGCTGATTGCCCTGCTGTCCGGGTATTTCCAGGATGTCGGAGACCTATAATTCGGGGCGCATCATGGCATACTGAAGCTGAGGTGATTTCCATGTTGACAGAAGCGGAATTGCTCCAGTATATCTACCAGACTACAGAAATGGGCCGGGACGGCATTCAGTCCGTCCTGCCCCACGCGGAGGACGAGACCTTTCACCAGGCGTTGGAGCAGCAGCTCACGGAGTATGAAAAGCTCTACGGCGCCACCGGAAAGATGCTGCGGGAACGTGGTCAGGAGCCCAAGGGGCTCAATCCCATGGTCAAGGCATCCTCCGAGATGATGAGCGCGATGAAAACCATGGCTGACCACTCTACCTCCAAGATCGCGGAGATGATGATTCAGGGCAACACCATGGGCATGACCAAGAGCCTCAAGCACCTGCACGACTACCATGGGAAGGACGAACGGGTACGGGATCTGGCCAACAAGCTGCTGAAAACCGAAGAGGCCAATATCCAGCAGATGAAGAAGTTTCTCTAGTCTCCTCAAGGGCGGCGCCGAATTGGCGCCGCCCTTTCTTGCGCTTGCTGTCACAAAAACCGGAACATATCCGTTATAATGGGTGAAAACCGGTTTTCTATCCAGCAGACAAGGAGGAGGAGGCTATGGACGAGGCGGAGCTGAGCCGGGCGTTCCCCATCGGGGACGGCGCCTGTCTGGAGGCAGTCATCGCCCGCTATGGACAGGCCCTGCTGCGGTACTGCCATCATATCCTGTGTGACTACCATGAGGCCCAGGACGCGGTGCAGGACGCGCTGCTGCGGGCCTGGAGTCGCCGCAACCGCTTCCGGGCGGGCACCAATCTGGAGGCGTGGCTCTACAAGCTGGCCTATCACGCCTGTATCGACCTGCTCCGGCAGAGGCGGCGGCAACTCTTTGCCCCTCCCCCGCCGTCCGGGCACAACCCAGATTACATTGGGCCGGAGCTGCGGGCGGCCCTGTCCGTCCTCACGCCGGAGGAGCGGGGCCTGGTCTTCGGACGGGTGATGGAGGGCCGCTCCTATGAGGAGCTGTCCCAGATCTACGGCCCGTCCGCCGCCGCCCTGCGCAAGCGATACGAGCGGGCGCGGAAGAAGCTGGCCCTGGCACTGAGCGAATCGGAATTGGATGAACAGAAGGAGGTCGTTCCATGAAGCGGACACCAGAGGAGGAGCGCATTTTCCGCGCCCTCGCTCAGATCGAAACACCAGAGGCCGACCTATCCGCCGCACTCCGGCGGGCGGAGGAGCCGCGCCGCATCCGGCCCGTCCGTCCCCTGGCGGCGGCGGCTGTGCTGTGCGCCCTGCTGACCATCGGCGCGGCGGCGGTGGGCTTTTCCGGGGCGTGGCGGTACTTTGTCCCCTCCCTGCCCCAGAACGCCGTGCAGACCGTGGGGGCCAGCCAGACCTCCGGGGACTACACCCTCACCGTGGAGGAGGCGGTGGTGGACGACAGCAATTTTATGCTCCTGCTGGCCCTGACCCGGGCGGACGGAGAGGCTATCGATCCAGAGGCATCGCTGACCACCAACAGCATGGATCTGGAGGTAACGGTGGACGGCCACTACTTTGGCCGCGCCACCGACTACCAGCTCTCTCCTGACGGAAAAACCATCTACATCTGCTACGAAAACACTGGCGCACTGACCGAGACATCCATTTTGGGCAAGCCTATCACCCTCACGGCCGATGGAGTGGCCGTAAGGCTTTTCGACGATAACGGAAATATTTATATCCAGTGTGACACCCCTATCTCCCTATCTGCGCTTACGGAATGGGGGACTCCGGACTTCTCTGCCGTACCCCTGGTGGATCATGTAGAGGAGATTATCCAAACTGCGGCAAATGGTGGGGCAACTCTTCCGTTGTTTACGGTGGAGGGAGTTCCCCTCCTGACACTTCGCGGTGCGGCCCTGACCTCGGAGGGACTGGCCCTGGTGACGCAGGATGCCTCCTACGTCTCCGGTGACCTGGCGTATACGAGAAGCAGCTGTGAAGCCATCATCGATACCCGCACCGGAGCACGCTATCTTTGCCGCTCCGGTCACGGAGCAGCATTAGAGGATGGCACCTGGGCCTTTCTGGAGGTATTCGATGACTGCCCCTTTGCCCTGGAAGATCTTCCCTATCTTGAAGTGGAGGTGTCCTATACCGTCGACCGGATTCTCTCTGACCAGCCGTTTTCGCTCACCTTTACGGTGGAAAAGTCATCCGGGTGGAAACTCCCGTTAGATGATGTCCTGGAATTAGACGGGCTCACCCTGCATCCTGCGGAACTGCGGTTGTCAGCCCTGGATCTGCAAGTCTATTTCCAAGATGAAGCGGAGACGGCCTTCTCCCTCTATCGGGACGGTACCGCTCCGGTGCTCCATCTGGCAAACGGCACAGATATCACCACCACCTGGCATGGAGGCAGACATCTGGACTCTGCTCTGCCTATGGTGTCATTCCAAACCATTGATGCCAACGGCGATCGGCTGTTCATCGACCCCGCACAGGTGGTTTCCATCACCTTTGGAAATCTGGAGATCCCCGTGGAGCACTGACCTGTTTCCCTCCCCAAAAACGGCGCGCCCTAAACCGGGCGCGCCGTTTTCCATTGCCCGGCCCCGGCAAATCTGCTATGATTGTAAGAGATTTGTCAGAATTGTCTCACGCTCTTTGACAGAAAGGGCTGGTAAGATAGCGTCCATAGGAGGGATTTGTGTGAACGAGTGTATTCTGGTGGTGGATGACGATCCCGAAATCGTCCGTGCCATCGCCATCCTGCTGGAAAAAGAGGGCTATCAGGTGCTCAAGGCCTACAATGGCATGGAGGCGCTGGAGCAGGCGGTAAACCCCGCCCTGCGGCTGATCGTCATCGACGTGATGATGCCAAAGCTGGACGGGCTTTCGGCGGTGATGAAAATCCGGGAAAAGCGCAACCTGCCCATTATTGTGCTCAGCGCCAAGAGCGAGGACTCGGACAAGGTGCTCGGCCTGTCCATGGGGGCGGACGACTACATCGCCAAGCCCTTCCATCCCCAGGAGCTGGTGGCCCGGGTGCGTAGCCAGCTCCGGCGCTATACCCAACTGGGCGACGTGAACGCCCAGAGCCAGGGCGGAGAGATCGTCAACGGCCGACTGTGCTACCGCCCGGAGGAGCGGGTGCTGCTGGTGGACGGGGAGCCGGTGAAGCTGACGGCCACGGAGCTGAAAATCGTGGATCTGCTCATGCGCAACCTGGGGCGGGTCTTCCCCGCCGAGGAGATCTACCGACGGGTATGGAACGAGGAGGCCTATGCCACCGAGAACACCGTCATGGTACACATACGGCGCATCCGCGAAAAAATCGAGCTCAATCCAAAGGAACCGGAATATCTGAAGGTGGTGTGGGGCATTGGATACAAAATCGAGAAGCGTTAAGCCCGCCCTGGCCTTTCTGGCCTTCGTTCTGGGCGTCACGCTGCTGGTCTACAGCGCAGCGGCGGCTGTGATTGTGACCGTTGCCAGCAGGGGTTCTTTCTACATCCCCTGGCGCGACATATTCTGGACCGACTACCAGACTACGGACAGCTTTCACAGCTTTATAGAAGCCCGCCTCTATGAACTGGCCTCCGCCGCCGATACCCCGGAGGAGGAAAATCCCCTGGAGGGCTGGGACGACGGCCTGCTCTACCGCGTCCGGGCGGATGGAGTGCTGAGGTTCTCCAACACCGACACCCTGTCTCCCGACCGGCTGCCCGACGGGTATAATTTTCTGATCACCTACGACGGGGAGAAGGTGACTGCCGTCAAGGACGGCCGCGACATCTCCAGTCAGTTCTCCCCCCTCCCCTTCGCGGATCCGGCCGGTGTGTCCGTCTCTCTGGCCGCGGCCGAGCACCCGCCCGCATCCGGCTCGTCGTCTCTCGCCTCCCTGGTCGGTTCTCTCCGACAGAACCGTGCCTTCTTTTTCTGCTTCCTGTTTCTTCCGCCCCTGGCGGGTATCGCCCTCACCGCCCTGTCCATTGTGTGGCACCGTCACAAGGTGCGGGCCGACCGGGCCATCGCCTGGTTCACCGGGCGGGTGTGGCTGGAGGTCAAGCTCCTGCTGCTCGTCCCCTTCCTCTGGGCGTGCGCCCTGGCCGGAATGTGCTGTCTGGCCGCGCTGATGGGGGAGGTGCTCACCTACAGCATTGTGCGCTACCTCTCCGTCCCCCTGGCCCTGTGGTGGGCTTACCTTTATATCAACGACCTGCGGTACAATTTCGGACACCTCAAGGAGCAGAGCCTGTGCGCCGCCTGTGTGCGCCTGCTCCGGCGGCAGATCCTGCGCCACCCCGCCGCCCAGCGGGCCGACCGGCGGATGATCTGGCAGTTTGCCGCCTGCCTCCCCTTTTTCCTGTTCTGCGCCCTGTCCGTGCCGGCCTTTCTGGTGTTCCGTCTGCCCCTTCCGCTGCTGCTCCTGCTCTGTATGGCCGGGATCGTGCTGATCGGTCTCCAGGTGTGGCTGGTCAGGGAAAGCCGCCGCTCTGCCGCCGAGCTGGACGCCCTGCTGGCCTGCATTGAGGCCGCCGGGGCGGGAAGGCTGGAGGGAGCCCCTCCCCTGCCGCCGGACTCAGATTTCCACGGTGCAGCGGAGCAGCTCTCCCACATGGAGGAGGGTCTGCGTACCGCATTGGCCGAACAGGTGAGGAGCGAGCGGATGAAGGTGGAGCTGATCACAAACGTCTCCCACGATCTCAAAACCCCCCTCACCTCCATCATCAGCTATACCGAGCTGCTCCAGCAGGAGGAGGGCCTGCCCGACCATGTGCAGGACTACATTCGTGTCCTCTCCGACAAGTCCAAGCGGCTCCAGGTCATGGTGCGGGACGTGTTCGAGGTGAGCAAGGCCGCTACGGGCAACCTGAGCGTAGATATAAAGCCGATTGATTTTGCAAAGCTGCTTCGCCAGACCCTTGCGGACATGGGGGAGGCCATCGAGGAGAGCGGCCTTACCCTGCGGCCCCGTCTGCCGGAGTCCCCGGTCTGGATCGCCGCCGACGGCGACCGGCTGTACCGGGTGTTCCAGAACCTGATCGGTAACGCCCTCAAGTACTCCCTGGAGGGCTCCCGGATCTACCTGGAGCTGACCGCAGCCGACGGGCAGGCCGCGGCGGTGCTCCGTAACACATCACGGGAGGAGTTGCCCGACGGGGTGGATCTCACCGAGCGGTTCGTCCGGGGGGACGAGAGCCGCACCGACGGGGGCAGCGGCCTGGGCCTGTCCATCGCCCGCACCTTTACCGAGGCCTGCGGCGGAACTTTCTCCGTCCAAACGCAGGCGGATCTCTTCACCGCCTCCGTCTCCTTCCCCCTGACCAGGGAACGGCCACCCAAGGAGGAGAGCGCGGTATGAGACGGCTATGCGCGTGCTTTGCCGCCCTGGCGCCGGCCATTCATGACTTTCTGCGGATTACCGGCCATCAATAGGACTACAGTACCGTTTTAGAAGCCTAGGATGCAGCCTCCCCCTGTCCGAAATGAGTTTATCAACGCAGCATTCGGTATACCATATATAAAATCCGGCAACTCCCATTTTGGGGAGTGCCGGATTTTATTTGACGAATCTTTGCATTTATACTACAATAAGAGTATTATCAGGCGATTTGAAAGCGAGGAAAATGGTATGCCAGACAGCAACTCAAGCCTCAATCCCCTCGGCTCCCTCCCCATCAATACCCTGTTGCCCAAATTCGCAATCCCTTCCATTGTCGCCTATCTGGTCACCTCTCTTTATAATATAGTGGATCAGATCTTCATCGGCCAGGGCGTGGGATATTTGGGAAACGCCGCTACCAATGTGGCTTTCCCCTTCACCACCGTGTCCACCGCCATTGCCCTGATGATGGGCATCGGCACTGCTGCCAACTTCAACCTGAATTTAGGGGCCGGAAATGAGGAACGGGCTCGCCGGGTGGCCGGCACCGGACTGTCCTGTCTTGCGCTGTTCAGCCTCACCCTGGGCCTGATCGCCTTGTTTTTCCGAGGCCCACTCCTCAACCTGTTTGGCGCTACGCCGGAGGTATTGCCCTACGCCATGATCTACACGGGCATTACCGCCTTCGGCCTGCCTATGGTCACCTTTACCACCGGGGCCAGTTCCCTGGTCCGGGCCGATGGAAGTCCCACGTATTCCATGCTCTGTACCCTCTCCGGCGCGGTACTCAACACCATATTGGACCCGGTGTTTATCTTCGGTCTGGACATGGGCGTGGCCGGGGGCGCGCTGGCCACCGTATTGGGGCAGGCTCTCTCCCTGGTCATGGTACTGTACTATCCGTTCCGCACCCGCATCCGTACCATCCGCCTGACGGCGGCCTCCCTGCACCCTTCCGGGCCACTTCTGCGTGCCATCTGCTCCCTGGGTGTTTCCCCCTTTTTAAATCAGATGGCCATGTTCCTGGTGCAGATCACCCTCAACAATACCCTGACCTACTACGGTGCGCTCTCCCACTACGGTGAGGACATTCCCCTGGCGTGTGTTGGGGTCATCTCCAAGGTCAACATCCTGATGCTGGGCTTTACCTTGGGTATCTCTCAGGGCTGTCAGCCCATCTTCAGCTACAACTACGGCGCCCGGCAGTATAGCCGCGTACGTGAGGCCTACCGAAAGGCCATTGTCGCCGCGTCCGTAATCTGTTGCATTGCCTTTGTGTGCTTTCAGCTCTTTCCCCGGCCGATCGTGGCACTGTTCGACCCCTCTGGCAGCGAGGAGTATTTTCAGTTCGCCGAGCGGTATTTCCGCATTTATATGTTTATGACACTGGCCAATGCCTTCCAGCCCATTACGGCCAATTTCTTTACCTCCATTGGCAAGGCCAAGCGGGGCGCACTGATCGCCCTCACCCGGCAGGTGATCTTTCTCATTCCCCTGATTTTGATCTTCCCCCTCTTCCTGGGGATTGATGGCGTCATGTACGCCGGTCCCATCGCCGACAGCGCGGCAGTAGTGGTGGCCCTAGCCCTGGTTACCCGGGAAATGAAGCGGATGCCCCACGTGGACGAACCCGTGGCGGCAGATACGCCGGTGTAGCTGGCTCCAGCGGCGGCGGGCACTGTGGGCGGCATCACCGCCAGTCTCTTAGACCTCTAGGGTCAGCCAATCGGCCCATCCCGTACTCCTTTCTCGATACCGGCACCATAGGGAGGTGGCCCAGGGCGGCCGTTCCGGCTGCCGGTATCTGGGGCTGTCACCCCGGCTTTTCCGGCTGCTGCGTGGACCATATGCTGTTCCCCGAATAACCAAACAGGAGGCGCCCCACGGGGTGCCTCCTGTGTTTACTTTCACAGATACAGCTCGGGCGGCTTGTCCTCCTTGGTCAATGCCTCCTCCAAATGAGCCGCTGTAGCGGCAAAGGCGGGGCCTTCCACCCGTCGGCTGCCCGCCGGGCAAGCCCGGACACAGGCCAGGCAGCGGATGCACTTCTCACCGTCGGTCGCACGGGGCGCGGCAGGATGGATGGCCTCCACCGGGCAGGCCCCGACGCAGCAGCCGCAGCGGGTGCAGGTATCGTCCCCCACTGGGTAGAACGGCGCCCTCTGAAAGCTGCGGTAGGGCCGGTTCCCGGGCAATTCCGGGGCGCACCAAGGCCCCGACAGCTTCTCCGCCGCCCGGCGTCCCAGCTCCGCGGCCGCCGCCAGATCCCCTGCGTTGGGTCGCCCCACGGCTACCTTGGCGGAAAATGTGTGAGGCGCTACAAAGGCCCCCGCCGCCAGAGGGCGGAACCCCCGGGCGGCACACAGGTCGCTCAGCTCCGCCAGCGCGTCGTCAATGAGCCGGTTGCCATACACAGCCAGCAGCACCGCCGGAGTCTCCTCCCCCTGTAGGCCGTCCAGCAGCCCCGGCACCTCCGGCACTCGGCCGTAATAAACCGGTACGCCCAGGACAACTACGTCATCTGCGCCGAACATATGAACTTTGCGCCGCTCCTCCGGCCGGGTCAGGTCCACTTCTCCGCCCATGTGTGGCATAGCTGCCGCCACAGCTCGGACATAGGTGCGCGTCCCGCCCGTGGGACTGAAATAGAGGGCTGTTGTACGTCTCTGCATGTGTTCCGCTTCCTTTCCACTTGTTTGATACGCAGGAACGTGCCGTGGGGAAAAACACCCCACGGCACGTCTGCCTGTTTGCCGTTCGGCTATTGTACTGCCTTCTCAGCAGCAGCTGTTCCCGCAGCCGTTGTTGCAGCCACAGCCACCACAGCCGCAACCGCCCCAGCTCCCGCCGCCGCAGCAGCAACAGAGCAGGATAATGATCAGAATGATCCACAGGCAGCCGCCGCCAAAGCCACAGCCATTATTGCACCCCATATGAAGTACCTCCTGGTTTGATGATGGAAACCAGAGGCGGAGCGGTGGGAGTACCGCCGCTCCGGCCCGGTCTCACTCCATACTATGCCGGGGACGCAGAGGGGTGCTTGGTACAAATTCTTTTTATTCCAGCTCAAAGGCGCCGGTATAGAGCTGATAATAGAGTCCGTGCTGCCGGATGAGATCCTCGTGGTCGCCCCGCTCTACAATGCGGCCGTGATCCAGCACCATAATGGCATCAGAGTTGCGCACAGTGGATAGCCGGTGGGCAATGACAAAGACGGTGCGGCCGGTCATCAGGGAGTCCATGCCCCTCTGGACGATGGCCTCAGTGCGTGTGTCAATGGAGGAGGTAGCCTCATCCAGGATCATCACCGGGGGATCGGCCACAGCGGCCCGGGCAATGGCGATGAGCTGCCGCTGGCCCTGGGACAGGTTGGCGCCGTTGCCGGTGAGCATGGTGTCGTACCCCTGGGGCAGGCGGCGGATAAAGTCGTCTGCGTTGGCCAGCACGGCGGCGGCCTCCACCTCCTCGTCGGTGGCGCTCAGATTGCCGTAGCGGATGTTTTCCCGCACGGTGCCGGTAAAGAGGTTGGTATCCTGAAGCACAATGCCCAGGGAGCGGCGCAGATCCGGCTTATGAATATCGTTGATAGAGATGCCATCATAGTGGATCTTGCCGTCCGCGATGTCGTAGAAGCGGTTGATCAGGTTGGTAATGGTGGTCTTGCCCGCGCCGGTGGCGCCCACGAAAGCCAGCTTCTGGCCGGGCTTGGCGAAAAGGCTGATGTCGTGGAGGATGGTTTTGCCCTCCTCATAGGCGAAGTCCACATCATCAAAGCGCACGTCGCCCGCCAGCTTGGTATAGGCGAAGCTCCCGTCCTCCTGGGGAACCTTCCAGGCCCACAGATTGGTGCGCTCACTGGTTTCCTGGAGGGCGCCGTCCTTGTTATAGGACACGTTGACCAGGGTGACGGTGCCGTGATCCTCCTCGGAGGGCTCATCCATCAGGTCAAAAATCCGTTGAGCACCGGCCAGAGCCATGACCACAGAGTTGAGCTGCTGAGAGATCTGGCTGATTGGGTTGGTCAAACTCTTGGAGAGCTGGAGGAAGGATGCGATGACACCCAGGGTAATACCGCCCCCCAGGCCATTGAGGGCCAGCGCTCCGCCCACCATGGCGATGACCACATATTGGATGTTGCCAATGTTGATGAGGATGGGCATGAGGATATTGGCGTACTTGTTGGCCTTATAAGCGCTTTCAAACAAGGCGTCATTCACGCGATCAAAGCCCTCCTGGGCCTCCTCCTCGTGGCAGAAAACCTTGACCACCTTCTGGCCGTTGATCATTTCTTCGATATAGCCGTTCAGATCGCCTAGCTTCACCTGCTGGCGGACGAAGTAGCGGCCGCTGCGTCCGGCCAGGAACCGGGTCACCAGCAGCATGCACACGATGCACACGATTACCACGCCAGTGAGAGTGAGGTTGAGTACAACCATGCTGACAAAGGTGACCACGATCATCATCAGGGAATTGATTACCTGGGGAATGCTCTGGGAGAGCATTTGTCGCAGGGTATCCACGTCGTTGGTGTAGACGCTCATCACATCGCCGTGGGCGTGGGTGTCAAAATACCGGATGGGCAGGGTCTGCATGTGTCCGAACAGATCGTCGCGGATCTTCTTCTGCACGCCCTGGGAGATGGTGACCATCAGGCGGTTGTAGGCCAGGGCGCACAGGGCGCCCACCACATAGAGGCAGGCCATCAGGAGCAGAGCGTGGAGCAGGCCGGTGAACACCGGGTTTTCCATGGCCAGCAGAGGCGTGATATAGTTGTCGATCAGGGCGCCCAGGAAGATGGAGCCGGCCACAGAGGCCACCGCGCTGACCAGGATGCATACCAGCACCAGAAAAAAGCGGATCAGGTAGCCCCGGCCCACATAACTGAGCAGGCGCCGGACCGTGTGGGACTTTTTCTTCGGCATCTTATTCATTCTCGCTCCCTCCCTTCGTCTGGGATTCATAAATTTCCCGGTAGATCTCACAGCTCTGGAGCAGCTCGCCGTGGGTGCCCATGGCGGAAATCCTTCCGCCATCCATCACCAGGATTTTGTCCGCGTCCTCGATGGAAGAGATACGCTGGGCAATGATAAACTTGGTGGTGTCGGGGATCTCCTCCCGGAACGCCTTGCGGATCAGTGCGTCGGTTTTGGTGTCCACGGCGGAGGTGGAATCATCCAAAATCAGAATCTTCGGCTTCTTCAGCAGGGCCCGGGCGATACACAGGCGCTGCTTTTGGCCGCCGGACACATTGGAGCCGCCCTGCTCAATATAGGTGTCGTACTTGTCGGGGAATTCCTGGATAAAGGGGTCGGCCTGGGCCAACTTACATACCCGGACCATCTCCTCATCGGTGGCGTCCTTCTTACCCCAGCGCAGGTTCTCCTTAATGGTGCCGGAGAACAGCACGTTCTTCTGGAGCACCATGGCCACCTGCTCCCGCAGGGCGTCCATGTCGTAGTCCCGCACATCCACACCGCCCACCAGGATGCGGCCCTCGGTAGCGTCGTACAGCCGGGGAATAAGCTGCACCAGAGTGGTCTTGGAGGTGCCGGTGCCGCCGAGAATGCCCACCGTCTCACCGGACTTGATGTTCAGGTTGACGTTTTTCAGGCACTCCTTACTGGGGTCCTTGGCGTAGCTGAAGCTGACGTTCTCAAAGACTACAGAGCCGTCCTTGACCTCCTCCACCGGATTCTCCCCGTTGCGCAGGTCGCTCTCCTCGTTGAGCAGCTCGGTAATACGCTCGGCGGAGGCGCGGGCCAGGATGATCATGACCAGCACCATAGAGAGCATCATCAGGCTCATGAGGATCATCATGATATAGCTGAACATACTGGTGAGCTGCCCCACATCCATGCTGCCGCCCACTACCAGATGGGCGCTCAGCCAGGACACGGTCAGAATACACGCATAGACGCACAACTGCATCAGCGGCATGTTGAAGGCGATGAGCTTTTCCGCCTTGGAAAAGTCCATATAGATCTCCTGGGAGACTTTCCCGAATTTTTCCTTCTCGTGCTCCTCACGCACAAAGGACTTCACCACCCGGATGCCAAGCAGGTTTTCCTGTACCACATTGTTCAAGTGATCATACCGCTTGAACACCCGCTCAAAGATGGGGTGGGCTCCGGTCATAATAAAGAACAGGCCCAGGCCCAGGATGGGGATCACCACCAGGAAGACCAGCGCCAGTCTGGGGTTGATGGTAAAGGTGAGCACCCATGCACAGATAAGCATGATGGGACAGCGCACAGCGATGCGGATGATCATCATAAAGGCCATCTGTACGTTGGTCACGTCGGTGGTCAGGCGGGTAATGATACCGCCGGTGGAGAATTTGTCGATGTTGGAAAAGGAAAATTTCTGAACATTCCGATACATCTCCCGGCGCAGATTACGGGAGAAGCCGGTGGCCGCCCGGGCGGCATAACGGCCGGACAGGGCGCCCAGCAGCAGAGCCGCCAGGGCCATGAGGACCACAATGCCGCCGTAGTAGAAAATACGTTCCATATTTCCCGCCTCAACGCCCTGGGTCAGCAGACGGCCTGTCATCATGGGAATCAGGACATCAAAGGCCACCTCGCCGATGACAAAGATCGGCGTCAGAATCGTGTCCTTTTTGAACTCCTGAATACAGCTCACAAGTCCGCGTTTTTTCTTCATGCACATTCCTCCTTGGGAATTGATTCGCTTGCTAACTGTTAGCCTCCTAACAGTCTTTGCCGCAGGTGCACCCGGCCGGAAGTACAGACGGCTCCATTAGGTTCTGCTTCATTTTTGCGATGGTCATCATGAACTGCTGCAACTCCTCAGCGCCGATTCCCTTGGTCAGCGCTGCCTCTACCTGTGTGATGCGCGAGGCAATCTGCTGGTTCAGGGCCTCCGCTTTCGGCGTTGCCATCACCTGCTTGAGCCTGGCGTCACGGGATACGGAGCACCGCATCACAAATCCCTCCTCCTCCAGGCGCTTCAGCAGCCTGGACGCGGTGGAGCGGCGGATATAAAACGCCTCCTCCAGATCCTTCTGAAAGATTTCCTGATCCCGATTATGGCACAGAAATCCCAGAAGCATCCCCTGCATCTCGGTAAAAGCATCGCACTCCGGCTGGCCGGAGAGCTCCCAGACCTTGCGCCGGATCAGATTGGACAGCGCCTTGACCTCGTAACCCGCATGGCGTTCTTGCCTCATTCAGACACCCCCCTTCCATGCAAGCTATTTTACAGAGTTTATTTTAGTTATCTTGCTAACAGTTGTCAATGGGCAACATTTACAAAAAGACCCTCCGGTAACCGGAGGGTCTTTCCATTCAGCTCAGCCTGTCCACGGTGACGCCGTTCATCACCGCCTGAAATACGGCTTTGTCCACGCCGCTGCTGGCAGCCGTCCTGTCCAGCAGGATGCCGCTGCCGTCCTTCAGAGGGGCCGACAGTGCGAAATAGGACAGATAGGCCACCTGGGCCCGCAGGAAGGGGCTACCTGTCAGCTTGGCCTGCTCCGCAGCGTTGAGCACACCAAACTCCACGCTCTTGCCCACGGCATTGGCCCAGGAGAAGTCAGGCGATGCCCCGCTGTCCGAGTAGCCCAGCGCCCGCAGAAGAAAGGTCATGTACTCCCCTGCCGAGAGCTGTGCATCCGGTCCAAAGTAGCGCTGTCCACCGGCACTGACGTTGTTGCCCTTGGTATAGCCCTTCTCATAGGCATAGGCCACATAGCGGTCGCACCAGGCAGGGGTGTCCGCAAAGGGGTTGGCCGCTGTGCTGCTCAGCGCAGCCCCCTCCTCCCCGATCAAACGCAGGAACATGACCAGTCCTACGATACGGGTAGGAGCCTGCTCCAGATCATACCCGGAGCCGTAGGCCGTTCCAGTGCCCTGGAACAGCCCCATCTGCTTTAATGCGTCGGCCAGAGCATTATAGTCCAGCCCCGCTCCGGAGGACACGGTATAGAAGCCCTCTACGCCCAAAACCGCAGTATCAGAGGTGATTGTCACTGCCGCTGTGGTATTTTCGGCCGCTAAGACGCGGTGACGTGCGGTCAGCGCGGTGCCGGAGGCGACGGTCTGCCCCACCGTAATATCCACCACACTGCCGCCGGAATAGGACACGGTTCCGCTTCCAGCCAGGAGCAGCAGCCCGGAACCGGCAGGCAGGCTGACCACGTCTCCCCTTTTAAAGCGGAAATCCGTGATTGAGGCGGCATAGCACTGTTCTCCACCTGCCCGGGCCAGATAACCGCTGTGCCTGGCATTCAGATCCGCCAGCACAGAGTCGTAGACGGTCTTTGTCTGCTCCGCGATGCGTGTCTCCGCCTGCCGCAGTACGTCCGGAATATAAGTGTCGTTCAGGTAGCCCTGCGTTACAAGGCTCTCCCCTGTTCCCGTATCGGCGGCATATACTGCCGCACAGCCTATCAGGATGACCAGGGCAAGCAGGCCAACGGCAAGTCTCTTCATGGTACCTCCGAAATCATATAGCTCAGCGCCAACAGGCTGTCGGCAAAGTGGACGTTCTCAATCACTATGTCCGGCGCGTCCACCGTCAGCTCAATATTGGTGAAATTCCAGATTCCTTTCACGCCGGAGGCCACCAGCCGACCGGCGATCCGGTTGGCCACGCTCCGGGGAACCGTCAGCACCCCGATGCTGGCCGGATGCTGGCCCAGATACTCCTCCAACTGGTCCACGTGGTGGACCGGCACCCCGGAGAGTCTCTGCCCAACCACATCCGGCGCCACATCAAAGGCGGCCGAAAGCGCCACACCGGAGCGCTCGAAGTGAAAGTTTTCCATCAGGGCCCGGCCCAAGTTGCCCGCCCCCAGAATGACCGCGTTGTGGCCGCGGTTCATACCCAGAATGTCGGAAATCTCCCCCCGCAGATTTTCAATATTATAGCCGTAGCCCTGCTGGCCGAACCCGCCGAAGCAGGAGAGATCCTGCCGGATCTGTGAGGCGGTCAGCCCCATGGATTTGCCCAGCGCGTTGGATGAAATGCGCTCCACACCGGCCAAATAGAGGTCGTTCAGGTGGCGGTAGTACCGTGGGAGGCGACGTATCACCGCACTGGACACTTTATCTTTTTTCATAGCTCCATCACTCTTCTTCTTGTTCCAAAGCGGTACCGCACGTAACTCGCCCGTTCCGCTGCAAGATTCCTATTCAGTTTACTCGAAAGAGGGGCCGATGTCAACGTTCTTTTCCCTGGAACCGCCTTCCGGTCCGGTGCATAGAGTGAGGAAAAGGAGGAATGCCAATTGGCCTCGATTGGAACCATTGTCACCCGCGTATATACCTCCCGGGCCCAGCTCCCGGTGCCGGGTGCTACTGTAGCGGTGACGCAGAGGGCGGGTGGCGGGCGGCATACGCTGCTGGCCTTACGGGTGACGGACGAAAACGGACGCACCGCGCCGATCCGCGTCGCCACACCCGAGCCGTCTGCCAGTGAATCCCCAGGGACAGAGTCCCCCTTCGCCGTCTGTGACATCTGGGTGGAGGTACCGGGCTATGAGATGCTTCTGGTGGAGAATGTCCAGGTCTTTCCTAATACGGAAACACTACAGGAGCTGGAGCTGATTCCCCTGCCGGAGCAGACCTCGTCGTCTACCCGGGGGGAGATCGTGGATATTCCACCCCAGGATCTGTAAGGAGGTACCCCCATGCCGACCACACCTGTAACGCCCTATGTCCCACAGTACATCACCGTGCATCTGGGCGCCCCCAGCGCCGCTGCGGAAAATGTGACGGTTTCCTTCCCGGAATACGTTAAGAATGTGGCCTCCAGCGAGATCTATCCCACCTGGGAGCCGGCGGCTATCCGTGCAAACATCCTGGCGATTATTTCGTTTGCCCTCAACCGGGTATATACCGAATATTACCCCAGCCGCGGCTACCCCTTCAACATCACCGCCAGCACGGCCTACGACCAGAAATTCATCAAAGGGCGCAACATTTTTGAGAACATCAGCCAGATGGTGGATGAGATCTTCAATTCCTACATACGGCGCACCGGCTTTGTGGAGCCCCTGGCAGCCAAATTTTGCAACGGCACCACCACCACCTGCGACGGTCTCTCCCAGTGGGGCAGCCAGGCCATGGCAGAGCAGGGCGCCGACTCCGTCACCATCCTGCGAAACTATTATGGCGACAATATCGAGATCGTGAACAATGCTCCTGTCATGGGTATCCGCAGCTCCTACCCCGGAACTCCGGTGCGGCTGGGCGACCGGGGGGAGCCGGTGGTGCGCATCCAGACCATGCTCAACCGCATCTCCCGCGATTACCCCGCTATTCCGAAGGTTCAGCCGGTGGACGGGATCTTCGGAGCGTCCACCGAGCAGTCGGTCATCAAATTCCAGCAGATTTTCAGCCTGACGCCGGACGGAGTCGTTGGAAACGCCACCTGGTATAAGCTGGTCTTTCTGTACGTGGGCGTTCTGGAATTGGCGGAGCTGGTCAGCGAGGGTCAGACCTTCTACACCACCTTGGTGCCCGTCAACCGCCCCGATACCATTTCCCTCGGCGACACCGGAGAAAATGTCAAGGTAATACAGTACCTTCTCTCTGTGGTGGCGGAGTTTTATAATAACATCCCCCCGGTGGCTGTGGACGGGATTTTCGGGCAATCCACCCAAAACGCAGTCCTGGCTCTTCAACAGATGGCTGGTCTGTACCAAGACGGCGTTGTAGGCGAGGACACCTGGGCCGCACTCTACCGATTTTATGTCGGCATAGTGGATACCATGAGCCAATATACCAATGTCATCCCAGAGCAGTTCCGGCCGGAGCTTCCCGAGAGCGAAGCCACCAGCCTGACCCAGTACCCCGGCCAACCCATGACACTGGGCAGCACCGACGAGAGAGGAGAAGACGCCACATGATTCGCTCCCAACTCCACCTGATTGGACAGCCCGTACGCAGCCTCCAAACCATGCTGCGCACCATTTCTTTCGCTTACCCCTTCCTCCCCCGTCTCACGCCGGACGGAATTTTCGGCGAACGCACCCTAGAGGCCGTCATGCTCTTTCAGAGGGAATTTTTCCCTCCGGTCACCGGACAGGTAAACCAGGCCACCTGGGACGCTATCGTTTCCTTGTATCACCAGGTGGTTTCCCGCCTCACTCCGCTGCCCACCCGCAGCTTTCCAAGTCCAGAGTTTTCCGTCGCACCGGGTGAGGCCAGCGTTCATCTTAACCTGGTGCAGTCCATGTTCTGCGGGCTGTCTCGGGTCCTGAACGGCGTGGAAACCTGTGATGTCTCCGGGGTAAACAATGCCGCCACCGAGCACAACATCAAGTGGATTCAACATCTGAATCACCGTCCGGAAACCGGGACGCTGGATCAGGAGAGCTGGAATACCCTCAGCCGCCTCTATACTATGTTTGTCACCAGCGCCCAGTCGCCCTGGACTACGCGGCCTGAGCTTTTTATGCCCTGACGCGGCATATATGTGTAAGGTGGGTGCCCTGTCCATAGCAGGGCACCCACCTTGTCTACAGTTTCAACTACAGGTTACAGTACCAGACTGGGAGCTGCATAGGTGCGGCCCGCCAGCTCACTGTTGAGCATGTAGAGGCCTTTGGCATCGTCGCCGTAGAGCTCCATCTTTTTGATCATATCCTCGGCGGTCTTCTCCTCCTCGCCCTGCTCTTTGACAAACCAATCCAGGAACTGCATGGTGCGGAAGTCCTTGACCTCATAGGCTGCATCGTAGATCGTGTGAATCAGATTGGTGACATACTGCTCATGGGCCAGGCCGGCCTTGAGCACCTCCAGCCTGCCGTTGGGGGCGGCGGTGGGCCTGGCAATGCCCTCCAGCACCGGGCGGTGGCTGTTGTTCTGGAGATACTGGAACATAAGCATGGCGTGATCCCGTTCCTCCTGCGCCTGCACCTTGTACCAGTTGGCGAAGCCGTCCAGTCCCTCGTCCTCGAAGTAGGCGGAGAACTCCAGATACAGGTAAGCGGAGTAGAACTCCTTATTGATCTGCTCGTTCAGCAGAGAGGCAACTTTTTCGTTCAGCATAATAAATACACTCCTTTCTCATCTGGATGGCATAAGAATACCACGGATTTTATTCTGTTACAACTGTAAATTCCACTCAGAAATTCCTCTGCGCCCTAACAATGGCCGTAGGCAACAGAGGACAGGATACCGGTTAAAACAGTCCGTCGAACAGGGTAATCTGACTCGTATCCGGCATGCCGTCCAGAGCACCAGCGGCCTTGAGTTGCTCGATGTGGGTCTTGGAGACCTTGGGACAGGCTGCGGAAAACTCCTCGATGGATATAAACCGCTTTCCCTCCCGCTGCTCCATGATAGACCAGGCCGCCGTCTCGCCCAGACCAGGCACAGAGGTGAAGGGGGGCAGCAGGCTTCCCTTCTCATTGTCTGGCAGGAAGTTGACCGCGTGAGAGCGGTAGAGATCCATGTGCTCAAAGGTGAACCCCCGCAGATAGAACTCATAGACCACCTCAAGGGTGACCAAAATATCCTCCTCCACGGGAGAGGGCTTCTCCTTGCTCTCAATCTCCCGCATTTTAGCCTTGCACACGTCCATCCCCTGGCACATGAAGGTGGCGTCGAAGGCCTTGGCCCGGATGGAGAAGAAGGCGGCGTAGAAGGCCAGGGGGCGGTGGACCTTGAACCAGGCGATGCGGAAGGCCATCATGACATAGGCCACCGCGTGGGCCTTGGGGAACAGGTACTTGATCTTCTTGCAGGAGCCGATGTACCAGTCGGGTACGCCGGCGGCCCTCATCTCCTCCTCCGCCCCATCCGGCAGGCCCCGGCCCTTACGCACCGACTCCATGATCTTGAAGGCCCGCTTCTCCGGCATGCCGCAGGAGATGAGGAAGAGCATGATGTCGTCGCGGCAGCCGATGGCCTGGCCGACCGGGACGCCCTGATCCACAATCAGATCCCGGGCGTTGCCCAGCCACACGTCGGTTCCGTGGGAGAAGCCGGACAGGCGCAGGAGGATGTCAAACTCGTGGGGCTGGGTGTCCACCAGCATGCCGCGGGTGAACTTGGTGTTGAACTCCGGGATGGCCACGGCGCCGGTTGGGCCCAGGATGGGGTCGTCCACGAAGCCCAGCACCTCAGAGGAGGTGAAGATGCTCATGGTGTCCCGGTCGTCCAGAGGGATCTTTTGCGGATCCACCCCGGTGAGATCCTGGAGCATGCGGATCATGGTGGGATCATCGTGGCCCAGCATGTCCAGCTTGAGCAGGTTGGACTCCATGGAGTGATATTCGAAGTGAGTGGTAATGATGTCGCTGTTGGGATCGTCGGCGGGGTGCTGCACCGGACAGAAGTCGTAGATCTCCCGGTTCTGGGGGATGACCACCATGCCGCCGGGGTGCTGGCCGGTGGTGCGCTTGACGCCGGTGCAGCCCTGGGCCAGCCGGTTCTCCTCCGCCCGGTTTACCGTCCTTCCCCGCTCATCCATGTACTTCTTGACATAGCCGAAGGCGGTCTTTTCCGCCACGGTGCCGATGGTGCCCGCCCGGAACACGTGGGTCTGCCCGAACAGCTCAAAGGTGTACCGGTGGGCGTTGGCCTGATATTCGCCGGAGAAGTTCAGATCGATGTCGGGCACCTTGTCGCCGCCGAAGCCCAGGAAGGTCTCGAAGGGGATGTTGAAGCCGTCCTTGGCGTAGGGCGTTCCGCAGACGGGGCACACCGCGTCTGGCATGTCCGCGCCGCAGCCGATCCCCTTCTCTTTGGCGGTGTCGAAGTCCGAGTGCTTGCACTTGGGACAGCGGTAGTGGGGCGGCAGGGAGTTCACCTCCGTGATACCCGACATGAAGGCTACCAGGGACGAGCCCACGGAGCCACGGGAGCCCACTAGGTAGCCGTGGGCCAGGGAGTCCTGCACCAGCTTCTGGGCCGACATATAAATGACGTCGTACTTGCACTTGATGATGTCGCCCAGCTCGGCATTGATGCGGTCCACCACGATTTTGGGCGGTTCCTCACCGTAAAGGGCTTTTGCTTTCCCCCAGACCAGACTGGTCAGCTCCTCCGCTGAGTTCTCGATCTTGGGGGCGAACAGCCCCTGGGGCAGAGGCACTACGTCCTCACACCAGTCGGCTACCAGATTGGTGTTGCGCACCACCACCTCATAGGCCTTCTCCTTCCCCAAATAGGCAAACTCCTCCAGCATCTCGGTGGTGGTCTTGAAGTAGATGGGCAGAGACGAGTCGGCATCTTCAAAGCCCTTGGAGGCCAGCAGGACGTGGCGGTAGATCTCGTCCTCCGGGTCCAGGAAATGGACGTCGCCGGTGGCGCACACAGGCTTGTCCAGCGCCTCGCCCAGGGATACGATGGTGCGGTTGAAGTCCTTCAGCTCCTCCTGGCTCTGCACCATACCCTTGCGCAGCATGAAGGCATTGTTGCACAGAGGCTGAATCTCCAGGAAATCGTACCAGGAGGCAATGCGCTTAAGCTCCGCAAAGTCTTTCCGCTTTACAACTGCTTGAAACAGCTCTCCAGCCTCGCAGGCCGAGCCGATAATGAGTCCCTCCCGGTGCTGGTTGATCAGGCTCTTGGGCATGATGGGGTAGCGTTTGAAGTGGTCCAGGTGAGAGGCCGAGATGAGCTTGTAGAGATTGCGTAGGCCCAGTTGGTTCTTGGCCAGCACGATTAGGTGCTTGGGCTGGCGGCGGGCCTTGCCCCCGGTACGCAGCCTGGCCATAGCCGGATTGATCTGCTGGAGGGTATGTACACCCCTGTCCCGCAGCATCTCGAAGAAAGGTACCAGCATATAGCCCACCGTAGCCGCGTCGTCATAGGCCCGGTGGTGGTTGAAGGCGGGCAGGTTCAGGTGCTCCGCCACGATGTCCAGCTTGTGCTTGCCCAGCTCCGGCAGCAGGTTCTGGGCCAGAATCAGCGTGTCGATGGAGGTGCTGTCGAAGGGGCGGCCCATGCGGCGGCACCCCTCGGCGATGAAGCCCATGTCGAACTCCGCATTGTGGGCGGCCAGCGGGCGGTCTCCCACGAAGTCCAGAAAGGCGTTTATAGCCTCCGCCTGGGAGGGCGCTCCCCTCAGCATCTCGTCGGTGATGCCGGTAAGCTCGGTGATCTCGCGGGTCAGAGGCCGTTCGGGATCGGCAAACGTGGAGAACTGCTCCACCACCTCCCCGTTCCGCAGTACCACCGCTCCGATCTCGGTGATTACATCCCGCCGCTTGTCCAGACCGGTAGTCTCAATGTCGAAACAGACGATATCACCCGTAAAGTCTTGTTCCTTGTCCCCGTGTACCACCACCCGGTCGTCCACGTCATTGATGAAGTACGCCTCCACGCCGTAAAGCACCTTGATCTTCTTGGCCGAGTGCCATGCGTCGGGGAATGCCTGGGCCACGCCGTGGTCGGTGATGGCGATGGCCCGATGGCCCCACGCTTCCGCCCGCTTGACCACGTTCTTGTCCGGCCCCGCCTTGGGGCTCACTTGGGTGAGGGCATCCATGGAGGACATGGTGGTGTGCAGGTGGAGCTCCACCCGCTTCTCCGGCGCGTCGTCGGTCTTCATGGGCTTGGCGCTCTCCATGATGGCGTAGGGCTCCAGCACCATGTCGCCAGTGAAGCGGTCGATGTTCAGCTTGCCCTGGATCACCAGATGCTGGCCCTTCTTCACCCCGTCCACAATGCCCTTCCCCTCGTCACCGGGGAAAAACTTGGACACCCGCACCGAGCCGGTATAGTCCGTCACATCGAAGCACACCACCCATGCGCCCCGCTTTTTCAGCTCCCGGTGATCCACGGCAAATACGTCTCCTTTGACGATGACGGTTCCCATGTCCAGCTCCAGGGTGCTCATGGGGATGCTCTCCCGCTTGATTTCGTGCTTGCCGTAGAGCAGCTTTCCTCTCGTGCCGCCGGAGGCCGCCTTTTTCTCCCGCGGGCTGGCAGTTTTGAGACCAGCCAGAGCTCTCCGGCGGATCTCCTCCGTGCGGCGGAAGGCCGCCATGGCATCCTCCTCCACCGGGGCGGCCGGGGGCGGAGGAGGAGGGGCGCTGGCCGCAGGAGCCGGTTCAGCCGCCACAGGAGCCGATGTGGGAGCAGTCGCGGCCGCCGCTCCCATCTCCAGCTCCACCCGCTCCACCCGGTAGGCCAAGGCCAGGCTCTTCTCGATCTGGTGCCGCAGGCCCTCCTCGGGCATTCGGGGGCACTCCACCTTGGCGCGGATAGAGCGGGCCGCCTTATCGATCACCGCCCCCGTGACCAGATAGCCGCCTGCCAGGGCCGCCAGCTCTTCACCGGGCCGCCAGGCGGAAAACAAATTCAAAAAGGGAATCTTCTGTGCCTGTGACATGGTTGAAACGCTCCTGCCTCCTCCGTCAAAGTTCCTCAATTAGTGCGAAAAGCTCGTCCACCAGGGCCTCCTGGGGAACCTTTTTCACGATCTCTCCCTTGCGGAAGAGCAGGCCCTCCCCGTTGCCGCCGGCGATGCCCACGTCGGCGGCGGAGGCCTCTCCGGGGCCGTTTACCACACAGCCCATGACCGCCACGGTGATGGGCTTGTCCACGGCCTTAAGCCGCTCCTCCACCTGGGTGGCCAGGCCGATGAGGTCGATACGGGTGCGCCCGCAGGTAGGGCAGGACACCAGCTCCGGTCCCTCCTTCCGCACCCCGGCGGCCTTGAGGATGTCCCGGGCGGCGTATACCTCCTCCACCGGATCGGCGGAGAGAGAGACCCGCATGGTGTCCCCGATACCCATGGCCAGCAAGCCGCCGATGCCCACCGCGGATTTGAGGGTGCCCATGCGCAGGGTGCCGGTCTCCGTCACCCCGAGATGTAAAGGATAATCGCTTTCCTGATTCATCAGGCGGTAGGCCGCCATGGTGGTGCGCACGCTGGAGGACTTGAGGGACACGCATATGTCGGTAAAGTCAAATTTCTCCAGCAGGCGGATATGTCCAAAGGCCGACTCCACCAGGGCCTCCGGCGTCACCCCGCCGTATTTGGCCAGGATGGGCTTCTCCAGGGAACCGCCGTTGACTCCAATACGGATGGGAATCCCCTTTTGTCGGCAGGCGTCGGCCACCGCCTTCACCCGGTCCTCCCCGCCGATGTTGCCCGGATTGATGCGCACTTTGTCGCACCCGGCAGCCACGCACTCCAGGGCCAGCCGGTAATCGAAATGGATGTCTGCCACCAGAGGGATGGGGCTCCGCTCCCGAATGGCCCCCACCGCCCGGGCGGCGGCCAGATCGGGCACCGCCACCCGCACAATCTCGCACCCCGCCGCCGCCAGACGTTTGATCTGCTCCGCTGTGGCGGACACATCGTCGGTGCGGGTGTTGGTCATGGACTGAATGGTGACCGGAGCCCCCCCTCCGATGGGGACGCCGCCCACGCGAATCTGTCTGGTCATAGGACAAGCCTCCCTACAGGATCAATTTGTTTACGTCGCTGACGGCCACCACCACCATCAGGGCAATGAGGCAGAAGAAGCCCGCCATATTGATATAGCCCAGGTACTTCTGGTCGATACGCCTGTGGGTGAAGAAGTGGTAAATGCCGCCCACGAGTAGGAAAAGAATCTGCCCGCCGTCCAGAGCGGGGATGGGCAGCAGGTTCATCACCGCCAGATTGATGGCGATCAGCGCCACAAAGCTGAAAATATTGAGCAGAGCCCCGGCCATTCCGGCGGCAGCCGCCCCCTGCTGGCCCACCTCGCCGGCCATGGCGAAGATGCCGATGGGGCCGGCCATGTCGTTGAGGCTCACCGCGCCGCGGATCAGATCCCCCAGACTGAGCCATACCGTTCGCACGTAGTCGATAGACTGGTACCAGGCGTTGCGCAGGGTGCCCAGGGGCCCGGCCTCCCGGAGCTCCCCCACCATGACTCCCCGCTTCAGGCTCTGCCGGCCGCTCTCGTCGGTGAGGGTACGGTAGGGCAGGTGCAGAGTGCCCAGATCGAGCCGCCGGCCGTCCCGGAGCACCTCGACGGCCACATTCTCCCCCGCCCGGCCCAGGAAAAGAATCGCATCGCTCTGGAAATAGATGCGGTGCCCGTCGATGCGGTAGAATTCGTCGCCGGGCAGCAGGCCGGTCTCCCGAATGTCCTCCGCCCCCGGCAGATAACCGCTGACCACCGGCGCGGACGGACTCCCCGCCACGGAAAAGAGCACCAGCAGGATCACCAGCCCCGTCACAAAATTCAAAAATGCTCCGGCCACCAGAATGATGAATTTTTTCCACGCCGGCTTACCGCTGAAGGACCGGGGATCGTCCGAGGCCTCCTCCTCACCCTCCATGGAGCAGAACCCTCCGATGGGCAGGGCCCGGAGAGAGTAGGTTGTCTCCCCCCTTGTCCTGGAGAGCAGCTTAGGGCCCATACCGATGGCGAACTCCTCCACCCGCACCCCCAGGGTCTTGGCCGCGATGAAGTGTCCGAACTCATGGATGGCGATGAGCGCGCCGAAGAGCAGGATGGTAATCAGGATGAACAGGATGGTCATAGCATCGCTCCTTACTCAGTGCGTATCGGGCCGGTGTCCCCGCACGGCCTCCCGCGCCGCCTGATCCGCGTCCAGAATGTCCCCCAGGGAGGGAGACTGCACCGCGGGAACCGCGGCCATGGCGTAGGCCACCTGCTCCGCAATGCCGGAGAAAGAGAGCTGTCCGGCCAGGAACTGCCCCACGGCCTCCTCGTTGGCCCCGTTGAGCACCGCCGTGGCGCTGCCGCCGGTGCGGGCGGCCTCCAGGGCCAGGGCCAGACAGGGGAACGCCACATAGTCCGGCGCATGGAAGGTCAGGGGCGGGCAGGACAGCAGGTCCAGCGGCTCTGCCACCGCCGCAACCCGGCCGGGCCAAGTCAGGGCGTATTGAATGGGCAGGCGCATATCGGGCACGCCAAGCTGCGCCAGCACCGCATGATCACAGTATTCCACCAGGGAATGGACTATACTCTCCCGGTGAATCACAATGGAGATTTTTTCCGGGGGCATGTGGTAAAGGCGCATGGCCTCAATAAATTCCAGTCCCTTGTTCATCATGGTGGCCGAGTCCACGGAGATCTTGGCCCCCATATTCCAGTTGGGATGGGCCAGAGCCTGCTCTACCGTCACTCCGGCAAGGTCCTCCCCTTTCCATCCCCAGAAGGGGCCGCCGGAGGCGGTCAGAATCAGGCGGCGCACCTCTCCCCTGTCCTGGCAGCCCTGGAGACACTGGAAGATGGCGGAGTGTTCCGAGTCCACCGGCACCACTTGGGAGCCGCTCCATGCAGCCGCATCGCTCACCAGCTCCCCGGCGCACACCAGTGTCTCCTTGTTGGCCAAGGCGATGCGCTTACCAGCCCGGATGGCGGCCAAAGTGGGACGGAGTCCCACGATCCCCACCACGGCGGTGAGCACCGTGTCCGCCGCCTCCAGGCTGGCCGCCTCCAGCAGGCCCTCCATCCCCTCCGCCACGCGGATGGGCGTGTCAGCCAGGCGCAGGCGCAGGGACGCGGCGGCCTCCGGGTCCATCATCACCGCCAGCTCCGGCTGGAAGCGGCGGCACTGCTTCTCCATCTGCTCCACGTCCCGGTTGGCCGTTAAGGCGGCCACACGCATGCCACAGGCGGCAATCACGTCCAGTGACTGCCGCCCGATGGAGCCAGTGGAGCCCAGCAGAGAAATACAGCGGTTTTGTTCCATGCTATGCTCCTCCCACGGCGGGCAGGAACCGGAGCAACAATTCGATCAGAGGCGCGCAGAAGATCACGCTGTCAAACCGGTCCAGCACGCCGCCGTGTCCGGGAAAAATGTTGCCGAAATCCTTGATTCCGTACTGCCGCTTGATATAGGAAAATGACAGGTCGCCCATCTGGGAGATGGCGCTGCCCAGGGCTCCGTAGAGGGCCAGGTACAGGTAGTTCACAGTATAGCCGAAGGCGAAGCGGAGCAGCACGCCGTACAGTACCGTGCACACCACCGTCCCCACAAAGCCGCCCACGGCCCCCTCCACCGTCTTTTTAGGAGAGAGCTCCGGCGCCAGCTTGTGCCTGCCGAAAGCCATGCCCGCAAACAGTGCGAAGGCATCGCTGATAAAGGCCGCCACCAGGGGCAGGATGAGCAAAGGCTCCCAGTGCTCCATCTGGCGAATGCGCAGGAAGGAGGACAGGAAGAAGGGGATCACCACAGTCAGGAAAAAGGCGCCTCCCAGCTTCTCCAGAGACAGGCGCTTGTGGCTTGCGATGGCCTCTGCAAAGAGAAGCACCACATACACGAACAGGCCGCACAGCGCGGGCAGAGGCCGCCCGTCATAGTAGACCCAGAAGGGAATCAGCCCGGCCAGTATGATGGAGTAGCCGGAGATGCGGGTATGCTTCAAAAAGCCGGTGGACCAGAGCACCTCATGCACCGCGATCATGGACAGCCCGGCAATGAGGAGGCACAGAGCCCAAGGATACGCGGGAGAAATCAGGTAAAACAGCACCAGCAGGAGCGGGATGAAAATAACCGCCACCATGATTCGCTTACCCACTCAGACACCTCCAAAACGGCGGGAACGGCCCTGGTAGGCCGCCAACGCCCTATGCAGCTCCTCTTTGGAAAAATCGGGCCACAGTACGTCAGTAAAATAGAATTCCGCATAGGCGGACTGCCACAGCAGGAAGTTGGAAATGCGCACTTCCCCGCTGGGGCGGATCACCAGATCCGGGTCGGGTACACCATTGGAGCAGAGGTATTCGGAAAACAGCACCTCGGTCAGCTCCTCCGGTTTCCGTCCTCCCGCCGCACAGTCTGCGGCGAAATGTCGGGCGGCCCGAACGATCTCGTCCCGTCCCCCATAGTTGAAGCAGACGTTGACCTGCATCCCCTCATACCGCTCGGAAATCTCGCTGGTTTTCCGGCACATATCCTTGAGCTCCTGAGGCAGCGGCTCCAGATCACCAAAAAAGTGGAGCTTAATTTTGTCCTTCTCCATCTTTTCGATGGACTCCAGCAGATACTTTTTCAGCAGACCCACGATGGCGGAAACCTCCTCCAGCGGGCGCTTCCAGTTCTCCGTGGAAAAGGCGTACACTGTAAGGTACTCCAGTCCGATCTTCTGACAATAGGTGGCGATGCTGCGGAAAGTCTCTGCCCCCGCGGCGTGCCCCGCCGTACGAGGCAGGCCACGGCGCTTGGCCCAGCGGCCGTTTCCGTCCATGATGATTGCCACGTGGCGGGGCAGGCGGTCAAAATCCACCTGTGCCTCCCCGCTCTCTTTCGTTTTTAAGAATGACATAGTTTATCCTACCCGGTCCCATAAAATTCCGGTGCGGGACATCCAGGTGTCCCGCACCGTGAGGTCTATCTGCTTTACAGGCTTAGACCGCCATCAGCTCTGCCTCTTTTTTGGCAGTGAGCTCGTCGATTTGCTTGCAGCGCTTTTCGGTCATGTCCTGGAGCTCCTTCTCATAGTCCTTCCGGTCGTCCTCGGTAATCTCCGACTTCTTTTCCATGGACTTAAACTTTTCCATGGCATCCCGGCGGATGTTGCGGATGGCCACCTTACCGTTTTCGCCGTACTTCTTGACCTGCTTCGTCAGCTCCTTGCGGCGTTCCTCCGTGAGCTGCGGAAAGGCAAGGCGAATTACTTTACCGTCATTCTGTGGATTGATGCCGAGATCGGAGGTCTGGATGGCCTTTTCAATGGCCTTGAGCAGGGTGCTATCCCAAGGCTGGATCATCAGGCTCCTGGGGTCTGGGGAGGAGATAGCCGCTACCTGGTTCAGAGGCGTGGGAGCACCGTAGTAGTCCACGGTGATCTTGTCCAGCACAGCGGCGTTGGCGCGGCCGGCCCGGACGCTGGCGAAATCGCTCATGACCACGTCAATGGTCTTCTGCATCTTTGCATCGAATTCCTTGTTGACTTCCTTCATATCACGGTTCCTCCTTGACAATGGTTCCAATTTTCTCTCCCATAACGACCCGCAGGATGTTCTCCGGGTCCTTCAACGCAAACAGAACCACCGGGATCTTGTTGTCCATGGACAGGGACGTGGCGGTGGAGTCCATCACCTGCAGGTGCTGGGCCAGCACATCGTCATAAGTGATGGTGTCATACTTGACCGCAGAGGGGTCCTTCTTCGGGTCGGCGCTGTAGACGCCGTCAATGTTCTTAGCCAGCAGAATGGCATCCGCGTCGATCTCCGCGGCCCGCAGCACCGCGGCCGTGTCAGTGGAGAAAAACGGGTTGCCGGTGCCGCAGCCAAAGATCACGACCCGGCCCTTCTCCATGTGCCGGATGGCTTTGGAGCGGATGTACGGCTCGGCCATGGCGCGCATCTCGATGGCGGTCTGCACCCGCACGTCCACGCCCTTCTGCTCCAGCACGTCGGCCACGGCCAGGGCGTTGATGGTAGTGGCCAGCATACCCATGTGGTCGGCGCGGGTGCGCTCCATCCGGTCGCCTCCGTCCTTGACGCCGCGCCAGAAGTTGCCGCCGCCCACCACGATGCCGATCTGCACGCCACAGGCTACGCACTTCTTGATCACGTCGCACACGCTGCCGATCACGTCGAAGTCCAGACCACGGCTGGCCTCTCCGGCCAGCGCCTCGCCGCTCAATTTCAAAAGGACCCGCTTATACTGCGGTTCACTCATACGTTCAACCCCTTTATACGGTATTCAGTCCCTTTTATTTTAATATAGTTTTCCACGTTTGCCTAGGGGTTAGGCCAAAGTTTTTACAAATTATTCGTAATCGGAGTTTTGCCGCTCACCCGTTGAAGGGGCATCCTCCGGCCAAGCCTCCAGCTTCGCCCGGAAAGAGATCCGCCGGGGCGTCTCCATATCGTCGAACTGGACCAGGTGGGCTCCCCGGTTCAGGTCCACGTCCAGCACCCGGCCCAGCCCGAACACGAAATGCCGCACCCTCTGGCCCACCGGAAGGAGCACCGCGCCGTCGTCCGGGGGCAGGGCGCGGTTGCTGCTCTCGGCGTACCCCCTGGCCGCCTTCAGCAGGCCCTCCTGGGGCTCCGGTACGGGGATGAATGTCCCCCACATGTCCAGCAGGAACCGGGAAGGGTAGCGGGGTGAGCCGTCGAAATTCGTCCCGTCCGCCTCGGACAGGTACAGCCCCTTCTCTGCCCGTGTAACCGCCACAAAGGCCAGCCTCCGCTCCTCCTCCATTCCCTGACGGGTGCGCACCTTCCGTGAGGGGAAGATCCCTTCGTTCATGCCGCACAGGAACACATAGGGGAACTCCAGCCCCTTGGCCGCATGGACGGTCATCAGCTTCACACGGTCCCCCACCTCCCCGGTGTCGCTATTGGTAAAGAGGGCCACGTGGGACAGGTAGTGCTCCAGGGTACATTCCTCGCCGCAGGTGGTCTCATACTCATAGACCGCCTGCTTCAGCTCGGCCAGATTGTCCAGCCGGTTCTGGCTCCCCTCGGTGCGGAGCATCATCTCGTAGCCGCTCTCGTTGAGTACGGCGGACAGCACCTCCGAAACTGGCCGCCCCTCGCATTCGGTGGAAAGCCCCTCGATCAACGACACAAAAGACCGGGCCCGCGTCCCCTTAAACAGGGGCTCGTCCAGGCACTCCTGCAGGGCGCGGTATAGAGGGCAGCCCTGCCGCGCCGCGTACTCCTCCAGAAAGGCCATCCGCCGCTTGCCCAGGTTACGCCTAGGTGCGTTGGCGATGCGCCGAAAGGACAGATCGTCCCGGTAGGCGAGCATACGCAGATAGGACAGGGCGTCCTTGATCTCCATCCGGCTGAAAAAAGGCACGCCGCTGTAGATGGTATAGGGGATCTTCTCCCGGAGCAGGACCTCCTCTACCGGCCGGGTAACGTAGTGGGCCCGATAGAGCACCGCCATGTCCCGGTAGGGCACTTCCCTCTCCCGCAGCTTGGCTATCTCCCCCGCTATCCATCCGGCCTCCGTCACCGGGTTCTCCCCGAAATGGCACAGGACGGGCCCGCCGGATGGAAGGGTGGGGCGCAGCTCCTTTGGGATACGGGCGGCGTTTTGTGCGATTAGGGCGTTGGCCGCCGACAGGATCTCCGGTGTGGAGCGGTAGTTTTCCGTCATCAGAATGGTCTTTGTGCCCGGAAACTGCTTGTCAAAATCCAGCAGGTACTTTACGTTGGCCCCCCTCCAGGTGTAGATGGTCTGATCCGGATCACCCACGATGAACAGATTCCTGTGATAGCCGCAGAGCACCTCCATCAGTCCATACTGGAGCCCGTCAATGTCCTGGAACTCGTCGATCATGATGTACTCCAGCCGCTTCTGCCACTTGAGCCGGATAGCCCCATTTTCCTGGAAGATATGGAGGGTGAATTTGATCAGGTCGTTGTAGTCCAGCCCAAAGCACTTTCTCTCTTGGTAGAGGTAGCCGTAAAAGATCATATCCCCGGCCTGTACCGCGTCCAGATACCTCTGCTTCAGAGCGTCCAGCGACAGACTGAGCATGTCCCGGTAATACTCAGGTTCCTTGAACAGCTTGCGGATTTCGATCATATCCCGCGCCGCCCGGAAGGTCATATCCCGGAGGCTGAGGCCCCGCTCCTCATAGATCATCTGCAGCATGGCGTCAATGTCTGCGTTGTCCAGTACCAGAAAGCTCTTTGGATACCCCACCGCATGGCTGTCCTCCTGGAGCACGGAGACGCAGAAGCCGTGAAAGGTGTTAATGTAGCCCGTGTCGTCGTCCCCGGTCAGCCGATGGATGCGCTGACGCATCTCCGCGGCCGACTTGTTGGTGAAGGTCACGCACAGGATATTCCCCGGCAGGATACCCAGCTCATTGACCAGGAACGCAAACCGATGGGACAGGGCGCGGGTCTTGCCGGAGCCCGCCCCGGCGATCACCCGAACAAAGCCTTCGGTCGCCGTGACCGCCTCCCGCTGCGCCTCATTCAGCCCCTCCAGCAAATCCTCCATGATACCGCCTCCTGATAGAACATCTGTTTTCTTTATTATAGCAGGCGGGGAGACACCACTCAAGAGGAAAAGCGGCGGCCCGGACTGCCTCGCCGAACCGCCGCATTCTCTCACTTGAGCTTCTTTCCGTCCTGGAAGGCGTTGCCCACCTTCTCCCCCAGCACCAGGTAGGCGCTGTTCGCCATGTCGAAGGTGATGGGGCGCAGCCTGGCCGGATCAATAGTGCCGTCCGCGTTCAAGATGCGCTCGTCTGCACTGACGTTGACGATCTCGCCCACCAACAGCTCACTCTCCTCGTCAAAGCTAACAAACCGGCACTCCAGGGCCAGGGGCAGCTCGTCGACCAGCGGGGCGTCCACATGGGCACTCTTGGTCACATGGAACCCCGCCCTGGCCACCTTGTCCGGCACCTGATTGGCCGACACAATGCCCAGGTAGTCGCACTCCGTCACGTGGTCCGCATCCGCCATGCTCACCGTGAAGGCCTTCCGGGCCAGGATGTTTTTCACCGTCTTGTGGCTGGCGCTCAGATACATGGCCACCCGCTTCATGTCGGCAATTCCGCCCCAAGCGGCGTTCATTACGTCCGGGGTGCCGTCTTCGCCGTAGGTGGCGATCATCAAGACAGGCTGAGGGTACAGGAAGGGTTTGGCTCCAAAATCTTTCCTCATGATTGTTGTCCTCCGTTTTCATTTTATAATGTAGTACTTAGTATAGCACGTCCCCCGCGTCAAGCACAATCCCCCTGCACCAAACAGAACCCGCTGTCACGGAAAAGCGCCGGACACTGAGCGTCCGGCGCTCGAAGCCAATCTGCGGTTTACTTGCCCAGCTGCTTGGCGATCTCCTCAGCGAAGTTCCGCCCCGATTTTCATTCGATTGGGGCGGAATGAATCCGCCCCAATCCAAGGCTTTGCCTCCGGCAAAACGCTTGTACGCGCCATGCGGCGCGGCCCGCCGGAGGCGGGCGCAGGAGAACGCGCGGGCATGGAAAAGCGCCGGACACTCAGTGTCCGGCGCTCGAAGCCAATCTGCGGTTTACTTGCCCAGCTGCTTAGCGATCTCTTCGGCGAAGTTCTCCTGCTTCTTCTCGATGCCCTCGCCCTTCTCAAAGCGGACGGCGTTCTTGAAGGTAATGGTTCCGCCCAGAGTCTTGGCAACGGAGGCGATATACTGCTCCACGGTCATGGCGTTATCCTTCACGAACTCCTGCTGCAGCAGGCAGTTCTCCTTGTAGAACTTGCCCAGCTTACCGGCGACGATGCCCTCCTTGACCTTCTCGGGCTTGGAAGCCATCTTAGGATCGTTCTCCATCTGCACCAGGAGGATCTTTTTCTCCTCATCCAGGGTGGCCTGGTCAACCTGGCTCTTGTCCCAAAAGCGGGGGTTCAGAGCGGCGATCTGCATGGCCACGTCCTTGCCCACGGTCTCCACCTGTTCGGCAGTCAGGCCAGTCTCTAGGTTTACCAGCACGCCGATCTTGCCGCCAGCGTGGACATAGGGCACGGAGATGCCATCGGTAAAGAAAGCAAAGCGGCGGACCTTGATGTTCTCGCCGATGACGAGCACCATCTCCTGCTGCTCCTCCTGCACGGTGCGGCCGTTGCCGTAGGAAAGGGCCATCAGGGCATCCAGGTCGGCGGGCTTGTTGGCGGCCACAACGGCGGCCACGCCCTTAACGAAGTCCACGAACTTCTCGTTCTTGCCAACGAAGTCGGTCTCTGCATTGACCTCGACCACCACGCCGACGCCGTTCACCACGGTGGCATAGGCCATGCCCTCGGCGGCAATACGGCCCGCCTTTTTCTGAGAGGCGGCCAGACCCTTCTCGCGGAGGATCTCAACGGCCTTGTCCATGTTGCCCTCGGCCTCAGTGAGGGCCTTCTTGCAGTCCATCATACCCACGCCGGTCATCTCGCGCAGGGTCTGTACGTCTTTTGCAGTGATTGCCATGATCACATTACCTCCATCTCAAATATCAAAAGGAGCGCCCGCCCGCGCGGGCGGGCGCTCTCAACATCACGGTTTGGGGCCGGAATTACTCGGCGGCCGCTTCCTTCTCAGCGGAAGCCTCGGCAGCGTCCTGGCCCTGCTTGCCCTCCTGGATGGCGTTGGCCATCACGCCGGAGATCAGCTTGATGGCGCGGATGGCGTCGTCGTTGCCGGGGATGACATAGTCGATCTCGTCGGGATCGCAGTTGGTGTCCACGATGGCTACGATGGGGATGTGCAGCTTGCGGGCCTCATTGATGGCATTGCGCTCCTTGCGGGGGTCAACCACGAACAGCGCGCCGGGGAGCTTCTTCATCTCGACCACGCCGCCCAGATACTTCTCCAGCTTGGCGATCTCGCCCAGGTGCTTCATGACTTCCTTCTTGGGCAGCATGTCGAAGGTGCCGTCCTCCTGCATCTTCTTGAGCTGGTTGAGACGGTCCACACGGCCGCGCATGGTCTTGAAGTTGGTGAGCATGCCGCCCAGCCAACGGGCGTTCACCCAGTACATGCCAACGCGGGAAGCCTCTTCCTTGATGGCCTCCTGAGCCTGCTTCTTGGTGCCGACGAACAGCAGGGTCTGGCCGGACTCGCCCAGGGAGCGGACGAAGCTGTAGGCCTCCTCCAGCTTCTTCACGGTCTTCTGCAGGTCGATGATATAGATGCCGTTACGCTCGGTGTAAATGTAGGTGGCCATCTTGGGGTTCCACCGACGGGTCTGGTGGCCGAAGTGCACGCCGGCCTCCAGCAGCTGCTTCATAGATACGACTGCCATGATTGTTTCCTCCTAATAGTTCAGTTTGATCTTTCTGGGCGCCTCATATTTCCCGCCAACCCGACTGTCTTGGCCTGGCACTGGGCGAAAAATCAGCACTCCCAGGCATGATGCCCTGGTAGTATATCACAAGAGAGTCCAGGGTGCAAGTAGTTTCCCGGAATTTTTCCAGCTTTATTCCCGATTTGAGCAAAAAAAGTCCGGACTATTTTGTCCGGACTGGAACGCGGTTTATCGTCGTCCCCGGCGGGGTGGGCGGGATTGGGGGGCGTGCTCCACCAGGATGGTGTCCTCTCCGAAGCGGCGCACGCTCTCCCAGGGGATGTACCGGTCCTCCTCCCGGCCCAGCAGACCGAACAGCCGCCGCCGGCCAGGCAGCACCAGAGAGCGGACCCGGCCGCTCTCTACGTCCACCTCCAGATCCTCCACGAATCCAAAGCGGCTGCCGTCTCCCATCCCGATAACCTCTTTCCAACGCAGCTCCGTAATTCTGGTACGCATGCCGCCGCCCCCTTTCCCATACCCATATCATATGGCGGGAAAGGGGGCGGTATGTCAGGTCTGAGCGTGGAAGTAGGAATCTTCTCCGCCGAAGAGCCGGTCATATTGCAGGGCTTGGTAGTCCTCGATCAGGGAGGTGTAGCCATTGTTCTCCAAGTGGCTGTATGCCGCACCCAGCGTGTCCTTATAGCCTACAAAGGTGAGGGCGGGCAGAATGTCCTGCAGGGACCAGAGGAAGCGGCCGTAGGAATCGGTGGGGATACCGCTATAAGAGAGCAGATACTGGGACAGGAAGTTCAGGCTGGTTTCCTGGGGGCCTTCCAGTTCCAGGGGGTAGTTGGCCCAGATGACGAAGGGGACCCGGAACTTATCCATGTACTGCTCCATGGTCATCTGATCCTGGGTGACCCCATAGGCCTTGTCCAGGAATTCCTGCTCCACCGAGGGCTGGTGGTCGCCGAACATGACGATGATGGTGGGCTCATCGCACTGGGAGAAGTAGTCCACCAGGGTCTTGAAGGCCTCGTCAGTCTTGTTGGCCAGGGTGAGGTACTGCTCCGCCATGGGATACTTTCCGGGCTGGTCGGCCAGCTGCACCTGAGCGGGGTAGTCCTTTACGGTGTAGCTGCCGTGGTTCTGGATGGTGACGTTGAACAGGAAGAGGGGCTGTCCCTCTTCTTTGTGCTCAAACTCCCAGATGATCTGCTCAAAGTCCGACTGGTCGCTGACGTAGCCGTGCTCCATGGTCTGGGGCACGTTCATATCCTCGCCGCACTTGAAGCTGTCAAAGCCCAGCAGGGGATAGGCCTGGTTGCGCTGCCAGGAGGTGAGCTCACCGGGATGGAAGGCGCGGGTCTCATAGCCCTCCTCCCGCAGCAGGGAGGCCAGAGAGGGTGTATCCTTTAAAATATATTGCTGATAGGGGATGCTGCCCGAGGGCAGGAAGGCCATGGAGTTTCCGGTCAAAAACTCAAACTCACTGGCGCTGGTGCCCGCGCCGAACACGGAAGCATAGGCGTGGCCCCAGATGGCGTTGTCCAGGGAAGAGATGTAGTCGGTGACACTCTCGGTGAGTTCCAGATTGCCAAACTCCTCAAAGTCGGCCCAGGACTCATTCATAATAGCAATGATGTTGGGGTGGTCCACCGAGGCCTGGAGGGGAATGTCGGTCTGCTCCGCCTGCTCCATGATCTGGCCCAGGCGTTCCACAGAGGTGTCCTCCGGCTCTTCTACTTCCATAAATTCCGTGTTGCGCAGGAAGGCAGCCAGAGAGCCGTTGGTGCGGTAGGCACCGGTCTGGTCCCACACGTCGGTTTTCACGCCGAACCAGCCCAGACGGGTGGGCTGGAGAATGGGGATGAGGCACAGCAGGCAGCCTACCACACAGGCAAGGCGGCTGACCAGGGGAAGGCGGCCGGAACCGGCCTTGCGCCACAGCAGCACGCACACCACCACCACTCCGGCAATGGAGAGGGCCATCTGCCAGGTGGGGGTAAAGTCATAGCTGCTGGAGACCGCGGAGGCAGTTCCCAGGGCGGTGAGGTCCCAGGGCAGCACCGGGGTGCCGCGGTAGACCGAGACAAAATAATTGGCCGCGCCCCAGATTCCGCTGATGATATGTAACAGCACGCAGCTGATGACCCAGCGGCCGGTGAGGGCACACAGCAGGTAGTAGACCGCGCCGATGCAGATGGCGTTGGCGACTACCACGCCCAGCGACATCTGCCAGGGATAAGCTCCAAGAATAAACTGCATCAAATAAAAGGCCGTCACCGGCGGCACCAGGAGCAGGGCAGCCTGGAGCAAAAGCGCCCTGTTCCGCCGCAGGTCTAAACGGCGGAGCCATTGGTTCATTTCAGACAGTCTCCTCTTTTTTAACATAGAATTTACAAACGGCTTACATTGTACACGAATTCTGGGGAAATGTCAAAGAATATATTGGAAAAGGGGGGATATCCCTGGGTATCTGACCTATTTTTAATAGAAAAATTAGACAAACGAAAGAAATCCTTAAAAAAGAAACAGAAGGGTTTGACAACTGGTTACGAATGTGTTACAATTCGGTTACAACATCAAACTTTGAGGAGGAACGACATGGCTTCGGAGAAGATTCCTCTTTCCTATAAGGGACATCCCCTGCGCCGGAAAGACAACCTGATTTACTACGGCACCATGGCCGAGAAATACATTATCATGCTGCAGGTTCTGGACACCAAAAAGGTGGACGATATGGACGTAGCTACCAAGGTCAGCGTTCAGCTGCAGCTCACCGACCCCGACCTGAAGAGCCGGGACCGTGTGGTCAAGAAGAGTGAAAAGGACAGCCTGTACGCCGCCATGGATGTGGCTTCTGTCTGGCTGGAACGGGCGCTGAGCGGCAAGTAATTGCCCGGCGCAAATTAAAATCAAGTTTACGAAAGAGAAACGGAGGAGTATTCCTATGCATCTGTCCAAAGCCCTGGCTGCAAAGCTGGCCGCCGCTGTGCTGGTGGTCTCCGCCCTGGTTACCCCTACTCTGGCCGCGAATGTCGGCACTGTGACCAGTGATTCCGGCCTGAATCTTCGCGCTCAGGCCAACACCACTTCTTCTGTGCTGTCGGTACTGCCCAGCGGTACTCAGGTGGATGTGATCAGCACCACCAGCGACGGTAAGTGGCATCAGGTCACCTATCTGGGTGTGACCGGATATGTCTCCGGAGATTATCTCAGCGTGGTGGCTGAAAAGGTTTATGGTCAGGTGGTTGCCGATTCTCTGAATATCCGCACCGGCCCCGGCACCAACTATGCCACCTGCGGCTCCCTCAGCAAGGGCACCGTGGTGGAGGTTCTGGACACCGTCGGTGGTCTGGGCGGCTGGTATAAGATCGCCAACGGCTATGTGAGCACCGATTATGTGACTCTGGTGGATGCCAGCGTGGCCAACGGCTCTGCCAAGGGCACCGCCATTGCTGCCTATGCCAAGCAGTTTGTGGGCTACCCCTACGTGTACGGCGGCAGCAGCCCCAGCGGCTTTGACTGCTCCGGTTTTGTTACTTATGTGTGCAAGCAGAACGGTTACTCCGTTAACCGAACCGCCTCCGCTCAGATGAGCAACGGCACCGCCGTGACCAAGGCTCAACTGCAGCCCGGCGATCTGGTGTTCTTCAACAGCGGGAACTCCAGCAAGCTGGCCACCCACGTGGGTATCTATCGGGGCAACGGTCAGTTCGTCCACGCCTCCACTTCCAGCACCGGCGTGATCATCAGCGACATCAATTCCTCTTACTACAGCAGCACCTTTGTGGGCGCTCGCCGCCTGGGCTGATTCTGTTCGAGATTCTCTTTCTACATAAACTTGAAAATCCCGCGGTACATGGTACCGCGGGATTTTTTGTGCTTGCGTAAACAAGATTCCGACCCAGGGCCGGGCATGGAATTTTTCGGAATTACTCCTGGACCTCGTGCAGACGCTTGACAGCGGCAGAGTCGGAGACGCTCTTGACGGGAGCATCGTTGGTGTACTTGGTAACCGCAGCGGTGCTCTTCTTCACGGGAGTGATGGTACCGGCGCCGGCCACGCAGCCGCCGGGGCAGCCCATGCCCTCCAGCAGGTAACCGTTGTACTTGCCGGTCTTGGCCATCAGCAGCATCTTGCGGCACTCACGCAGGCCGTCGGCGTGCTCCACCAGAACCTCACGGTCGGGATCGATCTCTTTGATGGCGGCCTTCACGGCAGCGGCCACGCCGCCGGTCACTGCAAAGCCACGGCCTGCAGCGGTGCCGGTGCTGAACTCGTCATCGGGGTTGATGGGCATGTCCGCGGGAACAATACCCTTGGCGTCAAAGATGCCCTGCATTTCCTCAAAGGTGAGGACGAAGTCCACGTCGCTGCGGATGGTGCGGCGGGAGGCCTCCAGCTTCTTGGCGGCGCAGGGACCGATGAAGACGACGCGGGCGTCGGGATGATCCTTCTTGTACAGACGGGCGGTAAGCACCATGGGGGTCAGAGCCATGGAGATATAGGGGGCAAACTGGGGGAAGAACTTCTTGGCCATCACGCTCCAGGCGGGGCAGCAGGAAGTAGCCATGAAGGGCTGCTCGGCGGGGACCTTCTTGAGGAAGTCCTCGGCCTCCTCGGCGGTACACATGTCGGCGCCCACGGCAACCTCGATAACCTTGTCAAAGCCCACACGGCGCATAGCCTCGCGCATCTGAGAAGAGGTGACCTTGTCGCCGAACTGGCTGACAAAGGCGGGAGCCACAGCGGCGACCACCTTGTCACCACGCTTGATGGCCTGGATGAGCTGGAAGATCTGGCTCTTATCGGAGATAGCGCCGAAGGGGCAGTTGACCAGACACATGCCGCAGGAGACGCACTTGTCATAGTCGATCTTGGCGCGGCCCAGCTCGTCAGAGCCGATGGCGTCCATGCCGCAGGCCTCAGCACAGGGGCGCTCCAGCTTCAGGATGGCGCCGTAGGGGCAGGCGTCGGCGCACTTGCCGCACTTGATGCACTTGGTCTGGTCGATGAAGCTCTTGCCCTGGACCAGAGAGATGGCGTCCTTGGGGCAGACCTCCATGCAGGGGTGAGCCAGGCAGCCCTGGCACATATTGGTGACCCGAACCTGCTTGGGAGGGCAGGCGTTACAGGCAAAGTTGATGATGTTGATCAGGGGGGGCTCATAGTACTTCTCGGCAATGGCGCTCTCCTCGATGTTAGCGCCGGTGGGAGCGTACTCGTCAATCTCACGCAGAGGCAGGCCGATGGCCAAACGGAGACGCTCGCTGACAATGGCGCGCTCCAGGAAGATATTCTGACGGTGGCGGGCTACCTCGCCGGGAATGATTTTATAGGGCAGATGCTCGATCGCCTTGGCGTAATCGCCGCCCTCAAAGGCCAGGCGGGCAACTTCGGTAAAGACCTGACGCCGGATATCGTTGATAAAGGTGTGGACTCCCCGCATAAATTTTTCCTCCTCCTAAATTTGCAAGAAAACTTTCACACTAGTCAGCATCATATTACCATAGCTTACCTCGTTTTACAACATATCTTTCCTTAAGACAACAGAGAATTTCCACCGATTTTCCCTCATTTCCTTTGGAGTTAGTGACGAGAGCCAAGGGGACCAAATGGGCCGATATCCAATAAAATAGGAGCAGAAGGGGGAAAATAACCTTCTCTGGGGAGAAAATCCAGATGGGGCAGAGAAAGCCGGAGGCAGGGGCGGAGCAGGCAGGCGGCGGGGTGAGAAAGTCCGGTATACCGGCAGGAAAGCTGGAAATGGAAGAGAGAGGAAATCGAAGAGATATGAAGCAATTGATGCACCAAAATGAAAAAAAGGAATCATTGCCTTTTCCTACTGCTATGGTATAATTTGAGAGAAAAATGAGCGCTTTTTTCCGCCGAGTGCAAAAAACGATCCATATATTAGGGAGGAAACTGGAGATGATGGTATCAACAAAGGGGCGCTATGCCCTTCGGGTCATGATCGATCTGGCCCAACAGGGGGGAGCGGGTTATATTCCCCTCAAGGACATTGCCCAGCGGCAGGGATTGTCGGAGAAGTATCTGGAGAGCATCGTCAAGCTGCTGGCCCGCAACGGCGACCTGGCGGGCGTGCGGGGCAAGGGTGGCGGCTACCGTCTGACCCGGGCGCCCAAGGACTACTCCGTGGGGGCGATCCTGCGCCTGACGGAGGGAAAGCTGGCCCCGGTAAACTGTCAGGCGCTGGAGGGGCAGTGTGAAAACGCCGCTCAGTGCCGGACTCGCCCGCTGTGGGAAAAGCTGGATGCCATGGTAGAGGAGTATCTGGACGGCGTGACCCTGGCTGACCTTTTGGAGGGGCCGGGAGCGGACTGAGGGCGTTTAACGGGAGTTTGACCTGTTGACGGTGGATGATTTTACAAAAGCCCCATACAATAATGCTTGCCGCTGCGAGGAAACGGGTCCTTGTACGGCAAGAGATTATTGGAGGGAAAACAACCATGAAAAAACTGATTGCCACAACGCTGGCTTTGGCTTTGACTGCCGCCTCTCTGGCGGGCTGCTCCGGTACTTCCGATGCCGGCTCCCAGAATGCGGTGGATGCGGACAAGATGTCCCAGACCCAGACCGCGAAGGCCCCCAAGTACGTGTTCCTGTTCATCGGCGACGGTATGAGCTATCCCCAGATCCAGTCCACTTCTGACTATCTGGGTGCTCTGAAGGACGAGGACTACTGGCAGGCCGAGCCCAGCCTGGACGACAACCAGGGCGCCAAGCTGGATGGCCCTGAGTACCTCAACTTTATGAATTTTGAGTCGGTAGGCTCCGCTGTTACTTACGACTCCAACAGCTTCTGCCCCGACTCCGCCTCCACCGCCACGTCCATCTCCACCGGACACAAGACCTATTCCGGCACCATCAACATGGACGAGACCGGCACCACTGCCTATGAGACCATTGCCGAGCAGCTCAAGGACCAGAAGAACTGGGAAATCGGCATCATCTCTTCCGTCAACCTCAACCACGCCACTCCCGCGGCTTTCTACGCCCACCAGGCCAGCCGCAACAACTACTATGAGATTGGCCAGGAGCTGATCGCCTCCGACTTTGACTACTTTGCCGGCGGCGGCCTGCTGTCTCCCACCGGTGAAGAGGAGAACCAGGACAACCTGTATGATCTGGCCAAGGAAGCCGGCTTCACCGTGGCCATGACCCACGAGGAGGCCGAGGCTGTGGGCGCTGATACCGAGAAGGCCATTCTGGTGGACGAGAATCTGGCCGACGGCGACGCTATGGCCTACGAGCTGGACCGCACCGAGGACATGTGGTCTCTGGCTGACTACGTGGAGAAGGGCATCGAGGTGCTGGACAACGACAACGGCTTCTTCATGATGTGTGAGGGCGGCAAGATCGACTGGGCCTGCCACGCCAACGACGCTGCTTCCTCCATCCACGACACCATGGCTCTGGCCGACGCGGTGCAGGTGGCTGTGGACTTTGCCAAGGAGCATGCCGACGAGACTCTGATCCTGGTCACCGGCGACCACGAGACCGGCGGTCTGACCATCGGCTTTGCCGGCACCGACTATGACACCTACCTCAACCTGCTGGAGAGCCAGAAGATCTCCTTTGCCAAGTTTGACAGCGACTACGTGGCCAAGTACAAGGAGAACAAGACCTCCTTTGACGAGGTGATGGCCGATGTGACCGAGCTGTTTGGCCTGAAGACCTCCGGCGAGGAGGGGGACAAGCTGGTGCTCACCGACTATGAGCTGAGCCTGCTGAAGACCGCCTACGAGAAGAGCATCAACGAGAAGGACACCGGTATGGACGAGCAGCAGGAGTACGTGCTCTACGGCACCTATGAGCCTCTCACCGTCACCATCACCCACATCATCAACAACAAGTCCGGCGTGAGCTTCACCTCTTACAGCCACACCGGTCTGCCCGTGGCCGTGCTGGCTCAGGGTGTGGGCAGCGACGTGTTTAACGGTTACTACGACAACACCGACATCTACAACAAGCTGGCCGAGATGCTCAGCATCGCCTGATTTAAAACCTCAACCTTCGGCCCGCCCCGCCTGAGTCCAGGCGGGGCGGGTCCATATGTATCCTCTGTTTGGAGGAGGAAAGGAGTACGGCATGTCTCTGCGCAATCATGTTGTTGCAGTGCGGGCACTGGCGGCAGGGGTTCTGATATGGATCGCAGTTCAGATAGGCCAGGGCCTGTGGCTGGGAGAGTGGCGGTATGCTCTGAGCGGGGTGGTGGGAGGCCTGCTGTGGCTGACTCTGGTGGTGGTCCTCCCCCTGCGCAGCAGCATTGCTTTGGCCTGCCCAAGCTGCGGGTACAGCTATGGCCCCCGTATTCTGCTTAAAATGGCCTGCCCCCACTGCGGGGAGCCGGTACCCACAGATGTCTGTACCGGTCGGGGCATGATCGCGGTCCTGGTGTTGCTGGCCGCTCTGGTGGTGGGAAAGGAAGCCTACACCTGGCCCATGGCCCTGCCCAGCCTGCCCCAGGAAGAGGTGTCTGTTACCGTCCAGCGGAACGCATATCCCCTGGTGGAGAATTATGCGGCCTTTCCACAGACACAGATGGAGCACTATGTGCTCAAGCCCGGCACTCCGGAAGCGGAGAAGATGGCGGAGATCCTGTCTGATTATACCTACCGCCGGTGCTGGAAGACTCTGCGGGGAGATACCGCTGTCTCTGGGCTGGGGGAGGTGCAGTGCTATCTCAGCGGGACGAATTTTGATCTGAGCCTGTTGGGCAGCCGCTATGCCTTTATCAACGGTGCGGTCTATCAGATTGGTTTGGCAGGGGATGGGGCCGGAGCGGAGCTTGCCGCCCGGGTAGCCCAGGCCCTGGAATAAGAAAGAATCCATGGAGAAGGAGTTCGTTTTGTGAAACAGTATCTTTCCCGCAGGTCGGTCCGCTACCACGCGCCGGTGGTGGTGTGCCTGCTGGCTATTTTGATTTTGTTGTTGTTGCCCACCGGATTTGAAGGGGCGCTGGTGTACCAGGAGGCAGAGCGGTGTACCGCCCGGGTGCTGTCGGTGGATGACTCGGCCATCATCGATACCGGACTGGTGCGCTCCGGCGAGCAGCGCTGCCAGCTGGAGATTTTGGACGGTATGTTCCAGGGCCAGACGGTCTCCGGCGTCAACATGCTCAACGGCTCTCTGGAACAGGACAAGGTGTTCCAGCCCGGGGACAAGGCCCTGGTGGTGGTGAGCCATGATGGGGATACCATTACCAATGTCACCATGAGTGACCACTACCGCCTGAGCTGGGAGCTGGTGATGGCCATCGGCTTTGCCATTTTCCTCATTCTGTTTGCCGGACCCACCGGCGTGCGGGCCATCGCCTCCTTTGTGCTGACGGTGCTCACCCTGTGGAAGGTGCTGGTCCCCCTGTATCTCAAGGGCTATAACCCCATCTGGATCGGTCTGGCTATCACCCTGTTTCTCACCGTGCTCATCATCGCCCTGGTGTACGGCTTTGACCGGCGGTGCTGGGCCGCGGTGTCGGGCTCCTTTTTGGGCATTCTGGTCACCTGCGTGCTGGGTGTGCTGTTTACCGACCTGTTTCAGATCCACGGTGCGGTCATGTCCTACTCGGAGAGCCTGCTCTACTCCGGCTATCAGGACCTGAACCTGACCCAGATCTTCATGGCCTCCATCTTCATTGGAGCCTCCGGTGCCATCATGGATCTGAGCGTGGACATCACCTCGGCCGTGTATGAGGTGGTGGAAAAGCGCCCTGACCTCACCTGGTGGGAGGCCACCCGTTCCGGCATGAACGTGGGCCGGGCAGCTATGGGCACTATGACCACTACCCTGCTGTTTGCTTACTCGGGGGGCTATGTAGCCCTGCTGATGGTGTTTATGGCCCAGGGTACTCCGGTGGAGAACATCCTCAACTACAAGTATGTGGCTGCCGAGCTGATCCACACGGTGATCGGTTCCTTCGGCCTGGTGACGGTGGCTCCGTTCACTGCACTGTGTGCAGGCGTGTTTCTCACCCGGCGGGAGAAAAAAGAAGCGGCAGCTGAGCCCCAGCAGCAGTGCCCCTGAAAAAAGACCAAAAGGAAGGCCTGTTGGCCTTCCTTTTCTTTTGTGTAAGGAGGGAAACTGCCCCTTGTTTTTCCAGCCAAAATCGCATAAAATATATAAGATATTGCGGCGGCAGCCGGGAACCCTTTACAGAAGCGGCGGACCAGTGTATAATACCTCCACTGTTTTTTCGCCGGACCTGGGGAAGCGCCCCTGCCCGGCACATTGCAGACAGAACCACGGAGGGACCCATGGAAAAAGATGTAATCATCTCCATTAAGGGGACACAGAAATATGAAAATGCCGATCAGGATGTGATCGAGCTGGTGACCGAGGGTCGTCTGGAGCGGGAGGGCGGCAGCTATACCCTGTCCTACCAGGAGAGCGAGCTGACCGGGTTGGAAGGGACCTTGACCACCTTCCAGATCGAGCCCGAGCGGGTGACCTTGCTGCGAGTGGGAGAGTATAACTCCCAGATGGTATTTGAAGAGGGACGTCGGCACATGGCCATGTATAATACCCCCTACGGAGCCATGACTGTCGGGGTGAATACCCGACACCTGCTGGCTGAACTGGACGACCAGGGCGGCGACATTGAGATCGATTACGCCATCGAAATTGACCACGCCATCGCCGGTCGGAACATTTTTCAAATCAAGGTGAAGGAAGCTGACGGCATCAGCCTGAAGCAGTAAATATTATATTGTATCGGCTGGTTTTACCGGCCGGTTTGAAGAAGGGTGAGAATGAAATGTCAAATATGATCCAAGCGGCCCGGGCTCAGGTAGCACAGCTGACCCAGCAGGCCTATGAGAAGGCGGCCCAGGCCGGACTGCTCCCTGAGGGCGCCCAGGTGAAGGCCACCATCGAGATCCCCAAGGACACCGCCCACGGGGACTACGCCTCCTCCTTTGCCATGGCGGGAGCCAAGGCTCTGCACAAGGCCCCCCGTGCCATTGCTCAGGCCATTGTGGATAACCTGGAGCTGGAGGGCAGCTACTTCCAGAAGGTGGAGATTGCCGGCCCCGGCTTTTTGAACTTTACGCTGGGCCCCAAGTGGTACGGCGATGTTCTCTCCGCTGTGGAGCAGGAGGGCGCTGAGTACGGTGCCAACACCGAGGGCAACGGGGAGAAGGTCATGGTGGAGTTCGTCTCCGCCAACCCCACCGGCCCCATGCACATGGGCAACGCCCGCGGCG
>ENA-ORTH01000555-ORTH01000555.1-human-gut-metagenome-genome-assembly--contig:-NODE-555-length-45984-cov-3.696619_pt1 | contig 45984 bp, 44 predicted proteins | sample MGYA00241914_ERZ509192 | MGnify/ENA primary metagenome ERZ509192 (study PRJEB26280, sample SAMEA2338826) | human gut metagenome | biome: human gut; feature: human-associated habitat; material: faeces... | reverse complement strand
CGGTGAACCTATTGCCGAGCGGCAAATTTACCCGAATTTTGGAGAATATTTTTGAAAAAGGGCTCCCGGAAATGCAAAGGGAGATCCTTTTCCTGCATATAAAGAAGGAGAAACGACATGACTGATCCGTATAAGGTCCTCGGGGTGTCGCCCTCGGCGACGGATGAAGAAATTAAAGACGCATACAGAAAGCTTGCAAAAAAATACCATCCAGACCTGAATAAAGGCGATGAAGGAGCGGCGCAGAAATTCAAGGAAGTGAACGAGGCTTACAGCGTCCTGTCCGACGAGCAGAAGCGTGCCCGGTATGACCAGTTTGGCCATGCGGGAGTAGACCCCAACTATGGCGCAGGTGGTCCCGGCGGCGGCTTCGGCGGCTTTGACATGGGAGATATTGACCTGGGTGATATCTTCGGCTCCTTCTTTGGCGGCGGTGGGTTCGGCGGCTTTGGCGGCGGCGGAGCCCGGCGCAACGGTCCCCAGAAGGGGGAGAGCCTGCGGGCCAATCTGACCATTACTTTTGAAGAGGCCGCCTTCGGCTGCGAGAAGGAGATCAACCTCAACCGCACCGAGGAGTGCGACGAATGCCACGGCTCCGGCTGCCAGCCTGGCACCACGGCCGAGACCTGCCCCGACTGCCGGGGCACCGGCGTGGTCCGGGTGCAGCAGCGCACCGGCGGCTTCGCCTTCTCCAGCACCGCGGCCTGTACCCGCTGCCGGGGCACCGGCAAAATTATTCACAGTCCCTGTAAGAGCTGTGGAGGCAGCGGCAGCGTAAAGAAGAGCAAGCGCATCACCGTTACCATCCCCGCCGGCATCGATGACGGCCAGGCCGTCTCCCTGCGGGGCCAGGGCAACGCCGGCAAAAATGGCGGTCCCGCCGGCGACCTCATTGTGGGCGTGCGGGTCAAGCCCCATCCCCAGTTCCGCCGCGACGGCACCACCGTGCTCTATGAGCAGCCGGTGACCTTCTTCCAGGCGGCCATGGGCGCCGAACTGGAGATCCCCACCATCGACGGCAAGGTGAAGTACACCCTGCCTGCTGGAACCCAGACCGGCACCACCTTCCGTTTGCGGGGCAAGGGTATCCCCGAGCTGCGGGGCCGGGGCCGGGGCGACCAGTATGTCACCATCCGGGTCCAGGTGCCCACCTCCATGAACGCCGAGCAGAAGGAGGCCCTGCGGGTCTTTGCTCAGGCCATGGGGGAGAATGTGCCGGAAGAGAGCGGCCTGAAGGGCTTTTTTGATAAGCACAAGAAGAAAAAATAAGGTTTGGCCATCGGCCGGACATTTGAAAGCGCCTTTCTCCAGACGGGTGTGGACCGCGGGGAGGGCGCTTTTTTGTAATTATGAACATTTTTTTAACACAATGCAAACAATGAGGGGAAATTCTTGACGGGACAGGCGTTCGTTTCGTACAATACTCTCTAGCCAAGATGACGTATTCCATGCTCAGACCAAAACCAGAGAAGCCGGAGGTCTGGCTTTTCTTTGTGTACTGCTGTTGTGGGTGCAGATCCATTTACATAAAAAGGAGCCAACGTATGAAGAATCTGCCCTTGATCTTATGTGCCGGGGCGCTGCTGCTGACCTTGGGGGGCTGTCACGCGCAGTCCGGTGTGCAGAGCGTCCAGAGCGCCGACGGGAACCAATCCAGCAGCCTGGACAGCTCGGTAAATCCGTACCAGAGCCAGGGTGCCCAGGCGGATATCTCAGAGATCCAGCCTGAAGAGAAGTCCAGCCAGGGAGAAGGAGCACAGATGGTGACGCTCTATATTGGTATGGACGACCAATTTCAGCAGTACCAGGAGCCCTACGAGGGTACGCTGAATGAACAGGGCATGGTCCCGGCGGAGGGCGTAGTGGCCGAGATGGCCCAGCTCACCGGCTGGAACCTGGACCTGGCAGGGGAGATCACCACCGGGAAAGGTGGGATCACCGTCAGCTTTGGGGAGACCTGTGCCCTCTTCTCCGGACCGCCTCAGGAGCAGAAGGAGGAGTTCCACGTCTATGACAGCCACCAGCTGGACCAGACCATTCTGGACAGCGTGAAAAAGACCCTGCAGAACTGGGCGGTGGTTCCGGGCCAGGGCGATCCGGACAGCGTGGACGTCTACTACTGCGGGCCGGACGGCAAGGATCTGGTGCTCATCAACTCCGGATGGACCATCTCCTCCACCCAGCCCTATGAGCAGTTTCCACAGGGGAATTAAATCATGTGCAAAAAAACGCGGCGTGCCTTTGTAACAGGCACGCCGCGTGTGATATTTATAGGAACTTACAGGGAGAAGGTCAACCCGCAGGTAAGGGGGATGAGAGCATCCCCCAGTTCCTCCCGGAGCAGAGCCAGGGCGGTCTCACCGGTACAGTGGCCGGTGTATACCCGCCGTACCCCCTGTTCTTTCAGTGCCCGGGCAACTTGGCCGGGGTACTCGGGGGGACAGTTGAGGCCGGAGAGGGTGCTGGTGCTGAACATGTGCAGGCCGCCCACCACCGTGGTGACCTGCCGGTTCAGGGCCTCCTGTACCCCCTGGACGATGTTGACGATGCCCCCGTGAGAGCAGGAGTTAAAGACCACCAGGCCGTCCTCCCCCTCCAGCACCAGGGAGTGCTCATGGATGAAGTCGTCCTGGACAAACTGGTCGGGACCCAGCTTGCGCAGCAGATTGGTCTCCTGGCTGGCGAAGGGACCGCCGTGGACGGTCTCAGGTACCAGCCACATGCCGGGAACAGGCTGGCGCACCCCCTCCCCACAGTCAAAGCGGTCCGGGTGGCCCTCCCAGATATCCCGGTGGATACCGATAAAGCGGGGAGAGCCGGTGGAGGTGGAGAAATAGGGACCGCCGGCCTGAGGCCGGGCGTACACCTTGCAGGTGGGGTTTTCCTCCAAAAAGTAGCGCAGACCGTCTGCGTGGTCGAAGTGGCCGTGGGAGAGGACAGCCAGGTCCACCTGCTTGAGGTCTACCCCCAGAGCCTTAGCATTTTGGGCAAAGGCCTGGGAACAGCCGGCGTCCAGCAGGATGTTATGCTCCCGGTACTGGATGTACAGGGACAGGCCGTGCTCTGGGGTGAGCCCGCTGTCTTGCGGGGCAGTGTTTTCTACCAAGACGGTTACCTTCATGGGGATGCGCTCCTTTCATTCAATGGTCTGGGGACGGGTGAGATCGTGGATCCATTTGCCGGTGCGCAGACGAACCACGCCGGCGATACATTTGACCAGCTGCTCGGTACTCATGGCCAGGTAGACCCACAGGATATTGAGCTGGAGCACCAGCCCGGCCAGCGCGGCCAGGGGGATGGCGCACAGCCACAGGGGACACAGGTCGATCATGGTGGCCACCTTCACATCGCCGCCGCCCCGAAGGACGCCTACGATGTTGCAGTTGTTAAAGTCCCGCATGGGCATGATGCAGGCTTGGACCGTCATCATAATGGTGGCGGCGGAGCAGGCCGCGGGGGAGAGGTGGAACAGGGGGAAGAACCAGGCCGGGGCGGACAGATGTGTGAAGGCCAGCAGACCGGCTCCCAGAATGGTGCCTCCCGCTGCCGCCAGGGTGTTAAGGGCCAGTCCCACCTGATAGACGGTGTCCGATCGGCCCGCGCCGATCTCCCGGCCGATGATGATGGAGGCAGTGCCCGAGATGCCGAAGGCCACCACCATACACAGCTTTTCTACGTTGCCGGCTATGGTGTAAGCGGCCAGAATTTCCGTGCTGCCTGCCATGTGGCCCATGATAGTGGGGAAGATGGCGGTGCCCAGACCCCACATGGTCTCGTTGCATACCACGGGGGAGCCGTAGCGGAAAAACTGCTTGACGGTCCTCAGGCCCGGGCGCAGCAACAGCCCCAGGTCCAGGCGGAACACCCGGGAGCGCCGGGCGTGTACCACCACAATGACGATCTCCACCACCCGGGCGATGAGGGTGGCGATGGCCGCGCCGGTGACGCCCAGGGCGGGAGCGCCCAGCTTGCCGAAGATGAGCACCCAGTTTAAAAAGGTGTTGGTGCCCATGGAGGCAGCCAGAATGTACATACCGATGCCGGGGCGCTCCATGCTGCGCCAGGCGGCCACATAGACCAGGGTGACGCCGTTGAGCACATAGGACAGGCCGATGATCCGGCCGTAGTCTGCTGCCAGCAGGATGACCTCCCGCTGGTTGCCGAACAGGCTCAAAAAGGGCACGGGGATGAGCAGCAGCACCAGGGCAAAGGTGATAGACACCAGATTGACCGCCCACAGGGCCACGCCAACCACCCGGTTGATGGACTGCCGGTCCTGGCGGCCCCAGTACTGGCTAATGAGCACCGCCGAGCCGCTCTGTACGCCAAAGAAGAACAGCTGCATGACAAACAGGGGGATATTGGCCAGGGTGACGGCCGCCATAGGTACCTCGCCCAGCATGCCCACCATGAAGGTGTCGGCCATGGCCAGGGTGCTGGTAATGAGGTTTTGCAGAATAATGGGCACTGCCAGACCGCCCACCCGGCGGTAGAAGCCGGGGCCGCGGCGCAGGTAGGAAAACATGGGGGTGGAACCTCCTTGAATGTGGTGATTAGGACAAGCTGGTAAATAGCTGCTCCTGGGCGGCCTTCAGACCTTCCAGCAGGGCGTCAATGTCCTGGGGTGTGGTGTCGTAGGAGAAGCTGATGCGCAGCACGCCGTCCAGCTCCTTTTTGGGCAGCTTCAGGGCGGCATACACGTGGCTGGGCTTTCCCTTGTGGCAGGCGGAGCCGGAGGAGACGCAGATCCCCCGGTCGCTGAGAAAACGCACGATGACCTCGCTCTTATAGCCGGGGAGGGTGATGGGCAGAATGTGGGGGGCCTGTCCCTGGAGGACCACCTTAGCGCCGGGGACCTCCTGAGGCAGGCGGTGGGCCAGGTCGGCTTTCAGGGCGGCCATGTGTTCCAGGTCAGCGGACAGAGTTGCCTTGCCCGCCTGAGCGGCGGCGGCAAAGGCGGCAATCTGGGCGGTGGCCTCGGTGCCCGAGCGCAGCCCCTCCTCCTGTCCGCCGCCACGGATGAGGGGCGGGAAGCGCAGTCCCTTGCGGATGTACAGGGCGCCCACGCCCTTGGGAGCGTGGATCTTGTGGCCGCTGATGGTGAGCAGGTCCACCCCCAAAGCCTTGGGAGTGAAGGGCACCTTCAAAAATCCCTGGACCGCGTCACAGTGCAGCAGGGCCGGACAGCCTGCGGCACGGATGGCCCTGGCGGTCTCGGCCACCGGCTGGAGGGTGCTCAGCTCGTTATTGACCAGCATCATGGATACCAGCACTGTGTCTGGGCGCAGGGCGGCCTTCACGTCCTCCATGGACACCTGGCCGTCGGCGTTGGGGGCGAGGTAGGTGACCTCATAGCGCTCCCGCTCCAGCGCCCGGCAGGGCTCCAGCACGGCGGAGTGCTCGATGGCGGTGGTGATGATATGCTTGCCTTTGCGGCGGCCAAGCTCCACCGCGCCGCGGATGGCCCAGTTATCTCCCTCGCTACCGCAGGAGGTAAAATAGAGCTCCTCCGGGGCGCAGCCCAGAGCTTTCGCTACCTGGGCGCGGTGCTCCTTCACCCCGGCGGCAGCCTGGCTGCCCAGGGCGTAGCGGGAGGAGGGGTTGCCCCACCCCTCGGTCATGGCCTGCACCGCGGCCTGTACCGCCTCCGGACGTACCGGCGTGGTGGCCGCGTTATCTAAATAGTGCATGAAATTCACCTCGTAAGATATGGAAAAAGTAAGAATATTCTATGGCCTGGAGCGGGGAAAGTCAAGGCATTCCCGCCCCGCTCCCCTTGCAAAGAAAAGCCGGATTGTATTATAATAAAAATCGGATTTGGAAACGAAAACGGGTCGGGATCTGGGAACTCCCGGGTCGGGAGGAGGAGCCCCCTTGTCACGTGGAAAAAACGCAGCCCGGTGGGCCGTTTTGGCCGTTTTTCTGGCCGCCTGCCTGTATATCGCCTGGAAGGTCCCCTATACCCACGACGACTGGGACTGGGGCCTGCCCGTGGGGGTGGAGCGGCTGGTGACCGCGGGGCTCAACAGCCGCTATGGGGGCACCGCTCTGGTGCTGGCCATGACCCGCTCGCAGCTCATGAAAACGCTGGTGATGGGCGCAGGTATGTTCCTGATCCCGTGGCTGGCGGCCCGCCTGACCACAGAAGATGCGGGGGAGCGAGCCGTATGGACCGCGGCCGGGGGTGCGGCCCTGTTTTCCATGCCCATGGTATCCTGGCAGCAGACCTTTGGCTGGGTGTCCGCCTTTGCCAACTTTGTGGCGGGTGCGGCGGTGATGCTGGGGGTGCTGCTGCTGTGGCAGAAGACCTTTTCCAAAAAATCCGAGCATCCGCTCCCGCTGGCCGGGGCGCTGTTTGTTTTGTGCCTGGCCGGTCAGCTCTTTGCGGAAAACCAGACCCTGGCTCTGACCGGAGCGGGAGTGGTCACCGGAGCTTACGCCCTGGTCTCACGGAGAGGGCGGCTGCCTGCCCTGGCGGGGTTGGCAGGCTGTGTGCTGGGCGCGCTGCTCATGTTCGGCAATCCCCTGTATGGCCAGCTGGCCGCCAGCGGTACCGCGGTAGAGGGGGTACGCAGTCTGGTGTTTGAACCGGGGCAAGGGCTGGGTTCTATGGCCGCCACCGTGGCGGAGCGGCTGTTCACCGTGGTGCTGCCGGGGCTGTTTGAGTATTACCCCGGCGTGTGCCTGCTGGTGTCGGCGGGCTGCCTGTGGCGGCTTCACCAGCGGGGCGTTCGTTGGTATTGGCAGGTCCTGCTGGGCCTGTGGTCCGCTCTGTACTGTGCCCAGTGCTGGGTTGTGATGGAGCACATACGCCAGCTGGACAGCTGGCAGTGCCCCTGGCAGCCTGTGCGAGTGGCAGGCGCGGTGATCCAGCTCATTCTCCTTCTGGCCGTTGTGGTCTGGGAGGGGGGAGAGAAGGGAAATGCCCGATTGCTGCTGCTCTTGGCGGCAGTTGGAATGCTGGCCCCCTTTGCAGTGGTGAAGGACTACGGCGCCCGGTGCGTCTTTCCCTCGGCGGCGGCGCTGCTGGTGCTGGGGCTGTCTCTGGCCAAGGGCATGGAGACCAAGCGCTGGGTTCAGGGCCTTGTCCTTGTCACGCTGGCACTCAGTGTGGGCTTCCACGTCCGGGCTTACCGTCTGATCGGCCAGGCAGAATGGATCCGCCAGAACCAGATGGCCCAGGCGGTGGCCAACGGCGACTCCAGTGTGATGCTGCCCACCGAGGGGTGGGATTTGAGCTACTCCTGGGGCCGCAACCCTCAGTCCCAAGTACGGGCAGACTATTTCCGGGCCTTCTACCACCTGCCGGAGGATATGGAGCTTATTTTCCTGCCTCCCGGCTCGGCGGAGCAGTGGCCTCAGATCTCGGAACAGATGCTCCAGGCCGCCCAGCGTTTTTCCTGAGCGGGCGGGAGTTTAAAATGATAAGCAGCCTATGAAAGAAGGGATTCTCTGTGACAATCAAGTCCGGTTTGTGTTATGTTGTGGGGGCTATGCCCCTATCCTGGTCCCTGTGCCCCCGAAAGGGTGCCGGTGACTTCCTGATCGCCGCCGACAAGGGCTATGAGGCCCTGGAGGCCTACGGTGCACCCCCCGATCTGGTGGTGGGTGACTTTGACTCTCTGGGCCGCCGGCCCAACCACCCCAATGTGATCCAGCTGCCGGTGATGAAGGACGACACCGACATGGTGTACGCCCTGCGGGAGGGCCTGGAGCGGGGCTACCGCCGGTTCGTGCTGCTGGGCGGCGTGGGTGGACGGCTGGAGCACACCTTGGCCAACCTCCAGTCGCTGGCCTGGCTCACCACCCAGGGAGCTCGCGGCGTGCTGGCAGGCGAGGGCACTGTGGCAACCGCCCTGCACAACGAGTCTATGACCTTCCCCCAGGGGCTGCAGGGCTTCCTGTCCGTGTTCTGCTCCAGCGGCGTGGCCAAGGGGGTTCGGTTGGAGAATTTGAAGTATGAGCTCAATGACCACACCATGTCCGCCGACTTCCCTCTGGGGGTAAGCAACGAGTTTGTGGACGCCCCCGCCAAGATCACGGTGGGCGACGGTACCCTGCTGGCCCTGTGGCGGGAGCAGGGGGACTTCTACCGCCTGCTGCCCAAGCTGTGGGACCGGGAGGAGGCGGAGTATGCCGGAAAGTGAGAAGGATCTGCGACTGGCGGTGCTCATCGATGCGGACAACGCATCCCGCACTGCCATGAAGGACGTGATGGCTGAGGTGGCGGTGTACGGCACCCCCACCATCAAGCGCATCTACGGCGATTGGACCAGCCCCAATATGAACAGTTGGAAGTCCATTCTGCTGGAGACCGCCATCACCCCCATCCAGCAGTACAGCTACACCACCGGCAAAAATTCCACCGACTCCGCCATGATCATCGACGCCATGGACATCCTCTATTCCGGCACCTGCGACGGCTTTGTGCTGGTGAGCAGCGACAGCGACTTCACCCGTCTGGCCACCCGGCTGCGGGAGGCGGGGATGAAGGTGTATGGCATGGGGGAGAAAAAAACGCCGAAACCTTTTATCGTGGCCTGCGACAAGTTTGTGTATATCGAGGTCATCCGTGCCGCGGCCAAGCAGGCCGCTGAGGCCGCCAAAAAGAAGGAGGAGGCCCAGGCCAAGAAGACGGCCAAGAAGGAGAACAAGAAGTGCCAGACCTCCAGCAGTCCTGCCCCGGAGGAGATCGTGGAGCTCATCGCCGAGTCGGTGGAGGACCTGTGCGAGGAGGACGGGCTGGCCCATATGGGCAAGCTGGGCAACCTCCTGCTGAAAAAGCAGCCCGACTTTGATCCCCGCAACTACGGCTTCTCCAAGCTGTCCAAACTGATCCGCGCCCTGGACCGCTTCCAGATCGTTCCCCAGGGGGAAGAGAATGTGGAATATTACGTGCGGGATATCTGTGCGGATAAATAACAAATTGGATTGAAAAACAGCGCGTTCCGCTCCGGAACGCGCTGTTTTTTATGCGTAATGGTAGCGCTTGCGCTGGGAGATCAGGAAAGCCAGAGAGACCAGAACAGCCAGTCCCTCGGCGGCAACCACCGCCCACCAGATGCCATCCAGGCCCCAGAGGAGAGGCAGCAGCAGGACCATCCCGCCCCGCAGCAGCAGGGTGCGGGCAAAGGAGATGAGGGCGGAGATGAGGCCGTTACATAGTGCGGTGAAGAAGGCGGAGGCATAGATGTTCACACCGCAGAACAGGTAGTTCAGGGCAAACAGACGAAAGCCGTGGACCGTCATCTCCAGCAGATCCGGGTCGTAGCCCACAAAGGCGGAGGAGAGGGGATGGCTGAGCAGCTCCGAGGCAGTGACCATCACCACGGCGGTCACCCCGATGATGACGGCGCTTTTCCGAAAGACGCTTTTCAGCTCGCTGCGGTTGTCCGCTCCGTAGTGGAAGCTGACAATGGGCGCACTGCCCACGGAGAAGCCCAGGAAGGCGGCGATAAAGACAAAGTCCACGTACATCATCACAGAATAGGCGGCCACACCCGTCTCTCCAATCAGGCGCATCAGCTGGAGATTGTAGAGGATGCTGACGATGGAGGAGGAGATGTTGCTCATCAGCTCCGAGGAGCCGTTGGCGCAAGCCTGGAGCAGCTGCCTGCCGTACAGCTTGGTCTTACCTAAGCGCAGGCCGGAGCGCTCTCCAGTGAGAAAGTAGATCAGAGGGATCACGCCGCCCACACAGTAGCCCGCCACCGTGGCCAGGGCGGCTCCGGCAATGCCCAGATCCATCAGGGCAATGAACACATAGTCCAGTCCCATGTTGGTCACGCCTGCGGCTACCGAGAAAAACAGCCCCAGCTGAGGCCGCTCGGCCACCACAAAGAAGCTCTGAAAGAGGACCTGGAGCATGAACACCACGCTGCCTGCCAGCATGATCCGGCCGTAGGCTATACAGTCGTCCATGAGCAGGTCGCTGGCGCCGGCCAGCCGGGCGATGGGCTCGGTCAAAACCACGCTGACCACGGACAGGATACCGCCCACCACCAGCACCGTGTAGATGAGCATGGAGAAGTACTCCTGGGCCAGCTCCTTGCGGCCCTCGCCCAACGTGCGGGCTACAATGGCGCTGCCGCCGGTTCCCAGCATAAAGCCAAAGGCGCCAATGATCATGGTGACTGGAAAGATGATATTGACGGCGGACAGGGCCAGGTCGCCCACCAGATTGGACACAAACAGGCCGTCCACCACGCTGTAGATGGAGGCCACCACCATCATGACTACCGAGGGTAGTGTGAAGCGCAATAATCGGTTGTAGGTGAAGTGGTCGGATAATTTGATTTTCATAAAAACTCCTTAGGGTGTCTTGGGCGGATCGAGAATCAGGGTGGATTCCTGCCGCAGGGCGTCCAGCAGAGCCTCATCCAGATCCAGCAGAGCCTGACGCTGATGAGGGGAGAGGCGCAGAAAAGCCCGCTCCTCCATGGCAAACACCGGGTCGGTCACTTGGCAGAGAAGCTGCTCTCCCTGAGATGTGACCCGCACCAGCTTGTTTTTCCGGTTGTTGGGGACGTTCTCCAGTTGGAGAAAACCGCCCTGCTCCAGCTGCTTGAGGGCGGAGTGAATGGTCTGCTTGCTGAGAAACAGCTCTCCGCACAGCTGACTTTGACTGACACAGCCACCCTGCTCCCGCAGGGTGTAGAGGATCCAAAAGGCGGTGTCGGACAGTCCAAAGTGCCGGGCCAGACGGTGGTAGATTTCATTGTTGGCCTTGTATAGACTGTTGTAGCGGCGGATAAACTCGGAGAAGGTGAGTTCAGACATGGCAGCCTCCAAATAGTCCGAAATCGGACTTAATATTGCCATACCAGTATAGTCTGATTTCGGACGGTTGTCAAGGGGCAGCTCCACCTTGCTTTTTATAAGAAAACATGGTATACTGATTTACCATTCATCTATGGTTTTCCGGAAAGGAGGTGCCCTATGGCAGAGTCGGTCAAGGTGGTGGCCAAGAACAGCAAGGCCTACCACGACTACTTCATTGAAGAGAAATATGAGGCCGGCATCGAGCTTGCGGGCACCGAGGTCAAGTCCATCCGCCAGGGCCATGTGAACCTGAAGGACTCCTTCTGCCACATCAAGGACGGGCAGATGTCGGTCATCGGGATGCACATCAGCCCCTATGAGAAGGGGAATATCTTCAACAAGGATCCTCTTCGCCAGCGCCGGCTGCTGATGCACAAGCGGGAGATCATGCGCCTGTTTGCCCATATCAAGCAGGACGGCTACTCCCTCATCCCCCTGAGCGTCTACTTCAAAGGCCCCCGGGTCAAGCTGGAAATTGGCCTGGCCAAGGGTAAGAAGCTCTATGACAAGCGGGAATCCGCCGCCCGGCGGGACGCCAAGCGGGAGATGGACCGCACCATGAAATCCCGGAATACCCGGTATTAAAGAGTTTGCGGAGGCGTCTCTCCGCTGAAAAGGAGTGTTTCCAATGGCACAGAATCCTATCGTTACCATCGAGATGGAGGACGGCGGCATCATGAAGGCCGAGCTGTACCCCGAGGTGGCTCCCAACACCGTCAACAACTTCATCAGCCTCATTCAGAAGGGCTACTATGACGGCCTGATCTTCCACCGGGTCATCCCCGGCTTTATGATCCAGGGCGGCTGCCCTGACGGCACCGGCATGGGCGGCCCCGGCTACTCCATCAAGGGCGAGTTCACCCAGAACCGCTTCCCCAACGAGCTGCGCCACGACCGGGGCGTGCTGTCCATGGCCCGGACCATGGCTCCCGACTCCGCGGGCAGCCAGTTCTTCATCATGGTGGAGCAGGCTCCCCACCTGGATGGCCAGTATGCCTCCTTTGGCAAGGTTATCGAGGGTATGGAGGTGGCCGACGCCATCGTGTCCACCAAGCGGGACTGGAACGACAAGCCCCGTCAGCCTCAGCGCATGAAGAAGGTCACCGTGGAGACCTTCGGCGTGGACTATCCCGAGCCTGAAAAAGTCTAATTTAAAACGGAATCTTCTCCTCCCCCTCGGGGGAGGAGAAGTTCCCACCTCATTCTCCCGTTACAGCAGCAAAGCTGCAAAGTGAAGTCCGCCGGGAGACGCTGCAATTTCCCAGTCCGCCAAAACCAAATCGAAGCCCAGCGCCAGCGGGTTCGATTTGGAGAGGAGAGGCAAGGGAGCGGCGTGAGGAATAGCCGCCTTTGGCGGGTGTTCCGAATAGAGCGGACTTTGTCTCGACGAGGGGGCGTACCGGTTTCGACGGGGACGCGGAAGTGGGAATAGCGGGCGGTGGCGCCTGGCCACCTTAAAACGGGCATTCTTTATAAATTAAAGAACAACGATAATTACGCTTACGCTGCCTAATTAAAGGCGGCCGTCTGACCCGGAAGGACCACGAGCCGGAATCAGGCGTCGTTTAGTGGTGCACGTGCGCCGGCAAAGCTTTGCGCCGGCCATGCATGATGAAGCTTACCTGACCCTCAGGCGTGACGGCTTGCCTGGGGAGAGGGGAACAGGAGGAGCAAGACCTCCGCAATAACCGTCTGCGCCCGGAGAAGTTCCCATGGAAGAGTTTTCGGACGGGGGTTCGACTCCCCCCGCCTCCACCAGAAAAAAGAACCACACCGTAAGGTGTGGTTCTTTTTTCTGGATACCGTAAGAAATTGAACTGCTCGGGCGAAATGAATACGCCCTGCGCAATTCTCCGCTGCACTCCGAATTTACGCCGCACTCGCGGCGCGGCCCAGAAGGGCCGTGAGTTATGCTTGACGATCGCCTGCGCCAAGGTTTTGAGCCGTTGGCTCAAAACGCTTGTACGGCGCAAAAGCGCCGCCCCGCTGTGCGGGGGCCGGGATTCCGCCGCCCAGAGGGCGGCTCCACCTTGCCTATTTTTGCCCCAAACGACCAAATGTTAAATTCCGTTGCTTGAAGCAACGGGTGGTTTTGCCCTATAATTGTGATACGTCGTTGGGAAGGGAGTGGGCTCATGCTGAGTGAGAATCTGAAGCATTTTCGCAAGGCCAAAGGGTTGTCCCAGGAAGAGCTGGCCATCAAGCTGCACATCGTGAGACAGACCGTCTCCAAATGGGAGAAAGGACTGTCCGTTCCGGATTCCGGCATGCTGATCCGATTGGCCGAGGCACTGGATACCTCGGTTACCGAACTTCTGGGGGAAACGGCCGGTTCGGAGTCCTCTTCCGACGAGAGTGCAGAGCTGAAAGCCATTGCCGCCAAATTGGAGCTGCTGAACGAACAGTTTGCAGCCCGCTGTGAGCGGCAGCGGAAACTGTGGCGGGCGGTGTTTGTCCTCCTTGGAGCGGCTGCGCTCCTTGTGCTTCTTTATCAGCTTATTGAGTGGTTTTCTTATCAGGCGGCAATGGAGCGCATTTGGGCCGATATGACGATTATCGGCGGGAACGACGGCCCGACCAACATCCTATGCGGCTCCACCCTGGTCCAAACAGGGACATGGGTTCTTTCTGTCGCAGCGGCCATCATAGCCGGAATTGGAATATACAAAACCCGGAAAAAATAAGGAGAAACCATGAAACGAGCAGGTTTGTTGCTGGCGTTTCTGCTGGTGCTTCTTACAGGATGCAGCAGTAAGACGCCCAAAATCGACGAATATACCTGGGTCATGACCTCGGTGCAGAGTATAGAGGCAGGCGGACAGGCGGTGGCCTATGGAGAGGGAGGCAGCAGCACGCTGGAGGGGGCAAAGCAGATCGAATTGGTCTGTGAGGCCCAAGGCGGTAATCTCACCCTTACCGACCGGACCAACGACCGCACCTATACAGGGACGTACCAGCAAAGTCAAAGGGATTCCAAATCCACAATTTATGAGGTGAATGTGGATGGAACAAGCGGCGTGGCGGTTGCAGCCATGACCACCTACCAGGACGGCACCCAAGATCCCACCCTGATTTTCAATCTGGGGGATTATACGGTGAACTTCTTTGCAAAGTAAAAGCCATAAAAAACCCCGTGCCGCGTGGTACGGGGCTTTGCAGTCTGTTACGCCAGTTCCTCCCGGCGCTGCTGCTGACGCTTCTGCATCCGGGACCAGCTAAGAAAGCCATATCCATCGTTGACCAGAAACATCACAAAGCAGATGACCACCGACAGGTAGGAGGGGTCCTCCATAGCGGCCAGAGTCCACAGCACGATCAGCACCAGGTCGTTGGCGGCGTAGGCCAGGGGGAAGTAGGCGCTGCGGCGGAAGGTGAGATAGACGGCCAAAAAGCTGGTGGTGACGGACAGGGTGCTGGGGAGCAGATTAGCGGTGTGGAAGAAGCGGAGCAGGAAGTAGAACACCACCGTCACAGCGGCGGTGAGTACCAGCATAAAGGGAATCTCACACAGGGGGAGGCGGTTGACCTCCACCTCGGAATGGTTGCCCTGGAAGGGGTTGCGCAGCCAGGACACCAGCGACACCACAGCCATGGGGGCGGTCATGCCCAGATAGGTGAGCATCTCGCCGTAGTAGGCAAAGGAGAAGGAAATGAGCCCGTACAGCAGGCTGAACAGGATCATCAGCACCTGCCCCGCCGGGTTGCCCTTGGCGCAGAAAATAAGGGATGTGGCTCCGATGAGAGAGGCGGCCAGGGTGAGATAGCTGCCTCGGTCAAAAGCGGCAAAGGACAGTAGGATACAGCCCATGGAACAGCCCCACAGGAGCAGCTCCCCTCTGGAGAAATAACGGCTCAGCCAGCCAAACGCAGCTTTCATCACAAAATCCTCCCAACAAACAAAAAAGCATCCGTATACACATCTTCAAAGACCTAACGATGTGTACCGAATGCATTCGCATTACTCTACCCGGTGGCAGTGGTATAGATATACCATAGAACCAGAAAAAATGCAACTGTTTTTTCCAGCGGGAGTCAGAAAAACTGACCTTAAAAATATATACGATACTGGCTATACTAAAAACATCAGATCCCGCTATAATCAGAAACCAGAGATAACCTACAAAAAGACAGGGGAGAGTACGATGAAGCAAAGAGGTACGTTTTCCATCCAGCGTCTGGCACTGGTGGGCATGATGGCAGCAATGGTGTTTGCATTGACCTATGTGGGAATCGATATCCCCACAGGTTTGGGAAAGACCAAGATCCACTTTGGCAATATTATGTGCCTGCTGTCCGCGTTTCTGCTGGGACCGGTGGGAGGCGGCCTGGCCGCCGGCGTGGGTTCGGCCCTGTTTGACCTGATGGACCCTATGTGGGCGCCGGAGTGCTGGATCACCTTCCTGAACAAATTTGTGATGGCTTTTGTGGCCGGAGGGGTGATGCGCAAGGCCTCCTTCCTGGCTCCGCGGGTGCGGGTGTGGACGGCGGCGCTGTGCGGCTCGCTGAGTTACAGCATCCTGTATCTGGGGAAAAATGTGCTGGAATCCCTGTATGTGAAGGGCTTTACCTGGCAGGTGACCCAGGTGGAGGTACTGGCCACCAAGGCGCCGGTAACGCTGTTCAACGGCGTGGTGGCGGTGATCTGTGCGGCGCTTTTGTATACCGCACTGACCCCCGCACTGAGAAAAGCCCATGTATTGCCTGCCTGAACATAGAAAACATGTCCCGGAGTGCATTTGCACTCCGGGACATGTTTTATTTTTCCGCGCGGATGCGGTTTCGTCCGTATCGGTGTAGGAAGAAGCCTGCCAGCAGCAGGACAATGGTTCCTCCGCCGATCAGTCCCACGGTCAGAAGGGGCAGCTGTTGTTCCTCCAGCAGCAAGACCTGGCCATGAGTGGGAGCCTGGAAGACCAGATAGCTGCCGTCCAGGGTGCTGTCCACCCGCTGCCAGCGGCCGTCCTGATACACCGCCGCCGCCGGCTTCTCTACTCCTTCCGCCCGCAGGCGCACGGTGATGGTATCCGACTGGCTTCCAGTGACCGTGTAGCTCCAGGCGGAGCGGGAGGTATAGCCCTCCACTTTTTGGTCGGGCAGCTCCTCCTGGTCTACCGTCAACGAGGCGTCGGGAGAGAAGGTGCCCTCCACCAGCAGCTGAGCTACTCCGTCCTGATCGGCCAGGGTGGAAGTGGGGGTGGTGAACTGGACGGAAAGGACCATGGAGCGGCGCAGATCCTGGGTGGGGAACTGAGGCCACTGGCCATACTCCTCGCCTTGCTTGGGGGCCTCGGGCACCAGGCTTGTGTCCAGATCGTCCCCGTATTGGAAGGGAATCTCAGCCACGGTCTGGCCGTTTACCTCAAAGCGGTAAGAGAAGGTGAGAAAGTCTGCGGGGATGTACTCTAATTGGGAGAAGGCGTCAAAGTCCAGGCCCTGGGCAGTCTCTGCATAGTCTACCCCGTCCAGCCCGGCCAGGTCCTCCATCAGATAGCGGTTGCCGGTGAGAGTGCCCTCCGCCTGTCCGGCGATGGCGCCCTGGTACTCCCCGGCGCTGTCGGCACGCACCATGGTGCGGCAGTCGGTGATGTCCTGGCCCAACCCGGCCACGCCGCCCAGCCAGCTCTGACCGGTGAGGTCCGTGAGGGCGGCGCAGCAGATCACCTTGCCACGGGTGCGGCCGGCGATGCCGCCGCAGTAGTCTCCGCCGGTCTCCACGGTGCCCCGGGCGGCGCAGTCCACAATGGCGCCCGCCTCGCACCGGCCGGCTACGCCGCCGCCGCACTCATTTTTCACGGTGACGTCGCCGTCAAAGCGGCAGTCCCGCACCACAGCCCGCAGGGTGGCATACACGTCGCTCATCAGCTTCAGGTCACCCAGGTCGAAGGTGGCCTCCGGGTCGTCTCCCAGTTCGGTGGAGACGGTGCCCACAATGCCGCCCACGTTGGTGTCGCCCTGTACCGTGCCCGATGCGGTGCAGCCCTTTACCAGACCCGGTCCCTGGTCGATTTCATCGGTGAGGTCGGTGACGGTGAGCTCCGGCTCCTTGCCAAGACCGGAGATGGCCTGGCGTACGGCCTCCATGTCGTCAAAAATAGCCTGGCTGGTGGCGTGGAGGGCGTCGTTGTCCGCTCCGGCGGCCTGAGTCATGCTGTCTACCCGGTCCTGGATGGCGGTGAGCTCCCCGTCAATGTCGTCCAGAGCGGACTGGGCCTTGTCTCCCAGGGTGTCGGTATAGGTTTTCAGCAGGTCCCGGATGGCGTCTGCCTTTTGGTTGACCGCGTCCAGGTCTTCCTGAAGATCGGAGGAGAAGTGGTCCCCCGCCTCGTTCAGAGCGGTGAGGGCCTCATACAGGGCGTTGAGGGCCCGGTCGATGTCCTGGCCGGTCTGCCCCAGCGCCTGGGAGGTCTGATCGTGGATGTCATTCCACTGGCCGGGCAGTTTTGCCGCCAGACGTGGAATCTCCTTCAGTGCGTTGGTAATCGCCTTCATATGCCCCACCGGGTCCAGCGAGGGGAAGGGCAGCTGAAGAGCCTGCTCGAACTGCCCGGCGGCAATTAGCCGGGCCACGTCCGCTACATACTGCTTTACGTTGTCCAGCTCCTCCGCCATGGCCTGGCGGTGGATGCGGATCAGCTGGAGCTGATCCCGGATGCCGGAGATGGTGTCCTCCAGCGCGCGAATGGCCTTTCCCAGGCCGCTGTCCGCCTGACTGGCCAGCTTTTCCAGCTTGCTCAGCAGCGTGTCCGTCTGATCCAGCGCCTCCTGGAACTGGTCGCCCGCCTCCTCGCTGAATTGGTCCAGATCGTCCCGCAGGCTGTCCAGGCTGCCGCTGATGGCGGTGGTGTGCTGGTAGAGCTGGTCGGACATGGCTTTGAAGTCGTCCCGGCCCTCCGTCCCGGCGGCGTGGGTGCGGTCCTGGATGGCAGACAGGGAGTCGTGGATGGCCTGGGCGTCATCCACACCCCGGGAGACCATGTCATTGAGCTGATTGGTGAAGTGCTCCAGCTGGTCAAAGAGGGAGGAGAGGCTGTTGGTAAGCTGCTGGGAGGGGGAGGGACCATAGGTGAGGCTGGTGTTGGGCTCAAACTGGCCCGCAATACCTCCCACGTCCTTACGGCCCTGGATGGGAGCGGTGTTGGAGCAGCTGGAGATCTCCCCAGACTGAAGACCCACGATGCCGCCCATGTTGTAGCCCACGTGCTGATAGCCTACCGCGCCGGAGTTGGTGCAGCCCCGGATGGTCCCGCGGGACAGGCCAGCGATACCGCCCACACTGGTGGGAGTCTCCTGGTCGGCCTGGGTGTTGATTTCGCCGGTGTTGGAGCTGTTCTCCACCGTGCCCAGGTTCTGCCCGGTAATGCCGCCCACGTTGGTCACGCCGGTGACAGCGGCAGCGCTGGTGCAGGACTGAATGCAGCCGCTCTCGCCGTTCAGGCCAACCAGACCGCCGATATCTTCCTGCCCGGACACGGAGCCCTGGGCGGCACAGCGGCTGACCGTGCCGTAATTTTCTCCCACCAGCAGGCCCGCCTGGCTGGCGGAACCCTGGGGAGCCAGGTCCCCTTCCACAGTGAGGTCTTCCACCACGGCGCTGGCGGTCAGGGTACGGAACAGTCCGGTTTTGGAGCCCTTTTTCTCAAAGGAAAAGCCGGAGATGGTGTGGCCGTTGCCGTGGAAGGAGCCCTGGAAGATGGGCACCGGAGTGAAGTCAGAGCCGCTCAGGTCCAGGTCGGCGGTGAGCTCCACGGTGATACCCTGGGACCAGGTGTCCCGGGTGCATTGTTTGGAGAAGTTGGTAAAATCCTGGACGGTGGCAATGGTGACCGTGTCCGAGGCCGCAGCGGCGGGCAGGGTCAACGTACAAAGGAGCGCCAGTACCGTCAGGAGGGCGGCTCCCCGCTGTATTTGTTTCATGGTGTATGCTCCTCCTCTTCTGAGGTGTCCAGCTCCTGGTATTTGCTCTCGATGAGGGCGTCCACGCTGCCGTGGAGCACGCCCTTGAATTCGCCGTCCACAAAACCGGATACGTGGCCGCGGATGTGGCCGTCCAGGCGCATAGTGCCCTGGTTGAAGCGCTGCTTGCGGTCCAGGTTGAGGGTGATGGCGGTGCGCTCAATGAGAGCGTCGCCCAGCATCAGCAGCTGGGGCAGCACGGTCATGACCAGGATGATGGAGGTGACGGTGCCCCGGCCCAGGGTTTGACCCACCGAGCCGATGGTGGCGTCGGTGGAGATGCCGCCGATGAGGAAGCCCGCTACCGCCATGATGGTGCCCGAGGTGAGGATGGTGGGGAAGCTCTGGCTCAGGGCCTCCACCGCCGCCTGCTTGCGCTCCATCACGGTTTTCAGTTCCATGTAACGGTTGGTGATGACGATGGCGTAGTCAATGGTGGCGCCCATCTGGATGGAGCTGACCACCAGGTAGCTCAGGAAGAACAGATTCGTTCCGGTGAGAACCGGCACCGAGAAGTTGATCCAAATGGAACCCTGGATGGTAAGGACCAGCAAAATAGGCAGACCCGCTGACTTGAAGGTGAACAGCAAAATCACCATGACAAACAGAGCGGTGAGGATACTGATCTTCATGTTGTCGCCGGAGAAGGAGCTGGCCAGGTCGAAGGCGTTGGTGGAGTTGCCCACCAGGATCACATCGTCCCCGTAATATTCCTGGGCGATGGAGCGGATCTCATCCAGCAGGGCGTAGGTCTCATCCCCCTCGGTGGGCACGTCGGCCACAAAGACCAGCCGGGACCAGTTCTCGCCCCGCAGCTGCTCCAGGCCCACGTCCAGCCGCTCCTGGAGGTCGTCTACCTTGTCCGCCTGCTCCCCGGTGAGATTCACCACTCCTTTGTCCTTTTGATCCAGCAGGAACTCAAAGACATCGATGAGGGGCACGGAGTAGTCGTCCGGGTCCTGGAAGATGGCGCCGTACTCCTCCACGCTCAGGCCATAGGCCTGGTAAAGAAGGCGGGCCAGCTCAATGTCCACGCCCGCCAGCTCGGAGAACTGCCGGGGGTTCATCTCGTCGGTGAGCATCCGCCCGTCCTCTACCTCGATGTTGGCAAGGCCGGTGGCCTGGGTCACCTGGGGCAGCTGAGATACCCGCTCCAGAACGTACTTTTCCTTGTTGTAGTCCCCACGGGGCACCAGCACGGCGATGGTGTTTTTCTTGCCAAAGGTATCGGTCACCTTTTCGTCGGCAATGCGCCAGGCGGGTTTGTTGTCAAAGTCGGTGTCGTTGTTGTCAAAGACATAATCACAGTGGGAGGAGAGCACCGCTCCGACAACCACCACCACCAGAAAGATGGGAGGCAGAATGTAACGCAGACGGACGACAGCCTTGCCCCAGAAGTTGATCTTGGGCACCAGATTGCGGTGGCGGGTGCGGTCGATGGGGCCGCTGAAGAGCATGAGCAGGCCGGGCATGAGCAAAAACACGCACAGCATGGAGAACACGATGCCCTTGGACAACACGATGCCCATGTCAAAGCCGATGCGCAGCTGCATAAGCATCAGAGCCACAAGGCCCGAGATGGTGGTGAGGCTGGAGGAGGAGATCTCTACAATAGCCTTGCTCAGAGCGGCGATGTCCGCCTCCCGGGGGTCCAGACCGTTGTCCCGCTCCTCCATGTACCGGTGACAGAAAATGATGGCGTAGTCGATGGCCAGAGCCAGCTGGAGAACCACGGCGATGGAGTTGGTAATAAAGGAGATGGTGCCGAAAATAAAGTTGGTGCCCATGTTCAGCACCGCCGCCGCGGCAAAGACGATAAGGTAGACGGGCACCTCCATGTAGCTCTTGGAGGTGAACAGCAGTACCACCACGATGACCACCGCCGCAATGGCCAGAATGACGGTCATCTCCTGCTGGAGGGTGGCCGACTCGTCCCGTCCGATCTGGGTGGAGGAGTAGACGTCGTAGCCCTCCAGGGCGGAGAGCACCTCATTCATAGCCTCTACCGTGGCCGGATCGGTCTCCTCTCCGTCAAAGGAGATGGTGAACAGGGCGGAGGAGTTTTTGTAGTGTTCCTCGGTGCCGTCAAAGGCCACCTCAGATACGCCCTCAATGTTCTCCAGCTTGTGGGATAAGTCCAGGGCGGTCTGGTAGGTCACGTTGGACACCATCACGTTGGCGCTGCCCAAGGTGATGAATTCCTCGTCCATGATGGTGAGGCCCCGGCGGGTCTCGGTCTGGGCGGGGAGGTAGGAGGTGATGTCGTTGTTGACCTGGACTTTGTTGATGGAGGCCGCACAGAAGACAAAGGCGGCAATAAAGACCAGGTAGAAGGCCTTGCGCTTATCAACAATGAAGCGGGCCACTTTGGTCATGGGACTTTCCGTACGTTTTTCCTGCATAAGAGTGCCTCACTGAATGGGAATGAATTGTTCCAGGTTGGACAGCAAGTGGCTGGTGGGGAGAGGCTCATCGCTGGAGAGCCACCAGCGGATGAGGGAAAGCATAGCGCCAGTGTAGAAGTGGGCGGCCACCTGGGGATCCACCTGAGGGGAGACGGCCCGGAAGCGGGGCTCCGACAGCAAGCGGCACAGCTCTCCGGCAGCGCAGTCCTCCAGGGTGTGGGCCAGGGTGTCTGCGCCGCTGTTGAGACAGGCGCGATACAGTGCCCGGCGCTGGGCAAAGAACTGAAATACGTTGAGGGCGGCGGTGAGCAAATACTCCCGGGGTCTGCGCTCCGGGTCCTGGGGCAGGCAGGTGGCGGCGCACTCCCGCTCCAGGCCCTCCAGCAGATAGCGCATCAGCTCCTGCTTGTCGTTGAAGTGGGCGTAGAAGGTGGTGCGGTGGACCATGGCCCGGCGGCAGATATCGGTGACCGACAGCTCCTGGAAAGACTTTTCCTCCAACAGCTGGGCCAGAGCCTCTACCAACAGCTTGCGGGTCTTGCGCTGGCGCAGATCCAGATGTTCCTCGTTTCCGTATTCCATAGCGACCTCTCCTTGTTTGGAATGGGACTATCATACTCCGTAAATCTACATTCGTCAAGATAAAATACAGATGTAGATTTATTGGGAAAAACCACTGAACTTGGCGGCTAAAATTCTCTGTTCAGACGAAGAGAATAAGGTTGCGGGCAGATGGAAATATGCGGTATTATAAGGAGCAGGAAGCGTTTTCTGTCCAGAACCTCTGGCAGCCGCATTCCATCATTTGCAGGCCGGAGCGCTACTCCATTTCAATAGCCATCCGGACCAGAAAAAAGGAGGAAAATATTTGCCGCCGGCCGGCGGTGCGGCAGTGTGGAGACCTGCCGTAATCCTGTCAGGGTTTCGCTCTCTGGCAGGGAGGTACGTGAGCAGAGGCGAGCGTACTACGGCCTGAGCCCATGTCTACTGTGAGCCTTCAGCACATCTTCAAGATCTATGACGGAAACGTCACCGCGGTGAGCGATTTCAACCTGGAGATCGCCGACAAGGAGTTTATCGTTCTGGTTGGACCCTCCGGCTGCGGTAAGTCCACCACCCTGCGTATGGTGGCCGGCCTGGAGGAGATCTCCAAGGGCGAGCTGCGCATCGACGACCGCCTGGTCAACGATGTGGAGCCCAAGGACCGCGACATCGCCATGGTCTTCCAGAGCTACGCCCTGTATCCCCACATGACCGTGCGGGAGAACATGGAATTCCCCCTGAAGCTGCGTAAGATGGACAAAGCGGAGATCGAGCGCCGGGTCAACCAGGCCGCCGAGATCCTGGACATTACTCAGTATCTGGACCGTAAGCCCAAGGCTCTGTCCGGCGGCCAGCGTCAGCGTGTGGCCATCGGCCGCGCCATCGTCCGTGAGCCCAAGGTGCTGCTGATGGACGAGCCTCTGTCCAACCTGGACGCCAAGCTGCGTAACCAGATGCGCGCTGAGATCATCAAGCTGCGTCAGCGCATCAACACCACCTTTATCTACGTCACCCACGACCAGACCGAGGCTATGACCCTGGGCGACCGCATCGTCATCATGAAGGACGGTTTTGTCCAGCAGATCGGCACTCCCCAGCAGGTCTTTGACACCCCCGTGAACCTGTTCGTGGCCGGCTTTATCGGCACTCCCCAGATGAACTTCTTCAACGGCAAGCTGGAGAAGACCGGCGCCGGCTATCAGATCCAGTGCATGGGCGCTACCATCCCTGTCACCGACGAGATGGCTCAGAAGCTGGCCTCCAAGGGCCAGGGCAATGCCGACGTGATCGTGGGCGTGCGTCCCGAGCACATCACCGTCCAGACCGAGGGCGGCAACGCCATCCAGTGTACCGTTGAGGTGTCCGAGCTGATGGGCAGCGAGTTCTACCTCCACGCCACCGTGGGCGAGGGTGAGAAGCAGCAGAACGTGGTTATGCGTATCCAGACCACCGAGCTGCCCGCCGAGTTCCGCGCCGGTGTGCCCTACGGCACCAAGATGGGCTTCACCTTCCGCAACCAGCTCATCCACCTCTTCGACCCCACCACCGAGAAGAGCCTGCTGGCCGACTAATCTGAATTGCAAAACGCCCGGAGCAGATGCTCCGGGCGTTTTTTTTGGCATCTCCGGCACGGCCGGAGATGCCCATATTTATATTCGTTAGCGGAACTGATTCAAATCCGGCTGGTAGACATAGCCGACGGCATCCAGAGTCTGAATGATCTCCTCAGGGTCCGCGTCTTCGGCATGGCACAGTTCCTCCAGGCTGGGGTAGTTGTCCCGCAGCTTGGTGTTTACCACGCTCAGCAGGAGAATAGGGTCCTTAGGCAGCATATCCGCTTCCCTCCTCTCTTAGGCATTCAGTCCCAGACCATAGATCTGGTTGGCGTTGTCGAAGAAGACGTTCTGCCAGTGAGCGCGGGGCACCAGACGCTGGATGTAGCGGATATACTCCTCCAGGTTGACGATGGGCCAGTCGGTGCCGAACATCACCCGGTCCCAGCAGCCCACATAGCTCAGCCAGCCGCGGAGCAGCTCGGCATATACGGCACGGTCCAGGAAGTAGGCGTCCAGGTCTACCCGGCCCTCCAACAGGCCGGACAGATCGGTGGACACGTTGGGGTTTTTCTCCAGCACAGCCGCCGCCTCCTGGAGGAAGGGGTTGCCGAAGTGGCACATGACGAAGCGGGTGCGGTGGTTGTCGGCAGCCGCCTCATCCAGCACCAGGGGATGGCTGTACTTGAGATAGGCCCGGGAGTAGGAGGTGAGGCCCATATGGATGGCGACCGGCTTGTCGTAGCGGGCGGCCAGCTCATAGATGGGCTGGTAGATGGGGTCGGTGAGCCAGATCTTGTTGTAGCCAGGGTAGAGCTTCACACCGCAGCAATTCTCCCGCTTTAGGTGCTCCTCTACCTGGTCGGGCAGGTCCTTGGGGATGGTCTCGCCCCGGTCCAGCACCAGGTTGTCCAGCCCGACGCAGTAATGAAACAGGTCGGTGGGGTAGTTGTGAAAGCCCACGTCCAGGCTGCGGTTTCCCATGACCACGCCGTGGACGATCTCCAGCTGTCCGCACACCTCACGCAGGTGTTCTACGGAGTTAACGTGGCCTACCTTCTCGGCCATGGCGTCGGTGCGGGGTTCGGAGGGAAAAATATGTAAATGCGCATCAATAATTTTCATGGAAAAGGCTCCTTTCATACCATTTCATTATTATAATGCGCCAACCTCCGCTCCGCAACCCCCTCAGCCGGGGAGCGTGGGGGAAAATATGGCCCAAAGTGCGTCTTCACTGAGCCCTTTGCTTGTATATTCCGCCTCTGTCCCGTCGGAATATCGAATGGTGAAGTTGATGCGGGGACCGTCGATGTCTCCCGCGTCCTGGTAGGAGCGGGAGCGGGCGGCGATGATCTCCCGGGTCATGTCCTGGGCGCGGAAGATGGGGTTGTCTACCGTCTCCCGATATTCCTCCGGCACGCTGTCGCACCAGGGAATGGAGTAGAGCCGCACATCATAGGCGGCCCGGTTGCTCAGGTCTACCGGTTCTCCCTGCGGCGTGCCACTCTCCGGGAGAGACACCCGCACGGTCACATCGCTGTATCCCCGGCTCCAGCGCAGGAACAGGGTGTTCCGCACCCCCTCCTGGTAGGAGAGCATACCCTCAAACTCCCCGTAGCCTGCGGGTGCGGAGGCAGGCAGATAAGGGGCAAAGTCGGCCTCCTGCCGGGCCTCCTCCAGGCTGGAGAAGGTCTCGGTCCGCCAGTCCGGGATGTCCGTGGTGGTGCGCAGGTGGTCCAGAGTGAACTGAATGCCATCCCCAGCGAAGGTGCGGTTGACAAAGAAGCTGTTGAAGTCCAGGGCGGTGTCCTTTCCCTCCGGATCAGTTTGGCCGTAGTTGACAAAGCGCACCCCAATGCCGTCCTTGAGTGCCTGGATGGTCACCTTTGTCTCAGAATTGCCGTCATCGTTCCAGTCACTGGTGGAGGTCCAGGCGGCGATCTCCGTACCAAAGTAGTCGTAGTAGGCAGGCTCCGGTCCAGCCACACAGGTGGGGGGAAGCTGATCGGGGGCCAGCTGGAGGGAGAAGTGGGCGTCTCCCTTGCTGCCTGTTACCGTTACCCACAGCAAGGAACCTTCCTTGTCATAGATGGCGTCGGCGTTCAGGGTGTAGCCGTCCCAAAAGAGCGTCCAGGGGATGCCGTTTCCCTCGCTGTCGGGCCAGAACAGATCAAATAACTGCTCCTGGGTGAGGGGGCGGCCAAAGGAGCCCTCCTGGATATCATAGCGCAGAGAGCTGTCCACCTCAGTCTCCCACGGGACATAGTCGATCCCCCCCATGCAGAAGAAGTTGGCAGTTCCCTCTCCGCTGTCCGGCACCAGGTAGCCCGAGGACTCTCCGGGGCCGAAGTTATCCTGGATGCCGGGGACAATGGTGTCGGAGGCCACCGGATTGGGGCCGGAAGCGGGGGACAGGCCCACATACAGGGCCAGGCAGGCCGCTGCGCCGCAGGCGGCCAGGGCGGCCATCTGTCCCGCATGGGAGCGGCGGGGACGGGGCTTTAGTTCACACAGGCGGCGGTGAAAATCCGGGGACACCTGCTGGGAATCCATATACTGAGTGTAGTATTTCACTGAAAATCTCCTCCTAACAATCGGCGAAGCCGCTCTCTGGCCCGGGAGAGCCGGGAGCGGACCGTGCCGGGGCGGCAGTGGAGCAGCTGGGCGATCTCCTGGGTGGAGTAGCCCTCGTAGTAGTGCAGATGGATGACGGCCCGGTCCTGGGGAGGAAGGGCGTACAGCTCCTCCAGTTCCTCCCGTTCCTCCGGGGAGGGAGCGGGCAGTTCCTCCCACAGGGGCACTGTGGGCCGCCGCCAGCGCAGGCGAAGGCGGCTTTTGCAGCCGTTCACCAGCACCCGCATCAGCCACGCCCCGGGAATCTCTAAATTTTGCGGTGCCTTTTCCAAAAAGGCAAGAAAGGCCTCCTGTACCGCGTCCTGGGCCTCGCTGGGGTCACCCAGAATGGCCAGGGCGGTGCGGTAGAGACGGTTTTCTTCCTGGGTGACCAGGGTCTCCCAATCCACCGGTGGGTTGGTTGGATGGTTCATCGCTTCACCCCCTTCTACACAGGTTGACGCTTTTTCGGGGAAAATTGTTGCAGGGGAGAAAAGTTTTTCAGAAAAAATTCAGCCTGCCGCCCAGAGGGCAGCAGGCTGAAACAGAATTGAGGAATTTACTGAGCCACGGTAACGGAGGTGATGTGGGGGTTGACGCCCTCATACCAGTAGAGGAAGCCCTCCATGTCGATGGTTTGGCCGATCTCCAGAGCCTTCACCGCCGCGTACACGTCGGTGGTGTTGTCACAGAGATAGGACTCCACGGTGAAGGTGTAGGTCTGGCCGTTGTAGGAGGCGTTGAAGTACAGGTCGTCGCCGTCGGTGCCGGAGCCGTCCCAGCTGTACAGGAAGGCGGCCTCATTGCCGCTGGCATCCTGAGAGGGCTCCACAGTCAGGCCCTTGAAGGAGACCAGCTGGTTCTGGTGGTCGATCAGGGTATCGGCGCCCAGCAGCTCGGTCACGTCCAGGGGCTCGGCCACGAAGGTGTCGCCGCCCTCCACGATCTGGATGGAGGCGTCGATGATCTCCACCTCGCCGGACCACTCGGTCTTATAGCCAGTGACCTGGATCTTGGTGCCGGGGGTCAGTTGGTCGTAGAGCTCCTGGGAGCAGGCGGCATCATAGACAAAGTAAGCGCCGTCCTGGTCCTGGGTGTACAGGGTGGCCTTGTCCTCCCACCAGGACTGCTTGGCCTGGACGTAGGTCTCCACAGTGACCTGGCTGTCCAGATCGGCGGCCATATACTCCTCGTAGCTCATGACCTCGCCGGCGGTCTGGGAGCCGGAAGCGGAGGACTGGGACTGAGAGGTGGTATCAGAGCCGCTGCCGGAGCTGTTCTGAGAGCTGGTGTTCCCGTTGCTGCCGCAGCCGGTGACGGCCAGGGCCATGGTGAGAGCCAGGGTCAAAAGAATGGTACGTTTCATCTTGCTTCTCCTTTTCAATGGGTTTGGACAGGTTGTCCGCTTTCATTATAGCTGGAATTTTCAAGAAATCAATGGCCAGCCCGCTTTTTCCGCGCGCTGAGGACCACCCACACCAGGATCAGAATCCAGGCCGTAGCCAGGCTGCCCAGAAGGATCACCGCTGTCTGGGGCAGGGGTCCAAGATCGGCGGGACCGGAGGCGGAGGCGCTGGTCTCGTCCAGGTGGTAGAGGGCTTTTACCTCGTCAAAGAGGGAATCCCAGTAGGCCTCATCCACCGTCTCACCCCGGCGCACCGACTTGGCGGTGTTCTCAATGAGCTGTCCGGCAGCGTCCCGCAGGGAGGCCGAGCCGTTGAACACCGGGGTGACAAAGGTGTCGTCGGTGTGGTCCAGCAGCAGCTGGGTGGCCTCGATCTTCACGTCGTAGTAGGTGTCATTGTCCTCGCCGGAGCGGGACAGGTAGTCCTGGTAGGTGGGGTCCTGCTGAGCCTTGGAGGTGACGGGGACATACCCCTCGGTCTGGGCGTAGGGGATCTGCACCTCATTGGTGAGCAGGAACTGAGTGAACAGCCAGGAGGCCAGCACCTCCTGGGAGTCTTCCTTGTTGAAGATACAGATGGAGGGTCCCTGGGAGATCATCTGGGGGTTCTCCGGGTCAAACTGGGGGATGGGCATGACCACCGTCTCAAAGTCCACAAAGGCGTCGGGACTGATGTCGGAGAGCGGGGCGTTGGCGCCCATCCAGGTGGAGCCGGCGGTGGAGTCGATGGCGAAGATACACTGGCCGGCGTTGAGGAAGTTGGCGGGGTAGCTGGAGATCTTGAAGGTGGAGAAGGCGCCCGTCTCCACATGCTGAGCGATGGTGGACAGCAGCTCTTTGGTGGTGTCGTTGAAGAGCTGGATGTCTCCGCTGCTGGTGGAGTAGCCTGCGTCCAGCTGCCGGAGCATCTGGATCATCATGTTGTCGGTGGACTTGTAGATAAAGGGAATCATCACCTTCTGGCCGTTGACCAGGTAATTGCCCTGGGCGTCCTGTTTGGCGACGGCCTCCGATACCTCCCAGATAAAGTCCCAGGTGAGGGTTTCCGGAAGGGTGTAGCCCAGCTTCTCCACGTAGGTCTTGTTGATGTAGCAGGCCTCGGTGGAGCGCATGTAGGGCACAGCGTAATAGGTCCCGTTCAGGTCGCACTCCTCCAGAAACTGGGGGATGATCTCCTCCTGGGTGGGACCGTCAAATTTCAGGGCCGCGCCGCCCAAGCCGTAATCCGGGTCGGCAAACAGCTCATCCAGAGGCACCACCACATTTTCCCCCGTGAGGTAGGTGGCGATGTGGTCGGGGTAGGTGATACACACGTTGGGGGTGGTGCCGGTGGAGATGTTGGTGATGACGTCGTTATAAATTTTGCCGTAGTCGGTGTACAGGCGCAGCTCCACGTTGATGTTGGGGTAAAGCTCCTCAAAGTCGGCAATGGCCTGCTTGTAGATGTCGGTCTGGCGCTTATTGGTGTCGTTTTTGGCCCAGAAGGTGATCTCATAGGTGCGGCTCTCATCAAAGGTGTCTGGCACCTGAAAGCTTGCCGTCTCCTTGGAGCCGTGGCAGCCGGTGAGTCCCAGCAGCAGGGCGGCGGAGAGCAGGGCCGCACAGACGCGTTTTCCTCTCATCCTTTGATCCCTCCTCTGGACACGCCCGCCATGATCTTCTTCCGGAACAGGAAGAACAGCAGAATGAGGGGCACGGAAATGACCACCACCGCCGCCATCATGGCGGGGATGTTTTCCCGGCCAAAGCCGTTTTCCCGAATCTCCTGGATACCGTTAGACACCAGGAAGTAGTTGGGGTCGTCGGTGATGAGACGGGGCCACACGTAGGAGTTCCAGCACTCGATGACCTTCAGGATGATGATGGTCACCAGAGTGGGGCGGCAGATGGGCAGCATCACCTTCCACAGGTACTTAAAGTCAGAGGTACCGTCTACCTTGGCTGCCCGGTAGAGCTCGTCGGGCACCTGCTCAAAGTTTTCCTTCAGCAGGTAGATATAAAACACTGAGGTGACCGAGGGGAGGATGAGGCCGGTAAAGGTGTTGCGCAGCTCCAGGCCGGTGATGGTGGCGTAGTTGGTGATGACCACCAGCTCGGTGGGAATCATCATCAGGGACAAAAACAGGGTAAACAGCAGGTTTTTCCCCCGGAACTCCATCCGGGCAAAGGCGTAGGCCGACAGGGTGATGACCACCACCATCAGAGCGGTGGTGACCACGGCGAAGAATACCGTGTTCAACAGATACCGGCCCAGGGGGACGGAGGTGAAGGCGTCGCGGTAGTTTTGCAGGGTGGGGGAGAGGGTAAAGAAGGTGGGAATGTGCTCGGCGTTGTAGGCGCCGTAATCCTTCACCGAGGTGAGCAGCATCCAGTAGAAGGGGAAGAGGACCACCACTGCCCACACGCCCAGAAGCAGGTAGGTGAGTAAGCGCAGGATGCGTTTGCGGCGCAGCGCCCGTCCCTGGAGGCGTTCAAAGTCAAAAGATTGTTCCACAAGAATCCCCCCCTTAGTAGTGTACGTGCTTTTTGCTGACCAGGAGGTTGATGCAGGTGATGGTCAGCACGATGGCAAACAGAATGATGGCGGCCGCCGAGGCGTAGGACGGGAAGCCGCCGCTGTCGCCGTAGAGCATGTCGTAGACATAGCCCACAATGGTGTTCATCCCCGCCGCGTTCAGGTCGGTGCCGAAGAGGGCCACCGCATCGCTGTACGCCTTGAAAGCGCCGATAAAGCCGGTGACGATGAGGTAGAACACCATGGGGGAGATCATAGGCAGGGTGATGCGCAGGAAGATGCGTCCCTTGGAGGTGCCGTCCACCCGGGCGGCCTTGTAGTAGTCCGGATTCACCGAGGCCAGGGCGCTGGTGAGAATAAGAATTTTAAAGGGCATGACCACCCAGATGGTGTAAAAGCACAGCACGAACATTTTGGCCCAGTAGGGGCCTTCGATGAAGTCCACGCTGGAGCCGCCGAACCACTGGATCATCAGGTTGATGAGGCCGTCGGTGTACTCCGTCTTCTGAAACAGGATCATGAACACCAGACCCACCGCCAACGTGTTGGTCACGTAGGGCAGAAAGTAGATGGTCTGAAACAGATCCCGGAGAGGCCGGATAGAGCTGAGGGCCAGAGAGATGATCAGAGCCAGTCCGGTGGACAGAGGGACGGTGATGATGACCAGCAGGAAGGTGTTTTTCACCGCCTGCAAAAAGTAGGGGTCGTGGAGCACGTAGGAGTAATTATACAGTCCCACGCCAAAGTAGGTCTGGGAGGCAAAGTTATACCCCTCCTCCACCGAGTAGATGAACACATCGATGAGGGGATAGACCATAAATGCTGCCAGAAACAGCAGAGCGGGCAGCAGGTAGAGCCAGGCTTTTCGTTGTTGTTTCATCGCGCACCCCGAATCCGGCAGCCGGAGTCAGGCTGGAAGAGAAATACCTTTTCCGGCTTTAGAGCGAAGCGGATGCTCTGGGCGCTGCGGTCCACCGGAGCATCGGCGGTAATGATGGCACGGAGGGTGGGGGACTGACAGGCGGGGTGGGAGGCCACCACGCTGATGTCCCGGCCCATCACCTCTACGCCGCTGAGGGCGCAGGAGAGAGGCCCGTCGGCCTGGGGCAGGAAGCCCTCGGGGCGGATGCCCACGGTGACGCTCTGGTCCGGGATGCCGGGGACAGGGAGTACCGCCGCTCCGCCCAGGCAGAGCATCCCGTTCTGGATCTGGCCGTCAAAGACGTTGATGGGGGGCGTGCCCAGGAACTTGGCCACGAACAGGTTGGCGGGGTCGTCATAGACCTGCTGGGGCTGGCCAATCTGCTGCAAAACCCCTTCCTTCATGACCACGATGCGGTCGGAGATGCTCATGGCCTCCTCCTGGTCATGGGTGACAAAGACGGTGGTGATTTTGGTGGAGCGCTGGATTTTCCGAATCTCCTCCCGGGTCTGGAGGCGCAGCCGGGCGTCCAGGTTGGAGAGAGGCTCATCCAGCAGTAGGACGTGAGGCATTTTTACCAGCGCCCGGGCGATGGCCACCCGCTGCTGCTGGCCGCCGGACAGCTCGCTGGGCTTGCGGTCCAGAAGCTCCCCGATCTGGACCAGAGAGGCCGCCTCATCCACCCGCCGGGCCATCTCCTCTTTGGTAAGGCGGTCTTTCCCCTTCAAATTTTCCAGAGGGAAGAGGATGTTTTTCCGCACCGTCAGGTGGGGGTAGAGGGCATAGTTCTGAAACACCATGCCCACTCCACGCAGCTCCGGGGGCAGGGCGGTGACGTCCCGGTCGCCGAAGAAGATCTTTCCGCTGGTGGGCTGCTCCAGCCCGCAGATGAGGTTCAAGGTGGTGCTCTTTCCGCAGCCGGAGGGGCCAAGCAGGCCGATGAGCTGGCCGTCAGGAATTTCAAAGGTGAAGTCATTCACAGCAACCACTTCGCTGGAGGACTTCCGGCCAGGGCTGTGAAAGGTTTTTGTAAGATGCTCAAGCTGAATATTCATAGGCGTATCTCCCTCCCAATTCCGTTTGATTATAGCCGAAACAAGCTTTTTTCTCAAGGGAGTCAGACGGAGGAAGAAAGCTTGCCGCCGGGGGTTGCGTGGGTCAGCGTGCGCTGGATAAAGGCCAGGTACTGGAAAAAACCGTCCTCGTCTGCCTGGGGATAGGAAAATCCCAGCTGTGCCCCCACATCATTGGCTGTGTCGTGGAACAGACCGCAGGCGGTACGTATCGCCTGCCACATATGCTCATAGTCGCTGTCGCAGTAAATCTTGGTGTAGCGCTGGTAGAGGGAAGGGGGCAGGCAGCGCCGGAAAAACTTATTGGATTTCCCGCAGGAGACGGAAAAATCTGTGGCACAGCCCACGTACCAGGCCAGCATCTGCTCCAGCATCGGGCGGGTCTGAGTGTGGTAGGTGGTCATGGCGAAGGGAAGCTCGTTGCGGGCAATGCCCTTGGCCACATCGCACAGGCTCCAAAAAAATTCGTTGCAGCACCCATGAAACTGGCTGGCGGTGGGAGGCTTGACATGAAAGTCCTCGTCGCTGGGGGGCGGCAGCTTGGGAAGACAGCCGATTTTATCCAGCAGGGGCAAAAAGAGCTTGTTCCGGGTGCAGCCCTGCTGCATATGTTCTACCGTCTCCACACCCAGGTCGATCCGGTTTCCGTCTTCCAGCAGAAGAAGCCAGGAATAGAGCTGCTGGTAGTTGGAGCGCAGCCCAAACCGGTCGCCGTATCCAAAGTCATCGTCCTGTTCCTGGGTCAAAATCCGTGGACCGAAGACATCCAGCCATGCCGGGTCTGCCGGAAAGAGTCGGTTTCCGTGACCACATACATAAGGTCAAAGTCCTGATAGACATCCTTGGGCACATTGGGGTTTGTGCGGGAGCCTTTCAGGTAAGCTGCCAGGATCCGGGAGTCGGATTTGGCCACAGACAAAATCAGGTCCATAATTTCCTGTTCACTGCGCATGGGATCGGTCGCCTCCTTGCTGTACTGCCGAGCGTTCTTCCTAATTATAACAAACGGCGGGGAGACAGGCAAATGGGGAAGTCGGGGCAAAAAAAGGCACCGCCCAAACAGCCGGGGGTCATAAGAAAGTAATATTACTTTTTGCAGGAACGGCATGGCTTTGGTCATGCCGTTTCCTGTTTCATCAGTTCGTCCACAGGGATAAAACCCACAAGGTCATAAGAGATGCGGATGCCCTGTCTGCGCTTCCCGCTGCTCTTGTCAGGTGCTTCGATGTAGATGCCCTTGACAAGCTCCCGCAAGGCGTAGGGGGTCATTTCCTGCAAATCCTCGTATTTGTGTACCCGCTGGATGAACTGCTCCAAATTTTCAATCTGTCGTTCCTGTACTTCGATTTCCTGCTGCAAGGTCTGGATTTCCGCTTTAAGCTGCATCTGCTCGTCCTCATAGGTCTTGCTCATCAGCGCAAACCGTTCATCAGAGAGCTTTCCGGCCACATTATCCTCATAGATACGGATGAACAGCCGGTCAAGTTCCCCAAGACGGCGTTCTGCCTGCGCCAGACGCTTCTTGTATCCCCGGACGGCTTCTTCGCTGGACAACCGGAGTCTATGCTCCATCACTGCCCGGAAATGCGCTTCATGCCGGGTTACATAGGAGATAACCGTTTTCATGTGCATCCAGACCAATTCTTCCAGTACAACCGCCCGAATGAAATGGGCTGAACAGGTTCCCGTGTTGCTGCGGTAGCTGGCGCATACAAAATGGTCTTGCCGCTTCTCAAAGTAGTTGGTGGTGCAGTAGCGCATTTTTGCCCCGCAGTCAGCACAGTAAACCATGCCGGAGAATAAACTGCTCTTTCCGGTTTTTGTCCTTCGGTGGCGCTGCTTGCGGATTTCCTGCACCTTATCAAAGACTTCCTGCTCAATGATAGCCGGATGGGTGTTGTAGAATACCGCCTGCTTCTCAATGGGTGTTTCCCGCTGCTTCTTGTCCCAGATGGAGTTGGTGTAGGTCTTGAAATTAACCGTACAGCCGGTGTATTCCCGCCGTTCCAGAATATGAACAACGGTATTGGGGTTCCAGTGGTACGGATCAGCGGTTTCAGGACTTGGGGTGTTAATGCCCTCTCTCCGCTTATAGGCGGTAGGGTTGAGCACCTGTTCCGCCTGCAAGAGTTTGGCAATCTGCATCGGCCCCCGGCCTTCCATACACAGCTTAAAGATACGCTTGACCACAAGAGCGGCTGCCTCGTCCACGACCCACTTTGTCCGATCCTCCGGGTCTTTGCGGTAGCCAAAGGGGACATTGGTCGTCAGCGGGATGCCCTGCTCGCCCTTGGCCTTCTGTACCGCACGGATTTTGCGACTGGTGTCCTTGGCAAAAAACTCATTGAACCAGTTTTTGATCCCCGCAACATCGTTGTCGGTGCTGTTGGGGTCAATGGTGTCGAAGTGGTCGTTGATGGCGATATAGCGCACACCATACTTGGGAAAAGTGAAGTTGATATACAAGCCTGTCAGGGAAGAATTTCGACCCAGCCGGGACAGGTCTTTCGACAGCACAACAGCCACTTTCCCCGCCTCAATTTCTGATAGCATCTGCTGAAATCCGGGACGGTCATAGTTTGTGCCGCTGTATCCGTCATCCACAAAAAATGTTGGATTCGGGAAGCGGTGCTCTTTTGCGTATCGTAGCAGGATGTCCTTTTGGTTGGTGATGGAATTACTGTCGCCCTCGTTGGTATCCTCTTGGGAGAGGCGGCAATAGAGAGCCGTAATTTTTTCAGTTGCCCGTAACATTTCTGTATCCTCCTTCAAAGGGGCAACTGTCAGTACAGGATTGGTTGCTTCTATTGTACCAAGATTCCCGGTATTTGTCATTCATCATCCTCCGTATTTTCTGTAAACTTTTCTGTCAGAATGCGCTCCATTTTTCTATCCAGCGTTTCTGTCCCGTCATAGCTGCCCGTGATGGTGTAAATGGTGCCGCCGATCTCACGCTGTAAAGTAAACTCCGGCAGCCAGAAAGCAGATGGATTTTTCACACGGATATGTCCAGTCTCGTCAAACCAGAAATTGTGTTTGGGGCGGTCAGGCGACAGCGGTTCGAGTTTAAAATAGGGATTGGAGAAAACATATTCCGTTGGCTCGTCGTGGTCAGAATTTTCCCATTGACTGATTTCTTCCCAAAGTTCCAAATCATCTGCATCAAACACCGAAAGCAAATCATCAAGTAACTGTGGGTCAAGAGCATATTTTTCTTCCAGCTGCCTGATGACATCATCCACATCAATGCGGATGGAATCACCACTGAGTTGTGCGGCTGCAAATTCCGCATCACTCATATTTGCCCACCGCTGCAATTCAGCCCGTGAAGTATCATCAAGCAATATGATTGAACTTACAGGTTTACCATTGGGCAGCGTATCTCCAAGAAGTATTTTTGCAAGTTTCCTTATGAGGTTGCTATCCTCTTTCCAGTTGAGTTCCATTTTTGAAATCCTCCTTAATGGTCGATCTGGTGCTGTTTCCTGCGGCTCTGTTCGGGATTTTCCTGCGCACGAACAACCTGTTCTACCTTGTATTTGATCTGCCAGAGTTTTTTCACCTCCGCATAAATGGGCGAAAGTTCCGCTTGCCCCGTCTTGTATTCCTGTTCCAGACGGTCATGCTCCTTGCGCCATGCAGTGACCGGCAATTTCCCATCCTTAAAATGCGGCTTTAATTTGCGCTCTGCCATGCGATACAGGCGGAGTGCATTTTCATTTTCAGACATGAATTGCTCACGCCTACCTTTCCACTTGATGGCTGCCAGTTTGTCAGCAACAGGTTTTCCGTCAGCGTAAAACTGTACCATGCGGAGAAGCTCATCTAACTCCTTCCTGCGGTCAGATTTGCCAGACAAGGAACTTTTCAAAGTGTCAATGCGGTCACTCAACGCAGATACACGCTCCTGCAACTGTTCCGGCGTTGTCAAATTGTTCTGCATGAGATAATTACAAATCTCATTGAATTCTTTGAGATTTCCGATTTTCGCTTTCCGGCTCCATGCTCCTGCGCTGCGGTTGGTGTAATACTCGCTGAGCAGCTGCGCCAGATTGGGTGCCTGCGGTTTGTTCAATTCCTCATGCGCTTCTTTCAGCCAGTCAAGCAGCGCCGTAATTTTCTTTTTCAGCTTGCCGATCAACGCATTGGTCGCCTTGACCCAGCGGTTAAATTCGCCCTTATCGGTGCGGATGCCTCTGGCCTCCATCTGGCGGATCGCCGGCCCCTCATGGACGGTAGGCCGCTGCTCCACGCCCTGACGCTCGTAGCTGCGGTGGTCGATGCGGCATTCCAGCCCTTTCTCGGCAAACCGGGCATTGCACATTGCCGCCCACTGTTCCCGCCAATGTTCCAGTGTTTCCGGTTTGCCCCAGTCCGTGGTGGGGACAGCGTTGAACACATAGTTTCCTGCTTCATCCCGAATGCGCTCCCCGTTTTCATTCAGGAGATATTCCCGCCGCTGTTTGTTGCCCCATGTTCCATCCGGCAGCAGGGGACGAATGGGGCACATGACATGAAAATGCGGGTTGGCAATGCCGCCGTCCCCCTTGTCGGGGGCGTGAACGGAGAAATCCACCACCATGCCCCGGCTCACAAACTGCTCCAATAAAAATTGCCTTGCAAGGCCAATGTTCTCCTCCATGGAAAACTCGTTCTGCAAGGCAATGTCAAAACTGTATGCAAGCTGGGCTTTCCTGCCTCGTTCTGCCTTTTCCACCTCGTTCCACAAAGTCTGCCGGTCTGCGAAGGAAGGCGGGGCGTGGGGCGGCAGCAGGATTTCAGAACAGAGCACACCGCCTTTCCGGGTGTAGTCGCTGTCCTCTCCGTAGTACTCGCTGTGCAGCTTTTCACCGGATCGGTAAGCAGCGGACGCAACAGCGGATTGCCCTGCGCTGCGTTTGATCTGGGTAACATGGAAGTGAAATAGTGCGATACTTACCCCTTTCCTTTCTAGCTTGCCTGATTGTGTGCATTGACTGCCTCCATCAACAAAGCCCTGACTTCCGTCAAAGTAAAAACCTTTTCCGTGAAAGCATAAAACTCCGTTTCGCTCAGAGTCTTTGCCAGTGGTGCAATGCTCTCCACGGCAGCCCCTCTGGTAATGAGGCGGTGCGCCCGTTTCTTCCGGTCTCCCTTCTCATAATAGGATTTCCGGTTTTGCAGCCGCTGGAGCCTGCTGCGCTCCTGCGCCAGCTTCTTTTCTGCGTCTGCGATCTCCTGTTTCAGTTTTTCGGTTGTTGGCATCGTAGATTCCTCCTTTATTTGCAGATAAAAAATACCGCCTGTTTTTCGGACAAGCGGTAAAATTTGCGTGTTGAGTTTTAGGCTTTGGATGGGAAACTGTCTGTGCAAACAGATTGTTTCCCGTCCAAAGCGGGCAGGAATAGCCGCATAAGCGGCGCAAGGGGGGCAGCCCCTTGTACGGAACGCAGTGACGCAAAACAGCCCGGACTTCCATCGTCCGGGCTGTCTGCCTCGCAGAGCGCACGCATACAGGGTTTACCCTGTATAGAAGTGCGCCCTTGTCATCAAGGGATTATTCGAATTCTACAAGAGATAGTGTGTCAGAGAAAATGCTCGTTCTCGAATACATTCCATCGGGATACACAAATAGCGCAGTTGAGAGAGGTTGATTCGAATCCACCGATTCAGCGGAACCACCTGCTTTCGGGACTCGTTTGATTTGACCAGAGCCAATCATCGCCAATGCGTGAGTAAAATATTCGTCTTCGTCAATATATTTGGCAAGCTCAGTTATCTCATCCGTTTCAAGTGTTTGAAGGTAATAAATATTATCTCCATCTATGACGAAGTTCCCTACTTTAGAATCTTTGACAATTAGTTCGGCACTTTCTTTGCCTGTAAGTGATACTCTGTAAATGCCATTGTCATTTTTGAAGTATATTTTTTCATCGCAAAGTACAAGATTGTACGCTTCGGAACTGCAAATTTCAACACTTTCAGCCTTTTTTATGTCATAAGAGAAAATCGAACTTTCAGTTGCATAGTAAATTGTGTCACCTGCAAGTATAAAATCCTCTACATTATCAAGCAGTAGAGAATCCTCCCCATCACTCATAGGTTGCATTCTCAACTCATCGTTATACAGATAATACAGAGTTGTATCCGATGCGCTGAAATCGTTCAAGTAATTATCGGAATCGTTGGTCAGTTCAACAAGTACATTATCGTTCGAACCATCTTTTTCCATTAAACCAATTTTGTAAGTATCATCTTCATAAGTCGCATATAGGATTTTTCCATTGGCGATGCGGATTCTACTGATATTTGGATTACTTGAAACGAGGGATTTATTGGTTCCAGTATACGAGGTTGAGTAAACACAAGTTTCACTGTCATTTTCGTCATAAAGCCCAATAAAATATAGAGCCTTATCATCAAAAGCTAACTTGCCACCGTTATTAAAATTACTTTCAACTCTGGGATCAGACACGCCAAATGTTGATTTGTTCAGCGCAAAGAAAATAACGGCAGCCACAATTACAGCAAGAGCAGCAACCAATGCAATAATCCGTCTGTTTTTAGGTTTGGTCACAGCTGCGGTAGAATTTTCATTGGTTAATTCGTTGGATATTTGATTGCTGGAACTGGATTCCTGAGTGGTGGAATCTTTAGCTAAATCTAAACTTGCTGTGCGCTTAATAGCTGTGCCGCATTTTTCACAAAACACGGCATCATCATCCAGCTTTGAACCACAATTTTTGCAAAACACGAATAATATCCCTCCCTTAATAATCAAAGTCGATTACTGTTACCGTACAATCTTTAATTGACCAGTCTTTGGAAACGGACAGTCTCCATTTACATGATTCACCCGGTGCAAGTCCTTCTGACCCCACAGCGTATGTCCAATCAGTATCAACCACAGATCCGGAACTCGTCTTAAATGCACCTTTTATTTCTACGAAGCTCACAGTTTGATCGCTGTTGTTTGTAATAGTTCCTTCGGCAATCGTATAGCTACTATTGGATGTAAGTTTAACATTGCTAATTTTCAATTCATGTGAGTATACAGGATCACTACCGAATTCTTCCTGCGCATCATCGTCATAAAGAAGATAGTGTTTATAACAATAATTACTATAAAGAAAGCGACTATCCTTACACGACTCTACTGCACATTTATGTGAATAGCAATAATCGCTGCCGGAAACAGCTTTGTTTTCACATCCGCTATATTTGCATTTTCCCGGATTTACTGCGATTACAACTATGAGAACACAAACGATAAGGGCTACTATTCCAAATAAGAATTTGGGATGTTCCCTGATACTTTTTGTTACAGTCTCAATATGATTGATAGTGCTATTTTCCTGAGTTGTTTCGTTTGTTGAGGCGCTTTTTAAATTTCTGCCGCAATTTGGACAAAGCTCATCTGTTTCTGAGATTTCCGTGCCACAATATTTACAGAACCGCATGGTTTTTGTCCCCTTAATGTTTCATTGAAATAACATCAATGCCAGCACCGACAGCTACAATCAACCAACCAATAGCCTGCTCGATAGATGCAAGAATTTCAGATATCGCAACAATCCCTTGATAGGTATATGTATAAAAATCACCTCCAAAAGAAGTAGCGGAAATACTTGTTCCTGCGCTCACTACTCTGATAAGACCGATGACAATTATAAGGGTTCCGACAATCAATCCCAGCACATTAGCCTTTCGTTCTTTCTTTGTTTCTGTTTTTTGGGGGGTAAATGTAGTCGAATGATTATTTTGTTTGTCTTGAGTCACCCCATCAGATGATGTTTCTCCAAGATCGTCAAGGCGTGTACCACAAGAAGCACAGAATTTTGCGTCTTCCTCCAAAATAGCTCCACATTTAGGACAGTTCATAATTTCTCCTCCGTTATTTCATTTTTAGTTTTGAAAAAGTGTACCTTTCTGTAAAGAAAATATGACCAGTTTTTTGTTCGCTGATTTGTGGGGCTTTTCGCCAAAACAGTATGGAAAATTTTGCTGCTGCATGATATAATAAGTTTGTATAAGCTTTTGCACCTTTTACAGAAAGGTACACATTCCTGTAAAAACACCCCCTTTACAACAATTTGGCTTTTTCGTAAATCTCTGCCCGGTAACGGAAGGTAGCAAGGGGCATCCCACATTCCTTTGCTGCTGCCGTCCCGGTGATTTCTCCCATTTTCCAACGCTGGTAAACGGAGTGGAAATTCTCGGGCAACGGTTTGGGCGGCCGCCCAAACCGAATGCCCTTGGCTTTGGCCGCAGCAATACCCTCAGCCTGCCGCTGCCGGATGTTGGTGCGCTCGTTCTCTGCCACAAAGGACAGTACTTGCAGCACAATGTCACTGAGGAAGGTTCCCAGCAAATCCTTGCCTCTCCGTGTATCCAGAAGCGGCATATCCAGCACCACAATGTCAATGCCTTTTTCCTTGGTGAGAAAACGCCATTGCTCCAATATTTCGGCGTAATTGCGTCCCAGACGGTCGATGCTCTTGATATAGAGCAGATCGTCTTTTTTCATTTTTCGCAGCAGTTTCTTGTACTGCGGACGCTCGAAATCCTTGCCGGATTGTTTGTCGATATAAACATTTCTCTCAGGTACGCCCACTTCCCGGAGGGCAATGACCTGACGGTCTTCGTTTTGCTCTCTGGTGGAGACACGGATGTACCCATAAATTTTCTGCTCGATCTTATTTCCTCCGTTTCTGCCACACAATGTCGTACCCCAGCGCATCCGCCAGTTCCACCGCCTCGCCATAGCGTAAAGAACCACGCTTTAGTTTCCCGGACAGGTTGGGGACGCTGCTGCTCCATCCGTATTCGTCAGCCAAAACCTCCACCACCTCGCTCATGGTCATGCCAGCCCTGACAATGTAGGCTTTGATCTCATTCCTGTAATTCTCGTGGTTGCTCATAGAAAAGTCCTCCTGTTTTGTTGGCTCTGCGGCGAACAGAATCTATTCCGTGATAAATTCCGTTTGCCGCAAAGCATTGTTTTGGTCAAACTCGATTTCAAACCAGATTTTTGCTTGTGATACCCTGTTCACAGCACTCGCTTTCCCGTTTTGCTGGTTTGTGTGAAATCAAGCAAAACAGCGAATATCCACACGGAACGCTGTACTGTGTACGCTGTGCGGTGCAACACTCTTGGGTGTTGGTAACAATACAAAATTTTCAGTTTGTTCGCTGATTTCACATGGATTGATTTTTGCCTGTGTTTTTAAGCGCCGCTTTTCCCGAATGCCGTTCCTGCCCGGGACTCTCACCCCGGCGTATCCCCGGCCTTGGCACGCTCGCAGCTTTGGGACAAATTGTCCCGAGGCTGGTTCTGGCGCTGCTTCGCCAACCGGCATATCCCATTCGGACGGTCATGTACTTTTCAAGCTGCGAAGTCTTGCGACAAGTACATTTTAGCGAAAAAACATGACCATTCCCGTATATCTAAAAGGATGGAAAAGGCTCGGAATAAGCGGCAATTTCCACGCTTATGGACAAGCTGTGTTATAATAAAAGAAATAGAACGGTGGGGAGGCTTGGCATGAATACGACCTTAACGATTCAGGAAAAATTGAAGGATTTGCGGGTGGAGCACGGACTTACCCTGGAACAGCTGGCCGACCAGACCGGGCTTTCCAAATCTGCGCTCGGCAAATACGAGAATGACGATTATAAGGACATCAGCCCTTTTGCCATCGTCACGCTGGCAAAGTTTTATCATGTGACTACGGACTATCTGTTAGGGGTGTCAGAACAAAAAAATCACTCAGACACAGAGCTGAGTGCCCTGCACCTGAGTGATGATGCGGTTGATGTTCTGAAAGCCGGGAAATTCAACCCCCGGCTGCTGTCGGAAATTATCAGTCACCATGATTTTCAGAAAATGATGCTGGATGCGGAGATTTATGTAGATCGGATCGCTGATATGCGGATTAGCGATATGAACGCTGTACTGCAAGCCGTTCGTCAAATGGTACTGATGCAGCAGGGAGAAACGGAAAATGATCTGTATCTGCGGACACTGGAACTTGCACAAATACAAGAGGACGAGTATTTTTGCCATGTTATTTCTGACGATTTGAAACTGATCCTTCGGGATATTCGGGAAGCCCATCAAAATGATGCAACCACTGCGGACAGCCATTCTCCGGCGCTGGATGTGCAAAAGAGTTTGCAGGAAGCCACGAACTACAAAGGTAGCAATGCAGAAAAGCAGGCCCGCATTTTCCTCGCAACCTTTGGTATTGACTATGATGCGATCACGATGGAGCAGTTTGTAAATCTAATAGAGGTTTTGAAACTGTCCAAACACCTGAAACCCTCTATTAACCAACGAGGGAAAACCAATATGACCCACGGAAAAGGGAAAAGAAAACGCAAATAGGCAAAAAAATATGCTGGACACGGTTAAAATCAACCATGTCCAGCATATTTCATTTACCCAATCCCGTCTGACAGATGCCGTAAGTGTAATTTTGAGTGAATTACTTTCTTACGAGCACCCGTCTAATGGGCGGTGCCTTCAACAGATCATCAGCACGTTATGTACCGGAGAGGGGAGATTTGCTGCTGCAGTCTTATACGGCTACTCCTTTGAGACCACCAACGAGCTGGCCAACGAGCTGCTCAACCGCGGCGGCATGGACCACACCATGTGGACCATCAACCTGATCCTTCTGGCCGTGGCTTACGGCGGCGCGCTGGAGCGCTGCGGCTGCGTGGAGGCTCTGTTCGGCAAGCTGAAGCACCACCTGCACTCTGTGGGTTCTCTGATCCTGGCTATCATCATGTACAACCCAAAGGAAATTAAGCACATTGTGCTGGATGGGCATAGTCTTACCCTGGAAAGCTTTGTTGCTGTCGCCCGTTATGGCGCTACGGTTGAACTGGCAGATTCCGCTTTGAAGGCTATGGAAGAGTCCCGCGCTCTGGCAGAGAAGATTGCGGATGAAGGACGGGTAGCCTATGGTATTACCACAGGTTTTGGCGATTTTCAGCGTGTGGCCGTCAGCAATGAAATGAGCAACCAGTTGTCTACCAACCTGATCCTCAGCCACTGTACCGCCACGGGAGAGCCTTTTGCAGAGGATGTGGTCCGTGGTATGCTTCTGCTGCGTGCAAACGCACTGTGTGTTGGCGTATCCGGCGTTCGCCCCATTCTGGTTCAGATGATGATCGAGATGCTGAACAAGGGCGTGCATCCTGTCGTACCGCAGAAGGGTTCTTTGGGTTCTTCCGGCGACCTTGCGCCTTTGGCTCATATGTCTCTGCCTTTACTGGGCAAGGGCATGGCCGTGTATCAGGGAGAGAAGATGACCGGTGCAGAGGCGATGGCCAAAGCCGGCATCAAGACCTTGGATACTTTGGTGAGCAAGGAAGGCCTGGGCCTGACCAACGGTACATGTGCGATGACCTCTGTGGGTTTCCTGGCGCTGTATGATACGATCTGCGCCGCTCAGCTGGGCGATGTGATCAGCTCTATGGCCTTTGAGGGACTCACTGGCCTGCGCAATGCCTTTGATCCTCGTATCCACGCAGTACGCGGCCAGAAGGGCCAGATGCTGGTGGCCAAAAATATGAAGATGCTGCTGGAAGGCTCCGAGATTCTGGATAATTGCCAGAACGACCGGGTTCAGGACGCCTATGCCCTGCGCTGTATTCCTCAGCTGCACGGTGCTGTCCGTGACGCATTGGACTATGTCCTGGACAAGGTAGAAATCGAGCTCAACGCAGTCACCGATAACCCCCTGATGTTCCTGGAGGACGAGGCGGTGATCTCCGGCGGTAACTTCCATGGCGAGCCCATGGCCATCCCCTTTGATACCCTGGGCATTGCATGCTCCGAAATCGCCGACGCTTCTGAGCGCCGCACCGAGCGTATGGTCAACGCCGCTTTGTCCAACGGCCTGACTCCCTTCCTTAGGTGCGCTCCAGCATGGCCTGCACCGAATCCAGATGGCACTCCTCCAGCTGCCACAGCCAGGGAGTGCGGGAATGTTCACGGGTTCCGGTGTCTGAAATGTCAAAGACATAGCGCAGGCGGGGCCTGTCCCCGGAATCGTCCACCAGCGCGATCCCCTTGGAACCGCGCCTTACATACCGGCCCATCTTTTCATTCCACAAATCGTACTCTGCACAGGCGGTGGCGTCCGGTCGCTGGGCGTAGATCATCAGCTGTTCATGGAACGGGTACTTGTAAAGTCGGGAAGCAGTGGTGAGAAACCCTGCCCATTCCTGCCAGCTCCCCGTGAGCTGCGTTGCCACCTTGTCCGCCATCTGTGCATATAGTTCAGCTTTGGTTGGCATGGTGTTCTGTCCTCCTTTCAGTTTTGGGTAAAAGAAAAACAGGAAACCTAAATGATTTCCTGCTGGGTAAAACTGCGAATGTTAAATTATGGCTAACCTATTGGTTATACAAACTGCATTTTAATTGGTTTCTTGTAACTGACTGTACAGTTGACTATCAATCTTATAAATTCCCTGATAGGGCTGTTCAACATAGTATTTCCCACTGTCCTCATATGCAAAAAGTGTACTTGTTCCTGCCTCAAACTGAAAGTCAATCTTAATATAACTTTCCGCTTGTGGGACATCTTGAACACTTTCCTTTTTAGTCGGTTCAGAACTGGAAATATTGGCGATTATTTCACTTATCCAAGTTTTCTCTGAATGACTTACTGTGTTTTCCCCGACAGTTATATCAATAGATGTAATCTCGTCGGTTTGGGGTAGCGTAATAGGATCTGCCTTTTTTCCACACGCAACTAAAGTCAATACACAAGCAAGACACAAAAATATAGGAACATATTTTTTCATAAGCATATTACCTCACATAGTTTGTTTGCACCATTATAATATAGCAGAGCAAAAATAACTATCAAGAGAAAGTAAAATATTTGTGAAGCCAAACTGTTTTCACTAAACATCTCCTAAATTCAAGATAATCGTCAATGCACATACAAACTGAAAGTTATCGACTTATTTTTTCCTATGGAATAAATTCATAACACCAGCTAATATTAAAAAAGCACCTATAATCCCACACCCTATGCGTTCTCCAAATCCATGTAAAAACAAGAAAAGTTTTGATGGCTGAAACGCAAGGTAAAGAAGCAGTACACCTAATACTAACATTAAAACTATCCCTATAATTCTTCCTGTTCTATTCATCACTTACACCTCAAAATTCCTATTTGTTGCTTACATTATAGTTCATTCATCCCTCCAAGTATAGTGGGATTTTGTAAAGAATTGAGAGAAATCGCTTATCCGTCAGACAATTTCTCTCACTATGTTTTTTACACGATAAATTTACTGGGCAAAATCCGGGTACAGCTCCAGCTGGGCAAAGTCCTCATCGGTCATCGCACAGAGCTTCGTAAAGGCGCTGTCGGTCAGCTCCCTCAGTTCCGTTTCCTCCGGTGATAGCTCGCCGCGCATCTCACGCAGGCTGTTGATCAATCCGGTGCGGCTGCCGGTATTGTAAATGCACATCAGGTTCATTTCCTCAAAAGTAAAGTTTCCCATATCAAATCTCCCTTTCCGCACTCTTTTTGGGCGCTGTCTTTTTGTGTTCTGCCTTGGGCTGGCTTTTCAGCTGCTCCATGACGGACTTTTTCTTTTCCCGTTCCTCCCGATGGGCAGCGGCAGCCAAATCCATGAGGGAAATGGGCTGACCGTTGCGGGCCTGCTGTTCCAGCTCTGCCACCGTAGGCTCTTTTGCGCCATTGTTGATGATACCGTCGATCATGCCGTAATCGTCCTCCACGGCCATCTCCGCATTTTTCAGCGGATTTTCCGGCAGGAATCCGGGGATCTGGGTAAAACCAACACTGTCACAGTAATGACAGGATACCTTACCGTCCTGCTTGATCGCAACGATGTCACTGACACTCATAGAAGGACTGTGAAAATCCGCCGGCTTTTGCAGATTAAACTGCTCATATAGTTTTTCCAGCTGCTCCGGTACCGTGCCAGACTCCCTCAGCGGAGCTGTGTAAATGAGGTCATAATTGCTGCGGTCTATGGAAATGTCATGGGACTTTAACCAATCCAGATTCATAAAGCGCACATTCTGCGGATCGTCACGGCTCACCTGATAGATAGCAAAGCAATCTCTGTTCTGAGCGAGAAATGCTTGTTCCCGTTCCTGCTGATGTTCCTGACGCTCCATGACCTTTTCGTGGAACTGAGGGCTTT